>ERZ650311.1027-NODE-1027-length-14892-cov-6.188448_pt1 | contig 14892 bp, 15 predicted proteins | sample MGYA00376247_ERZ650311 | MGnify/ENA primary metagenome ERZ650311 (study PRJEB26733, sample SAMN07839324) | wastewater metagenome | biome: small river; feature: stream; material: water | place: USA: North Carolina | collected 2016-07-28 ... | reverse complement strand
CCGATCTGTCATGATGATGACGGTGTTCTTGAAATCGACCATGCGACCTTGGGCGTCAGTGAGACGACCTTCTTCGAGAATCTGCAATAGCGAATTGAAGATGTCCGGGTGAGCCTTTTCGATTTCGTCGAACAGCACGACCGAGAACGGTTTGCGGCGCACCTTCTCGGTGAGCTGGCCGCCTTCTTCGTAGCCGACGTAGCCGGGAGGTGAACCGAACAAACGCGAGACCGTGTGCTTCTCGGCGTACTCAGACATATCAAGAGTGATCAATGCGTCTTCGTCGCCGAACAAGAACTCAGCAAGGGTCTTGGAGAGCTCGGTCTTGCCGACGCCCGAAGGGCCAGCGAAGATGAACGAACCACCAGGACGCTTTGGATCCTTGAGGCCAGCGCGGGTACGACGGATTGCCTGCGAGAGAGCCTTGATCGCCTGCTGCTGACCGATGACGCGCTTGTGGAGCTCGTCTTCCATCTTGAGCAGACGCTGTGATTCTTCTTCAGAAATCTGGACGACCGGAATACCAGTCGCGACAGCGAGAACTTCAGCAATCAGATTTTCGCCAACTTCGGCGACGACATCGAGGTCGCCTGCCTTCCACTCTTTTTCTTTCGTGGCCTTGGCGGCAATGAGCTGCTTCTCTTGGTCGCGCTTTGACGCGGCCAACTCAAAGTCCTGGTCCTCAATGGCCTTTTCCTTCTCAACCTTGATCGCCACGATTTTCTCTTCGATCTCGCGAAGCTCAGGAGGTGAAGACAAGATAGACAAACGCAAACGAGCACCGGCCTCATCGATCAGGTCGATGGCCTTGTCTGGCAAGAAACGGTCGGTGATGTAGCGGTCGGCCAGCTGTGCTGCCGCGACAAGTGCGCCATCGGTGATCGAAACCTTGTGGTGTGCCTCATAGCGGTCGCGAAGACCCTTGAGGATGTTGATCGAGTGCGCGATCGAAGGCTCACCGACGTTGACCGACTGGAAGCGTCGGGCCAAAGCGGCGTCCTTTTCAAAGTGCTTGCGGTACTCGTCGAGAGTGGTTGCACCAATGGTCTGGAGCTCACCTCGAGCGAGCATCGGCTTCAGGATCGAAGCTGCGTCGATAGCGCCCTCGGCTGCACCGGCACCGACCAGCGAGTGAATCTCATCGATGAAGGTGATGATGTCGCCGCGAGTGCGAATCTCTTTGGTGACCTTCTTCAGGCGCTCTTCAAAGTCACCGCGGTAACGCGAACCCGCGATGAGCGAGCCCATGTCGAGGGTGTAAAGCTGCTTGTCTTTTAGAGTCTCTGGCACATTGCCGTTGACGATAGCCTGCGCTAGGCCCTCGACCACGGCGGTCTTGCCAACGCCAGGCTCACCAATCAAAATCGGGTTGTTCTTTGAGCGGCGGCTAAGAATTTGCATCACGCGCTCGATCTCGCGCTCTCGACCAATAACTGGGTCGAGCTTGCCGTCGGCAGCAGCCTGAGTCAGATTGCGGCCAAACTGGTCAAGAATTTGCGAGCCCTTTTGCTCTTTGCTCGACTGGTCGCCACCAACATTGACGGTCTCTTTGCCCTGAAAACCTGAAAGCAACTGGATGACCTGCTGGCGCACGCGGTTTGTGTCGGCGCCAAGTTTGGTGAGCACCTGTGCTGCAACGCCTTCACCCTCGCGAATCAAGCCCAAAAGCAAGTGTTCGGTGCCGATGTATGAGTGGCCGAGCTGGAGTGCCTCGCGGAGTGAAAGCTCGAGCACCTTTTTGGCGCGAGGGGTGAAGGGAATGTGGCCGGTCGGTGCCTGCTGGCCCTGGCCGATGATCTCTTGAACCTGCTCGCGAACGCTGTCGAGGTTGATGCCAAGTGACTCAAGCGCCTTTGCTGCAACGCCCTCACCCTCGTGAATCAGGCCGAGCAGAATGTGCTCGGTGCCGATGTAATTGTGGTTCAGCAGCTTGGCTTCTTCTTGAGCCAGCACAACAACTCGACGAGCCTTGTCGGTGAACTTTTCAAACATCATTAACTCCTAGCGAAGCCTGCGAGCACAGGCGTCTAGAAATGATGTTAGTTAGGCTTTATCGCCTTTTGGGGCCTGTTCGCTCACAGCTTTAGACCCTCGGGCCTGGCGAATTTCGGCTTCCATTTTTTGATAGACCTTGCGTTCGGTCTTGTCGGCATTAAGAATCGAGCGCATGATCACCCAAAACAGCAGGCCAACCAAAACCGGCGGAATCAATGAGACGAAAGCATCGCCAAGCCAGCTCCATACGTCCATGCGAACTCCTCTTATCTGCGGCGAATTTGTTTAGTTTGAATCAATATTCTCGATTAAGAACCGGTCTATTTGACCAGCGGGAACATGATGGTCTCGCGGATTCCTAGACCGGTTAGCGACATCAACAACCGGTCGATGCCCATTCCCATTCCACCCGAAGGTGGCATGCCGAACTCAAGAGCCTTCAAAAAGTCTTCGTCTAGCTTCATGGCCTCAGGGTCGCCAGCCGCAGCCAAAGTGACCTGCTCGATAAAGCGTGCGCGCTGAATAACCGGGTCAACCAACTCTGAATAGCCGGTTGCCTGCTCATATCCGCGAATGTATAGATCCCACTTCTCGACGACACCAGACTTGCTGCGGTGGTCGCGAGTTAGCGGTGATGTGTCAACCGGAAAATCAATCACAAAGGTTGGGTTTACCAAGTCGGTCTTTACGAAGTGCTCCCAAAGCTCTTCAACATATTTGCCAGCCAACGGGTGGTCGATTTCGATTCCGACCTTGTCGGCAAGCTTCTTAAGCTCGGCCATCGAAGTCTCTGGAGTCACTTCAACACCCGATGCCTCTGACAGCGATTCATACATCGAAATTCGAGGCCAGTTGCCCGAAAGATCGTTGATCTCGCCATTTTCGAGTTCGACCTGGTGGGTGCCGAAAACATCCATGGCGGCATTTTGGATTAGCTGCTGAGTTAGGTCGGCGATGCTGTTGTAGTCACCGTATGCCTGATAGGCCTCGAGCATTGCAAACTCAGGCGAGTGAGTGCGGTCGGCACCCTCGTTTCTGAAGTTGCGGTTGATTTCGAACACGCGATCGATGCCACCAACAACTGCGCGCTTCAAGAAAAGCTCAGGTGCGATGCGCAAAAACAGCTCGGTGTCGAAAGCGTTTGAGTGGGTCTTGAATGGGCGAGCCGAAGCGCCACCGTGAATGGTCTGCAGCATCGGAGTCTCGACTTCGATGAAGTTCTGAGCGTCAAAAGTGCGGCGCAGTGACTGCATAACCTTTGAGCGAATCTGCACAACCTCGCGCGCGCGATCGCGAACAATCAAGTCAACATAGCGGTGACGAACGCGATATTCCTCGCCGAGTTCGTTGTGCAGGTTTGGCAGTGGGCGAATGGTCTTGGCAGCCATCTTCCACTCGTCAACCAAAATAGACAGCTCGCCGCGCTTCGAGGTGATTACCTCGCCGGTCACGAATAGGTGGTCGCCTAGATCGACAAGTTCTTTATAAAGCTCGAGCTGCTCTTCGCCAACTTTGTCGAGCGAGAGCATGGCTTGAATGCGAGTGCCGGTGCCGGCCTGAAGAGTGGCAAAGCAGAGTTTTCCGGTGTTGCGCTGAAACACGATGCGTCCGGCCAGGGCAACTTTGTCGCCGGTGGCAACATCGATTTCAAGGTCAGGATATGCCTCGCGCACACCATCGATGGTGTGGGTGATCGGCAAACTGACCGGATAAGCGTCGTTGAGCTGGTTGAGGCGATCGCGCTTAGCTAAGCGAACGGCAATCTGCTCTGGCAGATCTTGTTCTTCGTCTAGCTCAACGGCGTCAACTGCTTTGGTTTCGTCGCTCATGCGGCGCTCCTAAAACTTGATTTCTAGATTGTCGATCAAACGGGTTTCGCCCACCTTTGCGGCGATGAGCAAACGAGCCCGACCGGTGAAATTATCGTCAATTGATTCAAATGATTCACTGTCGACAAGTGCGATGTAGTCAAGTTTAGCCTCAGGCGCCTTGGCCAACTCGGCGTTGACGGCGATTAAGACCTGCGATGGCTTAGCGCCGGCGCGAGCATCTTGTTCACCGGCACGCAAAGCGGAATTCAAGTGGATGGCCACATCGTGTTGGTGGGCGTCGAGGTAGCGATTGCGGCTTGACAGCGCCAGACCAGATTCTTCGCGCACGGTTGGGGCTTCATACAGGGTTATGTTTGGGTAGTCAGCAGCAACCATGTTGCGAATTAGGGCAACCTGCTGCGCGTCTTTGGCTCCAAAAACCGCGATGTCTGGCTTGACCAAATCGAATAGACGGGCGACAACGGTGAGCATGCCATCAAAATGACCTGGGCGACTAGCACCTTCGTAAAGGTCGCCGATGTGACCCGCCGACTTGGTGACCTGACCGCCGTTTGGATAAATCACATCAACGGTTGGTGCAAATAGCAAGTCTGCCCCGACGCTGCGAAGCAACTCGGCATCGGCGTTTAGGTCTCGAGGATATTTTTCGAAGTCTTCGGCCGGGCCAAACTGAAGTGGGTTCACAAAGATTGACACGACGACGAAGTCGGCATTTGCTCGGGCCTGGCGCACCAGCGAAAGGTGCCCTTCGTGCAGCGCGCCCATAGTCGGCACAAAGGCTATTTGCTTGCCAGCGGCACGGGCTTCTTCGATTTCGTTGGCTAGCTCATCAGCCAAATTCACTTGCTTCATGGCAGCAGCTCATCGGGGTCGAAGGGGCGGTGGCCGACAGCTAGAGCTTGATCGACTGCACTGCGAACCGCAGGTGCGATGACCGCGCGAGCGTGTTCGATGCCGATTTCTTCAAGCAGTCCGATGGCCTGGTTGACCACAAGCGCTGAAAAATTGCTAGCCACTGACCAGGCTTCAAAATATTTGGCTCTGTCTGATTCGGCAATTGCGATGGGTTCTGAGCCCATGTCGATAACCAGTGCCTGGGCGATTGGCAACGCAGCTTCTGGTGCAGCCACGGCAAAATAGCTCTCGCGCATGCGCAGCAGGTCGGTCGATTGAGTGCCGGTGAATTGCATCGCCGGGTGAATCGCTAGCGGAATGACTCCGGCAGCAGCTGCCGGCTTAAGAATTGAATAGCCAAATTCACCGGCAAGGTGAACCACCATTTGACCCGGTTGCCACAGGTTTTCAGCTGTCAGTTCGTCAATAACTGTTTTTAGATCGCCGGTTGCAACACCCAGAATCAGCAGGTCGGCATCGCGCCAATTGTCTAGCTGAACGTGACCCACCTCTTCGAGTGAGGCAGCAAAAGTGGTCGCGATTATTTCGTTGCCAATTAGGCCAAAAGTTAGTTTTGCTTTCATCGATGCCTAAGCCGGTGTGGCCTCAGTCGCTGACTTGCCGTTGCTTGAGTTGTCAGTCGAGCCACCATCTGGAATCTTGCAAATGCGCTCAGTGATTAGCCCGGCAATCGCCATAAGGATTGAGCCAACGAGACCCGCGACGTTCATCCAGATTGAATCTGCAACGACAGGTTGCGAACCCTGAACCGCGACAGCACCAAGGTGCCACCCGGCAAAAAGACTGCCCGCGATGGTGGTTGCCTTAGCCAGCATCAGCACTCTGACCGCATAGAACGGGTCGACTCGCTTTGGCCTTTGTGCCGCCGTGCCGACCGGTGCCTTGGCGAATTCACGAAGCGAGCGACGATAGCGAATGATCGGAACCGCCAGAACCAACACAATCGCACCGATGATAGGAAGAGTCAAAATCAGGTTCAAGCCAGAAACCGGCACCTTGAACCCGGCGCCGACGGCAAATCTAATCAACAGGTATGTCGAGATTGCAGCGATCGCAGTAGCGACGATCAGGTTGAGAATTTTGGTTGGCTTCATGTTTGCTCGCCTATTTTGCCAACCATAGTTCGCCGCGCAGCGGCTCAGCTAATTCTTTTACCGAGCCGTGACCGGGCAAAATCGCATCTGGATCAATGTCGGCCCAAGGCACCAACACAAATGCACGGTTATAAGCGCGTGGGTGCGGAATGGTTAGTTCTTTGGTCGACTTGATTTCGGTGCCAAAAACGATGATGTCGATGTCTAAAGTGCGAGAACCCCATCGAATCAAACGCACGCGACCGTGATCATCTTCGATCTTGCGAATCACTTCGAGAAGCTCTTTTGCCTTCAGGGTCGTGTCAAGTCGAATCACGCCATTCAGATACTTGGGGGCAGTCTCGTCGATTCCTGCCTCAGTTAGTGCGTGCGATTCATACAGCGGTGAAAGAAAAACATTCTTGATTCCGGTGGTTGCCGCCAGCTGCTTGAGGGCTGATCTAATTTGACGACGTCGTTTGCCCAGGTTGCTGCCGATGCCCAAAATAACGCGGGTCGGTTCAGCCATTTATTTCACGCTTTGCTTTCACGGTGATTGAAACATCTTGAAAATCGTATGGAATTGGTGCGCTCGGTTTGTGAACTGTGATTTCGGCCTTGAGAATTGGGCTCTGCGGGCCACCGAAGTTGAGCACCAAATCGAGCAGTCGCTGAGCCAGGGTTTCAATCAAATCGACCGGCTCGTTGCGCACGTTTTCAACAATCGCCTGTGCCAAAGTGCCATAGTGCACTGTGTCGTTTAGATCGTCGGTCAGCGCCGCTTTATTGCCCTGCATCCAGACGGTGGCATCGATGAAAAAATCTTGGCCATTTTGGCGCTCGAAATCAAAGACGCCGTGGTGAGCAAAAACGCGAAGACCCTTGATCTTGATTTTGTATGTGTCGGCGTTGATGTGCACGTCTTAACTCTGCCCGCTGGTTTGGTTCTCGGCAACTCGCAACGCTTCGACAATTGCGATCGCATCACTGGTTGCAACAACATTGTGCACGCGCACTCCCCAGATTTTGCGTTGCAGCAAAAGAGCGGTCAGCACTGCGGTGGCTAGGTCTCTGCGACTGTTATCGGCCCTTGCTGGCTCTTCTGGCTCGAGCACACCTGCGACAAATCGCTTGCGGCTAGCCCCCACCAAAATCGGCAGCCCCAGCTTCTCGAGTTCATCGAGGCGGGCCACCAGCTTCCAGTTTTGTTGCATATCTTTGGCGAAACCGAGGCCCGGGTCAATCACAATTTTGTTTCGGCTGATTCCTGCAGCTTGAGCGGCCGCGACTCTGGCACCAAGCTCAATGCCAACCTCTTTGGCAACATCTAAGTAGTGGTTGAGCTGATCCATTTCGGTGCTGAAACCACGCCAGTGTGAAATCACATATGTCGCGCCGGTGGCTGCAACCAAGTCGAGCATTTTTGGGTCGGCAAGTCCACCCGAAACATCATTGATGATCGAAGCGCCGGCTGCGACTGCAGCCAAAGCAGTTTTGGCATTCATGGTGTCGATGCTGATGCGCACATCACGCCGTTCGGTGGCGATTAGCTCGGCACTCAGTGCCTCGATCACCGGCACAACTCGCGAAAGCTCAACCTCGATTGGCACTCTTGCGGCGCCCGGCCTGGTTGACTCACCACCGATATCGATGATGGTTGCGCCACCGATAATCAGGGTGCGGGCGAAATCAAGGGCTGATTCGAGAGTTAGGTGCTCGCCGCCATCGCTGAACGAATCTGGGGTGACATTCAAGACGCCCATAATTTGAGGTCGCTGAAATGTCATTTGAATTTGCCTGCCTATTTTGAAATTAGCGCCATGACCTCGGCGCGCACTGCTGGTTCGGCATAGCAACCTCGGGCCGCCATGGTCACGGTGTTGGCCTCTGGTTGACGGGCCCCGCGAGAAATCACACAGTGGTGACGAGCCTCGATAACCACAATCACGCCTTTGGTGCCGATTCCGGCTTCGAGTGCATCTGCAATTTGAGCAGTCAGGTTTTCTTGAAGCTGCGGGCGTGACGCCAAAATCTCGACCAAGCGAGGCAGCTTGCCAAGGCCAACCACTTGGTCTTCGGGCAGATATGCAAGGTGCGCCACCCCGGTGAACGGAAGCAGGTGGTGTTCACACATCGATACAAAATCGATGTCTTTAAGAATCACGACCTCGTTGTGTTCTGCCGAAAAAGTCTGGCCGAGCGCTTCAAGCGGGTCAAGATGAATGCCTTTGAAAAACTCGGCATATGCTTCGGCAAACTTTTTTGGCGTTGCCTGAAGCTCGGCGCGAGTAGGGTCTTCACCGATTGCAGAAATTAGCTCTGCAACCGCCTTCTCTACTCGACCTGCGTCAAACATTTATGCCTTTGGTGTGCGCGGAGTGCGCGGTTTGGCTGCAGGTTTTGCTGCTGAAGAAGTGGTCGACTTGGCCGCAGGCTTGCGGGTGCTTGGCTTGCGCGCTGGTTTTGCGGCAGCCGCAGCTTTTGCATCGGCTTCGGCCTGAGCGGTCTTAGCCGCGGTCGAACCCTTCACCGGAATCGCAATCGGCCCCTGCTTTGACAATGGTCGGGTCTTTTTGCTCAACCACAGTGGTCGCTTTGGCAGCTTCTTTACCGCTTTGAAAATGCGAGCGATATCTTCAGCCTGCAAAGTCTCGCGCTCCATTAGCTCTTTGGCCAAATCGTCTAGAACCTTGCGGTTCAGAGTCAAAGCCTTGTATGCCTCGTCTTGCGCGGCATCGAGAATTGCGCGAATCTCAGCATCGATCTGCTGCGCGGTGGCCTCGCTGTAATCTTTGGCCTGAGCCATGTCGCGACCAATGAAAACCTCGCCACCGTTGCCGAATGAGATTGAACCGATTGCAGAGCTGAAACCGTATTGGGTGACCATTTGGCGAGCAATGCTGGTGGCTTTTTCAAAGTCATTTGACGCGCCAGTGGTTGGGTCGTGGAACACAATTTCTTCGGCTACGCGACCGCCCATTGCATAGGCAATTTGGTCAAGCAGTTGGTTGCGAGAAACCGAATAGCGGTCTTCGAGTGGCAAAACCATGGTGTAGCCCAACGCGCGACCACGAGGAAGAATGGTCACCTTGGTGACCGGATCGCTGTGGTTCAGCGATGCGGCGACCAACGCGTGGCCAGCCTCGTGATAGGCGGTGTTTAGGCGCTCTTGGTCTTGCATCAGGCGCGACTTCTTTTGTGGCCCGCCGATAACTCGGTCAATTGCCTCATCAAGAGTCGATGCGGTGATCTCTTTTTCGTTCAGGCGGGCGGTCAGCAATGCTGCCTCGTTCAAAACGTTGGCTAGATCAGCACCGGTGAAGCCTGGGGTGCGACGAGCAACCAGCGCGAGGTCAACATCTTTGGCAATCGGCTTGCCCTTTGCGTGCACCTTCAAAATCTGTTCGCGGCCCTTGAGATCTGGGGCGCCGACACCGATCTGGCGATCGAAACGGCCCGGGCGCAATAGCGCTGGGTCAAGAATGTCTGGGCGGTTGGTGGCGGCAATCAGAATCACATTGGTGTTTGAGTCGAAGCCATCCATCTCAACCAAAAGCTGGTTCAGCGTCTGCTCACGCTCGTCGTTTCCGCCGCCGATTCCGGCACCACGGTGGCGCCCAACCGCATCGATTTCGTCAACAAAGATGATGGCCGGAGCGCTCTGCTTGGCCTGTTCGAATAGGTCACGCACGCGTGATGCACCAACACCAACGAACATTTCAACGAAGTCAGAACCTGAAATTGCAAAGAACGGAACCCCGGCCTCGCCGGCAACTGCCTTGGCAACCAAAGTTTTTCCGGTTCCGGGAGGGCCGTAGAGCAAAACACCCCGAGGAATCTTGGCGCCAAGGTCTTGGAACTTCTTTGGTTCTTTTAGGAATTCTTTGATTTCTTGCAGTTCTTCAAGAGCTTCGTCTGAGCCGGCAACATCGGCGAAAGTGACCTTTGACTGCTCTTTGGTGACCAGCTTTGCGCGGCTCTTGCCAAAGTTCATAACGCCGCGGCCACCGCCACCGCCACCCATGCCTGACATTAAGAACCAGAAGATCGCACCGATCAGAATGAACGGAATCAGTGATCCGAGCAGAGCGACGAACCACGGGGTTGACTGCACGTCGTCGTTGTAGCCCTTTGGAATGTAGGCCTTGGCGATGGTGTCGACCACCTGTGCGCCACGCGGCTGAACATAGAAGAACTGAATTTGCTTGCCGTATTTTGAATCTTCGGTGGTCAAAATGACGTCAACTCGCTGGTCGTTGCCGAGCACACGAACTGATTCAGCCTTGCCCTGCTCGATGAATGACAATCCAACCTGGGTGTCAACCTGCTTGAATTGCGAACCACCAATCATGGTTGCGCCGATGAAAAGCACCATCAGTGCGGCGAAAATCCAGATAAAAGGACCGCTCAACAACTTCTTAAAATTCATGTTTCAAGGCTACCTTCTGCCTCAGACAACTTGGGCGGTGTTCGCCCACAGCTTGCAAGTGCGGGTTATCTGTGCGGCTTAGCTGTAAACCGAAGGCGCGAGAACTGCAACACCGGTCAGAGTGCGATAGTTCTCGGCATAGTCGAGGCCATAGCCGACCACAAATTCGTTTGGAATGTCGAAGCCGACCCACTTGACCGGAACCTCAACCTTGGCGGCTTCTGGTTTGCGCAGCAGAGCGACAACCTCAACTGATGCAGCGCCACGTGCCTCGAGGTTGGCCACCAGCCAGCTCAGAGTCAAACCTGAATCGATAATGTCTTCAACAATGATCACGTGTCGCCCGAGAACATCGGCGTCAAGGTCTTTCAAAATTCGAACCACACCTGATGACACGGTGCCTGAACCATAAGAAGAGACCGCCATCCAGTCCATTTTCACCGGGATGTTCATTGCGCGCGATAGGTCTGCCATGAACATCACGGCGCCCTTCAAAACGCCAATCAAAAGCACATCTTTGCCTGCGTAAGCCTGATCGATTTCGGCGGCCAGTTCAGCGACTTTGCTGTCAATTTGTTCTTTGGTGACTAGCACCTTGGTGATTTCGTTGCTTACCTTCGAAATGTCCACTTAGCAGGCTCCTGGATTGAGGGTTTTAGTGGTTTTGAAGCTGATTTCGTCAGCTTTGCGTATAACTCTAACCCCTGGCAGGGTGAGCTCTTTTTGTCCGTGCCAATTTTCAATCAGCTCATCAACACTCTTTAGGTGAATGCGTGAATTTGCGGTGCCAAAAAGCTCGAGTGCGCGCTGATAAATGCGCACCCGTATAACCTTCGGCAACCCCTCGAGTTCAGCAACGGCAAAAGTAATCGCGGTTGAGCCAACTTTCGCAATCCGCTGAAATTCGGCGAGCGCCTGCCCGTCGAGATATGCCAAATCATCTTTCAGAATTTCGCCGGTTCGCGCCAAAGACTCAGCAATGCCAGGCCCGAGCTCAGCCTCTAGCATCGGCAAAACTGCGGTTCGAACCCGCACTCGCGTGAACTTCGGGTCTTGGTTGTGTGGGTCATTCCAAAATTCGACACCGCTGTCGGTGCAAAACGCTTCAGTGGTGGCTCGTCGAATCGCAAGCAACGGCCGCAACCACATGCCGTTTTTTCGTTGCATGCCAGCAATTGACTTAGGACCCGAGCCGCGAGTCAGGCCTAACAGCACAGTTTCGGCTTGATCATCGAGGGTGTGGCCGAGCATTACATGCTTGGCATCAAAAGCCTCGGCGGCGATCTTTAGTTCGTCATAGCGCGCAGTTCGGGCGGCAGCTTCGAGCCCACCCTCGGCATCGGTGTCGACATCAACGGTTCGCACCACAACCGGGGTGAGCCCTGAATCAGTCAGTTTTTGCGCCGTCGCGCGGGCAACTTCTTTTGTCGCCGGCTGCAACTGGTGATCGATGATCACGGCACCGACCGAAATGCCGGCGCGATCGCCCTCGAATTTTGCCGCCAACGCTAAAGCCATTGAATCGGCCCCGCCCGAACAGGCAACCAAAATTAAATCGCCAGTATGCACACCCGTGGCATCCCAGGTTTCGCGAATCGCGCGACGCACATCGGCCATGGCTGGCGTTAGGCGTGGGCGGTCAGGCATTGGTGCTCTTTTCGGTAACCTTGAGTTTGTGCGAGCGAGGGTCTCGCGATAAGCCTATTTAGGAGAACCATGGGTTACGAAGTAGTAATCGAAATTCCGCGCGGAAGCCGCAACAAGTACGAGATCGATCACGAGACCGGCCGCGTGCACCTGGACCGAGTTCTTTTCACGCCTTTTACATATCCAACCGACTACGGATATTTCGACAAATCACTTGGTGGCGATGGCGACCCGCTAGACGCTCTTGTTTTGCTCGAGTACCCAGTGTTTCCGGGTGTCGTAATCGACGTTCGCCCAGTGGCAGTGTTGCCAATGGAAGACGATGGTGGAATTGACGAGAAGCTGATTTGTGTTCAGACCAAAGACCCTCGCTGGAAGCACATCCAGGATGTCAACGACATTCCTCAGCAGACCAAAGATGAGATCAAGTTCTTCTTCGAGAACTACAAGGGTCTTGAGCCTGGCAAGTGGGTCAAGGTCGGCGAATGGCAGGGCAAGGATGTTGCCGAGAAGCTAATCGCTGAGGCCTATGAGCGCTTCAAAGCTCAGGGGCACTAAGTCGTTGCCGATGTTCGGCCAACTTCGCGGTCGCTAGCACTGGCGCTGCATAAAGGCACCCTCTGGGGTGCCTTTTTTGTTAACCGGCAGACGTTTTGTAAACCAGCAGACGTTTTGTAAACCAGCAGTCGTTTTGTAAACCAGAGTTACTCACTGCTTGTCCCTATTTATGTTGAAAAATCCATACAAGACACCAGAACCTAGTTGTCATTTCGTTAGCGATTTATTGCCGAGAAAATAAACTGCGTGTTCCCCCTCGAAAATAGCTGGTCTGTGCCATAGGTGGCCGCTCGAACATGACGGATCTAGACTTCTCTGCACGCGCCCCAGTAAAAGAAGCTTCGACCTTCGACTGCTGCCCCATCTCAAATTCAGCTAGCCGACAGATCATGTCCAGAAAATCGTTCAGGTAAAAGTAGTCGGTGTTGCCCAATTTCACCGTTGTGGCAAAGCCTTTCGCAACCAACTTTTGCAACCATCTTCTTGCGGTGTCAGGACTCACATTGCAGGCTTTGCAAATGTCGGTGACTGACACGCATGGATGCTTGGCGAGCGCTGAAGCCAGGCTCAAAGAGCGTGTTTTTGTTGTAATTCGGTTTTTTGAGATGTGTTCTTGAAATGCAATTAGCCACAACGAAATTTCTGACATGGCCAGGTGAACTAAGGGCGAATTTCTTGTTTGCATCTGCCCCTGCATGGCCAAGAACATTAGAAGTTTGTGTCCCGAAATTTTGTATCTCGTGCCAGCGTTGAGTAGCAAAATTTCTCGAAGCCCAATTTTCGTTCTGTCGATGCTTGCCCAAATCGCCGCAATATTCGCAAGTCGCGCTCCAGCCTGCTCGATGTCGACCCGTTGATGTGTTTTGTCCATATTCGAAAACTACAAAAATAGAAAATACATGGGGCGCCAGCATGCTGTTGGCTGTTTATAAGTTTGGCTTTTGCCGAGTTGGTTTCGTGCCGCGAAATTTACGCAGTTTGAACTCTGTCGCCGATTTCGCTAGCGATTTGACGATTAGAAGAGCGGTCTTGTCAACAAAATTCTGTCGAAATAACTACAAGCGGTGAGCTACCGCACACAGTTGAGATGTTTGCGCGGAACTCTATTAAGCCGAAGGCCGACCAGCGTATGGGAAGAGCTCACCGTAGCGAACCGGCACGATGCGCACTGTTCGAGCTGGGTTCGGTGCCTCCATCATGGTTCCGTCACCCATATAAATAGCCACGTGATATTTGTCGCCATCGAACGCGCTCGACTGGGTGTACCAAATCAAATCGCCAGCTTGCCACTGGTCTAACGGAACCAACTTGCGGTCCGCCGCCATCTGTCTGAATTGGTTAGTCGCCGAGTGGGTGCCGATATAAAGTCCGCCGGCTGCATAAGAAGCTTTGGTCAAACCAGAGCAATCCCAAACATCTGGGCCCATGCCACCAAGAACATAGCGCTCACCGAGCTGCTCTCGACCGAACGCAATCGCGGCATTCACGATGTTCATGTTTGGAGCACCGACAGCATATAGCTCTGGTGCGATTGGTTTTGAGGTGCCTGCATTTTGACGAGCTTCAGCGGCAAGTCCTTCGGCGCGCTGGCGCTCTAGATCGGCGGCGGTGTTCTTGAGGTCAGCGAGCTGGTTGTAAGCAACCGAATTTTTGCGGTTGCTCTCATCGACAATCGCCTGAACCTCATCGGCGGCAGTTTTGGCTTCTTGATAGGCAGACTGCGCAACCTTGGCCTGCTTGTCTAGCTCGACCTTGGCAACAGCCAACTGATCAGAAACCGACTGTGCATAATTCTGCTTTGCGATCGACCTGCGATAGATCTCGTCGCTTTGCGCCGCGACCTTGTCTTGCGCACCCAAACGATAGAGAAGGTCGTCAGCTTCTTTTTGATTCAAAAACATTTGCAGGGCAGTTCCGCCGGTGCCATCGCGATACATCTGAGCGGCAATGCGACCAAGCTGCACCATTGCTGCCTCGGCTGCTGCGTTTGCCGCGTCGGCTTGTTCTTGCAAGGTGTTGACTCGACTGGTCATAAGGTCGACCGCGTCTTTGGCTTGGTTATAGGCCTCGCCCTTGATCTGAGCCACACGACCCGCGGCATCGGCAATTTTTGCCTGGGCGGCAATTATGTCTTCAAGGCGCTTAATCATTGCGCGCTTGGCCTCAACGCTGGCCTTGGCCGCAGCGACCTCGGCAGCACTCGGATAAGAAGGCACGGCAAAAGCCGGGCCAATGACCGAACCGCTGATCAGCAACCCAGCAACCACCGTGGTGGTGATTAGGGCGCGTGAAATTTGGCGATTCATATTTTCGAACCTAACACGGGTTGCCTGAATGCGGCAGTAACCACTAGGCTTTCCTCTTGGTGCTATGAAGTATCTCTTTGTAGGCCCCATCGTTTAGTGGCCTAGGACGCTGCCCTTTCACGGCAGTAGCACGGGTT
>ERZ650311.1026-NODE-1026-length-14900-cov-7.711755_pt1 | contig 14900 bp, 34 predicted proteins | sample MGYA00376247_ERZ650311 | MGnify/ENA primary metagenome ERZ650311 (study PRJEB26733, sample SAMN07839324) | wastewater metagenome | biome: small river; feature: stream; material: water | place: USA: North Carolina | collected 2016-07-28 ... | reverse complement strand
TGGTACCACCAGCCGACCCACAGCAGCATCACCGCGGCGAAGCCTGCCACCCCGATCAGCTGCCCGGGAAACTCGTTGAGCAGGTGCCCGATGGCCACGCCGGAGAGGATCGCCCACGACACGACGAACGTGGAGAACGACACGGCGAACGCGTACGGCTTGACGGTGCGGCGGAGGATCCGCCACGGCAGGGTGCGGCCGTCGCCGGTCTGCTGCGACACGGGCCTACTCCGGCGCGGGGGCGACGATGGCCTGCACCGCAGCCAGGATGTTGGCGTCGGTGACGACGGCCTCGTCCTTGCCGGGGTTGGGGACGTCGGTGGCGACGGCGTACGAGTAGGCGTCGGCGATGGGGCCGTTGGCGACGATGCGCCACATGTGCAGCGACGCCAGCGCCTCGGGCTGCTCGGTGCCGTCGGTTTCCTGCGCGAAGCAGGCGGCGACCCGCTGGCGCAGGTCGTGGTCCTGGGCGGCGGCGGCGATGGCGTTGTACGACACGGGTTCTCCTTAGTGGGGGGTTGGGTTAGGCGGGTCAGGTTCCAGCAACGCCGGGAAGTGACGCAGGCCAAGGATTCGCGCAGTAGTGGCTACTACTAGCCAAACTCAAGTCAACCGACGCGGCGGGAGTAGCGACGGCAGGTTGATCTCCGATGCCCCACCCACCAAGCAGTTCCGCGCTGTGGGTCAGGGGCGCGTTGACTCCGTAAGTGCTACCCCCGTCCAGTCGGAAACCGCTGGGCAGCACACTGACGGCTCCGCATAGTTGATGCGGGCCACTGTTTATCTTGGTGACGACCCCGTGGAACCACCAGAACACCTCTTGACCGATGCGACGAACACGAATGTCGCCCGTACCTGACAGGCTGTACTGCGCGGTATCTATGGTGCCGATTTGGTTGGCCCCGTCCTGCGTCCCTGATGTCCAAGACAGAATCTTCCGCCACCCGGTGTCCGCCTCCGGCCCCGCAACCCATCCGGTGTTGCCGGTGCCGGTGGCTTTGATCCACCTGATCCAGCCCTTGACGTCGGTGGTGGCGTCGGTCTGCAGCCACGTCGAGCCGGGGGCGGCGGTGACGGCCCCTTCGGGGCTGCCGGTGCCGGACAGGTGGATCGCGTTGTTGCTGGCCTGCTCGGACAGGCCGACGATGGGGGTGCCGGGGAGCGCCCACACGCCGCCCGCACCCTTCCAGATGCCGAAGCAGTCCATGTATATCTCTGATCCGGCGGGGGCTTCGCTGGTGACCCACGCGAACAGTCCAGCGGTATCCACCCCCGCTGGGACGACGACCGTCAGAGAGTGCGTGACCCATGCGGTAGTGGCGTTCACCAACCGATACACAAAGGCGCCAGGCGCACCGCCGGTGGCCCACTGGATGGTGATACGGACATCCGTCAGGTTGCGGTCGGCCTTCAACGCGAAGGTTCCTGTGATCGTTTCGCCGGGGGTCACCGGGACTGTTGTGAAGCCTAATCCTGCGATGACTTGGCCCTCAGCGGTGGCGATCGCTTTCAGGCACGCACTGCCATGTGCCGCGTGGTCCGTGGATCGGGAGATGGTGCAGTTGAGGAACGCGCCGAACGGGGAGGAATCCGTCTCGACGCTGGCCTGGTTCAACGTCAACAGGTTGCCGATGCGGACATCGCTGCCCAACTTGGCGACGGTGACGGCGCCGTCCGAGATGTCCCCGGTGGCGATCGTGCCGTCCGCGATCTTCGCGGAGGTGACGGCGGCGTCCTGAATGGCGGCGGTGCCGACCGCACCGGCGGCGATCTCCGAGGTGCCGACCGCCCCGGCGGCGATCTCGCTCGACCCGACAGCATCGGCGGCGATCTGCGCGGACGTGATCGTGTCATTGGCGATGTTGGCCGCTGTGATCGTCAGCCCGGCGATGTCTGTGCCTGTGATCGTGCCATCGGCGATCTTCACTGAGGTGACAGCGGAGTCGGCAATCTTGTTGGTGGTCACCGCACTGTCGGCCAGCCCTGTCTCAGGCAACTGCCCCCACTTGACCCCAAGGGCCTGTGCAGAGTCCGCGATCAGGACCTGGTTGTTGGTACCGACTGTGAGGGTGCCCACGGCGTTGGCGGCTGACCCAATGACCAGGGTGCCCTTGGCGGTGAAGGAGCCGTAGTCAACCTTCTCACCGTTGAGTTTGTTCAGGCCCGCGACGATGCTGTTGTGGTCGCTGACGTGACCGGCATCCCCGAGGCTGGCGGTATCCGGCAGGGCCGGGCTGAAGGTAACCATACGTCTCCCCTGATAGGACTAGTTCTTCTCGACCCCGTAGGCGGGGGTCCCGGTGGAGATGAGTTTGACGACCGTGCTCCCAGCCACACCCAGGGCAGGTTCGGGCTCCACACCCTCGTTGAAGAGCAACTTGGAGGTACCGGCTGGGACGCAGAACGTGTTGTCACCTGCCACCGTGGGCACGGAACCGTCAGTGGTCACGTAGATGATGTCGGTAGCCGTGGTGGACTTGTTCACCACCAGCACGTAACGGGTCCAGGCCGTCAGTGTCACCGTGTCCACGGTGCTTGCGGCCAGGGTCGAGTGGTAGGTCTTGAACGCGCTGCCGGATGCCATACCTCAATGGTCGTGAACCGTTGAGGGCCTGTCAGTGTCTACTACGGCTTGTAGTGCGGGTTCGGGATGTCCTTGAAGGTGTCGGCCTCGAACACGGCCTGCTCGTTACGTATCTTGGCCTGCTTCAGAGCCTCGTCCTTGTCCTGGTGGACGGTGGACTGGTCCTCGACCACCAGGTCCTCCCCCTCCCGGCCCTTGAACTCTGTCGTCCTCCAGCCTCCGACGTAGGGCTTAGGGACACCAGTGAATTGGTGTCCCAGGTTACGGTTGGCGTCGGTACGCAGGATGTGCTTGAAGGTGTGGACGGGGGTGTACCCAGAGGTGGGCACAGGGTCCTGGGAGGGTGTCGGGGGGTGGCCCGGCTTCGAGTAGTCCGGGGCCTTGCCGACTCCGTACCAGCGCGGGGCGTCCTCGCCCACAGGCAGGGGCTTGCTTCCGGGGTCCGGGGAGACCGTGATGCCCCAATTCTCGATCAGGGCCTTGTGTACCGAGTGGGCGTGGTCGATGTAGTCCTGGAGCAGGTCATGGCCGCGCTTGTCGTAGGTCTTCTGCAAGGTGGAGTCCGGCGACGGCTGGTCGATCATCGCACTCAGTGCGTCCCACTTGTTCACTACCCCTTTGTCGCATGTTGAGGGGGCCTCTGTACCGGTGTACCCTGGTGGGTGTGGCCTTCAGTGTGACTTTGTCGGAGAACGGCGGCGTCCGTGTGTGGGTTGCCCACTGCTACGAGTGCGGGGACTCCTTCAAGTACATGACCTGGGACGGGGGGATCATCCGGCCCCTCAGTGACCACAACCACCTGGAGTCACCTAACCTGCCTGTGATCCTGGCCCTGAGTGGGGAACCCGGCGCTAACAGCGACACCATCCTGCGGGCCATCGGAGTCCCCGAGGACATGCTCTAGAAGAAGGGGTTGGCCCCGATCTGCACCCTCGGCATCGTCAGGTCCTTGGTCAGGCAGCACGCGATGGCCAAAGAGTCCACGTAGTCGTCGTGGGCGTGGGGCTCGTCGGGTGCATGCACCAGGAAGTTGGTTCCCTTGAAGTCCTTCTCAGCGTCCGTCATCTGTTGCATGAACCGCTTCCAGGTACGCAGCCGCCGGGCCTTGGCGTTGCCGGGCCACGCGATCTGGCCGCGCTGGATCAGGGCCTGGAGGTGCTTGAACCTGTCCGACTGCTCCTGCTGGCTGGAGGTCAGGGGGATCACCTCAGCCCTGGGGATCAGCAGGGCCAGGCGCTGGGCCACGGCGTCACCGACACCGTTGGCGTCCACACCGATGGCCAGGACGTTGTAGTGGCCCAGGAAGTCCACGATCTGGTGGTACTGGGACTCCCAGTCGTCTCCCTGTATCTCCAGCCAGTTCAGCACCCTGTGGTGGAAGTAGCCGAACTCGTCGGGCCTGTCCCAGTCCACGTACACGACGGTGACCACGGTGGAGTCCTGCTTGCGCGCGGGGTCGATCCCGACCACGACCGGGGTGTGGTGGTAGGCCTTGACGGTCTCCATGCTCACATCGGCCAGTTCGTCCATCTGGGTCTGGGTGACGAACATGCCTCGTTCCAGAATCCATCGGGCACAGTTGTGGGAGGCCAGTCCTTCGGCCACTACCGTGCGTGTACTGGTGCTGAAGGCGACCAGTTCGGTATCCCCCAGGAACTCCACCGATACCACCTGGGGGTGCTCGTACCGAGCGGCCCTGCGGGTGAGCGAACCCAGCATCTCAGGCCTGAACTTGTCCAGCAGACGCATGGGCCGGATACGTCCCAGGAACTCCGCAGCCTTGCTGGCTCCGTCCGCGACGGTAAGCACAGTTACGTCATGGGGCTGGTGAGCCTCATTGGTACGGAACCCGGCGTCATTGAGGTACTTGCGGACTGTCTCCAACATGTGTCGGCCCTCCTTCTGGGAGAACCCCACACTCAAGTGGCCTGGGTGAGAACTGACAAGATGGCCCTCACCGTCGTAGGCGGCTGCGAGGTACCCTCGCTCGTAGGTGTAGGGCTCCTCACCCCAAACATCTGTGGCCCTGATGATGCGCGGCAACTCCCCACGACTTGCGTACCGCTTGGTACCCAGGTCCTTGGTCTGGACCCACACCGTGCGGCTACCGGAGGTACGCACCAGCCACATGTGGTCTTCTGAGGCGACTACGGACGTACCGTCCGACAGAGTGACCCTATAGGAGGGAAGCACCACCGTCTCTGCGTGCTCCACGGTTGCCGTCTTGAACTTGCGGTGAGCATTGTGGGACGGGACGTGCTCATCGAAGCCGACCAACTCCATACCCACGTACACGTCGGAGACTGGGATGTGCCGAAGGTCGGCGGTCAGGACACGGGTCTCAGGGGCTAGGCAGTAACTGATCTGGAACTCGTCGCTGTCCTCCCCGATCCGCAGCATCTCCTTCTTGATGAAGTCGCCGTAGTCAGGGACCTCCTTGACCACGTCCTTCCAGGTCCACTCGTAGTGGTTCTGCCGGGCCCCGCGACCGGTCTGGACCCGCTTGTTCAACTGGATGGACTTGTAGAAGTTGTTCTTGGTGAACGAGGGGGTGCCGATCTTGACCATGCTCCCCTTGTAGTGGGCCAGCATCGGGCTGATCGACTTGGAGACGACCACGTCGTCGCTCTCCTGGCACTCATCGATGACGGCCAGGTGGAAGGTCTTGGACTCGATCTTGGCCTTCGGGTTGGCGGTCATCATCATCAGGAACGAGCCGCACTTCTCAAGCCGCACTCCACGGGTCACCCCGGAGATGCGCTTGACCTTGTCATCGATCTCAGGGTCGGCCAGCATCTCTAGGGCTCGCTCACTGGTCAGCCGGGAGACGACGCGGGAGTAGAGGGTCTCGACCTGGCCCTCGACGGGAGCGAACAGGCCGACCCAGAAGCCGTCCCTGTAGGCACCGAGGAGTTTGGGGAAGAGCCTGGCCAGCCTGGGCAGGAGGATCATCAGGCCCGAGACGGTGTTGGCGACCAGTTCGGTCTTACCGGTCTGCCGGGCGGCGACGGCGGTCAGGACCTCAGCGTCACGGATGACCACGGACTCGATGATGCGGCGTGAGAAGCCCCGCTGGTACTCGTGGTAGGGGTTGCCGGACAGGGCCTCGCAGAAGACCACGATCTTGTCGATGAGGCCGTCAACGAACTCCCGGTCCAGTTCATCGAACTGTTCACTGGGTACGGGCAGTTCCTCGTCTGGTTCTCCCTGGAGTGGCTCGAATGTAGGCACAACTCCAGGTTGTTACAGAGGGTAGCCTTCGTCAGGCTCTACTCACAGGAAGAAGACCCAGATGACCAGGGCCCAGCCCGCGAGGGCCAGGACCCAGGTCACCCCGTTGAACAGGTCAGCGAGGGGGGAACGCCTCATCACCGACGCCAGTCAAGATCGGCCTGACGCTCTGCGGCGTACTGGTCGGCCAGGCTGGTCAACTCGTGACCGATCATCGAGCCGATCACGAACCCGGTGGCGAAGTGGCCCCACTTGATGTCGGTCTCAGGGACTGCGCCGTTCATCATCCCGACGAGTGTCTTCTTGTCGCTCATTTGACCAACCCTGCCCTTTCCCTGCGGGACCTGATGGACTTGTAGACCAGAGCAGGCTTTACACCATCCAGTTTAGCCACGTAGATGGGGGTGCGTCCAGTTTGGTAGAGCCAGAACCACAGGTCGTTGCGGAACTGGTTGGAGTCCTGCCTACCGACACCCCGAAGGTGTACCTCGACCGGCTCGTATGTCATCCGAATGGGCCATTCCGGCGCTGAATCTCCAACATCACCTCCCTCAGCGCCTCGCTACCCATCACGGCTTCGGACAGCATGTCAGAGTCTGAGGTGTTCTGCCAGGAACGAAACGCCTGGTAGGTGCTGACCATGACCTGGTCAGCCCACAGCATGAGGTCATCGGTGGCGGTCTTGCGGACCCGGCGCACGATCTTGGAGTTGGCCCGCTTGGCCTGTCGGCGCTTGTCGTCAGTCCCGAACATTGAGGTCCTCCAGGGTGCGGAAGTCTCCCCTGACCGCGTGCAGGAGGGCCTCCATCTCAGGCCTTGGGTCACCCCACCGGCCAACCACAAGGGCGGTGAGGGTGAGGGGGATGCGGACTACGATGGACCGGGACCTGCGGTAGGGCCACTCGATCTCCTGGGTGTCCCCGCGCTCGATCCAGGGCCAGCCACGGTGGGCGTAGGTGAGGGTGCTCCAGAACCATCTCTGGGTGATGCGACGTGTCTTAGCCATGTCTCCCACGCTAGGAAGCCGGGCCTGGGCCGTCTGGGCTAACGCTTGCGGGCCTTGCGGGCCTGACGCCCCTGGTGGATGGCGTAGAGGTCCGGCTGCTGCCAGGTCTCGTCTGCGGTCACCTGGCCGACGCGCATCACGTTGTACAGGGCCGAACGCACCGTGACCGGGACCGCCTCAGCGGAGGCGTGGCCACGCGGCTGGTGGTCCAGGATGTCCAGGATGTAGCGGCCCTTGGACTGGCTCATACGGAAGCCCTGCCACATCCGGTAGGGCACGTCGTAGTAGTTGTAGAAGGTGCCGTCCCGGAAGACCACCGTGATGACCTGGCGGTCCTTGTCGTAGCCTGCGGCCACTGTCCTGGGACGATCAGGGTTTGTGGTGTTGGTCGGCACGATGGTGATCGGGGCCGGGCTGGTGTCCTTCTTCCCGGAGGTGACCGGTACGTGGCTCCCGCCACGGTCAGGGTCGAAGTTGTAGGTGTAGCCGACATCGTCGTAGGCGAAGTACTCGTCCGCGAACTCGAAGGCCTCAGCGGCCTCGTCGTAGTAGGTCTTGGTGTCCCCTCCGTACACAGGGTCGTCGGCAGAGATCGGCATCTGCCAGATGTCGGTCTCAGGATCGACCAGGCCGTACTGGCCACGGGCCTGGGACACCGGGCGCATACCGAACGGCATCCCACGGGCCACCGGCTTGCGGTTACCGAAGTTGCGGTTGGCCTGGACGGCGCGGGCCTGTACCCAGGCCTGAGCGGCACTGGGGGCGGTCTTGGGGGTGCTACGCCGGGCCATCATGGTCCTCGCAGCGGTGGGTCTCGATCTCGTCCTCGCGGACCACGGCCTCACAGCCACGGCACAGGTAGAACTTGACCTCCTGCATGCCGTTCTGGGCGGTAGCCCCGATGGGGGTGTCGTCTACATCCCCTGGGTTCTCGATCACGGTGGGGGTGTCGGCCTCGAAGCCGAAGGACGGGTAGTACCCGTGGTCCGGTGTCCGGTGTCCCTGGTAGGCCTGGACACGGGTGACCCGGTGTGGGGGTACCAGGACCCGGTCCTCGAACATGCCTACTCCTTGGGTGTTGCAGCCGCCTTCTTGGCAGGCTTGGGGGCCTCTTCGGCCTTTGGCTCCTCGACGGGGAACTCAGCCCCGACGTAGTTGAGGTATCCGCTCATGGGGTGCTCCTTTGATGGGTACACCCAGGAGGCCCGCCTGGTGCAGAGAGGAGGAACATCAGGCAGGCCCCCTGGGCTACTGGGGTAGCGAATCCAGTGTCAGGGAAGGCTTGTGGCTACTTCTTGGCCAGGGTGAGGACCACACCCAGGTTCGACCCGGCGGTGCCGGAACCGATGGTGTCCACGTCCATGGTGATCTTGTCACCAGCGGCGAAGGTCGCCAACGGGTTCGCGGTCGGGTACGGGGTGTAGATGTGGTTCGTTCCGGGGGCCAGCGCGGGCTCGTTGGCAACCGAACCCGTGGTCGCACCGGCAACCACCTTCGGGCGCTTGGCCTGGTCGGTGAACACGGTCGTCCCGTTCTTGTTCACGTCCACGGTGATGTCGGCACCGGTCGGGGCGGTTCCCACGGACAGGTTCACGGCGACGAGTTCGCACGGGAACGGAACGGGGTAGGGCACAGCACCAGCGGCAACGGTGAGGGCACCACTGACGTTGTGCTGGACGATGACGGTCTCGTTGAAGTCGCTCACTGGACTCCCTTTCCTGGGATTGGGCTAACGTGCGGACTGGTCCGCTCCCTCCACGGTAGGGAGAAGGTGACGTTCAGCGTGTCCTAAACCCCTGGGCAATCCACACTTGATCTATGAGCATGACTTCACCTGGCGGTGGCTACGGCGGTTACGGTGGCTACGGCGGTCCTTTCAACCCCTTCCTGGCCCTGTTCAACCGCACCCGTGGCAACAACGGTGGGATGTTCTCAGAGCAGCGCAAGATGCAGTTCGAGGTGGGCATGGCCCACCTCCAGCACCAGTTGGGTGAGGAGTCCGCCGACAACCAGTTGGTCCGGCAGCAGCAGTTGTACAGCCACCAGCAGGAGGTGGACCACGGCAACGCCAAGGACATGGAGACCCACAAGGCACAGATCGCCAGCGCGGCCAAGTGGGAGGATGTCGAGGTCGAGAACAAGAAGGCCAAGAACGCCGTGAACGTCAGCCTGGACGAGGCCCGGCGCAGGAACAAGTTGCCGCTCAACAAGCGCGATCAGCAGGAGTTCGACTTCAAGCGTGAGCAGGCCGAACAGGAACGCCGGGACAACGCCCCGATGGTCAACATGGTCATGGACCTGCTCAAGTCCCAGATGGGTGGAGGTGCCGCCCCAGGAACACCTGCCCAGGGCCGAACCACCATGCCCCGCTACGGTTCTGCTCAGGGACGCAACGGCAACAAGGTCGCCCCGCGCCGTGTCCGTCAGAAGCGTAAGGGCCAATGAGCGCCCTCGACTTCTACGACGAGGCCTTCTACCAGCCGAACATGGTCCAGAAGGACTCCAACCCCCTGCGCCTGAACGCCCGCTACATGGCGGGGCGCTCGCACGAGGTGGCCTTCACGACCAACGGAGGCCCCGAATCGATGGTGGCCTCGATCATCCCCGACTCAGGTCCGTGGGACGTTCCTGGACGTGGAGTCGATGGGTCGGCTCACTGACACCAGTTTGGTGTCCAGGCCCAGGGCCCCGATGATGTCGGCCTGAGCCTCGACCGGGTTGATCCGGTCCACCATCCCCCGGACGACCTCACGGGCCTCCCGGAGACGCTCCACCTCTTCAGCACGCAGATCAGCGATGTACTTGGGCATGACCTTACCCTACACCCTGCGGCAGGGGTCAAAGGCGAACGGGTCGCCCCTGCTTGTGGCTCCAGCGGACCTGGGGGCGCGGACGCCAGGTCGGGTCGTAGGCGTTGTTGGCCAGCCCGTTCCGGTGGTCGAGGTAGGACTGCATCTGCCACTTGGCCTCCGGGGAGGCCGTGCGGTGGCCCAGGAGGATGGCGTGAATGTGCGGGCCCCACTTGCCGGGCAGCGCGGGACGGAACCATACAGAGAACCCGGCCCGCTTCAGCCAATGCACGGTGGCCTTGCGCTGACGCTCCGTCATGTTGGACACGGAGATGTCCACGGCTCCTCCACCATCGTGAGTCCCGCCGGACACGTCAACACTGCCGTTGTACGAGCCCTGTGCGATCACCCAGTGCTTGCGGAGCAGGGGGGCACGGCGCAGGAACCGCTTCTCGGCCCACTGGAGTGCGCTGACGGTGCGGTTGTCGAACGACTTGTTGCGCCAGGTGCAACGAGCATACGGGTCAGTCTTTGCCATACCTCAAGCGTGGACCTACCCACGCCTGCGGGTCAGGGCAAAAGCGGGGCGATCACCGTGTTCTCGACACTGACTGAGTCCTGGTAGTCATGCAGGTAGTGAAGGAGGGAGTCCTTCGCCAGCCGCAAGGTATCTACAGGCGACAAGTGCTCTGGCTCATGGGTGAATGCCTCGATCAGGTTATCGAGGTGATCTGCGATCTGATGAGCAGAGATTGAGGCCATACGTATCGTTTCCCTCCCGTAGTGACTTAGGTCTCCCAAACCTGCATAAAGCGGTGCAGGTTGATGTGACCACTCTTCAGTGAGTTGAGGCCCTTGTCAAGCACTTCCGGGTCGGTGGGTCTTGTAGCCCTCGTAGACCCGCCCAGAGGCACGGGCCCGGCTTGCTTCGGGCGACTTACGGAGGTCAGGACCGAACGCCATGACCAGTGCCTTGATGACATCGACCGCTCTCACCCCCACAGTGTGCAACCGACCTAGGACAAGCATAGTTACATGAGCCCCGGCAGTCTGCGGGCGGTGTCGTCCAGGGCGTCGATGGCGTCCATCGTGTCCGGCCAGCCGGTGGTCGAGGCGGGGTTCTTGGGGAGGCGGTGCCGGGGGAAGGCGACACGGGCCACCAGGTTCGTGGCCGGGCCCCCAGGCTCCGTGGGGGCGTAGATCGAGACGTGGGTGCCCATGTGGGTGCCCACGAGGCCTGAGGGGTGCTTGACCTGGTAGGGCTTGAAGCCGGGGGTGGAGAACTCGTGGAGCAGGTCCACTGAGGGGTCCAGGTTGTGGACGCCGGATGTGAGGGCGTTGAGGGCCGGATCGTCGGACACGGGGAGGGGCCTCCAGGATCAGGGCCCTCGACCCCCAGTGTTGCTCAGTCGTCGTCCTGGGACTGGTCAATCTCGCGCCGATTGCGGGTGGCGCGGTCCCGGTTGCGCTTGGTGCGTCGATCACCGAAGACCTGGTGCTTCTGGTTGAGCACGTAGTTACCGGGGATGCCCCGGTACTGCTTCTTCCTGCTCATCACCGTCTCCAGACATGGGTGTCGGGAGGCTCCCGTATCAGGTCACCAACACCGAAAGGGCCTCTCGAAGGGGGAGAGGAGAGGAGTGGGAGCCTCCCGACGTGCTTTCAGCGTACCACCATTCTCCCCTGCATGCGACAAGGGGGTTGGCGTCAACCACGGTTCATCGGGTACCCTTGAAGTAAGCGAGGAGAGGGCACCATGACGACATTCCACGAGACCCACCAGGCACTGTCACTGGAGGCCACTGAGTACGCCCACCAGATCGCGCTGTGCATCCTGCACGAGATGCCGGACCAGATCACCCCGACGATGCTCCTCGACTACGCGCACTCCCTGCACCAGGTCATCGCGCACCTGGCCGACAACGAGATCGTGGACAGCGGGCGGGCCTTCACCCACACCGCCACCCAGGGCCCGGTCGTCATCGAGTCCGACATGGACGGTAACTACCAGGTCTTCCGGTTCGACCGCACGGAGTTGACCCCTGAGGACGTGACCGACGAGGACATGGCCCAGATCACCGCCGCAGCCTGGAAGGCGACTCACTAGCCTGAAGTGCTTCCCCTTGTAGCAGGCAAGGGTATACAGTGGGGCCATGAAGGTCACTACTGCACTGGTCCTCACGGGGGCCGCTCTCTACATCTGGTACCTGGAACGCAACGTCGCACTGCTCCGCACTGAGTTGGCCTGGCAGCAGGGCGACTGGGGGCCGCGATGAGGTACTGCGCGGCACCCGGCTGCTCCTCCTACACCGACTCCCCCAGCCCGGCCTACTGGTTGTACGTCTACGAGCAGACGGGCCTCGACGCGAAGCCCAAGTCCTTCTGCTGCTGGCAGTGCCTGGCGCACTACGCCTACGACCAAAGGCCCGTGCTGTGATCGGGGTCATCCAGGTGTTCTTCCTGGTCCTCGTGATCCTGGCCGTCGTCTGGTGCCTGGTACTCCTGGTGTCGATCAACCGCATGGACAAGGGACAGTGCGCCTGCGGCCACTTCAGGCTGGGCCACAAGGAGTCGTTCGCCCAGTACTCCTACGACGACGCCCCCGTATTCATCCACGAGCGCAACCGCTGCTACCCCTTCCTGGAGGAGATCGTATGATTGCCGAACTGTTGCAGATCGGGTTCCTGGCCGGATCAGTGCTCGCCCTCTCGTACTGGGCCGAACGCCCGGCGAAGCGTAAGCACGAGGCCAACTGCGACATCTGCGCGCGGAGGAACCGGTGACTGACAACGTCGTCCGCGCTATCGAGCACCGCGTCCTGATGTCCCGCGAAGTCTACGAGCAGAACAAGGTCACCTCAGACCTGGTTCACGCCGCCATCGCTGCCGCCTGTACACCAGAGGAGAACTGATGCGGCAGGACTTCATAAGAGGGTGGAGGTCGGCCCCGGTGGCTAACACGCTGACCCTGCTGGGCTTCTCAGCGTTCGGGGTACTGGCCTTCCTTGCCCGACAGGGGTGGACCGCCGCGACCGCCGTGATCATGGTCCTGTGGACACTGCTCTCCACCACCGACAAGGGCACCATCGACCGCCTGCGTGACGAGCGGGATGATGCCCTTGAACGGTTGTACCGGGAGTTGCGCTAGGCCTTGTGGCACTCGCAGCCGCAGACCAGGTGGACCCCGTCCCTGGTGGTGGCTTCAGCCCGGCAGGCGTCGTGGAGCCCGTCCAGGCACCACCCGAACTTGTTGCTGGGGATGCGCTTGCGGCTCATGCGGCCAGCCTCCGCAGGTCGGCCTTGGTGAGGGTGCCCTGGTAAAGCCAGGACTTGATCTGCTTCTGGGCCTTCTCCTTGGCCTCCCGCTTACGGGCCTTGATGCGTTCGGCGCGGCGCACCTGGGCCGCGAGGTTGCGGTCGGCGCGGTGGTCGGAGGGGGTGGCGGCGGCGAAGACCACAGCCCCGGTGCGGTTGTTCCGCAACTTGATGTGACCGCCCTTGGTGACGCTCACCGTCCACCCAGGGAAGGTCCGCTCAAGCCCTCTGATCCTCTTGGTTCGCTTCACTGCCCTCTCCTCCATGCAGTACCTCTGGGCTCATCACCCGGCTAACCTCAGTATCAAGCAGGGGTATGACATCTGGTGTCAGGATGGTCTGGCACATCTCGTCTCCTTCTCCCTGCTATCTCCATTTTACCATACGAGCCTGACATCCCCATCCAGCCCGCCGCAGGCAGGGTGCCACGACGGACGGCGAGAAACGGCATTCTAAGGGCCTGAAGGGCCTCTGGGGGTAAGTTTACCCAGATGTCGGGTAAAGGGCTCACACAGCCCGCCAGGGGCCGGGAAAGGGCACTCAGCGGTCGGTCAGCCACACAATGAGCAGAATGAGGGCAAGCACCCACCAATACCGGAAGTCACCACCCACGGGGTTACTCCACCCAGTCCAGCCCGCCCCGCTTCACAGGTACGTGGGTAAGGCCCAGCCGCATCGCGGCCAGGGCCCGGTGGTGGCCGTCAACGACGACCTTCACGGTGCCGCCCATCACCATGATCGGCTTCTTGAAGCCGTTCTCCTTGATGTCCTCGGCCAGGGCATCGATGTAGGCGCTGGGCCCACCGTGCTTGATCTCCTGGGGGTGGGTGTCGTTGGGGTCGGCGTCCCACCGCGCCTGCATAGCCCCCTCAACATCCCTCATCAGGGTATCTGGGTAGTCGGTGGACTCCATAACACGAAGTGCGCGCATGCTCTCGAACTGGGGTCCCAGGAAGGCATGACTCATATACCCCAGTGTGAGGCAGGAGTTACCGCTCCCGCTGGGTGATCCGGGCCCGGTTGGCCTGCCGCTTGTTGGTCAGCCGCCGGACAGTCACCGGGTCGTGCTCCAGGGCCTCGGGGGTGTCGATGAGTTGGTTGAGCCGCTGGTAGTAACCCGTGGCGCTCAGCCCGGTGCGGGCCTTGATCTCCTCGTGCTTGGCCCCCTCGAACCGCCAGGGCTGGGCCTCGATGTCGAGGATGGCACGGTCCAGGTCACTGAACTGGGGCCCAAGGGCGTTGTGACTCACTCCCCCAGTGTGACCTGGGGGCATGTCATAATGGGCCTATACCGCCCCGTCACTCTGTGGCGGGGTTTACTTCGTACTCAGGGCACTCGGGCCAGGGAGCCTCACATGCGGGGCACCAGAGCAGACCCGCGTTATCGGGGTAGGGGGCGTGTGGGAGGGTGAGTCGGCAGGTGTGTCGTGCGCAGTCTGGGCACCATGACTCACAGTTCCCGCCACAGAGGGGGCAGGGCCAGGAGTGCCGCAGTTCGTGACTCATGCGTCACCGTCCAGGGCAGCGACACGCCCTTCCAGCGCGGCGATCCGCTGTTCCAGATACTCGATGATGACGCAGGGTTTGGCGTCCAGGTTCGCGCACCACTGGCAACTGCACGCTTCGCTGTACACGCTCATGTGTCACCATCCAGGGAATCCGGGCCACCCGTGGAAAGCCGGGGGGCGCGCCAGGTGTCTGCCTCGTAAGCCTGAACGACGGCTTCGGACTTGTCTGGGATGCCCTGACAGCCGGGGCAGTAGTCGGTTGCCATGACAGCCGGGTTCGCTGACGGCTCATGCTTCCAGCCCTTGCGTTGCAGGCCGATCCGCAACTCCATGAGGTACAGCGAGGTATGCGACTTCTGTCCGCAGTCGTCACAGGTGATGCGGTAGTAGACGCTCATGCGTCACCGTCCAGCACTGAAGGGGTGGCGGTAGCGTTGGCTGCCGACGCTAAGTAGTAGCGACACCTGA
>ERZ650311.1025-NODE-1025-length-14907-cov-33.442095_pt1 | contig 14907 bp, 14 predicted proteins | sample MGYA00376247_ERZ650311 | MGnify/ENA primary metagenome ERZ650311 (study PRJEB26733, sample SAMN07839324) | wastewater metagenome | biome: small river; feature: stream; material: water | place: USA: North Carolina | collected 2016-07-28 ... | reverse complement strand
TTACAGTTGGCTGTCTTCTGTCCAAAGCAGACCATGTTCAGCTTCATGGGCTTGTTCTTGAATGTGTCTGTCCATATCTGTTTCCAAGATGGAGTGAATACACCTGCTGCTGTGTTGGCTAGTGCTCCTGCACCTCCAGCAATCCAGTCCAGTTCGTCCTGGATAGTAGCCATCTGACCAATGCCATAGGTCTGGTCAGAGTATGCTACCCACTGGTCATAGATGTCATGAGTGAGGCCCAGTGCTGTCTCTTGTTCAGCAGGGCTGTAGCCAGCTACAGTGCGCCACCAAGCACCTGTCCAGTATGGATAACCTGATGTAGGCCCAGTGCCAAGAGCGGTAGCTGTTACTGGTGCTACGACTTGAGCAGCGAAGTTCAGTCGAGAATTAACAGACAGTACAGCCATGACAGTCCCCAACAAGTGCCTGATTGACTGTAGCACAGTTGAGCTGGCAGTGCTATTGTGGCATACTGCATAGCAGAGGCTCTTACCGAGGGTAGTGTAATGCCTGCATGGAGCGGTCTATTCAATGGCTGGTATGGAGAGAACTACTCCATGCAGCACACTCGACAGGGTCGTGAAGATCAGATCATCAACAAGACGATGCGTGCCCGTGGCAATGCACAGATGCGGGCATTGCTTGCTGCACTGATCGGAGCGACTACTGGAGGTACTGCTAGCCGTACCTTTGCTGAAGTGACGTCTCCTGTCACTGATGATCAGCGTGGCGGCAAGCGTACTGTCAGTAACACCAGTGTCATCAATCGTGCTACTACGACTGCTGACAAGAATGCACTGATTGCTGTCTTCAATGCAGACAGTGAGATTGCAGTGCCTGCTGACAAGGGCGGCAACTCTATCAAGGGCGATCCGGGATACTGGTAATGAACAACTACGTCGCTGACAGAGTTGCTGGGCAACTGCTGACTGATCCGTATGGTGGAGCAATCACGGACGACAATGCACGTGATGTGCGTCGTTCGATGCCCCGCCGCGCGGCGCAAGCGCTGCCAACACCCATGGTAGCCCCATTGCCAATGGCTAATGGTGGCGATATTGCGGCTATGCCTGGGCAGTCTCCTGTTATTACAGTGAGACAGATGGGAGCTGATGATAGAGTAATAGGAGGATTGGAGAGCCCTAGACGAGCAGCTATGCCAATGGCAAGGCCTCAGGCTAGGAATGCTCCTATGCCGATGGCAAAGCCAGGAGCTGCACCTGCTGGGACACAAGACAATGTGTCAGTAGCAGGTGGAGCTGCTGACAAGAACCAGGGTGTCATCTCTGCTGATAATAGCAGCGAGATCAAAGACGGTACGCCTATGACGCAAGGGAGTGGCAATCCACAGTCACTCACTGATGCGTTGACGAACAATGCTCATGCTGCTCAGCCTGGACAGGCTCGTAGTGAAGCAGCTATGGGTCCAGGTACGCACGAGTACAATCCGTCGCCTCGTGAAGCGTTCGACAATCAGATCGGACCGAAGAACGCTCAGGACACTCGTGACATCCTGTCTGTTGTACTGCCATTGATGTCTACCATCATGGGTCTAGGCACTGGACTGATGCGTGGTGGACTGAAGCCGGATTACCAAAACGGTACTGTCATCCCTCCTAACAAGGGTGGTCCTGCTGGTACTGCTGGTCCTGGCATCAATCAGACCATTGATGCAGTGCGTAGGCAAGCTCCTAGTGGAGTGATGGATGCTAGACTGGCTGCTAATCCTCGTGCTGCTGCCCTTGCTGGGCGTTCTGGCACTCCTGCTGTTGCTGGAGCTGGCCGTACTGCTGTAGCTGGTCCTGCTGCACAGAAGGCATTGCCAGCGCCTCGTAAAGCATTGCCTGCTCCTGAAGCGCCTCCTAACAAGCCATATGCTGGGAATAGCTCACAAGTGTACGGTAAACAGACTGTCACTGCTGCTCCTGCTGGACGAAGGGCAGGAGTGTCACGCACTACTGCTCGTGGCGCTGCTTCAGGCAGTAAGAAGCCTAACCTATCTAAGAACAAGGTTGTGCAAGGCTTGGAGAGCCCTAAGACTGTTGGTAAGCGTCCTGCAACCAAGCGAGGCAATCGCAGTGACAAGAAGGCTTCTTCTAAGTAGCTTGCTGCTGTTAGCAGGCTGTACTACTGCCAAGATCGACTACAACGGTGCTCATGTCGAGTTCAGTAGAGTGTTTACCTCTACTGCATTCGAGATGGGTCCAGATGGTACGATCAAGTACAACAGTGACCCTAACGCTGCTGCTATTCAGTCAGCAAATCAAGCTGCTGCTCAGGCTGTCAAGGATGGCCTGGCTCTAGGTCTCAAGATTGGTGCTGCTGCCAATGGCGTCCCCACTCCCTAACCCTAACGATCCAATCGCCACTACGCGCAGAGGAGGCAAGGTGTTTGTGGCCTTGCCTTCTGCTGCTGAAGCTGAACAGATCGTTCACAAAGCTAAGAAGAAGATCGCTGATCTACCAGTAGCACCGGACCATGCAAATCCAATGGCTGCTGTTCTGTGCTATGAGATGTTTGGACTTGATGTCCAGGACATAGCTATTGCTATGAAGCTGACCATCAGTCAGGTGGTCGGCATCAAGCAACATCCTGGCTATGAGACGTTCCGTAAACAAGTCATGACTAACCTGCGCACTGCTGGTGGAGAACAGGTTAGAGAGTTCTTCAAGGCGAAGCAGATGCGTGCTGCCGAGCGTGTCACTGAACTGGTGGACAGTGGTAAGGGCAACATTGCATTGGCTGCTGCCAAGACAGTGCTTGCTGCTACAGGCATTGCTCTAGATGGAGCTGGCAATGATGGCAGTCCTATGAGTAGAGGACTGACTATCATCATCCAGGATGCTCCTGAACAGCAGCCTAAGACAGTCGATCATGAGTAACAGTTATGTCATCCAGAAGAACAGCATCCATGAGCGGTTCATGCAGTGCCGCTCTAAGGTGCAGATCATGGGTGGAGGCTTTGCTAATGGTAAGACTGCTGCGTCATGCATCAAAGCCATTATGTTGGCGAAGGACTATCCAGGCAGCAATGGACTAGTTGGACGTGCTACGTATCCGAAGCTGAATGACACCATCAAGCGTGAGTTCATGAAGTGGTGTCCTGCTGAATGGATCAAGCGTAAGCCTACTGCTACTGACAACACACTGGAGCTGCACAATGGAAGTCTGATCAACTTCCGTTATGTGCAGCAGCGTAACAGCAATGACAGTGTGTCATCGACCAGCAATCTGCTGTCTGCTACGTATGACTGGATCGTCATCGATCAGATGGACGATCCTGAGTTTGAGTACAAGGACTACATCGATCTACTAGGACGCCTTCGTGGCAGTGCTAGATACGTTGGCAATGATCCAACGATGCCTGCCACTGGACCGCGTTGGTTCATCATCACCTTGAACCCTACACGCAACTGGATATTCAAGCGTGTCATCAAGTACGTGCTCGAATGGTACGAGCACGGAACAATGTCTAAACAGTTCAAGGAGATGGTTGAAGAATACACCAGTGATGGTGATGTTGACAAGTTCATCACTGTCATCACGGGATCGACTGAAGACAACGCTCATAACCTGAGCGACGATTACATCCGGTCACTGAAGGCTACCTATCACGGCACTATGCGTGAGAGGTTCCTAGAAGGTGGCTGGCAGGCATACACTGGCCTTGTCTATCCTATGTACGAAGAGCATGTACATATGCTGGACGAGACTGATATTGAGCGTGTGTTGCAGACATGGCCATACCATAAGATTATTGAGAGCTACGACTGGGGCTTAGCCAGACCAGCGTGCTATCTACTGTTCTGTACAGATGGTGTAGATGTCATCTGTGTAGATGGCTTTCTAGAGAAGAACCTGTCGCCTGCAATGTGTGTAGAGCGCATCAAGGCAATACGTGAACGCTGGGGCGTGTCTCCAGAACTGCCTAATCCGATCTATGCAGACCCAGCCATCTTCAGACGTACTGCTGGCGAGTTCAAGACAATTGGCAAGTCACTGGCTGATGTGTTCAACAACAGTGGCCAGGGCGTGCGCATGGTGCGAGGCAACAATGACATTAAGTCGGGCATCATTAAGGTAGGTGGCTACTTGACACGTCATCCGATGCATAAGCATCTGATCACTGGACAGCTGAATGCCCCATTCCTGTACTTCAACAGAGACAGAGTTGCATTCATTGATGAAGAGATCACTGACTATTACTGGAAGAATGCAGACAACGAAGATGAGATTGACGACGTTCCTGTTGACAAGAATGATCATGCCATGGATGCGCTCAAATACGCATTGACTGGCACGCCCAATCTAGACGAAGTGCTGCCTAAGGCTGCTGTTGACTGGTCATGGATGAGGAAGTGGCATGAGCGACCCGATCAAGAACCTGGACGCAGATACTTCAGGTGACACTGAAGCTGTTGATCCGAACCGTAATGTCGAGATATACGACAAAATCCCTGTCTCTAAGGCGATGGGATCGACATGGCGTGCTCGGTACAAGCAAGCTGTACGCAAGCGTAAGAACAGCAAGCTAGATGAAGTCTGGAACCAGGCTGTACGCTACTATGAGATGGACCAGATTGAACATCGCGCCAATGGTGCTGATGCTCGTACTCCTGGCAATGGTCTAGCCAACAGGATCAGTGACGAGTTCTCTGAGACTGAGAACTTAGTGTTTACCAACACTAACTCAATCGTCACTCTGCTGTATGGCAAGAACCCTGGATGTGAAGTCACTGCACCTACTGGTGCTAAGGATATGGAGGCGTTCGCTACACAGACAGAACGTCTTATCAACATTCTCATGTCTCGTCGTGATACTCCAGGTGTCAATGCCAAGTACAAGATACGCAGAGCCATCTTGACGTCTGTGCTATGTAACGCTGGTTACATTGAAGCAGGGTGGACGTTCAAGGAGAACCCTGATCAAGCTACCATTGGGGAGATGGAACAGCTTGTACAGAAGCTACAGGACGCAGACAGCGCTAAGGAGATCAGTGAGATTGAAGGCCAGATCATGGTCCTTCTCGATCAACAAGAGATATATGAAGAGGAAGGACCATGGCTCAGGTTCGTCCCTCCTAGCGATGTGCTAAGAGACCCGAACAGCATTGAGGAAGACCTCAGTGATGCTGAATGGGTCATGATCAAATGTATGCGTCCTACCAAGTGGGTCATTGCCAAGTTCGGACAGCGGACACCTGATGGTGCCATCAAGTCGTTGTATCAGCCGACACATACACTGCCTGTAGATGAGAGTAGGAAGGGCTTACAGCTAGAGCCGGACAGTGAGATTGGCTATGACAGCTTTGATCCACTGAAGTCTAGCAGTGATCTTGGCTACTCGTCAGATGACGAATACAAGGAGAGCCAAGTCACAGCACTGTGGTACGTCTGGCACAAGACCACCAGGATGGTCTACATCTTTAACCAGAATGACTGGAAGTGGCCCATTTGGGTACTGAGAGACCCTTACGGACTGCCTCAGTTCTTCCCTATTGCCAGTCTATCGATGTATCAGAGTGTCAAGGGTGGAGAGAGCAAGGGAGAAGTCACCTACTATCTAGACCAACAGGATGGCGTCAATCTGATCAACAGCTACATGCATCAGGCACGTAGTCTGATCATGCACCTGTTCTATGACAAGAACAAGATCAGTAGAGAGGATGCAGAGAAGCTGTTGCATCCTACAGCACGTGCTGCTGTAGGCATTGATGTGCCAGATGGCGTACAGTTGCCAGAGGTGATGCCTCATGGCATTAAACACCCAGTGCTGGAAGTGCCTCAACTACTAGACAAGTCACAGCTCTATCAAGCCATTGATAGAGCCAGTGCTGTCAATGAAGTCATGCGAGGTGGACAGTTCAAGACGAACACCACCAATGATGCTGTCCAAGCATATCAGGCATCTGCACAGAACAGGTTCGATGACCTAACTGACAGAGTTGAGGACTTTGTTGGTGCCATCTGCCACATGCTGGCAGTGTTGTGTTGGAAGAACATGGACCCTGATATGGTCCTGAAGCTAATGGGAGAGGCAGGACAGGGATGGCGCAATCTCACTGATGAAGAGATTGCTGGCATCTCTGTACAGATCGAAGGTGGATCAACGCTCAAGCCAACAGGCAGCAACAAGAAGAAGGAAGCACTAGAGGTTGGCCAAGTGTTGGGCCAGTTTGCTAAGGCTACTCCTGTCGCTGCTGTTGCCACACTACGCATGTTCGAGCGTGCGTTTGATGGAGTTGTCATCAAGGCAGAGGAATGGGAGATGATTGCTCAATCTCTCATGCCTCCTCCTGCACCGCCTCCTGGGGCTGCTCCTCCTGGGGCTGCTCCTGGAGCCTCGCCACCTCAGAATGCAGGTGCTCCTGAACTGCAACAGTTGTATAATGATGCCGCTGCCAAAGGCATTCCTAAGAGTGTAGTGGATAGCAAACTCCAGAGCGTAGCAAATGGCAAGACCAGACCCAACTAGTTCACTAGACCAAATGCTCTCTAACCTTGGTGATGAGGAGCCTGATGATGTCCTCGCGACAGAAGATGACGACCTCTTCCCCGACGACGAAGACGAACAGCAAGACAGTGATGACGGGCAAGACGACGCCCAAGAAGAGCAAGACACTAGCGAAGAAGCTGCTGAAGAAGAAGTAGACCCTGCCCAACAGCAGGCAGTCAACAGTGGCCCTCTCAGTCCTATAGAGACGGCTAGACTTCTTAAGCAATACCAAACTAGCCTTGTGCCGATGCTGAAGCGTCAGGTACAGGCTAGAGATGACCAACTGAATGCTATGAAGCAGCAGTTGGAAGGCATACAGCAGTACCAGGCTGACATGCAGTCGTGGCAACTGTCTCCTGCTGATGCTCGTGTTGGGTTGCAGATGGCAGCCCATTACAGGGCCAATCCAGCACAGTTGATTGGTCAACTGATCGCTGATGCCAAGGCCAAGGGTGTTGATCTCAGTCAGATCAACATTGGAGGCATTGATGGTCAGGCTGTACAGCGTGCTATCAACACAGCGCTGCAACAGGCTGGGATCAATCCGCAACAGCAGAATGCTCCTCAGCAACAGCGTCAGACACCGCAACAGATTGTTGACAGCTTCTACACTGCTGTACCTGAAGCGTTCATGCACGATCAGGTGCTGGCAGAGCTAGCGACGAAGAACCCTAACGCTCACCCAATGCAGATTTGGACTGAGCTGGTGAGAGCTGCACAGCAACATGGATGGGACATGTCTCGTCCATTGGTGCCACAGATTGCAGCTACTAGGGCTCGACTGAATAACCAACAGCAACAGCCTGCTACCCCTAACCCCTCCAAGCCAAACTTCAACTCCAGACGTTCTGCTGCCGATCCTGGTGCCAATGCACCGAGGCGTACCGAACCAATCGATCCTAACATGTCCTACAAGGACGCTGTAAATCAGGTCCGTCGTGAGATGGGTCTGTAGCTTGGTAGAGGGTTAGATGCCTGTTAGTATTGCAAATACCATCAACACTGTGCTTCAGAGCGTGCTCACCAAGAGCCGTAAGAAGCTGTTGATGGCTGTTGCCAAGTCGCATGTGCTGTACGCATGGGCGAGTGCCAATGGCAAGGTAGAGTGGGAAGATGGTGGTTATGAAATCACCAACCCGCTGATCGTTGGGCGCAACCCCAACATTGCGTCGTACCGCTACTACGACGAAGTGCCGATCGAACAGACTGATGAGTTCGATACGGTCAAGTATTACTTCAGCCGTATCGCTGGCTCGTTGATGATCTCTGAACAGGAGATTGACGAGAACCGTGGCACGGCTAAGATCTTTGATCTCCTCGCCCAGAAGATGAAGATCCTGGAAGAGAGCATTAAGGATAAGTTCAGTCAGTACCTGTACGGTGCTGGTGCTGGCACTGATCCCAATGGTCTTGCTCTACTGGTGCCTTCCGATCCAACTACCGGCACTGTCGGTGGTAAGTCGATGGCGTCCAACACGTGGTGGCGCACTTCGTCCTACGACTTCGACGGCACGCTCAATGCAACCAACATTGAGCAGGCCTGGGATGACATTCAGATGGACTTGACTGTCAAGTCCGACAAGCCAGATATCATCCTGTGCGGTCGTAACATCTACCGTATGTACAAGCAGGCAGTGCGGGACAAGTTCGTCATCATGAAGGACGGCACGTCGTCGGACAAGACGATGTACGATCTTGGCTTTGACGGCGTCAAGCACAACAACATGACGATGGTCTTCGATGAAGACTGTCCTGTCAGCGATGCCTACTTCCTAAACAGCGACCACTTGAAGCTTCACATCATGAAGCACGTCAATTGGCGTCAGAAGGAGCTGACTGCTCCTTGGAACATGGATGTCATTGGACGGCGCATCGTGTGGCAGGGCCAGTGGTGTCGTTGGCGTGCATGGCGTACCCATGCGTATGTGACCAACACCTAAGGATCAACCGATGGACACACAACCTAGGAAGATCAGACCGAAGTTCTCGGTGCGAGAAGTGCCTGCTGATCAGCGCTCCAAGCGACTGGTCACTAGGTTCGTGCCATCGGGCGACGGTCTGAAGGACAAGAACGGCAATCCTTCTGTCACTATCGCTGTGGAAGCAACTCCTCCTGATCAGCGTCAGTTCGATGTGTTCTTCCCTAACGGGTCAGCCATTCGACTGTCGGAGAAGCGTCTCAAGGCCATGGGCTTTGACGGCAGCCAGGTGTTCGTTGACATGAACACTGGTGAGGAGATGACTGTTCCCAGTAACGTACCCTACGCACTGACTAGTGGAGCTGTCTAATGCTTGGAGTTAACTACGGCCAGTACCACCCCCGACTGATCAACGGCTATGTGCCTGCCATGATGGGCTGTGCCGCCGTTCGTCATGGGGCGTACATTGCCGACTTCGGTACGCCTTGCATCGCCAATGCCACTGGACTGCTGAGTGCTGTGGCTGACGCGAGCACGTACACACTCGCCAACATGACGACTGTTACTGGCTTCAACGCCACGACTGGCGAGTTGAATGACGTCCCGTGGGGGCGTTGCCTTCAGGTGGTTGCATCTGGTGCTTGTACGTCGGTTGTGACCATCAAGGGCTATGATTACCTTGGACAGCCTATGTCTGAGGACATCACTGCCAATGGCAACACGCCTGTCATTGGCGTCAAGGCGTTCAAGTGGATTTTGTCTATTGCCATCACTGAGGGTGGTACGTCTACCCTCAATGTTGGCTGGACAGACAAGCTCGGACTGCCTTACGCAACGCAGGGCGTCGAGGCTGAGTGGGGCAATGGCCTTAATCAGTCCACAGGCACTCTTGTTGCTAGCGTGATGACTGATCCGCAGACGGCAACGACTGTTGATCCTCGTGGGACGTACGATCCTACTGTGGCGTTGAGCAGTGGTGCTACTCGCATCATCGCTCGGTTCCGGGCTACCAACTTCGTCAACGCTAGCGGCAATGGCGGGCTTATGGGCATCCGCCACTTTACGGTCTAAGAGGACGGCATGGAGGCGCTAGACAACCTCCTTGCCAAGTTGTTAGACAGTAAGATGGGGCAGGCACTCGCTGGAGTGTCTGCTCTAATCTCTGTAGCCTGTCTAGCGTGGTGGATATCTGGCGAGTTGGCCTCCGTCAAAGCCAACATCCGCACCATTGAGGACGTATATCTGACGGAAGCAGAGTACCGGCAGGACAAGATCGAGTTGAAGGAACTGCTGGTGGAGATCAAAGATGACATCCGACGATCCAGAGAAGCAACTGCTGTCCAAAACCAACGAGTTTGGGACCGTCTCAACGTCATTGCTGACCGCATTAGCCAGTCTACTAAGCAGTAGGCTGGTGCAGTTGTTTCTGTTAGTGGCAGGAATGACAATGCTGTTTGGCAGAGACCGTGTAGCGTCGTGGATCGAAGCAATCGGTGCTAACACAGCACTGAAGCTGTTTGGACTGTCATGAGCGAAGAACCTGTCTTCTTGTCGTATGATGAAGCGTTCAAGGCATGGGCCAGGCAGGTGGTCTATGCCTACTCTATGATCCACAAGGATGTCCCAGCATTCGATCTGGAACAGTTTGATGGATGCACTGCTGTTCCAGATTGGTGCCTTGATTGCTGTCTAGTGCATGACTTGCACTGCTACTATGAGCAATACTACGACAGAGCGCAGTCAGATGCTCTATTCAGACAATGTATGATTATGAAGGCCAAACAGGAACATGAATGGATGTCTAAGGTGTATACCTATGCCGTAGCATGGGCGTACTACCTAGGTGTCCGTGGCTACTACAGAGGACGCCAGTGGTCAAGATCGCTGATCTCGTGCCTAGGGTTCAGGCGAACCTAGGGCTTGTAGGTGGCACCAGTGCTCAGTTCTATGCAGGCACTGTCATTCAGGAGAAGATCACCACAGCGTTCAACTTACTGTTTGAGCGCTGTTTTTGGGACAGCTATACGCATTGGAAGCAGGCCACACTGGATGGTGTACTAGGCGTAGTCACAGAGAGCTGTGATGTGTGGGAGTACCCACTGCGCAAGTTCATTGACATCGACAGTGTGATGCCAGTTGACTGTCCCAACAAAGGACTAAAAGCTACTCCTAGAAACATTGCACCACTGTTGGTGACTGGCACATCACCTAAGTTTATTGAGAACTATGAAGCAGTGCCTGCCAAGGTGTTCAGAGTGGTGCCGTATGTCAGCACTGGCGACATCCTAGTCCGGTACAGGACACGTCCTGCTACACTTGATCTAGACACTGAAGTCCTGTTGGATGAAGAGCTGTTGAAGCTCGCAGCCACATGGATGTACATGGTGGATGATGGGTCCAATCCTGACAGCACCAATGCTGCACTAGGCATGATGCAGCAACGTGAGCGGTCAGTGCTGGGTATGCAGCACAATCAGCCCATTCCACTGAATGAGAACCGTCCATTCGATGATGTGTTTAGGTGGCATGGATGATATTCATCGGACGCAAACAGCCTAGGATCACAGGACGTGCTTATGCTGACACAGCTACACTGAGAGACTTCAGTGGGCTGTGGAATGCTGCTGACCATCCACTGAACCTCAAGACGAAGTATCTGCCGACACTGACCAATCTGGTGCCTGCTAGTGGCACTGGACTGCGTGTTACGTATGGCTACAGTCGGTTCTTCGATCTTGATGCGTTTGGTACGCACGCAGCACGGCTGGTGGTCATTGGAGGCAGAGACAGGATCAGAGTAGAGCTGACTAACATTGACTTGGCTCTGTCAGTCGGTCTTGGACTGAATGTCAGTGGCATCCTACAGGGCGTAGGTGGCTACACTGCTGCTGAGATCAATGGTAGACACAACATCTCTACCATCACCAATGATGGTGTGTTCTACTTCGAGATGCCGAAGTACAGCACCAATGCATTGGACACAGAGACGTTCATTGAGAATGTCACTCTGCAAGTGGTGGCCCCACCGGGAGTGTTTGTTGATCTGGCATACTTCGATCAACAGATACTTGGCGTAACGACACAAGGCTACCTGTGTGGCATCGACGATCAGGGGAGCGTCAATGTATATTGGTCTCCCTCTATCGACAAGATGCGTAATCGTGTGTCAGAGACTAGGCCTGTTACTACTGTTACCGGCAGTGATTTGGTCACTATTAACATTCCTAATGCTGATGGTGTTCCGTCTGTTGGAGATCAACTGAAGATCAGTGCTGTCGTCAATCCGATCAATGGCATTCCACTGGACGAGTTGAACAAAGAGCATCTGCTGGTAGGTGCTGACAAAGGCAACAACAACTACACATTCAGGGTCAAGACAGTAGCTAATGCCAGTGGCACTGCTGATGTAGTAGTTCAGTATCCAGTCAATGAAGGCTGGCATCCATCAGCACTAGTGACACACAGTGAGTTCAACAGAGGCATTGACTTCTACAATGGCATTGACAAGCCACTGCGGTACAGTGTCAATCCTAGAGCTGCCAACTACGTAGTTGATCCTGACAGTGGATCGAACCTGAACACTCCTGTTGCACAATTCATTGCAACAGGCGCTGACTACACAGTGGTGGCACTGACAGAGGAAGAGCCTACTAGGGTCACTATTGCCCATACCAGTACAGACAACACATTCCCTGGTGATGCGAACCCTAACGATAGTACATTCATCAACCTAGCCAATGTGGCAAGGAGTGCTAACCCTAAGATCACTGGACTGTGCTTCTATCAGGGACAACTGATTGTCACCTTCCCTGACACAGCAGCGGTGTATCAGCTAGGTACTATCACCGACAGCAAGCATGTGCCTGAGCTGGTCAAGGTGATGGACACCTTTGGCTGCATCTCGCATCGATCGATGGCACTGTTCAGTGAGAACTTCCTAGCACTGGATGGAGTGGGTGTTGTCGATGTTCGACAGGCAACACTTGGCAATGATTTGCGTACTGCATACGCCAGTGAGATCATTGCACCTCACATTGCTGGGGCACTGTCCAAGCTGCTTGACAGCGATCAACAGAGATGTTGGTCTCTTCATGACAAGACAGAAGGCCGTTACTATCTGTGGATACCACAACCGAACGGTAAGTGGCTCACATACTGCTATACCAAGTGGCCAGACAGAGGCATCACAGGATGGTCACTGATCCGTGACTGGGACTTCAACTGTGGATGCAGGACTGCTGCCAACAGACTGTTCGTAGCTAGTGGCAGGCGTATCTACAGGCTGGGCACAGACAGAGACCCTATCTATACCAATGATGGGGCTCCTATCAGGTTTGTGATGGAGACAGCTTGGTTGGACATCCAGAAGAGGATGAACAGCAAGCGCAGCACACATCTGCTGATGGACACGTCAGGCAGTGGTGCATTCACCGTAGACATGTTCACTGATGGACGTTACCTAGACGTCAAGATGAATGACACTACACATCCTGTCATCAACGCACCAGAGTTTGACTATCCTCTAGCACCAACACTGAGTGGACAGTTCGTCGGTGGAGACGAGCCAGGATATGGTGCTGGAGACCAACACTTCGGTGGTGGCAGACGATCTGTCGATCCTAGAGCCTATGCATGGCATGGAGAGTTCAAGCAATGCATGTTCCGCATCAGTGGCCAAACGACTGAACCGCTAACAATCATTGCGCTGTCTCTAGCGTATCGTCGGGGTACTCTGTAATGGCTGGGCTCATTGAGCGGCAGACACCGTTTGCCAAGCTGAACATCATCAACTATGACCAAGTGGGTTGGGACGATCCACTTAGTGAGAACTTCTACGTCATTGATGCACTGATCCAACAGTTCTCTGAGTACCATCAGATCAGAGGACTGTGGAAGAACGCCACACTGTACCAGTTGAATGACACAGTTGTGGATGTGTCTAACGGTGCGTTGTGGAAGTGTGCAGTATCGCATACGTCTAGCAGCACTGGTTCGTTCCTGGCAGACAGGACGGCACATCCTACATACTGGGTGTCTGTCACCACTGGTGTCATCAGTGATGAAGTGGCTTATGTCACACCTGAAGGGTTCGGTGCAACTGGTGACGGTGTCGATGATGACACTGTACCTGTCATTAACAGTATCAACTATGCAGTGACGAACAAGAAGGCATGGAGAGGTACTAAGAAGTACCGGATGACGTCAGCCCAGGTGATCAACTTGCCAAGTGGCAGTACCTTGGATATGCAAGGTGGAGAGATCATCCCTGACATCAATAGTGGTACGCTGCTTGCACTGCGCGCCCCGCCAGTGGGTGTGTACTCTGTTCTAGAGATCGTGTCGTCAACAGTTGACTTGTCGCACGGTGTGCCGAGCACTAAGCTGACAACTACTCACAGGATCAGGTGCCCTGGACATACATTCACTGGCAACGGTGAAGTGTGCAAGATCATCAGTGATGATCCTATTCCACAGGCAGCAGCAGCTACGTTCTTCAGTGTCGGCGAGTTCAACATTGTTGTTGCTGTTGATGGGGACTACATCTATCTAGCAGCACCTCTGCGTAACGCTAGTGCGTATGTCACCAATGTACGCATCGTACATATTGACAAGACGACACGGCTGTTTATGCGAGACATCAAGTTCTCCAGCGATTTGCAGTCCAACATCGACAACGGCAGGAACACTGTCTATCTAGAGCTGACTGGATTTGTCAGTCCTCTGATCAACAATGTTAGAGGACGGTTCTCTACATACGCAGCAGTGCGTTCTAAGTCCTGCTTTGGTACGTTCGCGTCTCAGTGTTACTTCACTGATGGTATCAACGATGAGAGTGCAGGACGCCCTGGACGTGGTTGGGAGAGTGTTGGCTGCGAGCTGGAGACTATGCTCCAGTTCCATGGCGAGAATGTCGCCAACACAGTGCGATTTGCGTCTATTGTGACCGACAACACTGATGTACTGTCGTATGGAGAGAGCTACGGCTGTATCATCGCCAACTCGACTGATGCCTCTGCCTATGGAGCTGCATTTGAAGCTGGTCCAGGCAGCCGTGGTCTAGGCTTCATCAACATCTTCACTAAGGCTCCTACCGTTGGCGAGAATGGAGCAGGTGCAGGTATTCGACTGTATGGAGGAGACCATTACGTTAATGGCCATCGCCATGATGGATCGAACATCGGCATTCTGATCACCACTCTGTATTCAACAGAGAACACTGACCATTACATTGATGGCCTTGACTACACTGGAACCAATGTAGCCATTGATGCATCAACGTTTGCTGCATCTACCAACGGACGATTTCATGTCAACAACATGAGAGTGAAGACAACTGCATCGAACGCTGCTAAGATCGGTGCAGTTGAAGCAATCATGACCAATGTCTATGCAGACATGCGTCAGACTGGCTCTATCAGCTCTATCTTCACACTGTCTACAGGTGCCTTGCTGCGACTGTTGGGCGCCAACAATGTGTTTCGGTTCGATCT
>ERZ650311.1024-NODE-1024-length-14912-cov-9.623275_pt1 | contig 14912 bp, 19 predicted proteins | sample MGYA00376247_ERZ650311 | MGnify/ENA primary metagenome ERZ650311 (study PRJEB26733, sample SAMN07839324) | wastewater metagenome | biome: small river; feature: stream; material: water | place: USA: North Carolina | collected 2016-07-28 ... | reverse complement strand
ACAGGCGAAGACACTCTTTCCCTACACGACGCTCTTCCGATCTGCAGATTCTGGTCATGCGCTCTGCGACGGTCGGCCGTGCCATCGTTACCACGGAGGCGCACGAAAACGCTGTAATCTCAGATCACTTTCTCCGAGTCGCGCCCAGCAATCCCGCCCTCAAGGGCTGGCTCTACGCCTACATCAAGTCGCCGCAAGTTCAATCCATAATCGGCAGCACGCAATACGCCAGTGTAATTCGCCACATCGAACCACGGCACTTGCTTGACCTGCCTGTGCCAGAAGTTGATGTAGAAACGGCACAAGACTTCCAAACACGGCTAGGCGACATCGTCAAATGTCGCAATGAAGCGACACGGCTTCGCAAAGAGGCGGAAGACGCCTTTGCAGCCGCAATCGGGCCAATTCCTGCGAGCGAAACCGATGCAGGCTTTTCGGTCAAACTAGGAAACGTCTTTTCGGGCCGGCGGCGCTTTGAGGCCGCTTACCACGTTCCCCATACTCGGGCCATCATCGGCACATTCAAGAAGTCGGAGCGCCTTGGCGACATCGTAGAACGGATTTGGTGGCCCAATCGCTTCCGGCGCGTGTTTCTGGAGTCTGGCACCCCTTACATGAGCGCCGATGATCTGTTTACGGCCAATCCCTACGCTTTGAAGTCGGTAGCGATTGAGGGCAAGAAGGACATTGACGAATTCACTGTTGAACCGGGTTGGCTCATCATGGCCAGATCTGGCCAGACCTACGGGCTCAATGGCTCCGCGATGCTGACGACAGAGGATCACAAGCGGTATTTCATTTCTGAGGACATGATCCGCATCAAGCCGCGAGCGAAAAGCGTGCCAGCGGGTTATCTGCTGACGGCGTTGACGCACCCGACGCTTGGCCGTCCGCTGCTGATTCGCGAAGCCTACGGCATGTCGATCCCTCACCTTGACCCCTCAGACGTGGCGGACTTCCCGATTGTGCGATTTGACGCCAAGACGGAAGCCAAGATCGCGGACCTTGCGGAGCGTGCGGCGGCACAACAGGCTAAGGCGGAAGTGCTGGAGCGCGAGCTTGCTGAAGCGGCTGGCAAGGTCATCTCAGACTTCCTCGTGAAGCCGACGATGCAGATTGTGGACAACGACGAAGCCGACCTGGCGATCGCCCGCAAGCGGCTCGCACGCATTGACGCACAGCCGGAGTCGGTGCTGCGTGGCGAAGCCCTTGAAGCCAAGATGAAGCAATGGGAATCCTGACACGATGGCAAAACTGCTTTGGGGGCTGGCAGTCGGCCCGGACGCGGCGGCGTTCCTCGACGACATGCAGCCCGGCAAGCAGCGTGCGCAGATCGTCAAGCGATACAAGAAGCTGCAATTCGACCCGCATCCACCCGGCAGCATCCAGTTGGTTGTCCCGCCCGGCATGGAGTCGATTTACCGGGTGCGGCAGGGCGACTATCGTATCCTGTACGTGGTCAGGCCCCACGAGGTTGTGATCATCGAAATCGGGCACAGGCGAGAGGTGTACAGATGACCGGAAGCAAGCAGCAACACGACGACGAAATGCGGATGCCCGCCGACGACTTTGACCGCATCATGCGGCAAGCGTTGGGCGTGCCCGCACCGCTCCCCACGACCGACAAAGAGGGCAAGCGGATCTGCTACATCGAAAACGAAGGAGCGCTGTTTCGTGGCCGGGGCCGTGCCAACCCCTCAGAGGTCTACTTCAAGGGCGGCTGGGTGCCGTATGAGGGGACGACGCCCAAGGGCGTGGAGTGGGGCGACGTGATTGACGAGGCGGAGGCGCAACGGATGATGGCTCGGATCGATGCCGGTGGATGACCTCTCAGGCGTCCTCTCATGCCACCGCAACAGTGCGGCTTTTCAACCTACGCACTAAGCCTGTTTTGTGAAGTGCATAATCGCCGGTCGATGCGTTCATCGCCGACGCCGTGAAGGCTGGTGTGCTGATGGAGGACAAGTGACAACGGACGAGCGAACCCGAATCGACCTACCACCAGCCCTCAAGGCGCGCCTGTCTGATGCAGCAGCCAAGGTCGGGCTGTCAACCGCAGCCTACATCGTGGCGCTCCTCGCTGAAGCAACCGCCAAGGGGCTGGCCCCCAACCAACTGCGGATCACGACGGCAAAGCGTAAACCCGCATCATCGCGTCGACCTCCCGAGGATCTCCCCTTCGCGCCCATCGCTCCACCTCCAGCCGGTCCCAAACCTGCCGCCAAGCCCTCAGCTGTGGGGGGCAAGCTCGTGGCGGCGTGGGCATCACGACCACCGCGCGAGGTGGACTTTTAGCGGCAGCCTCGCGCAAGTCACCCTGGACAACAGTCGGCACACCTCGCCGCGGAGGGTAGCAGCGGGCGCAAGACACGCGGATCAAGGCGCCGCAAGACCGGCAAGACCGAAGCGGCGCCTGTGACTTCTGGGGCAAATCGTCATCAAGCGACCACTCCCGGTCATCATCCGGCAGCCCGTGCAGGTCGACGTTGCCACCATGGTCGAGGATCAGCAGGTCGCGCTTGCCGACAGCTTTGCGCGTCCCTCTGCCGTTGCCCTGCAGCCACTTGGACAGGCTTTGCGTCGAGGTGTGCCACTGGATGCAGGCAATTTCCGGTATGTCAAGGCCCTCGACGAACAGCGCGACGTTGATCACCACGTCGACCGAGTGGCGACGCAGGTTGTCGAGGATCTTGGCTCGCGCGTCCGCTGGCGTGTCGCCGTCGACGTAAGCCGCCCGCACGCCGGCCGCACGGTATCGGGCAAGAAGGCTTTGCCCATGCTCTCGGGTGGCAGCAAAGGTCAGCGTGCGCCTGCCTTGGGCGTGCTGCCGCCACATCGTCACCGCATCGCCGACCACAGCCGAGAAAGCGCGACCCAGCCCGCCCGCGTCCCACTCGCCACCGATGACGCGCACGCCGCGCAGGTCTGGCGCCGATGCTGTCAGTGTGCGGATCGGCACAAGGTGGCCGTCGGCGATCAGGTCGCGATACTGTGGGCCCGCAACGATGCCGTCTGTGTAGATGACCGCGAGCTTGGCGTCGTTCAGCCGGGTTGGCGTCGCGGTCAGTCCAATCATCGGCACGCGAGGCCAAATCTTGCGCAGCGCCGCCGCTACCGCAGGGGCGTAATGCGCTTCGTCGACGATGATTGCTGATGGCGGGCGCATCGGGCGTGACCCTCCGCGCAGTCTTGCCTGCAGCGTCAAGCCCATGGCGATCAGGACACCCTGCGTTGGCCATTCCAGCGATTCGCCGGCCGACAGCGTACAAACGTCCCTGACAGCGCTGCCAATGGTGCGGATGGTCTGTTGGTGGATCTCGTCGCGGGGCACGACGTACAGCACCCAGCCAAGCCGGCACTTGCGGGCGCAAATCTCAGCAGCCGTCGTTGTTTTTCCGCTGCCCGTCGCCGACTGGATGACGACGGCGCCGCCGTGCTTGGTCCGGTCAATCGCCGACTCGACAAGCCGGAGTTGGTAGCTTCGCAACCTCACTGACGCACCTGCTGAATCCGCCCGCACGTCCTGCACTTGACCGAGGTCTGGCTGAGCAGGAACAAGATCGGCGAACCGCAGCCGCCGCAAGCAATCTGCCGCGTCCAGTCGCGCAGCGCAATCAGGGTGTCGACCGGAACGCCGGCAGCCTCAGCAGCAGACCGCGCCTCGTCCGATTCGTCGGCAACCCGCGCGTACTTGGCGACCGTGCCAACGCGCATGTCGAGCTCTCGCGCAATCGCCCGCGCCGATAATCCTTTGCGCCGCAGTGAGAAAATCGCATCTCGCGTCTGCGGTGAGATCCGCGACAGCCGTTTTGTGGTCGCCATACCACCCCCAAGGCGGGAGTCCCGCTGTTTCATTATGCAACACAGCGCCACACGGCGCAAGCCAGACTGTTGCAGCCTGAGACGATCGAGACGTATCCTCTGCGTCGGAGGTGAGCATGGCGCCGCGACGTGCAGGACAGAGCATCAACGGGGTTCCGTTCGCGGATCTCCCCGATGGCGAAACGACCATTCAGGTCCGCAAGGGCCACCAAGCATCGTTCGAGCCCATGCCGCTCTCTCGCGAGGATACCGTCAGGTACAAGCACCAGCTCGACAAGTCGGACAACGGCACATGGGCATACGTCGGGCTCAGCGACGATGGCGCGCTGCCGGAGTACGAGATTGCCCAGCGCCACGGGCCGGGAACCTACCGCCAGACACCGATCGACCCGCAGACGCGCCAGCCGCTTCGCGAGTTGGCAGCCACCGTCAAGGTTCTCCCGCCCGACATGGGCATGAGCCTGCCCCACCTGCCGACCCAGCCCACTCAGCCGCCGGTGGACGTGACCATGGCGATGCTGCTCCGGCAGCAAGAGGCCGCCGACGCCCGCGAAGCCGAGATGCGCGTCCGCCGCGACCGGCTGGACGAAGAGCAGCGGCAGGCGATGCAAGAGGCCAAGATTGCGGCAGAACGCGCCGCAGAGGTCGCGGCCAAGCGCGAGCAAGAGCGTTTTGAGCGGATGTTGTCTGTTGGCACAGCCGTTCTCGCCGGGCTCCCCGCGCTGCTTGCGGGTGTCAAGACGATGCTCGCCCCGCCGACCGCCCAACCGAGTCAACCTGACACGCAGCTCCGCGACGAAATCGCAGCCCTGCGGCGCGAGGTGGCGGCAAAGCCGAAGGAGCTCAATCCCCTCGAAGAGCTGCGCAACCTTGTGGCGCTCAAGAGCCTGACCAATGCCATTGAGGACATGAGGCCAGACCGAGACCCTGACGGCGTGGAGCAGTTCGCGAAAATCGCAGAGACGGCGGCGCCAATGCTGCAGACCGTGCTGGATCGGATCTCGCCCACCACAGCCCCACAAGCCGCATCCCCGCTCTCATCGCCAGATGCACTGGTCGCCGAGGTCATGCGCGTTGGCCCCGACAAGGTTGGAGGCGTTCTGCAGGATCTCGCTCGGCAAAAGCCGGAGATGGCCAAGATGATTGCCAACACCCTTCGTGTTGGCGCCGGCGACGAGGAAGAGGCCAAGCCGCGCCGCCTGCGCCGGGTCGAGGGTGACGCAACATGAGCCTATCCGGCCACAGCATCGGTCACAGCGCGTCGGCTGACGGTCTGACGATCGAAAAGCTGCGCCTTGTCGCGGCGAAGGCAGCCCGAACGGCGACCGAAGACACGGCATTTTGCCGTGAGGTCCGCCAGAGGCTGATCGGCGTCGGGTCCAGCGCAGAAGACCAGGTTCTGGCGTGGGAGCGCATTTGCATGGCGCTGCCATACCGGCGGGAGCTTGGGGAGCTGATTGATGCCCCTGCGACCGTGCTGCAGACCGGCGGCGATTGCGACGACCTGGTGTGCCTGTTCTTGGCCGGCTGCCTGTCGCTGGGCATCCCGTGTGAGCCCGAGATCATCACCAGCGCAGACGGTTCGCCGTTCCACATTCGGGCGTTGGTTTACCTGCCGCCGCTGAACCCGACACACTGCATCGTGGTCGACCCGGTGTGCGAGTCGGAGCGAGAGTGGGCCATGGGAGACGCGCAGCCGGCAGATTCGCGGGCGGTTCGCCTGCCAGATGCAGACCCAAAGGGGGCGCCATGGGGACCGCTCGTTCTCGCCGGGATCGCGGGGATCTTGTTGGGGCGCCTGATGAAATCGTCGTCGAAGTCGTCGACCTGATGCCCAAGCGCCGCAAACGCAGGCGCAGGCGCAACGGGTCCACCGCTCAGCGCGGCGGCGTCATGGACTCGCCATTGATCGGCAAGCTGTGTGTCCTGCAGGGCCTCTTGTCCTGGATCTCGGAGTAGCAAATGGGCGCAACGCGACTGTACATCAAGGATGCCTCGGAGTTGCTGGAGTGGCAGGAGGCGATTCGCGCCGCCACCGGCCGCAAAGACGTGGCCTGCGTGCTTGGCGCTTGGATGGCCGGCACGCCGTCGGAGTCAGTGGCCACGCGCATCGCCGACGACATCCGCGCCTACGCTGGCGCCAACCCGACGATCTACGACAAGGCCCTCTACGTCATTGCATCGTCGCTTTGGCTGCCGGGAACCGCCCTCGGGTCGGCGATCGGCAACGCCGCATTCGGAAACAAAATCTACACCATCGAGGATGCCTGTCCCGGCGGCCCGTCGGTCGACGACGCCCTGTCGATCCTCAAGGACGCCGATGCGGACTTGTGGGCGCAGGTCACCGGCCTCGCCAAGAAGCAGCGCGCGGCGGTCGCAGCGCAAGCGAACGAGACTGCCAAAGAGGCGATCGGGCGCAACATCATCAACGCTGCCGAGTACGCAGCAGAGGGCCTGTCGTCGATTGGCGGCAAGGTACTGACCGTCGCAGCCCTCGGGCTGGGCGCATACATCTTGTTCAACGTCAAGAAGTTGTTTGGGGGGTCCAATGGCTGATCTGGAGCGCATCGTCAACGCCGCCACTGGGGCCGCGAAGGAAGCGATCAAGGCTGAGGTCGTCGACCAAATGCGCCCGCACGTCGAGCGCGCCAAGAACGGCTTTGCCGAGGTGCTTGGTGTCGGCCAGAGCGACGAGGATGAGGACGAAGACGGCGAGGGAGACGACGAAGACGCCCTGCTTGACCGCGCCGACCTGACCTACATCTTCGGCATGGACGGGTCGATCGACGAGGAAGAGGCGTCATCGCTCGCTGTTGCCGTCTGGCGGACGTTGGCGGCAGTCGAGGGAAAGACCCTTAGCCACTGGATTGCGATCCATGACGATGGCTACGCCGCGTGCGGCCCGTCGGCCACGCTGGAGGACGAGCTGATCGCTCGCAGCGAGGCGGCCGGAATCGATTCGGCCGGCTGGGAGATTCACGACGACGCGCTTGACATCCTCGCCATGGACTACGACGTGAGCGACATCGCCGACTTTGCCGACGAGCTCTGTTCCGACGACGACGAAATGGACGAGCAAGTCGAGGTTCACAACGGCTTCAACTGGGAGCACGACGCCAAGGCGATTGCCGCGATGGAGATCCCTGGTGTGTCCGCTGGCTGGCAGATCGGCCATGCTCTCAGCCTCGACACCTCGCGCGGCAAGCTGGACTGGGACGGCAAGACCCCGCTGCCCTTCGCGATCGGCATCGGCAAGGACGCAATCGTAATCCATGGGGCCAACGTCCAGTCAACGCCGGGCGGGGTCAAGGTCGGCGACACCTCGCAATCTTACGCTGACTGGAAGTTGGCCATGGATCGCAAGTTCGATGCTGACGACGTGTACGAAATCGACGGGGTCAAGGGCGCCGCCTACCTGATGGGCGACGCCAAGCGGTTTGACTACCGGTCCAACAAGGACCAAGCCGACCCGGCCAAGTTCGATGAGTACACGCACGAGCACGGCGAGGAAAGCGGCGATCTGCCTTCGGTTTTCGCTATCGGCCCCCGCTCCATCGTCGTGTGTGGCGGCAACATGCACATCGCGCCCGAAGGGGTCCGCGACTGATAAATCAGCCGCCGCGGTTGTGTGTCCCGCGCGTGTGTTTTGATTCTGGCTGAGTCATGGCGGCGACACCTCTTGCCGCCGCTACAGAGGACCACATGGCATTCCGCAAGGCTCGCACTCGGGTCGCGAACCCGTCCCACAAGCGCAAGCACCGCAAGCACAACGCTGCGGCCCGCAAGTCGCACACCGCCCGTCACGCCAACCCGCGCCGCAAGCGCCGCGCCGCCCGCCGCACCAACGGCTACGCCGCCGCGGCCGCCCCGTCGCGCAAGCGCCGCCGCAAGAGCATCCGCCGGCACAACGGCTACAAGCGCCACGGCCGCCGCAAGAACCCCGAGATGGGCGGCAAGCTGCTGACCATGGAGAACGTCGCGATGGTCGCCGGAGCCGGCGTGTCGACGGCGCTGGTCATGGCCGTCCTTGAGCGGACGGATGCAGCCGGAAAGCTCGGGATCGTCAAGCAGGAGTACAAGGAAGCGACGAACGCCGCGGCCTCTGCCGCACTCGGCGCAACCATCGCCCACTTCACCCGCGGCAAGCGGAAGATCAGCAAGTTCTTCTGGATCCACAGCCTCGTTTCGGGCGGCACCGCGTTTGTGCTTCTTGCGAAGGGCAAGGCGAAGGAACTTGCCGAGAAGGCTCTCCCGGCCTCGACCGGATCGACCGGCGGCATGTTCATTCCGCCCCCCAAAGGCGACGTGGGTCTCCTGCAGGCTGACCTGAAGGGCATCTACCTGCCCGCTCCCAAGGGCGACATGGGCCTGATTCAGCAGGACATCGGCAAGTCGCCGGCCCGGTCGTTTGGCAAGTGAGATCGTTTTTTTCGGCGGCCCAGCGCCGCCACGAGGTGTGACATGGCAGCAGCAAACGGCCTTCGCGTGATGGCCTCTGAAGTTCCGGTTCTGGCTCAACTGGTCGACTCGCTTGGGATCAACCGCGATCTGCGTGGCAACCCCCTGCAGGTGTACGCCAACCAGGAGGCGATCTACTCCACGGTGTACTTCCCGCTCTCGACCCTGACGGCCTCCGCGACCTCCCGCAACGCGTTCAGCGCCACCGCGGGCGTCTTGGGCCAGCAAGGCTTGCCTCCGCTTGCCGCGCAGTCGGCCGCGCAGACCAACTGGTTCGGCAACCCCGACGGCTCGACCTCGCTGGGTCAGGCGTTCGTCGGCACGGATGTCGGGTTCGCGATCTACGTCGCTGTCGGTGGCAGCACCGTCGCGGCCAACCAGTTCAAGAGCTGGCTGTTGGACGCGACTCAGGCCGGCCAGTTTGGCCTGTCGACGACGTGGACCTACACCGAGGCCGGCAACAACCCCCGCGTCCTCGGCACGCTGTACGACTACCCCTACAAGGGCGGCATCTTCGCTGCCGGCGTGTCGGGCACCGCCGCGGCAAACACCATCCTGTCTGGCGCCGTCCAGAACGGCGGCCCCGGTTCGTGCGGTACTCCGCTCGCGATTCCGGTGATCTGGAAGCCGCTGGTCAGCAACCAGCACGCGATCACGCTGCAGAACGACGTGACGTTCATCGAGTCGCTCGCCGCGGGTGGCTACGACATGACCGACGCCGCGATTGCCGTCCGCATGACCTTTGGCGGCTGGCGTCTGACCGCGCAGCAGTAAGCGTCCGCGAGGCGCAGAGATCCGCCGGCCCGCAGCACTTTCGCCGCGGGCCGGCGGAAACCAACCAGACAGGCGTGAGGACACCATGATTCCGACCAACGGACCGACCAGCATGAGCGCGGACGACTATGTCGCTCCAATTCTGGCCGGCGCCAATCCTGCGCAGGCGGCCGGGCTGACTCGGTTCCTGTTGCTCATGGATGCCTCCCGCCTTGAGATGGCGAAGGAGGTCGAGGCCAATCCGGCCTTGTCATACAAGTACCCGATCGTCTTTGTTGACCGCTCGCTGCCAGCCACCACGTTGACCGCCGGGCAAACGCTCACGCAGCAGTTGAAGGTCAACGGCGGAAGCAACGCCGTCGTGCTGGGGTTTGCCGCGTCCGCCTACGACCCCGCAACCGGCGCGTCGGTGGATCTGGCCCTTGTCGACTACGCTGACATCGACACCGCACAGTTCCAGTGGATCCAGTCCACCGCGATCGCCAACGTGGCGGGCAGCGGCGTTCTGCCCGGGTTGATTTTCCCGCAGAAGTGGAACGGCACCGTTGGGCACAACATCAGCCTGACCAACAACCACGCCGTCACCATCGTCGTGAAGATCAGCTATGCCTGCATGATTGTTGGCAACGTCGGCAACTGACGGGGGTGCTCATGTCCGGCGTCCGCATCACCAAGTCAGGCGCTCCACAGATCATCGGCATCCCAGCTGGCGCCAGCGTGAACATCGCCATGCAGCCGGTGCGCACTCCGGTTCTTGACGGCAGAACTATTGCCGGCGAGGCCCCCATAGCGGCGCTTGCCGTTGCACAGCCGACGCTGTCTTTTGGTGTCCAGTGCATGGGTGGGCAAGTGGACTTGGGCACGCTGGAGGCCCGTATCTTGCTGGACGTGTACGACGTTGACGGCAGCCTGCCGCTCTACACCATCACGCGCAACGTCACAGGCGCGATGCTGCTGGCCAATGGCCAGATCGTCTACTCACCGGCCGACGTGGCGTGTTTTGTCGCCACCCTGCAACTGACCAATCGCAAGGTGTCGGCCGTCACGCTCAAGATTAGCAAGCAAATCTCCGGCGTGGGGGAAGCATGAGCGGCACGCTAAATCTTGGCGACGCGCTTGTTGCCGCCGCGAACATTGAGCAGGAGTACGCCGAGCAGCAGTTCCCTGGCAGCGGGGTCACACTGCAGCCGTTCAGCCCCCCACTGCGCATCGCGACGGCCAACGCAAGGCGAATCGACGTCACGGGCGTCGCGTCGGCAGGCCCTGGGACTGGCCTGGTCCTGCGCGTGACTGTCGGAGGCAGGCGCGTTGCGCTGGATACCCCGATGATCGCCTTTGCTGCCGACAATGTGGCGCAGGGCTACGTTTATGGGGCGCTGCTTCCGACCCAACCCATCGGGGACGAGGCGGAAGTTTTGGTTGTTCGCAACGCTGCGGGGGCGTCAAACGTTCGCTGCGGCATCAGGGCGGTCTGACATGGGCGTCAAAGTCAATCAGTGCGATATTGTGCCGCCGATCTCAAGTGGCGGGGGCGGCGCCCCAGTCGCCGCCCCCTACCTCCTGAATGGCCCTGACGTAAGCGGAACGCTGACCAGCGCGGTCGACGTGCTGGACCTCGCCACCCCGCAGCCGTTCGTTGCGACCGCACCGTTCATCGGGGGCCAACTTGGCGCGCCGGTGACGATAGACTACGCCAATGGCGCAGGGTCTGTGGGTGACGGCGTGATTCTGCCCGCGCGGCTGCAGAACAACGGCAACACCCAGTTTATCGCCTCGGCAATCCAGACCGAGATCGTGGACGCCACGGCTGGCGCTGAGATCACCAAGGTCACAATCCAGCCCGCTACCGCCGGCTCCATTGTGGGCGGGATCGAGGTCACCAGCAACGCAGTCAAGCTTTTTGGTTCGGGGGCCAAATTGGTCACCACTTCGTCTGGATCTCTGACGATGTCGTCGACCGGATTGGGCAGCACGCTGGCCATTGCGGCCGGCGGAGAAATTTCGATCGGGGCGGGCGTCAGTGGGCCGGCGGAAATCAACATCACCGCGTCCGGACAGGCGTCGTATAAGTCAAATCAGGGCAATGTAACACTGGCAACCGGCGGTGGTGCGTTCGATGTACTCGTGAAGTCCGGCAGAAACATAGTATTCTCAACGACAAACGGCTCGTTCGATCGGTGGGCGATTTTGTCTGCCACGGGCGAACTCGCCGCACAGGGGGCGGGCGCGAAAGTCACCAACCTCACCCCCGGCACGACCACCGGCGATGCCGTGGCGTACCAGCAGGTGTTGCTTGGCGCCGTCGCAGCCCCAACCAACGGCGGACCGGCGGTCAATGCTACCCCCGGCGCGTGCATGATCGCGTCGGCCGAGTTCACGGCGCCCACCGGCGGCAGCGGCACGTTCCTGTTGAAAAACAACACGGGCGCCAGCATCCTGATCGTCGGCGCACGAGTGCTGATCCCGTCCGCCGGCGCCACAACGCTTGCCTGCAGCGTGTCCAGTCTCGCCACGACGCTGTTCGAGAATCCCGCGATTACCGCACCGGGTGGCACGCATCTGCCGGCCACCACCAGCTACACCGTTGCCAACGCGACGATTGCGAACGGCGCCAACATCATCATCGAGGCTGACGGCAGCGTTGCCACGGTCGACACGATCATCTTCGTGGAGTACATCCAACTGTGATCCGCACTCTCGCCACCTTCGCCGCCGGTGTCTGGCTTGGCGCCAAGCTCTTTGGCGGTGGCGGTGGCACGTCTGCACCCGAGTGGTGGCAGCCAGCGATGGTCAGGCTGTTCGCAGAAGACCAGACACCCGTGAACGTGCCGGATGCGATTTTGGCGCAGGCCGAACCGGTAGCGCGGGCGTTCGACATTCCGATCGGCTGGGTCATCGACGCGGCTTGCAAGGGCGCCTCGGACCTGTCGGCAGCGGCAGAGCAGATGCGCGACCGGGCGCGAGAGCTCGGGGCTCCCACGGCCGAGAACGCCGCCCAGTGGCGCGCAAGGGTGCTGTCCGCGTGGCAGTGAGGGAGGTAGACCATGGCGCAGGAAGCCGCCTTCTTCACTTCGACCAGCCAACTTCTTTCGAGCCCCGGCGCAAGCAACATGCTCAAGACGGCGGCGGTTGCGGCAAACGCCGTTCCGCCACCGTGGGGGCAGGTGCTTTCGGCTGCGATCGGGCTTGTTGGGGCGACCTACTCCGCGATCGCTGACTACCGCAGCACCGTCATCGCCTACGCCCTGTTGCCGCTGCCCAAGCAGTACGCCGAACCTGCCCTAAAGCGGCTGGCGTCGTTTGGTGCCTCGGAGTTCGTCGAGGCGCTGCAGTCGTGGATCGTCTATCGGTCGATCGGCAGCGGGGTCAAGGAGAGCGCCTTCAAGGCCCTGCGCACAACCTCCAACATCAACGACGGGATGCGAACCAGGTTGGCGAAGGAAATCCGGTCGGCGGTCGCCGCAACTGGCGCTCCGTTGTGGATGGCCGATCACGCCGCCTACATGGCTGCCTATCGCGAGTCTCGGGACAACTGGACGCGGGCGGAATCGGAGCCCAACGCGAAGGTGTGGCGGTCTGCCGTTCTTGCTGGCTACCCGCCCGGTACGCCAGAGAGTAGCGCCTATGCCGATCGGCTGGCGCGCTGGCAGAAGGGAGAGCCCCAGGTGGGCGGCCAGCAGGCATCCGCCAGCGGTGACGTACCTTGGTTGTGGATCGGCCTTGCCGCCGCCGGCTTGGCCCTTGTGGTGCGCAAATGACCGCCGGCCACGTCCCGCCCGAAAGCGTGGCTGTAGCGGCCCGCAGCGGCCTCGCCCTGCGCGCAAGCCTGCCTGCCAGCCGTCGCGGCGGAACCGAAGTTGGAATCGCCCGGGCGCGCGACCTTGCCAACCGCCGCCCCGTCTCCGACGACACGCTGCGCCGCATGAGCAGCTACTTTGCTCGCCACGATGCCGATCGATCGGGCAGGGGCTGGGGCGTCGATAGCAAGGGCTGGCAGGCGTGGCTATTGTGGGGAGGCGATGACGGCCGCGCATGGGCAAAGTCGGTGTTGCGCGCCCAAAACCCGCTTCTGGCCAGCCACGAAGACAAGGGTGCGGCGAAGGACGGGCTGCCGTGGTTGGTGGCCTCGCAAGAAGGCGAGCGCCTGGAGTACCATGCAAGCCGCGTAGACGCCTGCGCATCGGCGAATCGCTTTCGTGGGCGCGTCTACCGCGTTAAAGGCAGCCACCTGCTGCCTGTGGGTGCAAAATGACCGTCAACATCCAGACTGGTGTCCCCTATGTCGGCGTCAAAGCCACAACGGCAGCCACGCCGGCCGGGCCGTTTGTCGGGGTCAAGTACCTGCCTGCAGACGCGGCCAAGTGGGCAATTGCCAAGTTTGGCGACGCAGCAAAGGCAGACCTCGCGCTGAAAAACTCGACCAACGTCAACGTGCTCGCCGCGTGGCTGATGACCCTGCCGTCCGATCAGGTTGTGCCCCAAACCAACGCCATCGCCACGGGCGATGCGCTGTGGTGGTACACCCTGCAGGGCATCGTGACGGCGCTTGTCGAAGGCGAGCTGTCCAGCGTGGTTGCGCAAATCTCGGCGAACATCGCCGCCGACGCCACCGCCGACAGCGCAGAGGCCGTCGCTGCAGCCGCCAAAGCCATCGCCGACGGAAATGCGAAGTCCTACGACGCGCTTGCTGTCGCCGACAAGCAGGCCGAGGCGCGCTTTGCTGATGCCAAGGTGGCGGCGGAAGCTGTGTACAACGCTTGGCGCGGCAAGGTGGCATCCGACTACGCCAAGAAGGCGACCGATCTGGTCTACACCCGCAAGGGGACGCCGCTTGACCCACAGTTCTTGCAGCCCATCCGCGTTCCGACGCCGTTTGGTGACGCCGGGTATGCGTCGGAGTACCCAAACCCATACCCTGCCGGCTTCTTCACCTCGAAGTTCCCCACTCCGTTCGCCCCCATCGTTTCGTGGCTGTCGGACGGCAAGACCCTTGCGCAATCGCAGTTGATTCTGGCGTCCGTGACCACGGCTGCGGCTACAGAGTGGAACAACACCGTACTGCCTGCCGTCCAGCGCGTCATGGACCTTGCTTGGCTTGGGGCTGAGGTCATCAAGCAGCGCGTGGAGGTCGGCGAGCGGGCGAAAATCTACACCGCTAAGGCTGCGGAGTTCGCGGCTAAGGCCGTCGAGATGCGCAAGTTGCAGCAGCAGATCGCGGCCAATGTCGCAAAGGCCCTCGCGCCGTTGCCGCCGTTCTTCAACTACGTCCTCAACTCTGCCGGTTACAAGCTTGGAATCGCCAAGAGCGCGGAAATCCGCATCGAGGCGTCCAAGCAGATCCAAAAGCTCGCCCTCGCGCAAGCGTCGTACACCAACTACCTCGCGTTCCTGCAGCAGGGTCTTGCAAACGTGCAAGTGACGGGCACAAGCCTGTTTGTCGACGTGGCAGCCGATCTAATGGAGATCGGCAAGGCCAACCAAGATGCGGCGCTCGGCGCCGCCGACGCTGGCGTAATCCAGTCGCAACAGGCGTCGCAGGCGAAGTCGGAGGCGCAAACCGCCGCAAGCCAAGGGAATACTGCGATTGACGTTGTGGTCTCCAACACCGAGACGGGCAAAACCGCCACTCAAAAGGGCGTTGAGGCCGAGAACGAGGCCAAAAACAAGCAAACCAACGGCGATTCAATCACATCCACGTCCAAGGACTCTGCGGACATCATCATTGCGCCACCGCAGTTGCCGCCTCCGGAGGACGAGGAGCAAAAGGGCGGTCTCGCGCCGCTTCTCTTTGGCATCGGCGCCGTCGCCCTTCTCGTCAAAAGCCATGAGGTGACCATGTACAACCTGCACGCACAAAA
>ERZ650311.1022-NODE-1022-length-14936-cov-15.592165_pt1 | contig 14936 bp, 8 predicted proteins | sample MGYA00376247_ERZ650311 | MGnify/ENA primary metagenome ERZ650311 (study PRJEB26733, sample SAMN07839324) | wastewater metagenome | biome: small river; feature: stream; material: water | place: USA: North Carolina | collected 2016-07-28 ... | reverse complement strand
TGTCGGCGAGCCGGCCGAAGAACTCGTCAATGGCGGCAATCTGTTCTTGTACGGTAGGCAGGGTGTTCATGGTGCGGCGGAACTGCGCCGACCCGACCAGACCCTTGGTGTACCAGCTGATGTGCTTGCGGGCGACCTTGACGCCGGTGTCCTCGCCGTAGAAGGCGTAGAGGTCGGCGAGGTGATCCTTGCACACCTGGAGGATTTCGGAGACGAGCGGGGGCGGAAGCTCCTCGCCGGTCTTCAGGAAGTGTTCGATCTCGCGGAAGATCCACGGGCGGCCCTGGGCGGCGCGGCCGATCATCACGCCGTCGGCGCCGGTGTAATCCAGCACGAACTTGGCCTTTTGCGGCGTGGTGATGTCGCCGTTGGCGATCAGCGGGATGCGCACGCGGGTCTTGACGTCGGCGATGGTGTCGTACTCGGCGTCGCCGGTGTACTGGCAGGCGCGGGTGCGGCCGTGGATGGCGATCAGCTGGATGCCGGACTCTTCGGCGATGCGCGCGATGGTGGCGGCGTTTTTATTGGCCTTGTTCCAGCCGGTGCGGAACTTGAGGGTGACCGGGGTGTTGCCGGCAGCACCGACGACGGCTTCGAGGATGCGGGCGACCAGCGGCTCGTCCTGCATCAACGCGGAGCCGGCCATCACGTTGCAGACCTTCTTGGCCGGGCAGCCCATGTTGATGTCGATGATCTGGGCGCCACGGTCGACGTTATGGCGGGCGGCCTCGGCCATCATGGCCGGATCGGCGCCGGCGATCTGCACGGAGATCGGATCGGCCTCGCCGTCGTGGTTGGCACGGCGCTGGGTCTTGGCGCTGCCGTACAGCAGGGAGTTGGACGTGACCATCTCGGAGACGGCGAGCCCGGCCCCCATCTTCTTGCAGAGCTGGCGGAAAGGACGGTCCGTCACGCCAGCCATGGGCGCAACGAACAGATTGTTTCGCAAGGTGAATCCGGCGAATTGCATCGGGGGAGGCGGTGCTTGGGAAAACGCGACATTCTACCCGAAGGGCGGGACGTCGGGCAGGGGCTCAAGTTCCGCAAGGAGGGCGCGGCGGCGCCTTTCAGGGCACGTCGGAGTACTGCATGCGCCCCTGGATGCGGGCCGCGTGGGCGGCCAGGCGGGGGCTGAAATTCTTCTCGTACTTGCGCGGATTGGGGAGCATCACGGCCATCCGGGCGGCCTGGTTGGGCGCCAGCTGGGCGGCGGGAATGCGGAAGTAGCGCTGGGCTGCGGCCTCGCAGCCGAAGATGCCGTTGCCCCATTCGACCACGTTGAGATAGACCTCGAGGATGCGCCGCTTGTCCCACAAAGTCTCGATCATCACCGTGATGATGGCCTCCTCGAGCTTGCGGAAGTAGCTGCGGGCGGGGCTGAGGAAGAGGTTCTTGGCGAGCTGCTGGCTGATCGTCGAGCCGCCGGCGACGGGCTTGCCCTTCTTCTGGTTCTTCTCGATGGCCTTCTGGATGCCTTCCCAGTCGAAGCCTTCGTGATCGACGAACTTGTCGTCCTCGGCGGCCACCACGGCGCGCTTGAGGTGGATCGAGATGCGCTCGTAGGGCACCCAGCGGTAGTGGAGCTCGGCGTCGGGCTTGTCGGCGGCGAGCTCGTCCAGGCGCAGGCTCATGAAGCTGGTGCCGGAGGGCGGGTTCCACTTCCACCACAGCACGTGGCCGAGCAGCCAGACCTGATAGGCGACGAACAGCAGCACCAGCGCCACGAGGGCGCGCCGTGTCCAGTGCCAGACTCGGGCCATGGCGGGCGGGCTCAGAGGCTGGCGCGCAGGTCGGCGAGCACGGGTGCAGACTCGGGGCGCACGCCGCGCCACAGGAAGAAGCTCTCGGCGGCCTGTTCGACGAGCATCCCCAGGCCGTCGGCGCGGCGAGCGGCGCCTTGGGCGCGCGCGGCGGCGAGGAAGGGCGTCTCGCCCTTGCCGTACATCATGTCGTAGGCGAGGCTGCCGGGGGCGTAGAGGCCGGCGGGCAGATCGGGCGCGGCGTCCGACAGGCTGGCGCTGGTGGCGTTGATGACCAGGTCGAACTGCTGGCCGGCAAGCTGGGCGAGGCCGCTGCCGGTGGGCGCGACCGTGCCGGCGGTGGCGAACTCGTCGGCCAGCTCGGCGGCCTTGGATGCGGTGCGGTTGGCAATGGTGAGGCTGGCCGGGCGGGCGTCGAGGAGCGGCAGCACGGTGCCGCGGGCCGCGCCGCCGGCGCCGAGGAGCAGCACCCGCTGGCCGGCGACGGCGAAGCCGAGATTGACGGTGATGTCGCGCAGGATGCCGGCGCCGTCGGTGTTGTCGCCGAGGGTGCCGTCAGCGCCGAAGGCCAGGGTGTTCACCGCGCCGGCGGCCTGGGCGCGGGGGGTGAGCCGGTCGGCCAGGTCGAAGGCTTCGAGCTTGAAGGGGACGGTGACGTTCATCCCCCGTCCGCCGGCGGCCTGAAACTCGCGCACGGTGGCGGCAAAGCCGTCGAGGGGGGCGAGCAGCGCCTCGTAGCTGAGCTGCTGGCCGGTCTGCGCGGCGAAGGCGGCGTGGATGCGGGGCGACTTGCTGTGGCCGATCGGGTTGCCGATCACGGCGTAACGGTCCATCGGGTCAATCCTTGCGGGCGGAGGTCTGCAGCATGTCCGCGTTGGTGAATGTCCAGGTGCGGGTGATCTCGATCACGTCGGTGTCCTTGCGGATGTCCGGCGGGAAGGCGGCGTAGGGCGCGGCGAGCTGCACGATGCGGCGGGCGGCGTCGTCGAGGAGCTTGTGGCCGGAGGAGCGGAGGATCTCGACGCTCTCCACATTGCCGTCGGCGCGGATGGTGACCGACAGCAGCAGGCTGCCGTAGAGCTTGCCCCGGGCGGCATCGGGGTAGTTGAGCGTGCCGACGCGCTCGATCTTCTGGCGCCAGTCCTCGGCGTACTGGGCGAAGCGGTATTCGTGGGCGCGGGCGCCGATGAACTTCTTGCGCGGCCGCGAGGCGTAGTCCATCAGATCCTTGTCGATCTGGGCCTCGATGCGGGCAACCGCGGCGGAGCTGTCGAGGAGGTCGTAGCCGGACACCTGGCGCGGGGCTTCGGTTGGGTTGGCGTGGCGGGGATCGACGGCGAGCGCGGCCTTGGCCTGCCTGGTGGTCATCGCCTGGACCTGGGGTGCCTGCTGCTGTTCGCTGCGGCGCTGGGCTTCGATCAGGCTGTCGCCGGCGCGGGTCTGCTCCATGGGCGGCAGCGGGGTGGCGGGACGGGCCTTCTGGTCGGAGTTGCCGCCGGCGTCGAGGTTGGTCTGGGCGAGGATGTCGGCGGTGTCGGGGCGCTGGGCGTGGCGGGAATTGACCAGCACGACCTCCAGCCCCTTGTCGTTGCGCTTGAACTTGGCCGGGTCCGGCATCACGAAGTGGATTGACAACAGCACGGCGTGGATCGCCAGCGAGATGCCGACGCCCCATTCGAGCGCATAGCGCGCCGACCGCCCGGCGAAGGTCGGCCACGCGCCGCCCGCGCCGGCGGCAGGGCCGGGGGCGGGCGTCGGGGAGGGCGACGGGGCGGGCGGACGTTGGAGCGGCTGCATGGCGGACTCAGGCGGCGGGCGGGGCCTCGGTGGTGGCGACGGGGGCCTCCGGCGCTGAGGGCGCAGCCTCGGCCTCCGGCAGGTCTTCGTCGTCGATCTCGATGGGCTCGCTGCCGGCCGGCGCGAGGGTTTCGAGATAGGTGGCGCGCACGTCCACGTCGATCAGGTCGGTGCTGTCGATGGCAAGCTGCACGCGGGTGCCCGGCGGCAGGGTGGGCATCGACGGGACCTTGAAGATCAGCGGGATGGCTTCGAGGCGGACGAGGCTCTCGCGCAGCACACGGGCGCTCATGGCCGGGTGGCCCTGCTGGCGCAGCCAGCGCAGGCACCAGTAGCGTTCCATGCCGCGCTGGAACTCGGCGTAGGCGGCGTAGGTGAGCTCGAAGTCGCGCATCGCGGCGATCAGCTCGGGCGACTTGGGCGGGAAGGCCGGCGTGCTGCCGCTGAGCCAGCCGATGAGCTGCCATTGATTGACCAGATCCACGTAGCGCCGCAGGGGCGAACTGGACCAGGCGTAGCAATCCACGCCGAGGCCTTCGTGGGGCGCGGCTGCGGTGGTCATGCGCACCTTGCCGCCGGTCTGGGCCCGATACAGGGCCGGGATGCCGGCGTCGGCGAGGGCTTTGCCCCAGGTGCTGTTGGCGGCGATCATCAGCTCGGCCACCAGCTTGTCGAGGGGAGAACCGCGGGAGCGGCGGCCGATCTCGATGCGGCCGGGGCCGTCGGCGGTGGTTTCGGACCAGTCGACGCTGAAGTTGAAATCGACGAGGTTCTGGTTGGCGGCGGGCTTGCCGCGGCCGGCTTCGAGCACGGTGGCGAGCTCCCACAGCAGGGTGAGCTCGGTCTTCCAGGGGAAGTTCGGGCCGCCTTCGGCGAGGGTGGTCTCGTTGAAGACCGGCTCGATGTCGTGGTGGCGCAGGTTGGCGACCACCGGCACGCGCTCGATGCGCGAGTGGTTGCCAGTGACGATCAGGTCGCGGCTCACTTCGAGGTAGAGCGACAGGGCCGGGCAGTCGCGGCCTTCGCCCAGGGTGAAGCCCTCGACGATGGCATCGGGCAGCATGGTGATCTTGTTGCCGGGCATGTACACCGTCGACAGGCGCTCGCGGGCGATGGCGTCGAGGCTGGAATCACGGCCGAAGCCGAGGCCCGGCGCGGCGATGTGGATGCCGATGCGCCAGCCGCCATCGACCGGGGTGACCGAGAAGGCGTCGTCGATCTCGGTGGTGGCGGCGTCGTCGATGGAGAAGGCGCGCACGTCGGCGAGCGGCAGGTCGGCCGGCGCGACCGGCGGCTCGAAGGCCGGGAAGTCGGTGCCCGCAGGGAAGTACTCGAACAGGAAGCGATCGAAGTGCAGCTCGTGGGACGAGGCCAGCGCGCCGCAGGCGAGCAGCAGCCGGGCCGGCGATTTGCCGCTTTCGGCACAGGCGGCTTCGAGGGCCTTGGTTTCCAGACGGTTGCGGTCGGGCTTGTAGAGCAGCTGACGCACCAGCGGCTTGAGCTCTTCGGGCAACTGGCCGGCGAGGAGTTCGTCGCGCATACGCTCGACGGCGGCGGCCTGCTGGCGCTTCTTCTCGAGGCCGGCGAGGGCGGCCTGGAGGATCTCGGCCGGCGCCTTGCGGAAGCGGCCGCGGCCCTTGCGGTGGAAGTAGATCGGCGCGGCGTGCAGGCGCAGCAGCACGGCGGCGGATTCGACGGGGCTGGGCTCGTGGCCGAAGTATTCGCGGGCGAACTCGGCAAAACCGAACTCGTCGTCGCCGCAGACTTCCCACAGGAATTCGGTGTCGAGGCCCTCGGCCTCGGTTTCGGCGCGGTCGAGCAGATCGCCCGCACCCGGCTGCGCGAAACGCATCAGCACGTGGTTGCTCTTCAGCTTGAGGCGCTTGCCGTGGGGTGTTTCCACCTGCAGGGAGGCGTCGTTGTCGGTCAGGATGGTGCCGGTCTTGAAGGCACCATCCTCTTCGAAGAGCAGGTTCATGGGGCGGTCGCGCAGGGGAAACGACCGATTATAGCCAAGCCGGGGCCCGCCCCGGACGAAAGCGGCGCTTTAGTCCGGGTCAGAGTGTGGCGTTGGTGACGAAATCCCGGATCAGCTGCAGCAGCACGTCCTCGTCGTAGGGCTTGCCCAGGTAGTGGTTGACGCCGATCTCTTCCGCATAGCGCTTGTGCTTTTCGGCCGTGCGGGAGGTGATCATGATGATCGGCACGGCCTTCAGGCGGGCGTCGGCGCGGATGTTGCGGGTGAGGTCGAAGCCGTCCATCCGGGGCATCTCGATGTCGGCGATGATGACGTCGGGGCTGGCGGTGAGGAGCTGCTCCAGCGCGTCGACGCCGTCCTTGGCGGTGATGACCCGGTAGCCTTCCCGTTCGAGCAGGCGGCCGGTGATCTTGCGCACGGTGAGGGAGTCATCCACCACCATCACCGTCGGCTGGGCCGGGGTGAGGCTGCTGCGGCTGGTGGCCGGCAGGACGTCCTCGGCGCTGGCGTGGGCGCGGCCGGCCAGCGCGACAGGGTTGAGGATCAGCACGATCTCGCCGTCGCCAAGCACCGTGGCGCCGGAGTAGCCGACCATCCGGGCGTACTGCGGCCCGGCGTTCTTGACGACGACTTCCTGGTTGCCGCGCAGGGCATCCACGTGGAGGGCGAGGGTTTCGGAGCCGGCCCGGAGCAGCAGCACCCAGTTGAAGCGGTCGAGCTGGGGCTGGGATTCGTTATCGCCCAGGAGACGCGGCAGGTAGCGGTAGCTGAAGTGCTCGCCGAGCCATTCGGTGCCCCGCTTGGCGCGAACCTCTTCGAGGGCCTTGGGCTTGAGTTCGAGCACCTGGGCCACCATCGACGACGGAATCGCCAGCGTACGGCCGCCCGCGCGCACCAGCAGCGCCTGGGTGACGGCGAGGGTGAGCGGCAGGTGGATGCGGAAGGTGGTGCCCTGGCCGGCTTCGGTGGCGACGCTGATGCGGCCGCCGACGGCGGCGGTCTCGCTCTTCACCACGTCCATGCCGACGCCACGGCCGGCAAGACTGGACAGGCTGGCGGTGGTGAAGCCGGGCACGAAGATCAGGTTGGTGAGGCGCTTGTCGTCGGTTTCCTCGCCCGCTTCGATCAGCCCGGTTTCGAGGGCGTGGGTGCGGATGCGGGCGAAGTCGAGGCCGGCGCCGTCGTCGCGGAATTCGATCACCACGTCGTTGCCTTCGTGGGCGACGCGCAGGGTGATCTGGCCGATCTCGGGCTTGCCGGCGGCGCGGCGCACGTCGGGCGGCTCGATGCCATGGGCGACGGCGTTGCGGACCAGGTGGCCGAGGGGGCCGGTCATGGCCTCGAGCACGCTGCGGTCGATTTCGATCTGGCCGCCGATGATGTCGAGGTTGGCGCGACGACCGAGCTCCTTGGCGGTCTGGCGGACGAGGCGATAGAGACGCTCGGCGAGACTGTCGAAGGGCACCATCCGCACGTACATCAGCGACTGCTGAAGCTCGCGGGCCATCCGCGACTGGGCGTGGAGGGCCGATTCGGCGCCGTCGAGGTTCTTTAGGAGGTTCTGCTGGACGGTGGTCACGTCGCCGACGCTCTCCGCCATCATCCGGGTGAGTTCCTGGAGGCGGGTGTAGCGGTCCATCTCCAGGGGGTCGAACTCGGTGTGATGGGTCTCGACCTGGGACAGGCGGGACTGCATCTGGGTGTCGGCCTGGATTTCGACTTCGCGCAGCTGGTTGCGCAGGCGGATGACGTTTTCGGTGAGGTCGAGCAGCGAGCGGCGCAGGGTGCGCAGTTCGCCTTCGATCCGGGTGCGGGCGATGGAGATTTCGCCGGCTTCGTTCACGAACTGGTCGATGCGGCTGGCTTCGACCCGCAGCATGGTGCGGGCGGCCTGGGCGGCGAGTTCGCCAGGCTGGGCCGGGGCGGTGTCGTCCAGATCGATGTGGGTGGCGACGGGGCTTGCCGGCTGGACGGGCTCGGGCGCCGGCGCGGCGGCCTCGGGGTTGCCGAGGGTGTCGAGGGCCTGGCGGGTCTGGTCGAGGGCGGTTTCGAGCTCGTCGAGGATGCCGGATTCGGCGGCGTTCTGGCCGCGCACACGCTCAAGGCGGGTTTCGAGATCGTGCAGGCTCTGGCCGAGGCTCATCGCGCCGACCATCCGCGCGCTGCCCTTGAGGGTGTGCAGCAGACGGGCGATGCCGGCGGCGTTGGTGGTGTCGGTCGGGTTGCCGCGCCAGTTGTGGACGGCGACGTCGAGCTGGTCGAGGAGTTCGTTACCTTCGTCGAGGAAGATCGGCAGCAGATCGGTGTCGAGCTCGTCGCGCAGTTGCGGTGCCGCGGCGGTGGGTTCGGCTGGACGCGGCGCTGCAGGCACCGGATTGATCGGCGTGGTCACCAGGGCCGGCGGTGCTTCGGGGCGCAGGCTGATGACTTCGGCCAGATGCGAGGCGAGGATACCGTCGAGCTGTTCGACGAGCTCTGGTGCCGGCTGGGGCAGGCTGCGGGCCGAGAGCTGAACCAGCATGCCTTCGAGGGCGGTGGCGGCGCTGTTGAGCAGGATGGTCTGGTCGGCCGTGGGCGCGCGGTCGTGGTCGGACAGGCGCTGTTCGGCCAGCTCAAGGGCCTTGGCGAGCGCCTGGGGCGCGACGAAGCGGGCGGTGCCGGAGATGCCGGACAGGGTGTGGGCGGCCCGGATCGCCGACTGGGGCGGAACGAGGCTCGGGTTGACCGACAGCCGGGCGAGCTCGTGGCGCAGGGTGGCCACGTGCTGGCGGGCTTCGACGAGGTAGAGGTCGAACAGCGGGCGGGACAGCACGACATCGCCCAGGCGCACTTCGTCCTGGCTGATGTCGTCGTCGGCCACGTTTTCGGCGTCGATCTCTTCGATGTTGATGGCTTCTTCGGTTTCGAGCTCGGCTTCGATGCCGGCGGCCTCGACTTCCACCGTTTCGAGCGGCTCAAGGGGTTCCAGCGGTTCGTCGGTGACGGGCAGATCGAAGGTGGGCGTTTCGTCGAGGGTCGGGATCTCGATGGTCGGAGCGTCGATGGCTTCGACTGGCAGGGCTTCGACGGCTTCGAAGGTGTCGGGCAGCTCGATGCTCTCTTCGAGATCGGCGAGGGCTTCCTCGACGGTCTGGATGCTGTCGGGCAGCGCTGGCAGGGCTTCGGGCTCGTCTTCGAGGGCCAGGTCTTCGAGGGGAAGCGGGGCTTCGATGAGCGTCGGCGGGGCCGTTTCGGCTGCGGGCGCTTCGACGGGGAGGTCGGTGGGCAGGTCGAAGTCGAGGCTGAAGTCGTCGGCCGGGGCCGGGGCCGCGGGGGCGGGCTCGGCTTCGGGTTCGACGAAGCTCAGGTCGGGGAACTGCAGTTCGATCAGCGGCGGTGCGTCGGGGGCCTCGTGATGGAGGGCCATTGGCGTGCCGATGTCGGTTTCGGTGAAGCTGGCATCCGGCACGATGATCGTGGATTCCAGATCCATCTCTTCGGTGTCGCCGGCTGCGCTCGGGGGCGTGGCGGGGGCGGCAGGCGCGGGTGTGACCCGGGCGGGTGCCTCGGCGGGGGCCTCGGAGCGCAGGCGCTCGGCGTCGGCGAGCAGCTGGCTGACGTCCTTGTGGGTGCCGGCGCCGGCATTGAGCTGGTCGATCCAGGCGGAGAAGGCCGCGTGGGCGTCATCGATGAGCGTGTGGAGCTCGGCGTTGACGGGCAGTTCGAGGCGCAGCCAGTGGTTGAGCGTCTGCTCCATGCTCCACGCGGCTTCGCCGAAGTCCTTGAGGCCGACCATCCGGCCGCTGCCCTTGAGGGTGTGGAAGCTGCGGCGGATGGTTGTGAGCACCTCCACGTCGCGGGGACGCTCGCGCAGTTCGACGATCTTGCGGGCGATGGTGCTGCGGACTTCGATGGCCTCTTCGATGAAGATCGACAGGAGTTTGGCGTCGATTTCCTCTTCGCTGGCGTCGAGGAGACGGGTGGCTTCGGCGGACAGGGCTGGCGCGGCGGGGGCTGCGGCGATCGGTGCGGGGGCGCTGAACAGCTCGCCGGCGTCTAGCATCGTGAGGGCCTGGCGGGCCTGCTTTTCGAGTTCGAGGTCGGCAGTGAGGGAGGCGTCCTGGCGCAGGCTCTCGAGGTTGAGCTGGAGCTCGGTGCGCAGGCCGATGTCGTCCGGGTTGTCCTTGAGGGCGGCGGTGAGGGCGGCGGCTTCACGCTTCTGCTGGGCGAGCTCGGCTTCGACGCTGTCGGCCACGTCGGGCACGTCGTCGGGGCGCAGGATGCGGGCGAGGTCGGCGGGGCCGTGCTGGAGGGCTTCGATGTAGACGCCGAGGGCCGACAGGCGGTGGGCGATCTCTTCGAAGGCGCGGGTGTTGTCGCCGGCTTCGGAGGGCAGCGCGGCGATGCGCGCGGCGGCGTCCTGAACAAGACGCACGGCGCCGTCGTCGTTCATCACCGAGAGGGCGCCCTCGACCTGCTTGAGGGGCGCGCGGACGGTGGCGAGGATGTCAGTGTTGCCCGGCGAGCGGAAGAAGCCGTCGAGGCTCGTCTCGACTTCGTTGAGGCTGGTGAGGATCTCGTGGGCGAGCTGGCGATTGACCTGGCGGGCCTGGGCGTCGGGCTCGGAGATGGCCATCGGGGCGAGCTTCTCGCCACGCTGATGGGCGCGCAGGCGCTCGAGGATGGCGTCGATCTGCACGTCTTCCCGGTTGTCGGCGCGGGCATGGGCGTCGAGCCGGGTGTCGAGGAGCAGCATCGCGGTGGCGACGTCCATCGACAGGGCGTCGGTGAGGCGCAGGGGGTCCTGGCGCAGCCAGCGGGCGAGCTCGCCCAGGGCGGCGGCGAGGTCGGCGACTTCGGGCTGGCCCACGGTGCGGGCCTGGTCGATGATCGGAGCGATGGTGTCCTGGAAGCGCGGCAGGCCGATGGCGCCGCCCTTGGAGAACTGGTCCCAGGCTTCGCGGGCATCGGAGAGTGCTTCGCGCAGCTTGCGCAGGATCGGGGCGATGGGCGTGTCGCGGATCGGCCGGTCGGCGTCGGGGATCAGGTCCTGCAGCTGGTAGGTGCCGCGGATGCTGTCGATGGCCGGCGAGTGGGCCGAGGTGGTGGCGACGTGGTAGAGCACGTCGCGCATCAGGCGCTCGGCGACGATGCTGGAGCCTTCCATGACGCGACGCATCTGGGCGTCGATCCGGCCGCACAGGCGCTTGGTGGCGGCGTCGGCGGGCAGGGCGCCCTGGCCGAGGGCGTCGAAGAAGGCGGTGGCGGCGGCCCAGAAGGCGCGGGACGCGGGCACGGCCTGGAGGCTTTCGATGCCGGCGACGGATTCGCGCATCTCCTGCGGGCCGGCGGTATCGTCGGCGTTGCGGAACCACTTGAGCAGGCCCCGTTCGAAGCGGCCGCGCAGTGCGCGCAGGCGCTTGGGGTCGTCGCCGCCTTCGGTGGCGGCCGGGAAGGCCGGGCGCAGGGTCAGATCGGGGAAGAACAGCTCGCCGGCGGTGGGGGCGTCCTGGCCGCGGGCGTGGGCGAGTTCGCCGTACAGGCTGAACAGGCGCAGGGCCTGGTCGGGCTGGCCACGGGTGAGCTCGTCGAGATAGTTGCCGATGGCTGCGATGCAGCGGGTCGCCAGACGGATGGTGTCAGGCGTGGCAGGCACCTGGGTGGACGCCATTTCGCCGAGCAGCCGGTCGAGCTGTTCGGAGAACTGGGTCAGGCCGTCGAGGCCCACGATGGACAGGGCGCCGTGGGCCTGGTGCAGGTGGGTCTGGGCGAACTTGATGCGACCAGGACGGTCTGGTGCGTTGCCGGCCTCGGCGAGCGCGCCCAGGGCCCTTTCGAGGGCCAGGTCGATTTCGCCTTTGACCCAGGTCAGCGGACCCAGGTCGAGTTCATGTGCTGAGCTCATCGGTACGTGGGGGACGGATTCCGTTCCTGGTCGGGGTGTGCGGGTCAGACCTTGAAGCCGGAGACCGAACCCTTGAGTTCAACTGCGAGATCCGCCAGTTCGCCGATCGACACGGCGGTCTGCTGGGTGCCGGTGGTGGTGCGGTCGGTGATCGCCAGAATGCCGCGCATCTTCTCGGCCACCTGGGTTGCGGCCTTGGCCTGGACTTCGGTACTGACCGAGATGCGTTCGATGAGCTCGGCGGTTTCGGCGGACACGCGTTCGATCTCGGCGAGTTCCTGGCCGGCGGTTTCGGACAGGCGGGCGCCGTCGACCACGTCGCGGGTGGCGTTTTCCATTGCCGCCACGGCGTCGCCGGTGTCGGTCTGAATGGTCTTCACGATCGCGCCGATCTGCTTGGTGGCCTCGGCGGAACGTTCGGCGAGGCGCTGCACTTCTTCGGCAACCACCGAGAAGCCACGGCCGGCTTCACCGGCGGAGGCGGCCTGGATGGCGGCGTTGAGGGCGAGGACGTTGGTCTGTTCGGTAATGTCGGAGATGAGTTCCACGATTTCGCCGATCTCCTGGGAGGATTCGCCGAGGCGCTTGATGCGCTTGGAGGTCTCCTGGATCTTCTCGCGGATGTCGTTCATGCCCTTGATGGTGTCCTCCACCGCGGCGGCGCCCTTCTGGGCGGCTTCGAGGGAGCGGCGGGCCACCTGGGCGGACTGCAGGGCATCTTCGGAAGCCGCGCTCATGGAGCTGGCCATGCTCTGGGCGGTTTCACCGGCGAGGCGCAGTTCCTGGGCCTGACGTTCGGTGGCGGAGAGCAGCTCGTCGGAGGTGCGCTGGGCGGATTCGGTGGCGGTGGTCACGCGGATGGCGGCGTCGTTGATCCGGCGCACCAGCACGGAGAGTTCTTCAATGGTGTAGTTGACCGAGTCGGCGATGGCGCCGGTGATGTCTTCGGTGACGGTGGCGCGGACGGTCAAGTCGCCGTCGGCGAGGTCGCCCATCTCGTTCATCAGTCGCAGAATGGCCTGCTGGGTGCCGTTACGCTCGGTTTCGGCGGCTTCCCGGAGCTGTTCGGAGGCGGCGCGGCGGCGGGCGATGTCGTCGTTGTAGGTCTTGGCCATCAGGGCCAGGCAGGCCAGGGCGAGCAGGGCGCAGACGATGATCGACAGGGAGACCCAGGTGAAGAAGCCGGTGTAGGCGTTGGAGTAGCCTTCGGCCAGTTCGGAGGTCTTTTCGAGGAGCGGGCCGGAATCCTTGAAGATGTGGCTGCCGGCTTCCTTGGCCTTCACGAGGAGCTGGATGCTGCCGAGGATGGTCTGGACGGCGGAGAGGTTGTCCTTGCCGACGGTTTCGAGTTCGGCGAGCTTGGCCTTGGCGTCGGTGCCGTCGGCGGTCATCTTCTGGAGCTGCTCGATCTGCTCGCGGAAGGTGTTGGTGTCCTTGCCGAGGAGGAAGGCGACTTCAGGGTCGATGGCGTTGGCGATCAGGAGCGCGTTGGCGTTCTTGGCGATCCGCTGGGTGAGCATCACCACCTGGTTGGCGGTGGCGATCTCGCGTACGGCGGCACCGCCCTGCAGCTTGAGCGTGGCGACCTGTTCGGAGAGTTCGAGGAGCTGGGGGTTCTTGTTGTTGATGGTGGCAACGGCCTTGCCCAGGTCGGTGAGCTTCTTTTCTTCCTTCAGGAGCTTCTCGGCGTCGGCGTCGGTCTTCTTCCAGAGGGTGGTGACGGCTTCGAGCTCGGCGGTGACGGCGCTGCTGCCGCCGGGCACGCCGGTGCCGTTGACATCGCCGCCGTCGGTGACGGCACCGTGCAGGGCGTTGAACTGTTCGCGGCTCTGCTTGAGTTCGCCGAAGGCGTTGGTGTCACCCTGCAGGGCGAGCTGACTGGCCTTGGCGATCTGCTGGGAGAGGGTTCGCATCTGGCCGGCGGCCGTGACATAGGCGGTACCGAAGCTGCTGACCCGGATCTGGTAGATGACCAGCGCGGCGGTCAGGACGGCAAAGATCAGGAACGGGACGCGCAGGGTACGCAGCTGCTCGGATGCGCTCTTGCCCGCAAGGAAGGGGAGTGCGCTGGTTTGCGCCCCGTCGCTGGTGTCGATGATCGTGTCCACATTGGTCGTGGCGGCCTTGTTGCCGCCCAGCGACAGTCCCGGTAGCTTGAATGCCATTTTTTTCTTCCTTCAGCGGGTGCGACCCGCTGCTCCTCCAGATTGTTTGGTCACGATTGGGCGGCGTCGAGAAAACGCGCGTGATTCAGTAGTTCGGAAACCTTGAGGCGGGTCCAGTGGGTGCCGTGGGCATCCTGAACCTGATCGCCGATCCATGGCTGGTCCGGGTCGGGCGGTGTGGCGAGGGGTTCGAAATCCTCGACGGCCCGAAGGCCCAGGGCCCGTGTCACGAGCAGCGCACAGTTGAGGCTGTGGCGAACCCCGATCAGCAGCAGCCGGGATTGACCCACCGGCGCGATCGGCGCGTCGCCGTGAAAGGCTGCGAAATCGACGACGCCGAACAGGTTGCCCCGCACGCTGGCGAGCCCGCGAAACCAGTGCTCGGCGAGGGGAACCGTTGCAAGAGGGGGGACGGCCAGGATTTCTCCGGCCTCGGTGAGGTCGATGAGCCAGTTGCGCTTGCCGGCCTGGACGCCGAGCAGGGCCGATGCCCGGCTGTCCTTGGCGTCGGCCAGTCGCCGCGCGAGGCCGGCCTGGAATTCGTGGAGGCTGATCCGCTTCGCCATGGGGTTTCTCAGCTGAAGGCGCGGATCTTGTCGAGCAGGGCCGCGTGGTCGAGGGGCTTGACCATGTAGTCGAACGCGCCCTGGCGCATGCCCCAGATCTTGTCGGTCTCGAGGCCCTTGCTCGTGCAGATGATCACCGGGATGTCACGGGTGGCCTCGTCGCGCACGATGGTGCGGGTGGCCTGGTAGCCGTTGGTGCCGGGCATGACCACGTCCATCAGGATGAGGTCGGGGTGTTCGGTCTTGCTCTTGATGACGGCTTCGTCGCCGCTGTCGGCGGTCACGACCTGGTAGCCATTCTTGACGAGGACTTCCGACAGGGCGAGCCGTTCCGTCGGGGAGTCGTCGACGACGAGGATTTTCTTGATCGGCATGGGCGCAGCGTCTCGTGGGTTCAGTCGAGGGCGGAAAGCTGGCGTGACTGCGTGTGGCTGGCAACCGAACGCAGCAGGCTTTCCTTGGTGAAGGGCTTGGTGAGGTATTCGTCGGAACCGGCGAGGCGGCCGCGGGCGCGGTCGAAGAGACCGTCCTTGGAGGACAGCATGATGACCGGTGTGGCCTTGAGGCGGGGATTCTTCTTGATGAGGGCGCAGGTCTGGTAGCCGTCGAGGCGCGGCATCATGATGTCGACGAAGATCAGGTCGGGCGCGTGGTCGGTGATCTTGGCGAGTGCATCGAAGCCGTCCTCGGCGAGCACGACCTGACAGCCGGCCTGGGCGAGGAAGATCTCTGCGCTGCGGCGGATGGTGTTGCTGTCATCGATGACCATGACCTTGATTCCGCTGA
>ERZ650311.1021-NODE-1021-length-14945-cov-7.645937_pt1 | contig 14945 bp, 11 predicted proteins | sample MGYA00376247_ERZ650311 | MGnify/ENA primary metagenome ERZ650311 (study PRJEB26733, sample SAMN07839324) | wastewater metagenome | biome: small river; feature: stream; material: water | place: USA: North Carolina | collected 2016-07-28 ... | reverse complement strand
CTCTCTCTCTCTCTCTCTCTCTCTCTCTCTCTCTCTCTCTCTCTCTCTCTCTCTTCGTGCTAGCACAAACAAAGGGTCACACCCACCTGGTGTGTGTGACACGTTGTCGCGTCGACTTTGCGCACGCCACCCAGTTCACACACTTGCCCATGTCCTTTCCTGACGCGATGCTGTTGCGGGCCTCCCCGGAGTGCCTTGCTATGATTTGCAAATACTACGGTGCTCCAGCCTACGGAAACACCCCGAACTATTTCGTGGGCAAGCTCCGCGAGGAAGGCATCGCACTCGACCGCGTGGTCAAGCAACACCAACAACTCCTCGACATGGATTGGTCCATGCGAGAGACCGAGAAGGCGCACGCGATGGAGGTGGAGCAGCTGTCCACGCAATGGGTGTTCGAGGAGGCGAATATGCTTCTGCGGGGAATCGCGCACTCCAATGCGCGACTGCGTCGCTACACATGGTACACACGTGAGAATGACCCTGCGCGTCACATGCGCATCGACATTCGTATCCTGCGCGTCTGGCCCAAGTCGGTCACCATCTCCCTGTGTGTCGAGGGATACGCGCCGCGACGCATGCGTTTGAAGCCGGTTTCGTATGGGTTCCAGGACGACAGCGGCAACAGCTGTCTCTCCTTCGACCACATCAACGGCATGGCGGATCGTCTCCGCGAGGTCCGAATGGCTTTGCGGGGTGTCTTGGACATACCCCCCGATCTACAGGACTTCGTCATCGCCTACGCCGGCCCCCGCATGATTGCCATGGACTACCGTGTCATGCACGAGAGCGACTGAGGGAGAGAGATAGAATACAGTTTGGTTTTAATCACACGGGTGCCGCGCGCGCAGCATGCCCCAGGCCACGGCGGCCAACGTAAGCGAGACGAAGCGCACGAAGAACACGAAGCGCATGACACCGGTCTTGGTCGAGCCGCTGCACGCACCCGCGTTGGTCACGAACTCAAACAGGGCAGTGAGGCCGTGCACGGAAAGTTCGAAGAGGAGCACCCCGATGGCGAATTGATTCACGCCGGAGATGTTGTCCCATACCTCCCTGCCGGTGGTCTGGCTGTTGATGACGCTACCGGCGGTCTGCACCTCCACTGCGGGGGCGTAGAGCGCCGACTGCGAGACGAAAAACGAAGCCGCCGCCCCGGCGTTGAGGACGAGCATTATGATGCTACTCGCGATGCGGGGGCACGACTCACAGCAGAAGTCCTTCTTGGGGGTGTAGATGAACCAATACCACATGTTGTGCGCCAGCTCCGCGCCCCAACCCAGCAGCACGGCGGCGTAGAACATGTGCGTGATCTCGGTGCGTGTGAGGTTGTGCAGCGCCCAGTCGGTCTCCACGTTCGCCATCACAGGCACCAGGTAGAAAAGCACGCCCAGGCTGCCGAACTCCAGTGCCGCCATCGCCCACCACGGGGGCCCGCGATCCTGCACGCCCACCAGCGGGTTGGTGTCGCTCTCGAGTCGCTGGTACTCGTTGCGGTCCAGCGAGGTGCGGAGGTAGAGCAACGCGGCGCGCGCCAGGAAGAGCAGGACGATGCCTGCGATGGCGACCTGGATCTCCGGCCGCTCCAGTGCCAGGGAGTCGGTGTCCTTGGTCGTGCAGCCGCAGTCGAACTTGGTGGGATCGGCGCACTTCAGGCAGAGGCGGGGCATGGGCTGGTCGCCTTCCAGCACCGGGTCGCAGTACTCGGTCGCCGGCATGCCATCGAGAATGGCGAACTCCGTGAAGTGGCAGATCGTGCCCTTGCCCCACAGATCCTCCGTGCTCTCCAAGGGCGCGGTCACGTTGTCGCCGCATTCGTACGTGTACGAGCGGAGCCACGTCCCGTTCACGCAGGTGAAGAGGTCGCGCCCCGGAACTGTGTCGTTGCCGCGCGGCCAGAACCGGCGCGTGCTGTTGGAGCGCAGCTGCACGTCGACGATGCCGGAGAACGTGCCGCTCGCGCGGAACATCTCCACCACGCGGACGCCCGCGGGGATGGGACACGAGGCTACGGTCAGCGGCGTGATCGTGATGGCCGAGCCGGGCGCCGCGAGCAGCGTGATCTCCGTGGTGTTCAGGCGCTCGGTCGCGAACGGCACGTTGCCCTCTGACACGCACTCCGTAGCGCCGTCCGCGCGCGCGTAAAGGCCGTAGGGGCACGGCGTGCACGAGGCGCCGTGTGTGTCGGCGTTGAAGAAGCCCTTGGGACAGAGTTCGCACGTCGTGCTGCCCGCCGAGGAGGCGAAGCGGCCGGCGGCACAGGCGGGGCAGTCGAAGTCGCCCGTGTTCGTGTCCGTATCGCCGGAGTAGTTGGAGACCGCGCTGAAGCGGCCCGGCGCACAGGCCTGACACACCGTCGCCGGGCCCGTGTTGCCCTGGAAAGTTCCCGGGTCGCACACGATACACGCGGTGGTGTTGGAGTAGGAGCCGGGCGGGCAGCTCAGCGCAGTGGGCGCGGGCGTGGGACCCGCCGTGGGCGCGCGCGTGGGCGTGGCGGTGGGCGCGGGCGTCGGAGTGGCAGTGGGAGATGCGGTTGGCGCGGGCGTGGGGGCACTCGGACAGTACGTGGCGTTGCCGGTGAACACAGAGCAATTGAGACACACGGTTGCGGCGGGCTGCGGTGCGTAGGTGCCGTTGCCGCACGTGATGCATTGGGCGGCGCTGGTTTGCGCGTACGATCCATAGGCACACGGCAGACACGCAGTGAAGGCGCCGGAGCCAGAAAAGTAGCCCGCATCACACTGGTCGCATTGCGACATGCCCGTGCGGTTGGCAAAGTTTCCAAACCCACAGTTGTCACACATGCTGAAACCCGGGCTGCTCTGGATCTTGCCCGCCTCGCAGAGGTTGCACTGCGTGGCACCCGAGCTGTTGGTGAACCGGCCCACGGGGCAGGCCGCGCACGCGCTGGAGTTGTAGTAGTACCCGCGCTCGCACGCACACACCAGCGTGGCGTTCGCAAACAACGTCGCGGCGCCGGCGGTGCCCTTGAGATCAGCCGTCGAGTTGCCGAAGCACTCGTCGAAGCGGTAGTAGAACTGGAGCCCGGTCTCGCTGCCCACCAGCGACGTGCTCATGCTGGCATTGATCTGCGCCGGCGTGCGCACCACGCTCCAGAAGCGCAGCTCGTCCACGCGGCCCACCCACGGCCCTTGCCCGGACGTCGTGGATTTGCCGACGAAGATGTTGGCGCGGGACCCGGAGTCTATGAAGGACGAGTGCGAGCCCGTCTTGACGGCCTCGCCGTTGATGTAGAGCGTAGACACGCGTCCGACATGGTCAAGGCTGGCGGCAAAGTGCGTCCAGATGCCAGTCGCCGTCAGCTGCGCGTACGCGTCGGTCGTGCAGCTGCCGGGCCCGCAGTCCGTCTGTGCCGCCGAGCCGTCCACGTACGAACTGCTGATCGAGATCACGTTGTTGCTCGGGGAGTCGCTCATCTCGAACAGACGGCTCATGTTGGTGTTGGTGGTGATGTAGGCCCACAGCTCCACGGTGTACGAACCGGCCGAGTAGGCACCCGCTGGGATCTGCAGGTACCCGCCCAGCGGCAGGCTCATGTAGCCATAGTGCAGCGGCAGCGCGGCCAGCGTGGGCGCGGGCGTGGGAGACACGGTGGGTGTGGCGGTGGGTGCGGCGGTGGGTGCGGCGGTGGGGAGGGCGGTAGGTGCGGGCGTGGGCGCGCGCGTGGGCGTCGCGGTGGGCGTCGCCGTCGGGTTCGCGGTGGGCGTGGGCGTGGGCGTCGCCTGTGCGAGCGTGAGCGCCAGGATGAGGAGTGCGGGGTGCATCGCGGATGGTGGAAGGGTGTAGACAGGACTTATGCAGAGAGGCGCTTACCGATGGGGCGGGTGTAGGGAGCGTCGTTGGCACTGGCGTCGGATTCGCCGTGGGGGCGGAGGTTGAGGCACTTGTGGTGTTGATATTCAACGTTTGCTTGGTTTGCAGGTAGACAGCCATCACTTCCGCCGGAGTGAGTGTGCGATTCCACAGTGTTAGTTCGTCATAGCGTCCGTTCACATCGTCCGGCTGCGTGGCTCCGTTGTAATTGGCGAGTTGCAAAAACGAACTGGCCGCGCCGGACCACGTGACGCTCGTGCTTCCAAGGGTCGCATCGAGCGTCGCGGTCTTCCAGCGGTAGCCATTGATATAATTCGAGAAAGTCTGTGTTCCACCAACCGCCGAGATTGACACCGCATGGAAGTACCAGGTAGAGGCTGCCAACGTACCCGAATTAGGGTAATTGATGTTCGTCGTAGTTGGGTACGCCCCGCTGACCGCAGCGAAGTTCACGGTCATCGCCAGGCGCAAACCAGCAACATTCTCGAGCCAGAAAACAAACTCATTTGCCCCCGGGGAACCAGTAAGCGCAGCGATCATGATGTTGTGCGTTCCGTTGTTGAATTGCCCAAACTGGTGCCAGAATGTAATTGTGAACGAAGCGGGGGGACCAGGGAACTTCAGATAGTTCGTTCCGGATGCTGGTTGCAGAAAGACTTTCCCCGACCGCGTGCCATCCGTCACGATGCTGGATGCCAGGGATGAACCGGTGGATGACGCATGGCGGCCAAAACCGCTTGTATCATTGAAGTCGATGTCAAATGTGTAGCGGGAGTACAAACTGCCGAGCCCGGACCACACGGTGGACGTGGCAGTAAGTGTTGGTGCAACGTCGGTTGCAGCGGCGTAGAGCAATCCCATGCTACGTTGTGATGCAGCAGTGAAGTGAATCCCATCAGGCATCATCGCTGTGATGTTCTCGTTCGCGATGCACAGTGCCGCCCGCACCAAATATGAGACACTGGCCGACACGCGACTGATTGAATTTCGTATGGGGTCCGTGCCGATCCACGGGGTTGCCAACTGGCCAGTCACCCATGGTGTAAGCGGACTCGCGCCCGGAAACGTGTCCCGCACGTAGTTGATTAACGCGATTAGGTTTGATGCGTAGACAGATGCCTCCATCGAGGCGGCGGCATCGTTCTCGCCCTGGTGCCACCAGACCCCAGCCAACGCATGCGAACCGGGCAAGGAGAATGCAAGTCGTGTCCGGTTGAGGCACCACTGCGTTCCCACGCCTGCTGGGATCCACGTGTTGTCCGTGAACGATGTGGAGCCTCGGGCGCAGTTGATGATTAGAACAGTCCGCCCTGCTGCCAGTCGATTCGCTGCGTAGGTGCGCGCAGCCGTGATCGCAAAGCCCACCCCCTCTGATCCGAAAGGAGCCGGTACGGGCAGCGGGTCTATGGCATCGACGATTGAATTGTTGGTGTGGCACATGGCCTTGATTGTTGCATTCACTGGGTAGGTCGTGTCGATTGTGTTCTCCCCCACCGCGTTGCTCTGCCCCATCACCAGAAAGATGTCATAGTTTGCCTGCGCGCACACGCACGTGAGCGCCGCCAGCCACAGCAGCGCGCGCATTGCTCGCAGTCACGCGGCGCAACGCCGTTTACGTGCGCGCGTGCTTACCAATGGTGTGGGCGCGGGGGTGGGAGACACAGTAGGATTAGCAGTGGGCAGCGCGGTGGGCGATGCCGTCGGGACCGCTGTGGGACTCGCCGTCGGGTTGGCAGTCGGCGAGGGCGTTGGGTTTGCCGTGGGCGCAGCAGTGGGGTCGGCGGTGGGCGCAGCAGTGGGTGCGGGCGTCGCGAGGGTTGTGTAGGCAGTGTAGTACATCGTGCCCAGGAGACGCTGGGAGGCCATGTTAAAGTACGCACCGCTGTCCGGGAACGCGGTGGCATCCGAGTTGTTGATGCACAGCGCGCCGGCCACGAACCCGCTGACGTTTCCCAGCACCGCGTCAATGGCGGCAGCCGTCGCATTGGATGCGACGAAACTGGGCGTCATGTGCCCGACCACCCACGGCGTGGCCGCGCTGGCACCCGTGTAATTCGCGCGCACGTGGGCCACCAACGTGGCGAGTGCGCTGGCATAGGCTGCGCCCGACAGGCCGTTGAACACATCCCTCTCGCCGCCGTGCCAGAGCACCGCCAACAGCTGGTGCGAGAGACCGGGCAGATTGAACGCAGACTGCATGCGACCCCGGCAGGTGTCGGTGGCGGTCCCCGGAACCGACCACACGGCGTCCGCAAAGCCCGTGAAGGGATGGGCACAGTTGACGAGTAGGACCTTTCTGCCCGGGACGAGATGCGCGGCATGCGCGATGCCCACCGTCACCCCGAATCCGACAGTCCCTGAACCGCCGGGAAACGGCAATGGATCCTGGGCGACGGTCACCCCGCCCCCATCGGATGTCAGCGCCATAATGCTATCGTTCGCCGGCAACGTGCCGAAGTCCGAACTCCAGCCTGCCGCATTGTTCCCGCCCAGGATGAGGATCATGTCGTACCCCGCGAACGGAACGGTGGGCGCCGGCGTTGGTTGTGCCGTCGGGGGCGCGGACGGCGCGGCGGTTGGGACCACGGTTGGAATCGCCGTCGGCGACGCAGTCGGCAGCACGGTGGGAGCCGGGGTGGGATCCACCGTGGGCGCGCCCTCGGTGTAGGTCACGGTCAGCATGGGCCGATACTGCTGCGCGGCCTCGGCCGACATGACGTACTGGTTGCCTGAACCCGAGGGCATGACATTGAAGAGCATGAAGCCGTAGTTGTTGCACGTGCGAGAGACCCAGCAGGCCCCCGTGACACTCGTCTCAATCGTGAGGTTACCGAGAACCCCGGCGCCCAGGTTCCGAAGCATCGTGCCATAGAACGAACCCGTGGCGTTGTCGAACTGGGCAATGTTGCCGATCGACATGGGGTAGTTCGTGTTGCTCTCGTTCCACTGGACCAGCGCCCGGTAGGCAGCAAACCCGTCAATGTAGGCAACAACCGCCGAGGTCGTGTTCCACCACGTGGTCAAGTACATGGACTGGCAGACCGATCCCGTCGGAATGGAACTGAGGTCGAAGTAGATCAGAGCGGCATAGTTCACCGTGGTCGGGCTGTGCCACACGCGCATCGCGGGGTTGGTGCTGACGTACGTCGTGACGGTCGCCGTGCAGCCGGTGTCGTAGGTGCCCGTGTAGCCATTCAGGCCGTACTGGAACTGGACGGTGGTGGGCGGCGCGGGCGTCGGCGCGGGCGTGGCAATCGCATGCGCAACCCATATCAACAACACAACGTTGCGCCACATGGGTCGTATCGCGTGCACGCGACCCGTTTACATACCATGGGGGTTGGGCCTGCGCCTGATTGTGCTGTGTCTGGAGCAGTGGGCGCGGATGTCGGGGCTGCACTGGGCTGTGCCGTGGGCAAACTGGTTGGTTGCGCGCTCGGGGCCGCACTCGGCTGCGCGGTGGGCACCGCGGTGGGGCTCGGCGACGGGGCGGCCGTCGGCATCGCGGTTGGAATCGACGTCGGCGCGGCGGTAGGCGAAGCCGTGGGAATCTGTGTTGGGCTGGCTGTCGGTTGCGCAGAAGGCGCAGCAGTAGGACTGGCCGTCGGCACGGCAGTTGGCGCCGCAGTGGGGGCACGCGTCGGCGTGGCCGTGGGTTGTGCGGAGGGTGCAGCAGTTGGGAGAGGCGTGGGACTGGCGGTCGGCGTCGCAGTTGGGAGCGCGGTGGGTGTGGCGGTAGGAACTGCACTCGGCTGCGCCGTGGGCGACACCGTTGGCAAAGCAGTGGGCGCCTGCGTCGGTGCAGAGGTTGGCGGCAACGTTGGCGAGGGTGTGATGCCCGGGGCGCCGCAGTACGTGTAGCCTCCGGGGCACATGCCCGCAGAGGAGGTCGTGCATGTGTTGGGCCCCGGGAAGATGCAATCGCCTGGTGCACCCGCACACCCCGCGCACGTAGAGGACGGCGCCGGTGCTGCGGTTGGCGTTGCGGTGGGCGATCCGCCGCAGTACGTGTAGCCACCGGGACAGACCCCTCCTGCGCCAGACGTGGTGCACGTGTTGGGTCCGGGGAAGATGCAATCTCCAGGTGTGCCCGCGCATCCCGCGCACGTAGAGGACGGCGCCGGCGCCGCCGTGGGAGCCGCGCAGAGAGTGTAGCCGCCGGGGCACACGCCGCCCGCCGAGTTGGTACATGTGTTGGGTCCGGGGAAGATGCAGTCTCCCGAGCTGCCCACGCAATTTGAGCACGAGGCAGGAGCGGCTGTGGGCGCGCTCGTGCCGCCGCAGTACGTGTAGCCACCGGGGCACACGCCGCCCGCCGACATCTGGCACGTGTTGGGACCGGGGAAGATGCAATCCCCTGTGCCACCGACGCAGCCGGAGCACATCTGTGCTTCCACGGTGCTCAACAACAGGAAGGGAAGGAGGGCGAGCACGTACGGCATGGTCGGTGTCTAATTCACCGTGTTACTGAGGATCGTGACTTATTCATTCTATGCGTTCCTCTACTTCTGTTGGGCCAGTGCGTGAGCCTCCACGTCGTCCAGCACGTTCAGGCGGTGCCGCTGCTCGGCCAGGCGCTCTTCGGCCACCTCATTGAGGTCGAGATAGGCCTCGGCGCACGAGAAACCCTTGCTCAGTTGACTCGGATCACAGCACGTGACCACGAAGCTGCAGAACGGCCTGTCCGACGTGATCTGCGCTCCCCAGAAGTCCGCGTTGTCGATCGTGATGGCGTAGGGCTCGAGGCCCCGGCGCACGCGCTCCGCCAGAAGCAGAGCCAGTGCATGCGAGCGCCCCATGCGACGCATTCCATGGATCACGACGCGGTTCATAGGGGCGCTGGCCACGGTCAGTAAGCTTCGCACACAAGACTTACAATCGCGCAATCCGCTCAATCAGTGGGTCCTCCGCGCTGTAGACCGTCACGCGTAACCCGGGAGTCCGACCTACCTGTCATCCGCCACCGCCCCCCGCACGTTGATCACTTCTGCCATGGCTGAGACGGCGCCGTGGTCTGTGTTGCTCGCGCAAGCCTGTGGCCTTTTGTCTGTGCTGCGCGCGAGATGTCGCGTCAACTCCGACCTCTTCCACCTCTACAGCTGCCTCTACTACAACGCCTGGTACGCGCTGACGGACGCGCAGCCCGGCTCGTGGCAGTACCCGCTGGTCTGGAGCATGGTGGCCTGCGCCTGCTGGTGCGACGCGCGTCTGGGCATACCGGAAGACGAGCGCTCCATCGTCGACTTCGTGGCCTGCGTGGTGAACTCCAACCTGCACTTCGTCGTCTTCCTGCTCACGCGCAGCCACGTGGAAAAGGTCTTTGTCGCCTACCTGTGCGTGGCGCCCTTCGTGCACGTTCTTGCCGTCACGACGGATTCACTGCTCGAGCGGCAGATGTGGGCGCTGGTCGAGAGCTGCATCGTGCAGAACTACTTCTACGCCCTGCGCCACCCCAGTTCGCCCGCGTGACCATGGCACCCGCGGAAAATGCGGGTGCTGACGTGTCACACATTCACCATGCACGCCGCGCTCGGCCTGCTGTTGCTGTGTGGGGTTGCCTGGGCGCAGGAGACGCCCGATTCCCTGCGAGCGCTCAAGCACATGTGCGAGGTCGAGGAACTCCTTGTTGCCACCTTCTGGAACCAGACGCTGGCCACTGAGGGTCTCCTTCCCGAACAGGTCGAGCTCTTCCACGAAATGCGCACGCGGATGAAGGCGGGGCGCTGCGTGTACATAGACCAGGCACAGGCCCTTGAGGACGAGGAGAAGGCCCTGCGCGTCTGCATCGGCGAGCGCGAGAAGACGTTCCACAGCGACTTCCGCGAGGCCGTCGCGTCCGGCGACGACGCACTGACCGAACTCAAGAAGTTCAATGCGCACATCGAGTCCCTCAAGTCCAAGCAGAGCGACACGGAGGCGGAGGAGCGCCTGCGAACCTCGATCGCGAAGTTGGGACAGGCTACGACAGAGCACGAGGGCACGTGGCGGGAGCTCCAAGAATCTCAGACGGCGCTGAACGCCAAACTCGCGTACTACAGGAACCGACTCCAAGTCCCCTTCACCATCCCGGCGTTCGAGTTCCCGGCGGGCGAACCTCCGCCCGAGTTCAAGGAGTGGAAGGAACGCTACGAATTGCAGTCTGTGGTCAACCAAGCCCGTGTCGAGGCAGCGAGACACGAGATGGAGGAAGCCATGCGGCAAGCCGAGGAGGGAATGCGGACCTTGGAAGCCTCCGTGGCGGAACTGAAGGCGGCGGTAGTCTCCCGAAAATCTCGCGCCGTCGACAACCAGTAAAGGCACCGACTCCTGACTCGTTCACACGTGCCATGCGCACCCTCCTCCTCCTCGTCTTCCTTGTGTGTCTGTGTGTGGTCCGCGCGGACCCGTGGCTGGTGGTGCCCATCGAGCGGGCCAAGGCCCTGATGGGCAAGATGTCTGACATAGTCACCGAGCGGATCTATGACATCGAGACGGCCGTCGCGACGGCCGCGGGGCGGGTGGAGCCCGCGATGGGCGAGCTGGACGATCGGATTGCTCAGGAACTGGCGCGCGGCGTGGCCGACGACTACGAGGCCAACTTCCGCGCCTTCGCTGCCGCGCAGGGCTTCAAGGTGCCGACGTCCTACCCTGTCTTTGATGCGAACGGTGGACTCGGCATCATGTTCCCCGTCCACTGCACCGACCTGCGCTACGGCCGCTACGTGATGCAGCGCTTTGCGGAGTTGTGGACCGAGACGCTGCAGCAGTACGGATCGCTGGGCCAACCGCCGGCCGAACTCATCGAGTACGTGATCATGCCCATCACACACATGCTGTGCCAGACGCACCACGAGGAGGGCCTACTGCCCGCTCTCGTGGACTTCACGCATCGGTCGGCGATCCTCGCCTCCGTGGCCAAGCAATGAACCGTTTACCAAAGCAGCGAGAGCGAGACGACAGCAGCGCAGCAGATGTGCCACACGCCGTGCAGCGCGCGCTCTGTCCACGTCATGTAGAAGAGAGCAGCGAAGGTGAGCAGAACGACAAGGGCTAGCACGTAGGCCGCGAGAAGTGGGCTGCCCCAGGCCTTTCGGTGCGCTTCCCACTGGGCGTAGGGGTCCTTGTGCGAGAGTTTGGCCCAGAGCACGGCCAGCGCCACCGCGCCAGCCACCACGCACATGTACCAGAGTCCGAGGTAGTCGGAGGAGCAGCTCTGGATGCCCGGCGCGCACTTGTTGTAGCCGCCCCACGTGACGACGGCGAGCGCTCCGAAGAGAGTGAGCGCCAGCACGCCACGGTCCACCCATGTGTCAATGGGCTCGCGCGGCAGACTGGGCGCGAAGCGCACGGCGGAGGCGGCCGCCAGCCATATGGAAATCACCGTGTCCGCCTTGCTGAGCTTCCACGTATCGTACTCGCGGAAGCCATTGTACCAGGCCTCGCGCGAGTCGCCGCCCTGCAGTTCTGTATCGTGCGCGTAGTGGTAGACCGACGACACCACGAGAATGGAGAGACAGCCGAGGGTGCGCAGCCAGTCGGGTATGCGGATGGCCAGCGCCAGCGGTATGGCGAACGCGAGGTTACTGAGCACCACCCACAGCGTGATGGCGTTGGGCGGACCACTGCCAGGCATCGTGCTGCCGTTCGCGTGTGTGTGGCTGTGGTTATACCCATGGATCTCTGCACACTCATTCCTCATTCATTGACTCTGCTTCCTTCCGCCCCTTCCGTCGCCGCGCGCCGCGCTCCTCTTCGTCCGAGTCCGAGTCCCCGTTGCGTCGCAGCAGGGCGACCGGTCCATCGTCGCGCTCAATGGGCAGCCTCTCGGTGTGTCCCAGGTAGTCCGCGATGTGTCTCGTCGGCCCCCCCAGACTTCGCAGCGCATGGGTGGCCTCGTCGCCGCGTCGCGTGCGCTCGCCGTTGCTCCTCCAGCGCAGCGTGGTGAGCAGCTCGAGGCTCTTGCGCTGTTCCTCCATCACGATGTCGCTGAAGGCCTCGCGCACGCGCATGTTCTCGGGCCAGTCGGGATTGATTTCCACGGGCCCGGGCACGAAGCCCTCGGGCTCGTGCCAGACCAAGGCGCGGAAGGTTGAGAGGTCGCTGAGGCTGCTCTTGCTTTCGTGCACAGGGTCGTAGTGCAGGGAAATGGTGTGCTTCGACCCGTCGTGCACGAGCTGCACCTCCAAGGAGCCCATGGGGAACACGCGCAGCACGCGCGCCGGCAGCCTTCGTCCGTCTGGCACCGAGGCGAAGACCTCAAAGCCCAGCTCCTGCGCGTCCTGGAAGAAGGCCATCAGGTCGAGGTGGCGCATGATCGTGGCGACGTTGGGCAGCACGTGCTTGAGGGCCCATGGGTGGGGGACGTGCTGTTCCGCCGTGGCCGCCGCGCACTCCCGGCGGTGGCACAGAGTTCCATCGGTGGTGTGAAGAAAGCGGAAGCGGCTGCGCTGGATATTGAAGGGGTCCCAGGTGCCGGGTGGGATCCGCGAAAACGGTGACATGAAAACATCCGCTGCCAGCATTCCGTCCGGCGGGTGCCGCTGGTTGGCGAAGAATTGCGCCGTGAACGCCGGGTGGGCGGACGTGGCGTAGCGCATCCCCCCGGCCAGCGCCATGATCATCTCGAACGCATAGTCCACCTTTGCGCAGCGCAGATCGCATATCGCGGCGAGGCAGAGCCCCAGCCCAAACCACAGCCCGGTGGCCCCGCGGTCCCGAGCCGGTGGCGCCTGAGCCCGGGCGCGAATTCGGCCACATACGATGCGGCCGATCATCATGAGGCGGAGTCGCGTGTCCTCGCGCGCCAGCGCTTGCCGCATCAGCAAGCGCTGGCGGGCCGCCCGTGGGCCAATGATGCTGTGGGGTGCCCAGAGCGGCGCCAGCAGGCCATCCACGTTGTAGTAGCCGAAGTGCTCCATGTAGATCGTCGCCGAGTGGTAGGGCTGCGGCGGCTTCATGCGCGCGATGGCATGGGCGACGGCATCGGGGGTGTATTCGTTCCAGTGAAACATGAGGTCGCGCGGGGGCCGGTCCGCGGGCGTTGCCCCGGGCTCCCGGTTCAGCGCATCCAGCCGCTGGAACCATGCCTGCAGGGCGGGCTGGGACGCTGTTGGGTCCGCCGCCATCGGAGAGAAGGGGAAGGAAACTACGCGCGGGGCGGCCTGGGTATCTTTACTGACACGGAACGACATCTCCGTCCGTCGGTTGTCACCGAACACGTAAGAACTGGGACGACGTCTGTTCAGAGTGGGTCCTCGTCGTCGATGTTCACATCATTCTCCTCTGCCTCCTCGTCCATGTCTTGCGCGTCGGCTGCGGCGGCGGCGGGCGCCCGAGGCGCGCGGCTGGGGAATCGGGCATCAAAGACCCGGATCATGCTGCTGTTGTAACCGCCATCGTCCATGCGCAACTCGATCGTTGATAGAACCGATCGGAAGTCGCCGTCGCGGTGTCTTGCATACCCCGACCAGACGTGGGTGCTCATCGGATAGAGAACGGCCTTCTCGCGAGCCCCGTTGTCGCCGATATTGTCAAGCTCCTCCGTTACGATGTAGAATGGACCCACAAAGGTCAGGCTGCATCGGATGGATGGAAGATCTGCGTCGTCCGTGTGCCGCGTGATCTGCCAGAGTACGTGGGGATCCCCCAGGCACGCGCGGAGGAGGTACATGTGGTCCAGTGCCACCGTGTCGACATGCTTGCGGAACATGCCATGCACCGCAGCGAGACTGCGGTGCTCAGAGATGAACGCGAGGAAGGGGCGCAACGGCTTGGACGCGCGGTCTTTCCACCATGTGTCCAGTTGTTCGGGGGTCCAGAATCGGTAATCAGGGTGGTCGAACTCTCCAGCGTCAGCGAGTTCCATGGCAGTCTGCCGCCATGACATCTGTAGAGCGCGCGCGAAGATGGCGAAGATGTCATTCTTGTCGAACTTGCGCTCCTCGAACAGGATGAACATCTGCATCGCGATTTCGAAGATGTACTGGCTCACGTCAGGCTGCATGGTTTCCACGCCCGCAACGTCGAGGAACTCTCTGTGTAGGAACTTCATGGCCTCGTCCATGTAGTAGTACTTGCAGTGGGGATGGGAGCGGACGAAGAAGTCGCGTTGCCCCTCGGATCGTTGTGTCACATCCTGGGTAAGCTGCGTCTCCTTCTGCTCCCGCCACCACCGGCCGGCCGCGGGGTAGAGATTGCCATTGACGGGAACCCATTTCTCTATCCTCTTCCAAGCCGCCCTCTGTCTCTTCTTTTCGACGAAGAAGGGCTGGTAATTGACCTCGTAGGGATCGTCGGCGACGGCGGCGGCAGCGGCGGCCATTGGTGCGCGTACATACCGCCCGACCGCGGCGCGTTATAGGTCCACACGTCTGCCACCGATGGAGAGCGAGGCACTCGCGCACGACATCGAGGCCCTCTCGCTTGCCGACCCGCCCGGGGAACCCTTTGCCTTCACGATCCTGACGGTGGTCTCACTGGCAACATTCGCGGACTTCTCGCTGCCGCGCTTTGTCGCCGCCACCGGTGCCGAGCCCCCGCGCGGCTTCCCTGCCGCCAAGCTCCGCACGCAAAACCGCGGGGTCTTCTCTGTCTTCCCCTCCGGAAAGATTATCCACACCGGTCTGCAGAACGAGGCCGACTCACACCGCGCGCTCGTCGACCTGGCGCGCGAGCTGCGGTATACACTCGCCGAGCCACCGCACACGGCCAACATGATGTGCGAGATTCCAGCGCAAGGTCCCGTCGACCTGGCTGTGCTGGCCAAGATTGCGCACGGCCGCCACGACGAGGACGGCCGGGTGGGTTTCTGGCTCCGCGGCCAGGGCATCCGCGCGCACGTGCTGGTCGACGGAACCGGAGTCATGCGCATCTCGCACGCATGCAGCGTGAAGGAGCTGCGCCAGGTGGCGGAACTGGCGCGCTGCTGCGTGACCGCGAGCTGCGTGCTCGACCGCGCGGTGGCAGACGGAGAGGACGACCTGAGCTCTGAGGGCGCAGTGGACGAGGACGAGGAGGAAGAAATGGAAGAAGGAGGGGGAGGAGGTGGTGTGTAATGAAGAATCAAACTAGCAGTGCCTTGCAGATCGGAAGAGCGTCGTGTAGGGAAAGAGTGTCTTCGCCTGTGTAGATCT
>ERZ650311.1020-NODE-1020-length-14950-cov-15.536153_pt1 | contig 14950 bp, 8 predicted proteins | sample MGYA00376247_ERZ650311 | MGnify/ENA primary metagenome ERZ650311 (study PRJEB26733, sample SAMN07839324) | wastewater metagenome | biome: small river; feature: stream; material: water | place: USA: North Carolina | collected 2016-07-28 ... | reverse complement strand
TGTCGGCGAGCCGGCCGAAGAACTCGTCAATGGCGGCAATCTGTTCTTGTACGGTGGGCAGGGTGTTCATGATGCGGCGGAACTGTGCCGATCCGACGAGCCCCCGGGTGTACCAGCTGATGTGTTTGCGGGCGATCTTGACGCCGGTGTCTTCGCCGTAGAAACCGTAGAGGTCGGCAAGGTGATCCTTGCAAACCTGCAGGATTTCGGAAACGAGGGGCGGCGGCAGTTCTTCGCCGGTTTTAAGGAAGTGCTCGATTTCGCGGAAGATCCACGGCCGGCCCTGGGCGGCGCGGCCGATCATCACGCCGTCGGCGCCGGTGTAGTCGAGTACGAACTTGGCTTTTTGCGGCGTGGTGATGTCGCCGTTGGCGATCAGTGGAATGCGCACGCGGGTTTTGACGTCGGCGATGGTGTCGTATTCGGCGTGGCCGGTGTATTGGCAGGCGCGGGTGCGGCCGTGGATTGCAATGAGCTGGATGCCCGATTCTTCGGCGATGCGCGCGATCATCGGCGCGTTTTTATTGGCGGTGTTCCAGCCGGTGCGGAACTTGAGCGTGACCGGGATGTTGCCGGCTGCGCCGACGACGGCTTCGAGGATGCGGGCGACCAGGGGTTCGTCCTGCATCAGCGCCGATCCGGCCATGACGTTGCAGACTTTCTTGGCCGGGCAGCCCATGTTGATGTCGATGATCTGGGCGCCGCGGTCGATGTTGTGGCGGGCGGCTTCGGCCATCATGGCCGGATCGGCTCCGGCGATCTGCACGGAAATCGGATCGGTTTCCCCGTCGTGGTTGGCGCGGCGCTGGGTTTTGGCGCTGCCGTAGAGCAGGGAATTGGAGGTGACCATCTCGGACACGGCGAGCCCCGCCCCCATCTTCTTGCAAAGTTGGCGGAAAGGGCGATCCGTCACGCCAGCCATGGGGGCGACGAACAGGTTGTTTCGCAAGGTGAATCCGGCGAATTGCATCGGGGAGGCGCGTTTGGGAAAAGCAGGGCATTCTACCCGAAGGGGCTTCCGTCGGGCAGGGGCTGAAGCCCTGCAATGTGGGGTCGAGTGTCTGAAAGCTAACGCTTTTCAGGGTAGATCGGAATACTGCATGCGGCTCTGGATGCGCGCGGCGTGGGCGGCCAGACGGGGGCCGAAGTTGGTTTCGTACTTGCGCGGATTGGGCAGCATCACCGCCAGCCGGGCGGCCTGGGGGGGCGTCAGACGCGAGGCGGAAACGCGATAGTAGCGCTGGGCTGCCGCTTCGCAGCCGAAGATGCCGTTGCCCCATTCGACGACGTTGAGATACACCTCGAGGATGCGCCGCTTGTCCCACAGGGTTTCGATCATCACCGTGATGATGGCTTCTTCGGCTTTGCGGAAATAGCTGCGGGCCGGCGAGAGGAAGAGGTTCTTGGCGAGTTGCTGGCTGATCGTCGAGCCGCCGGCGACGGCTTTGCCTTTTTTCTGGTTCTTCTCGATGGCTTTCTGGATGCCTTCCCAGTCGAAGCCTTCGTGGTCTACAAACTTGTCGTCCTCGGCGGCGATCACTGCCCGCTTGAGGTGCACCGAGATCTGCTCGTAGGGCACCCAGCGATAGTGCAGTTCGGTATCGGGTTTTTTCTCGTTGAGTTCGGAAAGGCGCAGGCTCATGAAGCTGGTTTCGGACGGCGGCATCCACTTCCACCACAGCACGTGGCCGAGCAACCACAGCTGATAGGCGACGAAGGCCAGTACCAGGGCGAGGAGGGCGCGTCGCGTCCAGCGCCAGAGTGTTTTCATTGGCGCAGGCTCAGAGGGCGGCGCGCAGTTCGGCGAGCACCGGCGCCGTGTCGGGGCGCACGCCACGCCATAGCAGGAAGCTCTCGGCGGCCTGTTCGACGAGCATGCCGAGGCCGTCGGCGACGAGTGCGGCGCCTTGCCGGCGGGCGGCGACCATGAACGCTGTGTCGCCCTTGCCGTACATCATGTCGTAGGCCAGGCTGTCCGGCGCGTAGAGGCCGGCGGGCAGGTCGGGGGCGGCGTCGGACAGGCTGGCACTGGTGGCGTTGATGACGATGTCGAAGCGCCGGCCGCCGAGCTGGATGAAGCCGCAGCCTTCCGGACGGATGGCGCCAGCGGAGGTGAATTCGTCGGCCAGATCGGCGGCTCGGGCGGCGGTGCGGTTGGCGATGACGAGGCTCGCCGGGCGGGCTTCCAGGAGCGGCAGGACGGTGCCCCGGGCAGCGCCGCCTGCACCGAGCAGTAGCACCCGTTTGCCGGCCACCGGGCAGCGGAGGTTGACCGTGATGTCGCGCAGGATGCCGGCACCGTCGGTGTTGTCGCCGAGGATGCCGTTCGGCCCGAAGGCCAGGGTGTTCACGGCGCCGGCTGCGGCGGCGCGCGGGGTGTGGCGATCGGCCAGGTCGAAGGCTTCGAGCTTGAAGGGAACGGTGACGTTGAGGCCGCGTCCGCCGGCGGCGCGGAAGGCCGCCACGGTGGCGGCGAAACCGTCCAGCGGTGCGAGCAGGGCTTCGTAGCTCAGGCTTTGGCCGGTCTGGGCGGCGAACAGGCTGTGCAGGCGCGGCGACTTGCTGTGGGCAATCGGGTTGCCGATCACGGCGTAGCGGTCCATCGGGATTATTCCTTCCGGGCGGAGGTCTGCAGAATGTCTGCGTTGGTGAAGGTCCAGGTGCGGGTGATCTCGATCACGTCGGTGTCCTTGCGGATATCCGGCGGAAAGGCGCCGTAGGGGGCGGCGAGCTGGACGATGCGGCGAGCGGCGTCGTCGAGCACCTTGTAGCCGGACGAACGCAGGATCTCGATGTTATCGACCGAGCCGTCGGCACGGATGGTGACCGATAGCAGCAGGCTGCCGTATACCTTGCCGCGGGCGGCTTCGGGGTAGTTGAGGGTGCCGACCCGCTCGATTTTCTGACGCCAGTCTTCGGCATACTGGGCGAAGCGGTATTCGTGGGCGCGGGCGCCGATGAACTTCTTGCGCGGGCGCGAAGCGTAGTCCATCAGGTCCTTGTCGATCTGGGCTTCGATGCGCGCGACCGCGGCGGAACTGTCGAGCAGGTCGTAGCCGGATGCGGCGCGTGGCGCCTCGCTTGGCGTGGTCTGTCGGGGATCGACGGCAATGGCGGCCTTGCCTTGTTTGGCGGTCATGGCCTGCACCTGTTGGGCCTGGGGTTCCACGGTGCGACGTTGGGCTTCGACGAGGCTGTCGCCGGCGCGGGTTTGTTCCTGGGGCGGCAGCGGAGTGGCCGGGCGGGATTTCTGCTCGGTGTTGCCGCCGGCGTCGAGGTTGGTCTGGGCGAGGACGTCGGCAGTGTCCGGCCGTTGGGCGTGGCGGGCGTTGACCAGCACCACTTCGAGACCTTTGTCGCGACGCATCAGCTTGTCCGGATCGGGCATGACGAAGTGGACCGATAGCAGGAGCGCGTGCAGGGCCAGCGACAGGCCGACGCCCCATTCGAGCGCATAGCGTGCCGTCCGCCCGGCGAAGACCGGCCACTCGAAACCCGTGCCGACCGGCGGCTGGCCGGGCGCGACTTGGCTGGGATGGCGGAGCGGCTGCATGGCTGGATCAGGCGGCGGCGGAGGGCGGGGCTTCGCTGTCGGCCGGCGCCGCGACGGGCTCGGTTTCGGGCAGGGCGTCGTCGCCGGATTCGTCGCCTTCATCGATTCCGTCGGGGAGGCTGCCCGCGCCGGCGAGGGTTTCGAGGTAGGTTGCGCGGACTTCCAGGTCGATCAGATCGGTGCTGTCGATGGCCAGTTGCACGCGGGTGCCCGGCGGCAGCGTGGGCATCGACGGCACTTTGAAGACGAGCGGCAGGTCTTCGAGCCGGACCAGGCTTTCGCGCAGCACGCGGGCGCTCATCGACGGGCTGCCGGCCTGACGCAGCCAGCGCAGGCACCAGTAGCGCTCCATGCCACGCTGGAATTCGGCGTAGGCGGCGTAGGTGAGTTCGAAGTCGCGCATGGCGGCGATGAGGTCGGGCGACTTGGGCGGGAAGGCCGGATCTTCGCCTTTGAGCCAGCCGATGAGTTGCCATTGGTTGACCAGATCGACGTAGCGGCGCAGCGGCGAACTGGACCAGGCGTAGCAATCCACACCGAGGCCTTCGTGGGGCGCCGGCGCGGTGGTCATGCGCACCTTGCCGCCGGTCTGGGCACGGTACAGGGCCGGGATGCCGGCGCTGGCCAGCGCCTTGCCCCAGGTGCTGTTGGCGGCGATCATCAGCTCGGCCACCAGCTTGTCGAGGGGAGAACCGCGGGAGCGGCGGCCGATCTCGATGCGGCCGGGGCCGTCGTCGGTGCTTTGGTTCCAGTCGACGCCGAAGTTGAAATCCACCATGTTCTGGTTGGCGGCCGGCTTGCCACGGCCGGCTTCGAGGACGGTGGCGAGTTCCCACAGCAGGGTCAGCTCGGCCTTCCAGGGGAAATCGGGACCGCCGTCGGTGAGGGTGGTTTCGTTGAAAACCGGCTCGATGTCGTGGTGGCGCAGGTTGGCGGCGACTGGAACGCGTTCGAGGCGCGATTCGTTGCCGGTGACGATCAGGTCGCGGGTGACGTCGAGGTAGAGCGACAGGGCGGGGCAGTCGCGGCCTTCGGCGAGGGTGAAACGGCCGACGATATCGTCCGGCAACATGGTGATCTTGTTGCCCGGCATGTAGACCGTGGAGAGGCGCTGGCGGGCGATGGCGTCGAGGGCGGAGTTGCGACCGAAGCCCAGGCCGGGGGCGGCGATGTGGATGCCGATCCGCCAGCCGGCAGCGGTTTGGGTGACCGAGAAGGCGTCGTCGATCTCGGTGGTGGCGGCATCGTCGATGGAGAAGGCGCGGACGTTGGCGAGGGGCAGATCGGCGGGTTCGGACGGCGCGTCGACGGGCGGGAAGCCGGTGCCGTCGGGGAAGTATTCGAACAGGAAGCGGTCGAAGTGCAGTTCGTGGGACGAGGGCAGGGCGCCGCACGCGAGCAGCAGGCGGGCCGGCGACTGGCCGTTTTCGGCGCAGGCGGCTTCGAGGGCTTTGGTTTCGAGGCGGTTGCGGTCGGGCTTGTAGAGCAGTTGGCGCACCAGCGGTTTGAGCTCTTCGGGCAAGCTGCCGGCGAGGAGTTCGTCGCGCATGCGTTCGATGGCGGCCGCCTGCTGGCGCTTCTTTTCAAGACCGGAAAGGGCGGCCTGCAGGATTTCGGCGGGCGCTTTGCGGAAACGGCCGCGGCCCTTGCGGTGGAAGTAGATCGGCGAGGCGTGGAGGCGCAGCAGCACGGCGGTGGATTCGACCGCGCTCGGCACATGTCCGTAATACTCCCGGGCGAAGTCGGCGAAGCCGAATTCGTCGTCGGCGCAGACTTCCCACAGGAATTCCGTGTCGAGGCCTTCGGCTTCGGCTTCGGCGCGGTCGAGCAATTCCCCCGCCGAGGGCTGGGCGAAGCGCATCAGAACGTGGTTGCTCTTCAGTTTGAGGCGCTTGCCGTGAGGCGTTTCGACCTGCAGGGAGGCGTCGTTGTCGGTCAGGATGGTGCCGGTCTTGAAGGCACCATCCTCTTCGAAGAGCAGATTCATGGATTGGCGAGGGTCTGTTGTCAGTCATTCGGCGTGCCGAGAGATGACTGACAACAGACCCCAGGCTGGAAAACAGCCGATTATAGCCAAGCCGGACCAAAGCCCGGACGAAAGCCGCGCTTTCGTCCGGATCAGTGTGTGGCGTGGGTGACGAAATTCCGGATCAGGCCGAGCAGGATATCTTCGTCGTAGGGCTTGCCGAGGTAGTGATTGACGCCGACTTCTTCCGCATAGCGCTGGTGCTTTTCGGCCGTGCGGGAGGTGATCATGATGATCGGCACGTTCTTCAGCCGTTTGTCGGCACGCACGTTGCGGGTCAGGTCGAAGCCGTCCATGCGCGGCATTTCGATGTCGGCGATGATGACGTCGGGGGTGGCGGTGAGCAGCTGCTCCAGGGCGTCCACGCCGTCCTTGGCGGTGATGACCCGGTAGCCTTCCCGTTCGAGCAGGCGCCCGGTGATCTTGCGCACGGTGAGCGAGTCGTCCACCACCATGACGGTCGGCAGGGCGGGGGCGGCGGCCGCGACGGACATCGCCGGCAGCGCGTCGTCATCGGTGGCGAGGCGGAGGCCGGCGAGTGCGACCGGGTTGAGAATCAACACGATCTCGCCGTCGCCCAGCACCGTGGCGCCGGAATAGCCGACCAGCCGGGAATATTGCGGCCCGGCGTTCTTGACGACGATTTCCTGGTTGCCGCGCAGCGCGTCGACGTGAAGCGCCAGGGTTTCATTGCCGGCGCGCAGCAGGAGCACCCAGTTGAAGCGGTCCACTTCCGGTTGCGACTGACGGTCGCCGAGCAGGCGGGGCAGATAGCGGTAGCTGAAGTGCTCGTCGAGCCATTCGGTGCCGTTGTTGCGGCGGACTTCTTCGAGGGCGTCGGGTTTGAGTTCGAGCACCTGGGCAACCATCGACGACGGAATCGCGAAGGTGCGACCGCCGGCACGCACCAGCAGCGCCTGGGTGACGGCCAGCGTGAGCGGCAGGTGGATGCGGAAAGTGGCGCCCTGGCCGGCTTCGGTGGCGACGCTGATGCGTCCGCCGACGGCTGCGGTTTCGCTCTTGACGACGTCCATGCCGACGCCTCGCCCGGCGAGGCTGGACAGGCTGGCGGTGGTGAAGCCGGGAACGAAGATGAGATTGGTGAGGCGTTTGTCGTCGGCTTCTTCGTCCGGTCCGATCAGACCGGCTTCCAGGGCGTGGGCGCGGATACTCGCGAAGTCGAGGCCGGCTCCGTCGTCGTGGAACTCGATCACCACGTCGTTGCCTTCGTGGGTGACCTTGAGGGTGATCTGACCGATCTCGGGCTTGCCCGCGGCGCGGCGGACTTCGGGCGCTTCGATGCCGTGGGCGACGGCGTTGCGAACCAGGTGGCCGAGAGGGCCGGTCATCACTTCGAGGACGGTGCGGTCGATTTCGATCTGCCCGCCGATGATGTCGAGGTTGGCGCGGCGGCCGAGTTCCTTGGCGGTCTGGCGGACCAGACGGTAGAGCCGTTCGGCCAGACTGTCGAAGGGCACCATGCGCACGTGCATCAGCGATTGCTGGAGCTCGCGGGCCATGCGCGACTGGGCATGGAGGGCAACTTCGGCGCCGTCCAGGTTCTTGAGTAGGTTCTGCTGGACCGTGGTGACGTCGCCGACGCTCTCCGCCATCATCCGGGTGAGTTCCTGGAGTCGGGTGTAGCGGTCCATCTCCAGGGGGTCGAACTCGGTGTGATCGGTTTCGACCTGCGACAGACGGGACTGCATCTGCGTGTCGGCCTGGAGTTCCACCTCGCGCAACTGGTTGCGCAGACGGATGACGTTTTCGGTGAGGTCGAGCAGGGAGCGGCGCAGGGTGCGCAGCTCGCCTTCGATACGGGTGCGGGCGATGCTGATTTCGCCCGCTTCATTCACGAACTGGTCGATTCGGCCGGCTTCGATGCGCAGTTGGGTGCGCGAGGCCTGGGCTGCGATTTCGCCCGGTTGAGCCGGGGCGGCTTCGTCTGGCTGGATCGTGGTTTCGACCAGGGTTGCGGGTGCCTGGGGCGCGGCCGCGACCGGGTGTTCGAGGGTGTCGAGGGACTGGCGGATCTGGTCGAGGGCGGATTCGAGTTCGTCGATGATCCCGGTGCCGGACGGCTCCTGACTGCGGGCGCGCTCCAGCCGCGTTTCGAGGTCGTGGAGGCTCTGACCGAGGGTCATCGCACCGACCATCCGGGCGCTGCCTTTGAGGGTGTGCAGGAGGCGGGCGACGCTGGCGGCGTGGGCCGCGTCGGCGGGCGCATTGCGCCAGTTGTGGAGGGTTGCGTCGAGCTGGTCGAGGAGTTCGCTGCCTTCGTCGAGGAAGATCGGCAGCAGGTCGATGTCGAGTTCGTCGCGCAGTTGCGGCGCTGGCGCGGCCTGTTCGGTCTGGCGCGGAGCGGCGGAGGGGGCGGCTGGCGCGGGGCTGGATTCGGGGCGAAGGCTGATGACTTCGGCCAGATGAGGGGCGAGAAGGTCGTTCAGGCGGGCGACGAGTTCGGGCGTGTCGTCGGGCAGCTCGCGGGCACTGAGCTGGATCAGCATGCTCTCGAGCGCGGTTGCGGCTTCGTTGAGATCGACGGCTTGGTCGGCCGTCGGTGCGCGGTCGTGATCGGCCAGGCGCTGCTGGGCGAGTTCAAGCGCTTTGGAGAGCTGCTGGGGGGCCGAGAAACGGGCTGTGCCGGAAATCCCGGACAAGGTGTGCGCGGCGCGAATCGCCGTCGGCGGCGGAACCAGCCCCGGATTGACCGACAGGCGTGCCATCTCGTGGCGAAGCGTAGAGATGTGCTGACGAGCCTCGACGAGGTAGAGGTCGAACAAGGGCCGAGAGAGGATGACGTTGCCGAGACGGACTTCGTCCTCGTCGAGCGCATCCATCGATGGCGCGGTCTCTTCCGCGATCACCTCTTCCGCCGGGGGTTCGACGGCTTCGAACGCGGTTATATCGAGCTCGGCAGGCGGAGCTTCGGCGCTTATCTCCTCGATTTCGCCGAGGTCGGCAAAGGTTTCGGCCGGTGTTTCGGCGGGCGGCGCTTCCGGCGGGACATCGGTCAGTTCGATGCTTTCCTCGAGTTCGGCGAGCGCCTCTTCAACGGTCAGAACCTGATCGGGAAGTTCAGGCAGGGTTTCGGATTCGGGCGCTTCGGCGACGGGCTCGGATTCTTCGAGAGGGCTTTCCTCGAGGCTGTGTTCTTCAAGAGGCAGGTCGAAGTCGAAATCGAGTGCCGTATCGGCGGGCTTCTCGGCGATGACTCCGTCGATGGCGGGCGACTCGGGCGCGGCAACGGCGGTTTCAATGGGGGGCGGGGGGAACGCTTCGGCTGTGTCGCCGAAGCTGAGTTCGGGGAAGTTCAGCTTGATCGGCTCGGGGGCCGTTTCTTCCGCGACGAGGTCGGACAGCGGGGTGCCCAGGTCGGTCTCGGTGAAATCGTGGTCGGGGACGACGACCGTGGCTTCGAGGTCGAAGACGAGGGGCAGGTCTTGTTCCGCCTGGAAGGGCGCGGCTTCTTTAACGGGAGGGGCTGGCGTGGCCGCGGGCTCGCCGTCGCTGCGCAGGCGGGCGGCTTCCGCCAGCAGGGCATCGACGTCTTTGTGGGTTCCGGCGCCATCCTTGAGTTGGTCGATCCAGGCCGAGAAGGCGCGGTGCGCATCGTCGATGAGATGCAGCAGTTCGGCGTTGACCGGCAGTTCGAGGCGCAGCCAGTGGTTGAGCGTTTGCTCCAAGGCCCAGGCGGCTTCGCCGAAATCCTTGAGGCCGACCATGCGACCGCTGCCCTTGAGGGTGTGGAAGCTGCGCCGGATGGTGGTGAGCACGTCTACATCGTGGGGACGTTCCTTGAGCCCGGCGAGTGCAGTGGCGATGTTGGCGCGGACTTCGACGGCCTCTTCGATGAAGATCGCCAGCAGTTCTGCATCGATCTCCTCTTCGCTGGCGTCGAGCAGGCGGCTGGCTTCGGCCGACAGCTTGGGGGCTTCGGGCGCGGCGGGGATGGGCGTCGGGGCGTTGAAGAGCTCGCCCGCGTCGAGCATCGTGAGTGCCTGGCGAGCCTGCTTCTCGAGCTCCAGGTCGGCGGTCAGCGAGGCGTCCTGACGCAGGCTCTCGAGGTTCAGTTGGAGTTCGGTGCGGAGGCCGAAGTCGTCCGGATTGTCTTTGAGGGCTGCCGTGAGAGCGGCGGTTTCGCGCTTCTGCTGGGCAAGTTCGGCTTCGACGCTTTCTTCGGTGGCTTTGTCTGCGGCTTCCGGCCGCAGAATGCGTTCGAGATCGGCCGGACCATGCTTGAGCGCTTCGACATAGACGCCGAGGGCGGAGAGGCGGTGGGCGATCTCTTCGAAGTCCGCGGTGTTGGCCTCGCCAGCGGCGGACTGCAGGGTGGCGATACGGGCTGCGGCGTCCTGGACGAGGCGCACCGCCGCATCCTCGTTCATGACCGACAGAGCGCCCTCGACCTGCTTCAGGGGCGCGCGCACGGCGGCGAGGATGTCGGTCCGGCTCGGCGCGCGGAAAAAGCCGTCGAGACTCTGTTCGACTTCGGCCAGACTGTTGAGGATTTCGTGGGCGAGCTGGCGGTTGACCTGGCGTGCCTGGGCGTCGGGCTCGGTGAGGGTCAGCGGGGCCAGTTGTTCGCCGCGCTGGTGGGCCTTGAGGCGTTCGAGCAGCACGCCGATCTGGGCGTCTTCGCTGCGGTCTGCCCGGGCGTGGGCGTCGAGGCGGGTGTCCAGCAGCAGCATTGCCGTGGCAACGTCCATCGACAGGGCGTCGGTGAGACGCAACGGATCCTGACGCAGCCAGCGGGCCGTCTTGCCCAGGGCGTCGGCGAGGTCGGCCACTTCCTGGTGGCCGAGGGTGCGCGCCTGCTCGATCACCGGTGCCATGGTGTCCTGGAAGCGCGGCAGGCCGATGGCGCCTCCCTTGGAGAACTGAGCCCAGGCTTCGCGGGCGTCGGAGAGTTCTTCGCGCAGTTTGCGCAGCACCGGCGCGAGCGGTGTGTCGCTGATGCGGCGATTGGCTGCCGGGATCAGGCGGTCGAGCTCGTAGGTGGAGCGGACGGTGTCGATGATCGGCGAGTGGGCGCTGGCGGTGGCGACATGGTAGAGAACGTCGCGCATCAGGCGTTCGGCGACGATGCTCGAGCCTTCCATGACGCGGCGCATCTGGGCGTCGATGCGGCCGCAAAGCCGCTTGGTGGCGGCGTCGACGGGGATGGCCAGTTGGCCGAGGGCGTCGAAGAAGGCGGTGGCCGCGAACCAGAAAGCTCGCGCTGCGGGCACCGTCTGCTGGCTCTCGATGCCGGCGACGGCTTCGCGCATTTCGAGCGGACCGGCCGGGTCGTTGCCGTTGCGGAACCACTTGAGCAGGCCGCGTTCGAAGCGTCCGCGCAAGGCACGCAGGTGTTTCGGATCGTCGCTGATCCCAGTTTGGGCCGGGAAGGCCGGACGCAGGCTGAGATCGGGATAGAACAGTTCGCCGGGCGTTGGCGTTTCCAAGCCCCGCGCCTCGGCGAGTTCGGTGTAGAGGTCGAACAGGCGCAAGGCCTGATCGGGTTGGCCGCGGGCGAGTTCGTCGAGGTAATTGCCGATGGCCGCAATGCCGCGCCTGGCCAGCTGGATGATCTCCGGCGTGAAAGGGCGTTGCTGGCTGGCCAACTCGCCGAGCAGGCGGTCGAGCTGCTCGGACAGCTGGGTCAGCCCGTCCAGCCCGACGATGGAGAGGGCGCCGTGGGCCTGGTGCAGATGGGTCTGGGCGAATTTGATCCGGCCAGGGCGGTCCGGGGCGGTTCCGGCTTCGGCGAGCGCATCCATTGCTCGCTCAAGGGCCAGGTCGATCTCGCCTTTGACCCAGGTCAGCGGACCCAGGTCGAGTTCGTGTGCTGAGCTCATCGGTGGTTCGTGGTCGGAATCCGTTCCAGATCGGGGGGTGTCTGCGTGTCGGGGCTCAGACCTTGAAGCCGGAGACCGAACCCTTGAGTTCTACGGCCAGGTCTGCCAGTTCGCCAATGGATACGGCGGTTTGCTGGGTGCCGGTGGTGGTGCGGTCGGTGATCGCGAGAATGCCTTTCATCTTTTCGGCAACCTGGGTTGCGGCCTTGGCCTGGACTTCGGTGCTGATCGAGATGCGTTCGATCAGCTCGGCGGTTTCGGCGGAGACGCGTTCGATCTCTGCCAGTTCCTGGCCTGCGGTTTCGGACAGCCGGGCTCCGTCCACCACGTCGCGGGTGGCGTTTTCCATGGCGGTCACCGCGTCGCCGGTGTCGGTCTGGATGATCTTGACGATCGCGCCGATCTGCTTGGTCGCTTCAGCGGAGCGTTCAGCGAGGCGCTGCACTTCTTCGGCCACCACCGAGAAGCCGCGACCGGCTTCGCCGGCGGATGCGGCCTGGATGGCGGCGTTGAGGGCGAGCACGTTGGTCTGTTCGGTAATGCCGGAAATGAGTTCGACGATTTCGCCGATCTCTTGGGACGATTCGCCCAGGCGCTTGATCCGCTTGGAGGTTTCCTGGATTTTTTCGCGGATGTCGTTCATGCCCTTGATGGTGTCCTCCACGGCGGCGGCGCCCTTCTGGGCGGCTTCGAGGGAGCGGCGGGCCACGTTGGCGGATTGCAGGGCGTCTTCGGAGGCCGCGCTCATCGAACTGGCCATGCTCTGGGCGGTTTCACCGGCAAGTCGGAGTTCCTGGGCCTGGCGCTCGGTGGCGGAGAGCAGTTCGTCGGAGGTGCGTTGGGCGGATTCGGTGGCGGTCGTCACGCGGAGGGCGGCGTCGTTGATGCGCCGCACAAGGACGGAGAGTTCTTCAATGGTGTAATTCACCGAGTCGGCAATCGCGCCGGTGATGTCTTCGGTAACGGTGGCGCGCACGGTAAGGTCGCCGTCCGCGAGGTCGCCCATCTCGTTCATCAGCCGCAGAATGGCTTGCTGGGTGCTGTTGCGCTCGGTTTCGGCCGATTCGCGCAGCTGGTCGGACGCCTGACGACGGCGGGCGATGTCGTCGTTGTAGGTCTTGGCCATCAGCAGCAGGCAGGCCAGCGAGAGCAGGGCGAAGATCACGATTCCCAGGCTGACCCAGGTGAAGAAGCCGGTGTAGGCGTTCGAATAGCCTTCGGCCAGCGCGCTGGTCTTCTCGAGGAGCGGGGTGGAATCCTGGAAGATGTGGCTTCCGGCTTCCTTGGCCTTGACGAGCAACTGGATGTTGCCGAGGATCGTTGCGATGGCGGTCAGGTTGTCCTTGCCGACAGCTTCCAGTTCGACGAGCTTGGCTTTGGTGTCGCTCCCGTCGGCGGTCATCTTCTGGAGTTGTTCGATCTGTTCGCGGAAAGTGTTGGTGTCCTTGCCAAGAAGGAAGGCGACTTCCGGGTCGATCGCGTTGGCGATCAGCAATGCGTTGGCGTTTTTGGCGATCCGCTGGGTGAGCATCACGACCTGGTTGGCGGTGGCGATCTCGCGCGCCGAGGCGCCGCCCTGCAGCTTGAGGGATGCAACCTGCTCGGAGAGTTCGAGCAGCTGCGGATTCTTGGCGTTGATGATGGCCACCGCTTTGCCGAGGTTGGTCAGGTTCTTCTCTTCCCTGAGCAGCTTTTCGGCATCGGCGTCGGACTTCTTCCAGATTTCGGTCACTGCGGCCAACTGATCGGTGACGGCACTGCTGCCGCCCGGCACGCCGGTGCCGTTGACGTCGCCGCCGTCGGTGACCGCGCTCAGCAGGGCGTTGAACTGTTCGCGACTGCGCTTGAGTTCGCCGAAGGCGGCGGTGTCACCTTGAAGGGCAAGTTGGCTGGCTTTGGCGAGTTGCTGGGAGAGCGTGCGCATCTGGCCCGCTGCCGTGACGTAGGCGGTGCCGAAGCTGCTGACCCGGATTTGGTAAAGCACCAGGGCGACAGTGATCGCCGCGAAAATGATGAAGGGGATGCGCAGCAGGCGTAGCTGTTCCGAGACGCCCTTGCCGGCGAGAAAAGGGAGCGCGCCAGCCTGCGACGGGTCGCCGGCTTCAAGGATGGTGTCTACGTTGGTAGAGGCTGCTTTATTGCCCAGCGACAGTCCCGGTAGCTTGAATGCCATGTTTGTTGTCCTTTTTTCAGCGAGTGTGGCCCGCTGCTCCTCCAGAATGGTTTTTCACGGTTGGGCGGCGTCGAGAAAACGCGGGTGATTCAGCAGATCGGCGACCTTGAGCCGGGTCCAGGGGTTGCCGTTGGCGTCTTGGACCTGCTGGCCGATCCATGGCTGGTCGGCATCGGCCGGGGGGGCGACGGGTTCGAAATCGTCCACGGAGCGCAGGCCGAGGGCACGGGTGACGAGCAGGGCGCAGTTCAGGTTATGGCGGGCGCCGACCAGCAGCAGGCGCGCATGTCCGACCGGTGCGATGGGCGCGTCACCGTGAAAGGCCGCGAAGTCGACAACGCCGAACAGGTTGCCGCGGACGCTGGCGAGGCCGCGAAACCAGTGTTGCGAGAGGGGAACGGGGGCCAGCGGCGGGACGGCCAGGATTTCGCCCGCTTCGGTGAGGTCGACCAGCCAGTTGCGCTTGCCGGCCTGGATGCCGAGCAGCGCCGAGGCGCGGGTGTCCCGGGCGCTGGCGAGGCGCCGGGCGAGCCCGGCCTGGAATTCGTGGAGGCTGATCCGCTTGGCCATGGAGTGTCTCGTCAGACGAAGGCTCTGATTTTCTCGAGGAGGACCGCGTGATCCAGCGGTTTGACCATGTAGTCGAAGGCACACTGGCGCATGCCCCAGATCTTGTCGGTTTCCAGCCCTTTGCTGGTGCAGATGATGACCGGGATGTCGCGGGTCGCTTCGTCGCGAACAATCGTGCGCGTGGCCTGGTAGCCGTTGGTGCCGGGCATGACCACGTCCATGAGGATCAGGTCGGGGTGTTCGGACTTGCTTTTGACGACCGCTTCGTCGCCGCTTTCGGCTGTGACGACTTGAAAGCCGTTTTTGACCAGAACTTCCGACAGCGCGAGTCTTTCCGTCGGGGAATCGTCTACGACTAGAATCTTCTTGATCGGCATGGGCATGCGTCTTTTGCGGTCAACAGTTGGCTGAGAGTTGCTTGCCTTGCGTGTGGCTGGCCACGGAGCGAAGCAGGCTTTCCTTCGTGAAAGGCTTGGTCAGGTATTCGTCGGAGCCGGCGAGGCGGCCGCGGGCACGGTCGAAGAGGCCGTCCTTGGAAGACAGCATGATGACCGGGGTCGTCTTGAGGCGGGTGTTTTTCTTGATGAGTGCGCAGGTCTGGTAGCCGTCGAGCCGCGGCATCATGATGTCCACGAAGATCAGGTCGGGCGCGTGGTCGGCGATTTTGGCGAGCGCGTCGAAGCCGTCCTCGGCAAGCACCACCTGGCATCCCGCCTGGGCGAGGAATATCTCGGCGCTGCGGCGGATGGTGTTGCTGTCATCGATGACCATGACCTTGATTCCGCTGA
>ERZ650311.1017-NODE-1017-length-15036-cov-7.233563_pt1 | contig 15036 bp, 27 predicted proteins | sample MGYA00376247_ERZ650311 | MGnify/ENA primary metagenome ERZ650311 (study PRJEB26733, sample SAMN07839324) | wastewater metagenome | biome: small river; feature: stream; material: water | place: USA: North Carolina | collected 2016-07-28 ... | reverse complement strand
TGATCTTTCCACTCATCTTCGCCATATTCTCCACTCATTAGACTGGGGTACAAGTCTGGCCTAAAGCTTTTGCCATCATCACGTTTAACGATTACTTCACCATTGCCGCAGTATCTCTCTATGGTACTGGGTATGCACCCATGACGAACTTTTTTACCCACGATCTCAGTCTTCCAAGTCGAAATATCTGGAAGTGCAAACATTTCGAAAAAGCATTGCAACTCGTGAAGTCCTTTTGCTAAAAGCATCAAGGCTCGTTCAGGTTCACGGCAAAACTCCTCTAGTACACAGTCTCCATTAAGATAGATGCGTACATTACCGCCTTTTCTCCATTCGTCCCCTGACAACTCACTTTGCTTTAGGTATGTTTCTGGTGAGTATTCAAGCTTCCACTCGAAAAAATGCCCCTTAAAATCAATGCCGTCTATTTCGTATTTACCTTTTTCTCTATTAAAGACTGGTTTTTTCATATACTTTCTTTTCTAAGATGCAGAACAAGAGAATTAAAACGGCTGTCTTAAAAAATCCGATGGTGGCGCAACCCACCAAGAAAGCGAGGATTAGCACCATGCTACTTAGGACTCTTTTTCTTCTTTCGTTAGGCAGTATTGAGGCCAATCAAACATTTCATGGTCTGAAATACCACAATAATTACATTCAGGATCGTTTTCGTCACCGCTATAAAAGAAATGCGTTTTATCCATGTGCTTCTTTTCTTCCTCGGACATGTGGTGCTTTTGTCTAGCGAATATCTTGTTGCATCGCTCTACCCATCGCGTACCGGACTCATTCTCTCCTTCACGCCAAGCGTCCTCTAGCTTCTTTTTAATAATATCGTTCATTTCAGGCTTGTCTATCAGGGCTTGAAGCTCTTTTACGAGCTGTTCACGTTTATTCATAGCGATTATTTCAAAGGGTTAAGAAGGCTAAAAACTTCCACTAGGCTGATGTCTTTTTCCAAGTCGCGCATGATGACGTATCCAAAAAACTTTTTCGCTTGCTCCCGCTCCTTTTTCGTCATGGAGCCGTAGTCTTGTATCAATTGTTCAACCGATGTAAAAAGTTTCATACCCCTTTATTCCTTAGATGAGTTAGAGAGCGCGGAGAGCCTATATCTAAGCTCCTCCCATTGACATTCGTGATTTTCTTCGTAGGCGATTATATCCATAAGATCATCGACATCCTTTAACGCCTCCCGCTTACCTTGCTCGATACCTCGACGGGTCGCTTCGGCAACGATTTCTTCTATATCTTACTCTGACTCAGGCAATCTCCAGAATTTCTCTATTTTAGTGTCCATATTCCCATTTTCTTACCCAATTTTTAAAACCACACATTAGGCACTTCTCTAAAATTATTGATACTCGATCCTTTATTTCGTGAGTCAATATTAGATGGCATTCTTTGCAATTCGGGCACACTGGCATCATACCTTTTTAAGTTCGGCTAGTTTAGCGTCGATAGCTTCACTCAATGGCGAGTAATGCACGTCTACACCACCATCGGTAAAGTTGCTGTGAGAATCAATTAAGTTAGCAGCTTCTTCCCATGCCTTTACTTCTCCACGACGGGTCGCTTCGGCGATGATCTTGAGCACACCCTCTAAGTCAGCGCATGGGGCAAAATTAGACCTCGCTAGTCTTGTCATGTGTTCTCCGTACCAGTGCTCATCCCAATTTACCTCGTTTAGCCCTTTCTCTTGTTCCATATTTATTGTTCAATCGAGCATAGCGAATAGCACCCACATTTTTTACACGTCTGTGTACGAAGATAGTTCTGTATAAGAAAGCCAAATGGGATTTCAATCAGATATCCGATGAAGCCTCCTCTGTATCCACAATTGTGGCACCGCACACTAACGGTATATGTTTTAGATTTTTGATTCTTGGCTTGGAGTGTTTCCATATTTATTGTTTGGATGAGTTATCTTCGTGGGCTTCGAGCCACGCCTCAAGAGGTAAGCACGGTGTGTTGTTTATATTCGCGATTCTTTCTCTCATCGCTGCTTCCTTTATTGCCTCGATCTCTTCTCGGGAGAAGGAGACTTCTGGCGCTGAGACGAGTTCGGCGTGTTGCATTTCTTCATCCGTAAATACGTTATCTTCGTTTCCTTTGAAGTCTACGTAGAAGGGGCAATCTGACCCCTCGCTTATTCGGTGTATTCTTCCTTCCATCCTCACAACCGACCCTACTTTGAGTTTGGATGTGTCTAACATATCAACATAGTTTAGTAGCATGAATGATATCGCCGTGACTTTTAGATGTATCGAACGCTAGTGACGCAAGTCGCGCTATCTCATCTTCTCTAGAGAGGCCATGGCCGTTTGCTAATTTTTGGAATAGGACTGTCAACACACCTCCTACTTTGAGTACTCTGTATGCTTCCTTGTAAAAATACAGTCTTTCGTTTGGTCGCAAAAGATCCAAAACAGCATGGCAGCCAACAGCATCGACCGTTTCGTTTTTGTTTGGCCAACGCTCACAAATATCTTGTTGTACAAATATACTTTTTCGCTTGAACTTGAAAGGCTTGAGTCTATCCGTTTCTCCCATGTCCATTTCCTCAATTCTTGGGCATAAATCGTATGCATAAGCCTCCGCCCCTCCAAACTCTAGCCATAAATCAGCGTCCGGGCTTTCTCCGCAGCCAGCGTCAACATATACGCCGCCTCCATTCATTGTCCGTGACCAACTTACACATGGAGTCTTTAGCCAGCCCATATGGCTACCGTCGTCCATGGATCGCGTGTCTCTTCGAAGATGCTCCGCGTATTCCATCAAGCGTTTTCTTCCAGGTTTGCGTAGACAATTAAGGATGACGCTGTCTTGATGGTTTTTAACTGGATCAAAAGATAAACGGTCAAATGGTTTCCAGCGTTCATTCTTGGCTGCCTCAACATCAAATTTTTCTAGCTCCAAGGTGCTTATGTCTAGCATATCTATTCCTTAGACGATTTATCCTCTTCCCACCTTGCCTCAAATGCGGCGAGGGCAGCGTTGGCAAAGTTTCCACAATCCCTGGCAATATCTTCGAGTGAGTAGCCTGTATTCCTATGGTCAATTAACTGCCTAGCCGCAATTTTCATAAACCCGTAATGTTTTTCTTTGCGTTCTTGGGGGGTCATAAGCCTTTAGTACAACCATAGCCACACCCTGTATTACAAATGTGGTATGCCTTTTCGTAAAACTCCTTCTCTTCTTTTGGTGATGGTAGCGGATGCTTGAGAAGCTCCACCTCTGCCTGCAATCTCTTTATCTCCTCGCGGAGTAAGGGGTAGGCGTCCCTGATCTCGCAGATAAAAGCTACGTCATTTTTGTTCTTGAACATGTGGCTTGAGTCATCGTCACCCATTTCTGGCCCATAGAGTTCATACAGACCTATTGGATGACCGCTGCAACCGTTTGGAGTGCAGCCACCGAAGCATTCAGCGTCAGAGGGGTCTTGGTATGTCCATTCTCCCTTCGTCGCCTTCGCCTCCAATTCGTCTAGGTTCTTTAGGATTTCTTGAATGTCCATACTACTCAACAATCTTAATCTCAAACCCTAGCTTCTCCTCGATCTGTTTTAAGGTCATCTCACGTTTAGGAGTGGGACGGGAGAGGAGGGTGGCACGTTTCATGACTTTAGACGGCATGAGACAGAGCATGTCGATACTGCCGCAAACAAACTTTATGGCCGTGTTTGGCCCATCTTCTACGCTTACAATTTCCCCCTCCAAACTCACCCTATCACCCACCATCGGCACATACTCCTCTTTTACTTCCGGTTCATCCGCATAGGCGAGTTGAGACCAGTAAAGGCAGCATGTTTCACCGTTCTTGTCCAGGAAGAATGGGGCGCACGAACCATCATCACCCCTAAGAGTAACAATGTCACCAGCTTTCAACCCTCGATTCCTGTCTCCTTTGTCAGTCGAAATAATCACAAATTTTTTAGAAGTATCAATTCCCAACTCTCTTGCGTTCTTTCCTGCTTCAAATGGGGTAGGCATATTATTTAACAATTAAACACACTCCTATAAGGACAATGGTGAGCCAGATAACTTTTAATCCTGTGTGGATATTCTCTAGGGCTATGGCTATTCTGAGGTCTGGTGGGAGAGTGGAGTAGGAGGACATATCAAGCTCTATCGTTCATGAATTGAAGCTCTTTCAGAATCTCGTTCAATATCCGTCCTTGCAACGAAGCAGCGACCCCGCTATCCCGCCCCTTATCAGTCAATATTCTTTCAAAGAATCTCCATGAAGTGCGGTGGTCTAGAAAATCTTTTTTAGCTTGTTGTTTTGAAGGCATATCAATAAAGAATTATCCAAATGATTAAGAGCACGATACTAATCCACCAGGCGAACGTGCCTAGAAACCACATAGCTCCACCAAGGACACGCGGCCAAAAGTCTTCGATTATGGGCATAGCTCTACAACGATAACCCCGCTTTTCTGTGAACCACGTTGTACGTTTTTTAACGAAGTCATATCCGGCAGCCTTGTCTTTTTATCGAAGCACCTATAAGTAACCTTTTTTGATATCTCGCTAAATATGTATGTGTAGTCTGTTGTAGCGGATGTTTCCCATGGCCACGGCCACCCTTCATCTGGTCTAGTTACATCATCTCGATCACGGAAGAAAATGGCTAACTCTTTCAAAAACTCCTTTTTACTTTTAGCCTTTAGTAACGCATCAGGCATCCCTTCCGGGTATCCATCCCAAGCAATTGATCCAAGCCAATCTTCTTTTTTTAGTTGCTTCCCACTTCTTAGGTAGAAGTCTGCTCTTGTGCCCATATATTTATTTAAAAAAAATTGATTAAAGAGCGTTAGTTACTCGCTGGCACACCTCAATGTAAGTAATCCATGCTTAAATGTAGTACTTACTTAAGAGGTGCCAGCGAATACCATGTTTCCATGGCCTCGCTTGGTTTTACCCAAAGTTCACTCCTGACACGTCAACGCCTGGAAGGTGTGCTGGCGCAGGTGCTTCTGCTTGAACAATCGGCTCATCAAAGATGACTGTCTCATCTTCCTTTAACACGTCCATAAGGGGTTTAGCCTGTTCAATCATGAGAACCTCGTTAGCGGTCAATTCTGAGTCCTGGCGAGCAGCGTGTAGGTCGTAGGACGTCTCCATACCAGCACCTGTCTTAATCAGTATCATGTCGTACTTAGGTATAGACTCAAACCCGTATTGGCTAGACGTTGCAAAGTTTAGAAACTTCTCCATGACTTGTGCGCCAAGCTCTGCCATTTGCAACTTATTTCCAAGGCTTCTGTTAATGATGTAGCAAAGAAAACGCATGGTCACTTTTTCGTCACGCCCTTGTTTTACTGATTTCTCAGATAGATAGGTGCGAACAGCTCCTTTTACCCACCCGGTCTTAGGCGCAACCTTCCAGAGCTGGATAGGTTCTGTGACGATACGGATGATATTTTCCCCGTCATTTGGCTTAAAATAAACGCTTGAGTCTAAACTTGCCTTCATTGCTGCGTAGTTTGCCATATGGCTAAAATGCCTAGAGATGGTTAATTTCCACCTAGCGAAGAGGGCTATAAAGCCCCTATCGTTAGATGACAAGTTTACCCGTTCCCGTTTCCAAACCCGCCCCTGTCCCCATATCCGCTCCCATACCCGTTCCCAAACCCGCTCCCATACCCGTTCCCAAACCCGCTCCCGTCCTCGTACCCGCTCCCGTTATCTACGCTTTCCATACTTTTACGGAATCAATAGATTTTTTAGCTGCTTCTGTTACGTCTAGCACTTCGATAACTTCTTTAAGATCAACAGAATCAACCTCACATGGAAATTTGCAGTTTTGTGGTTTGCTTACGCCTTCCATAGCTAATTGAGAGAGGCTCGCCGCACCTTCCCAATACCATAGGCGACGCGCTTTCTTCATTGTTGCTTCTTTACCTTCGATTTTTGCCAAGTACCCCGCAAACACTCCGGCGGAATATGTGCGGCAAATAACATATTTCATCCTGTCTAAAGATTCTGCCTTTTGGCTCACAACTGAATCAGCGCGAACATAGTCTACTCCGTCGATTGTGATGGTATTTTTCATAGCAAGGTGTTTATTCTTGACTGAGTTTTCTATCCTGCTCTAAAGCTATGGCTGTCTCTGACAAAGCTAATTTACAATCTGCTCTAAACTCTGCTTCTGAACGTTTGCCATTAACGTATAGGCAGTAACTGTTTGTCACGAATGTCTGCCAGTCCCAGATCTTAAACCGCGTTTCATTCACGTAAACTTTACTTGCGGCAATTGCTAGTTCGTTTCTCGTGGCTTCGTGGTGAGCCTCATGATTAAAAGGTGTATGGTTGATAGTAGACTGTATGCTATCGCCCCAAGTCCTGCGTGGCTCTGCTTCATCCTGGCTTTTATCGACTATGACCATGCCACGTCGTTCGTAGAAATAGGACATATTAGCAAGCGTGACAGCGGTTAGAACTTTGCTTTGCCTCACAAGAACATTCGGCACAGTCCTTTCCAATCTCTGCTATCGTTTCATCCGTCATGCGTTGCCAGTCAATGCGATCAATGTGTGCTGTGTCACAAAGTGCGTCCATTGCTTCCTCGATTCCGAACATTCCCATTAGGTTGAATACGTGGCTCATATTGATCTTGTGGCTAAGTAGCCTAGTCTTGAGTAAAGTCTTGAGTGTGAAAGCGTGGGCGGGATGGTAGAAGTCGAAACCTCTACGTCCTCGCTCGCTGTGCCTGTGTTCATCCATCTGCTACTACTTTACATCCACCGAGCGCTTGATGTCAAGGCTATTTGTGGACAACTTGATGCCTATTCCCTGACAACAAACTATTTCCGTGTGCTACGATTGTGCTATGAACAAAACTGACTTTCTTACGCAGTTGCGCCTTGCATTACGATTTGGAGCAAAGCGAAAAACCGTTGCTTGTCGCTGTCGCCGTTGTTGCGATGAAAAACAAAAGCATCAAGATACTCCTGCAAATGCTTCTTAGACACGACCTTGTGCGTGCCCGTGATTGAACGTTTGATGTGCGACCAGAAAGCGTCAATCGTATTGGCGTAGACATCGCCACGAGCGTACTCGCCCTTGCTGTGGTCTACCGTGAGGCGATTGAAGCCGAGAGCGACTTTATCCAGTCGGTTGGTCTTGTCGGTCATTAGGCGCGTGCCGTGCGGTTCTACGACTTCGGCGAGAAAGTCGCCGTGCGTCTTGGCTGTACTGTCGGGGACAATAATCAGTCGGGCTTTTCCTCCACGCTCAATCGCTCCCATAACAACGGACTTCGCCGCCATTGCCTCGCTTTGTTTGGCATTGTCTTTTCCGCTCTTGAACTTGCCACCAAAGTAGGCGGTATCCATTTCCACCGTGCCAGAGAGTTTGCCTTGTTGCTTCAATGCCTTGCGAATGAGCGACATAATCCTCCAAGCGGTTTTGTAGGTAACGGCTAACTGTCTCTCCATTTCCTTTGCTGACACGCCCGATTTGGCGTTGCTGAACACCCACAGGGCGTGGAACCACAGCGTAAGTGGGGTGTCACTCTTGTGGAATATCGTCCCAGAGAGCGGTGCGATTTGGAAACGACACTTGGTGCAGTAAAATTGTTTGCGACCGCCTACGGGCTTGTAGAAGCCACCACAGGCACACTCCTTGCTATGTAGCGTGTCAAAGGCGAACTGCAAACACGCTTGGTCGTTCGGGAAGTCCTTGCGGAGTTGTTTTAGTCCGTATTTCATACGTGTATATGTAGGTTTATCTTCTTGCAATAAACATTTCCTATCCTTGTTGCGTGCTGTCTATAAAACCGCTCGGCTTCATCGTTCAGCCCTGTGAGGTTTATGTTGTTCGGGATTGCAACTTCCAACTTGCAGTTTGAGCATTCAACAACAATCCATTTACTCGTTGCCCCGTTGTGGCAATCGCACGGACAATGCTCAAGACAGTTTTCTACTCCACGGCAGGATTGTATTTTGCACTTTGATGTTCTCATATTGTGTATTTGTTATATCCCATTGCTCCGTAGGCGTAGACGTACTTCCTATCGTTGAACATTATTTTCTTGCACGTCTCGCATATCTCAATCGTAACCCTATCAAGGTACGGCTCGCATTTTGACTTTCCGTCCTCTTGGTCGTGGTCAAAAATGACCTCCAATGTCATTGTTTCTACCTTCGGTGAGTGATTTCTGTCGCTTATATCGCAGGTTTTAGTTTCTATTTTCATAATATGGCTTTATTACTTACTAATACAGTAAGTATACACCCTACAGTTTTGTTGTCAAGGGATACCTGTGGACAACTTTTCTAATCGCTTGTTTTTCCTAGCAATAACAGCCAATTCAGATAGTTTTTTCATGTGTTTCTTTGAGTGAGTTTTACCCCCTTTACTCCCCATCTCGCGCATAACTGCGCGTTTAATATCTTCTGTTAGTTGCATATTATTTTTTTCTAAAATGGCATAGCTTTGGAAGTTCCGTGAATTTCTATGTCTGGTTTAGCAGGGTGGTAGTACTCCCATTCTTCTTTGATGATCTGCCCCTGCTCGTTAAACGTGCGAGTTACAATCTCAACGCGGCTTAAGCTGAACTCTTTGCCGTCTTTAGTCATATTTATTCTTTAATCTTAAAATAACACTTGACGCAAAATCTATCCGTCACTCCACCTGCCTTGTCCTCTCGCCAGACTAGCTCTGTACGCTTACAAACCTTCTTGCAGGTCTTACATGCCCAAGTAGAGTGAGTAACACCAAGAGGGGGTGTATAGGGCTTTGAGGAGGGTTTAGGAGGCATATTATTTGATGTAGACAATCTCACACGGATCAAGTCGGTCCAGCTTTCTTCGGATGTGTTCAAACATCATTTCTTGAGCGTAGGCTTGCGCTTCCCATTCATCTTTCATGCCGCGATGTTTAACCAAGATAAAGTTAACTGCATGGTGTAACTCGTGCATGAGCGTTTTATAGTTGACCCATAGAGGGTTTTTAGGCCATTCCGCAAGGTATAAAACCGTCATGCGGCCATTTTCGCTATCGACACAAGAGAATGAACCGTTGTCGCCATCGCTTCCAAGCCCGTTCTCTTTCATCCATTTGAGATAATCAGTCGCTATCCCTGCTTTGACTTTTAGCTTCTTAAAGAAGAAAAAGAAGTCTTCAGGGTCTTTTGTGCCTACAATGACCATTGTTTGATCTGGATAGACCCCCCAATCCTGGATAAAAGCGTAGGCTCTAGGTTGCTTTTTCTTCATAATGTCTGCAATCAATCCTCAAAATCACCTTATCGTCCTCAAAGTAACAAATCGGGCAGTAATTTTCTTTCCCCTCGGGAAACTCGTTGGATGTTTTCATAGAAAGTTTTATGTTTATCAGTTCGGATATGGCGTATACCAGCCTATGACAGCTCGTTTCCATAACACCACCCGTCGCCTCATTCAATTCTCGCTCAAGCATAGTAAGTAACTCTTCTTCGCTGAATATTCGTTCCCATTTTCTAAGAGGCATATATACTCACAGTTATTTGGTCTTTAATCGACCCTATACGCCCCGTGTAGGTCACAGAGGCAATATGTGTCGTGTCGTCGTCTATTAGCACGCCCAGGGTCACTAATTGATCGAGGAGAGGCTTGCTACTTGCTATTGAATCAAGATCATGCCGCTTTTTCATTTTCCAATGGCAATCTATGACGAGGGAAACTGGGTACTCTGTGACGGGCGTCAAATCCCGTAGGTAGAAGAAGGTTGCCTCCTTCACTTCCTGGAACAGAGCCATCTTTTTCCACCGGTTCTTCCCCGCTAGCACGTTCCAGCTCATGGCCTTGATTGGGATTGTGTACTGTCGGAGCAGACGCAGGCTTGGATTCAATGGGTGAGACCCCTTTAGAGTTAAGTAATCCTGCTTTTTCAAGTTTAAACTTAAGCGCTTCTTTTCCATGTTCTTTGAGGTAGCTAAGGAACTCTGCTTGTTTAATGTCATATTTTTGAAAGAACTCTTGGGCGAATTTGATTGAAGGATCGCCTATTTCTAGATAAGTAAGGATGGTATCTAAGCGTTTGGACTCTGCTTTTCCGATGATAGGGAGCATACCTAGCTTAAAACAGAATCATTATCACTCTCAGAATCCATCTTTTTAGAGATAAACCGTTCATTAAACTCTTGTTTTGACAGACGTTCTCTATCCATCTTATCCAAGACAAGGTCTATCTCGTTCTTGTCTGTGACGATTAAACACTTGCGCTTTTCAAAGGCTTTCTTGCCACGTTCATTGATTGCTTTGATCCTATCGAGCATGGGCGTGTTCATACACCCATCATCTTACACCAAGCGCTTGATAAAAGCAATGTGTATATCTTTTTTTCGGCGGTGACAAATAGTTCTAAACTCGCCCTATTTGTCCTGGCACAATGGACGGTTATAGAACTATCCACAGATTACGCACTTCTGGGGATAAGTAGGGAGTTTGCCAAAGAGGAGGAAAGGGGTATACTTACCTGGTGCTGCTTACCACGTCGCAACCCGTGGGAGGCACAATTACTCCGTTTCGGCTTGGTGCTTGCTTAGAAATAAGCAGGGTTGCCACCAAGCCCCGAACGGGGTTTTTATTTATATGCAACCTATAACATTACGCCCATACCAGAAACAGGTCATTGATAAAATAATTTGGTCACAAAAACTTGAAGGCAATGATCTTTGCGTTCTTCCCACGGGGTCGGGAAAGAGTGTGGTCATTGCTTTTTTAGCTAAAGAATTGAACCTTCCAGTTTTGATACTCCAGCCAGGAAAAGAGATTTTAGAACAGAATCGCAGTAAGTTAGCTCTTTACGTTGATCAAGATTTGATAGGTACTTATTCCGCCTCAATGAACGAGAGAACTATTAAACAATACACTTTTGCTACCATTCAAAGCATCTATAAAAACCCCGAAGATTTTAAGCATTTCAAGCTGGTGATTGTAGACGAATGCCACCTAGTCAATCCTAAAAATCTAGATGGGATGTTTACCTCATTCTTAAAAGCTATCGGCAGTCCTAAAGTTATCGGGTTTACCGCTACTCCGTATAGAATGGATCTAGCCTATCGAAAGACTGAAAATGGGGAGTTAATCGCTTATACAACAGTAAAACTTATCAATCGTACCCGACATTTTTTCTGGAACCGTTTAGTTTTTAATATCAACAATCAAGAACTATTAACGGCTGGTTATCTTAGCCCATTGGAGTATTTTGATCGCTCTATCGTCGAGCACGAAAATATCCCCATGAATAAGTCTATGTCTGATTTTGACATGGATGGTTACGAGGCGATGTTGAATCAGAAAGAAAAGCAAATCTTAGAAGCTATTAACTTTGGTAAACAAACATCTAAAAGTGTTCTCGTGTTCTGTTCTTCTGTTACCCAAGCGGAAAAATTAGCCAAGACTGTAGAATGGTCGGCGGCGGTTTCAGCCAAAACACCAGCTAAGATACGCGACAACATTATCGAATCTTTTAAGAACGGAGGATTACAGACAGTTTTTAATGTAGGGGTACTCACAACTGGCTTTGACCATCCTGGGCTTGATTGTATCGTTCTGGCGCGTCCTACACGGTCTATAGGTCTCTACTATCAAATGTTAGGCCGCGGAGTGCGCCTAGCCCCAAATAAGACCTCCTGCAAGGTGATAGACCTAACCTCGACGGTTAAGAATATCGGAAAAGTTGAAACGATCAAATTAGAAAAGGTGGATAACAAATGGGAGTTACTAAGCGAAACAGGCTCTTGGCATAATAAAGAACTTTACTCTTTTAAGATCAAATAGTTTATGAGCCAAGAGAAGATGGGGTGGGTTAGATTGCACCGTCAGATAGAACAATGGGAGGGTTATTTCTCAGAACCATTTGATCGGACGCACGCTTGGATAGATTTATTTTTGTATGCCAATCACAAGCAAACTTCCTTCTTTGTGAGGGGGTTAGAAGTGATCGTAAAGAGGGGTCAAATTGCCTGGTCTGAAGAGCGAATGGCGTCAAGATGGATGTGGTCGAGAAACAAAGTGAGACGCTTCTTAAAATGGCTAAAAACGAAACAACAGATTGAACAACAGAAAACGTGTAATATTACAGTAATTACGATCCTTAATTACGACGAATTACAAGCAAACGATACAACAAACGATACAACAGAAAGACAACAAACGATACAACAGAAAGACACATACAAGAATGATAAGAATGAAAACAATGTAAAGAAACATATAAGATCATCGACCTCTAACGAGGTCTCAGAACTGGATCAGACCTTTGAGAAATTCTGGGAAGCCTACCCACGGAAGGTAGCTAAGAAGAAAGCCTCCCAAGTTTGGAAGCGCCTCTCTCTTTCAGAGACGGAAGCCGAGGCAGTTCTCGCTAGTGTTTTTTTCATGGCCTCCACGGATCAGTGGCGTAAAGACGCTGGGGCTTTTATTCCTCACCCTGCCACATTTCTCAATCAAGAGCGTTGGAAGGATGAACGGGAGGTTAAGGTTGCGCCACTTGAAGCTAAAAAGACTTTGGCGCAGTTGAAGCGCGAAGCTGCTGCTAATTGCCAAATCTGTCACGGCGCTGGCATGGTTGATGTTGGGAATAACACACGAGCTGTGTGTGTATGTCAGGAAATTGAGGGAGTTATGCTATAATTAAATCCTAAGAGAGATTTTTGAAAAAATTGAAACTTTATGCCAAGAGGAGGTGCAAGACCTGGTTCAGGTTTTCCAAAAGGTGCTAAAGCGAAGAAAACTCTTGAGAAAGAAGCTTTTCGGGCTATCTTCATGGAACGAATGCGTGAGAAGTTTAACGACATCATTGACGCGCAGATCGAATTAGCTTGCGGCGTTGCCATCATCGACAAGAAAGACGACACAGGCGAAAGGATCTTTGATCGTCCACCTTCCGCGGAGGCAGGGAAGTATCTTACCGAGCAAGCAATGGGTAAGGCGCTTCAGAGTGTTGATGTAACGACTGGTGGCAAAGAGATTGGAGTTTTGAGCGCGGAAGACCGCGAACGCATTGACAAACTGTTCAATGGAAAGAATCACTAAAGAACAATTCCTTTTCCTCACGGAAGCTAAAACCGCTGAGAGGGTATACGCATGTGAGAATAACTTTCTTGCGTTTTTTTCTTATTACTTCTTCCATTACCTAAAAAGTGCGTTTGCAGATTTTCACCTAGACATGGCGGATGATTTATCCGATCTTGTCGCTGGTAGGATAAAAGAGCTTGGGTGGTTCATGTTCCGTGAAAGCGCTAAGACCTCTTTGTCTAAAGGTTTTTTGGTCTGGTGTATTGTTTACAAAAAGTTTGAATATATCAACGTAGATTCCCATGATAAAGCAAACTCTGGTCGTTTTTTGTTTGATGTTGTTCTTGAGTTACAGACCAATCAAAAGATTAAGAATGATTTTGGGGACTTGTTTAACGCAAAAAGATCAGACAGCGAGAAGACCCAGAAAAGCATTGCAGACTTCTTAACGACGAATGGAGTGCGTGTTGAGGCGCACAGTACCCAAGAGCCTGTTCGTGGACGCTTGCATGGGTCTATTCGCCCTCAATTGATCGTCATGGATGACTTCGAGGATCTAACAACCGTTAGAAGCTTAGCGGCTACCCGCCAGGTCAAAGAGCATATAGCTGAGTTTAAGGGTGGTATTGATCAGGAGAAGGGGCGTATCTTGTATCTTGGAAACTATCTAAGCGAAGCTGGGACGGTACAGGGTATTATGGATAGGGCTAAGGTTGACCCTACAATGCGCGTACGGACGGTTTGGATCTTAAATGAGGATGGACTACCATCTTGGCCTCAACGCCACGCCTTGGACGATATAGAGGCTCAGGAGAAGGGTCTGGTGTCTATTGAGGAGATCAAACGGCGCATGAGAACCCCAGAAGGGGGTGATGCGGACTTTATGCGTGAGATGATGGGGAGGCCGTTTGATCCTAAGTTAGCCAAGTTTAGGCTAGAGATGTTTAGGAGTGTCTCAAGGGAAGAAGTAGATCGCATGGACACAGCCGCTTATCTTCTGATTGACCCACCTGGTCAGGCGTATACGGCTGAAAGCATTAGGCGGGGAAAGGGAGATTTTATTGGTTGGTCTGTTGTGAAAGTAACACCCACAGGGAAATGGATGGTGGAAGCTTGGCGTGTCCGTCAAACTCCTAGAGAAATGATTGATACAATGTTTGCTATCTGGTCTAGGGAGATGATTATTCAGATTGGAATGGAAGATACGCAATTCTGGCAAGGTATTAAGACTTTAGTGGAAGACGAAGAGGTTAGAAGAGGCACAAGGTTGAATATCAAAGAGCTTAAACACACCAGCAGAGCGTCTAAGAATGATCGTATCCTTTCACTCCATCCACGCTACGAATCTGGGTCTATTTGGCATGTTCAAGGGAAGTGTGTTGATTTAGAAACAGAGCTTTTGAGGTTTCCTATTAATGAACATGACGACTGTGCGGATTCTTTAGCGAATGCGACGGAAGTTGTTGAACGCCCAAGAGAAAAGCAAGCCACAGTCAGCGCAAACCCTCAAACAGCGACGGCTTATCGCTACGGCGCAGCGAGAATGTTAGGAGTAAGAAATGCGATAAGTGGCTAAAAATGGTATAATGAAAACTATATATGTCTATCGTTGACGCACAGCTCTATCAAGCTTTACAAAAAGTAGGGACAAAGGACGCAGATCCAAATATTAAAGTCGAGACCGCCAACTGGCAGCCCACGGAATTAGAGCAAAAAGTGCGTAGCGCTATTTTGCGTGATTTTGCGTTAGGGTATCAAACCATGTACCGCCCACGCCAAGAGTTTAATGATCTTTCTGTTTTACAGCGTGATCAGGTTGATTCAATGGCGTTTAACACCTATCAACCGAACAATGGTGAGCCAGCGTCAGGTGATCTAGCGAACGCATGGAGATCTAACGCTATTCGTCCAATTGAACGCAATAAGGCGTATTCAATGGCGGGACATGTGGCTAACCGAATAGGGTTTTTGCAATTACAGGCGAATGACATTGAAACCAACCCAGATGACGATTCTGCTCTGGTGGT
>ERZ650311.1016-NODE-1016-length-15046-cov-3.826296_pt1 | contig 15046 bp, 9 predicted proteins | sample MGYA00376247_ERZ650311 | MGnify/ENA primary metagenome ERZ650311 (study PRJEB26733, sample SAMN07839324) | wastewater metagenome | biome: small river; feature: stream; material: water | place: USA: North Carolina | collected 2016-07-28 ... | reverse complement strand
TGTTAGTGCGATTAATCCAAGTAGTAAAATGAATACAGAGATAACAATAGATAAAACCGGTCTATTTGTAAATTTTAATGTCATAACTCAGTGTTTTTAATTAGCTTAAAGTTTACTTTGTCGCCAGTTTTAACAGTTTGAATTCCTTCAAATATTATTTTATCATCTTTTGTTAAATCTCTGTCCAATACAAAATAATTGCTCAGTCTATTGATAGGATTTATTTTTTTACTGTATACTTTACTATTCTTGTCTACTAAGTACACATATATATTTCCTTGTACTTCAAAAGTTGATTTCTGGGGTATAATAATTACATTCTTGTACAATTTCTTTACTAAAATTTTACCTGTACCGCCTTCTTTTAATAGTTTTTCTGGATTGGGGAATTTCGCTCTAAATGCAATGTTTCCGGTTTCTTTATTAAACTCTGTTTCTGTGGTTTCAATAGTGCCTGAATGTGGGTAGATAGAATTATTCGCTAAGGATAAAGTAACCATATTGTTCTTGCTATTAGACTGAACATAATCCAAGTAATCGATCTCTGAAACATTAAAATAAGCGAAAACTGATTCGTTGTTAGAAATAGAAGTTAATAAGGCCCCTTCATCTAATAGACTTCCTTTTTTATTAGGAATACGATTGATGATGCCATCAAATGGTGCTTTGATTTTGGTGTATTCTACATGCAGCAATGCTTGCTCTTTGGCAACTTTGGCTTCGTTCACCTTTGCTTTATTAATATTCACTTTGGTTGTCACCAGGTCTAATTCTGATTTGGAGACAATGTTTTTATCAAATAGCTTTTTAGTATTTTCAACTTCTATTTCAGTGGATCTTAATTCGGCTAATGCACTTTGAATGGCTGCTTCTGCTTTGTGAACATGCTGTTCAAATTCTTTACTATTTAATTTAAAAAGTATTTGCCCCTTATTTACTTTTTGTCCTTCGTCAATGTAAATGTCTTCTACAAATCCCTTTACTTTTGAACGAATTTCGACATTCTGAAAAGAATTAATTGTTGCAGCATATTCCCTTTCATAAGTAGTGTCTTTGATAACAGGGTTTACTACTAAATAAGTTTGCTCTTGGTTGATTACCGTTTTGTCAGAGCATGAGATCAATAAAATTGACATCCACATACTCCATACCAATGAAGTTTTGTTCATTGTGCTGAATTTTGTTTAGAAATAAAAAATTGAAAATCTAGTGTAGCTATAAAAAGCTACGAATGCTTTAATTAAGCAGCATTAAACTTGGGAGGTGGGGTTGAAAATTCAGGATGAAACTGAATTTTGTCTTTAGAATTGTATAATTTAAATTCTAGTTTTTGAAAATTCAACAATGCGAATTCTTTATTGTTTGCGTTGAATATTTTAATTTCAAAATGATTGTTTTCGTCTTTTGTTTCGTCTTCTTGTTCTGGCAAATCTTTTGTTTCCAAATGTTGTGTAGTCTCTTTTTGATCAGATCCTTTTTTGACAAAAGAGCTTGCTGTTAATTTGTTGGATTTCATGGAAAAGCAAGGCAGGTTTACCAATAGAATTTGTAAACAAATTAATATGCTGATGGCTTTTTTTGTATGGTATAAAATAGCTTCCATGAATTGCCGCAAAGTTATTCAACTATAACAATGTGTTTAGTAAATAGTTGAATAAATACCTAAAATCGATAGTATAATGCCGATTAGTCTTAATTTTATAGCATGAGCATACGAATATTTTCTATTTTATTGATTTTCATTGGTTTATCCCATTTTGGCATAGCCCAAAATGATACTACCACTTTACAGCAGGTAACCGTGAAAAAGAGATTACCCTCTCCTGTAACAATTGTCAATGACAGGTATGCTTCTAGAGGTATGTTCAAGAATACAGTCAATGTAAAAATGCTGGATTTTATAAACAATCCTCCCGCTGCCACCAATCTTCCCATTTTGGAATATTTAAGAGGAAAATTTGCGGGGGTTTATATTGAAAGAGGGATGAATGGGAATTATATTATTACATCGGGAAGGGTTAAAACATTTACAGATGATGCTGGGGTAAAAATATATTTAGATGAACAACAAATTGATGCAGATTTTTTGTCTGATATCTTTCCAAAGGATGTGGCATTGGTAAAATATTTCCAACCTGGAGCCTCCATGAGCACTGCCCTGGCGGCATCTTCAGGTACTTTGGCCATTTATACTAGAAAAGGGGAAGACATGTTTAATTTCAGTGATAAATATGAGATGAAATCCATTAATAAGATTGTTGATTCTTTAAAGAAGAACCAGTAGGCTTTTCCTTATTTTTGTCAAAACAAATATCCTTGTCTGCACCGGTATTACTTATTACGCCTCCATTTACTCAATTAAATACACCGTATCCGGCAACTGCGTATCTAAAAGGTTTTTTCAATACCAAAAATATACAAACTGTTCAGGCTGATTTTGGTATTGAAGTCATATTAGCTTTATTTAATCAAGATGGGCTTAAACACCTTTTTGAAACGATTGAAAAAAAAGAGCTTACACTAAGCGAGAATGCAACTAGAATAATTGCATTAAAAGACAGATACATATATACCATTGATCAGGTGGTTCAATTTTTACAAGGGAAACAAAATACATTAGCACATAGTATTTGTACCCGTAAGTTCTTACCAGAAGCAAATAGGTTTAATCAAATTGATGATTTAAAATGGGCATTTGGTAGTATGGGTAAGCAGGATATGGCGAAGCATATTGCAACATTGTATTTGGAAGATTTAAGCGACTTGATCCAAGAAACAGTAGATGAGCATTTTGGTTTTAGTAGATATGCCGAAGCATTAGGAAGGTCTGCTAATCAATTTGATGAATTGTATGAATCCTTACAACAACCTTATACTTATATCGATGAAATCTTGATTCAAATACTATCAAAAAGAATGGAGGATGTTCAACCCAAACTGGTTTGCTCATCAGTTCCGTTTCCGGGAAATTTATATACATCTTTAAGATGTGGACAATGGATTAAAAAACATTATCCATCCATAAAAGTAGCCATGGGTGGTGGTTTTGCGAATACTGAACTAAGGTCTTTAAAAGATAAAAGAGTTTTTGAATTCTATGATTTTATCACTTTGGATGATGGTGAAGCTCCATTAGAAGTGTTGATTAATTATATTAATGGGAAAGAAAAATTAGAAAATTTAAAACGCTGTTTTGCTTTGACCAATGGCGAAGTAACATACATTAATAATAGTTCTTGTGCGGATTACAAACAAGGTCAAGTGGGTACCCCAGATTATAGCGGTTTATTATTAGAAGAGTATATTTCTGCTATTGAAGTGATTAATCCTATGCATAGTTTATGGAGCGATGGAAGATGGAATAAATTGACCATGGCGCATGGCTGTTACTGGGGTAAATGTACTTTCTGTGACATCTCATTGGATTATATAAAAAACTATGAGCCATTAACTGCAGGAATCTTAGTGGATAGGATGGAGGAGTTGATCGCAGCTACTGGAGAAAGAGGATTTCATTTTGTAGATGAAGCTGCGCCGCCAAGTTTAATGAAGGCTTTGGCCATAGAAATTATCAAGAGAAAATTAGTAGTAAGTTGGTGGGCCAATGTGAGATTTGAAAAAAGTTTCACCCAAGACTTATGTATATTATTACGCGCTTCAGGTTGTATTGCAGTAAGTGGTGGATTAGAAGTAGCATCTGATAGATTGTTGGAATTAATTCAAAAAGGTATTACTATCGCACAGGTTGCAAGGGTAAGTAAAAACTTTTCTGAATCTGGTATCATGGTTCATGCATATTTAATGTATGGCTTTCCTACTCAAACAGTACAAGAAACCATTGATTCATTAGAGATGGTCAGACAAATGTTTGAGACAGGTGTTTTACAATCTGCTTTCTGGCATTTATTTACGATGACAGCGCATAGTCCAATTGGATTGGATCCTGCGGCTTACAAAGTAAAAAAGCAAACAGAAGAACTGGGTACATTTGCCAATAATGATATTCAACATGAAGATCCAACAGGAGCCAATCATGAATTATTTGGATATGGTTTAAAAAAGGCATTGTTCAATTACATGCATGGAACTTGTTTGGATTTTCCATTACATAAATGGTTTGATTTTAAAACACCCAACACCACTATCCCCAAAGACTATATCCAAAAAGCAATTCTAGAACCTGAATTAATTTCTTCTACTCATTATAAAACCATATGGATTGGCACCATGCCTACTTATCAGTTAATACAAAAATCCAAAAAGGGTAATAAATGGGAAGAGATGCAATTGCAATTTCAAGCCAATAATGCATCTTTCAATATTTCTATTGATCCAAAACAAGCAGATTGGTTTTTACAAATCTTACCTCAATTAAGCGTTGATTCTTCCAATGGATTAACTATTGCAGAAATAAAAGCATCTTATCAAGCTGCAGGATTAGAAGGTTTTGAATTATTCTGGGATAATAAACCCATTAATACATTGTCAAAGGCAGGACTTTTAAGAGTTTAGTGTATTCATTTTCAAACAATTTTATTGGATCATTGTTATAATTGAAACAATTATCATGGCAAATTATTTAATAGTAGGCGGGTCGTCTGGAATCGGTAAATCATTAGTAGATCAATTAGTACAAGAAGGACATCAGGTTTTTGCAACATACAATACGCATCCTGTGGATGCATCTTTTTCTAATCTAAGTTATCATGCATTAAATGTGTTGGACGAAAAAATTGATTTGTCATTTTTGCCTGAAAGGATTGATGGCATTGCGTTTTGTCCAGGTGCGATTGCTTTAAGACCTTTTGCAAGAATTCAACCAGCAGATTTTATTGCTGATTATAATTTACAAGTTGTAGGCGCAATCAAAGTGATTCAAGCAGCATTGCCTGCTTTAAAAAATGCAGAACAAGCATCCATTGTTTTATTCTCAACAGTAGCAGTTCAATTGGGTTTAAATTTTCACTCTTTAGTGTCTGCTTCAAAAGGTGCAATTGAAGGATTAACTAAATCATTGGCAGCGGAATTAGCCCCAAAAATTAGGGTGAATGCTATTGCGCCATCTTTAACCAATACACCCTTAGCAGCAAGTTTATTAAACTCAGATCAAAAAGTAGAAGCGAATGCTGAAAGACACCCCTTAAAAAGGGTGGGACAACCAGAGGATATATCCGTTATGGCAGCCTTCCTTTTAAGCCCAAAAACGAGCTGGATCACAGGCCAAATTCTATCTGTGGATGGAGGTATGGGAGTACTTAAGTAGTTCAAATTCAAATTGTTGAACATTTATTAACTAACAATCGTTATCTAATTAAACAATTTTCTTAACTATCTCTTAACATTTGTTCTAAATTTTGCTTAATTTAGTCTCTTAAGTAAAACAAAAAGCAAATGAAGAAAATTGTATCAACACTCTTCTTGGCTGTTTTAGTATTTGCAACTGCAAGTGCTCAGGTTCGTTCTGTAACCGGTTCGGTTAAAGACGAAAAGGGCGTTGGCGTAGCTTATGCAACAGTGAAAGTAAAGGGTCAATCATCAGCGGTTGTGGCTGATGCCAATGGTAACTTCAAAATTAATGCTGCTGCAACTGCAAGTTTGCAAGTAAGTGCAACAGGTTTCGCTTCTACAGAAGTGAAAGCTGCATCTGCAACTTTAAGCATTGTTTTGAATCGTCAAGTTGACGCATTAAATGATGTAGTAGTTACCGCTCAAGGTATCCGTAAGAAAGCAAAAGAAATCGGATATTCTTATGCAAAAGTATCTAACGAAGACATTTCAGTAGGTCGTTCTCCTCAGTTAACTCAAGCCTTAGCGGGTAAGGTTTCTGGTTTAGCGGTGTATACTGTAAATAACAGCGTTGATCCTTCAGTTAAAGTAGTATTGCGTGGTTACCGTTCATTAACTGGTAACAACGAAGCTTTAGTAGTAATCGATGGTATGCAAACTACCTCTACTGCTTTAGCAACTATTAACCCACAAGATGTTGAAAGCGTATCTATCTTAAAAGGTGGTCAAGCTGCAACATTGTATGGTTCTGCGGGTGTTAACGGTGCTTTAGTAATCACTACTAAGCAAGGTTCAAAAGGTAAATTAAAAGTAGCATTTTCAAATGCAACAAACTTTGAAGACATTAGCTTCTTACCTTCTTTCCAAAACAAGTATGGTTCTGGTTCTCAATACTATCCATATAGCTTCGGCGAAGCTGGATACAATGCAGATCCTGTATTCCGTGCTAAAGAAAACTGGAGACCTTATGAAAACCAACAATATGGTGATGCTTACGATGGAAGCTTGCGTATTGCTGGTAGAGTTCTTCAAGATGGTAGCAAATTAATTATCCCTTATGCTGATGTGCCTAATGTGCGTCGTAAGAGTTTTGACAGAGGTATCTCTATCAATAACCAAGCAAGCTTCCAAGGTGGTGATGAAACTTCTAGCTACTATTTATCAGTAGAAAATCAAAAAATCAACGGTATTGTTCCTGGTGATGTAAGTGATAGAACTGGTGTTCGTGTGAAGTCTACAAAAGAGTATGGTAAATTATCTACTACTTTTAACGCTGCGTACACTCAAATTTCTTACGACAGAACAACTGCTGATTTCCAAAACGATATCATCAACACTGCATCTTGGGTAGATTTAACAACTATGAGAGATTGGAGAACTAATAAGTTCGCAAATCCAAATGGTTATTACAATGACTACTATAATAACCCTTATTTCAATAAGGATATTAACCGTGCAAGATATAAGGATGCAAACTTTACAGGAAACTTTGATGTAACTTATAAAGTTGCTGATTGGATGAGCTTATATAACAGATTGGGTATTATGAATAACTCTCGTACTGGTAAAAACACTACAGAGAAATTTACATACTCTGACTGGGCTAAGAAAAGTGCATACATTCCAGAACCATATACACATGAAGATGATTACCCAGGTATCTACCGTGCGATCTCTGATGTGTTAGGTGCTGTGAACGATTATTCTTCTACAGAGAATGTATTAAACAATGAATTCCAAGCAAGATTATCAAAGAATTTAGGTGTAGTACAAAACAAATTAACTTTAGGTTATAGCTTATACCAAAGATATACTAAGGCTATCTCTGTTTCTTCAAGTTCAATCGTTGTACCTGATGTGTATAACATTTCAAACAGACAAGGTAATTTAGCTGGTTCTGAAGCGAACACTACAGAGCGTAAGCTTGGTTACTATGCCGATTTGAATACAAACATTAAAGATTTAGAATGGATTAACTTGAACGTTACTGGTCGTTACGATCAAACTTCTCGTTTCTTTAAGCCAACAAGAGCTACTAATCAATACTCTTATTTCTACTATGGTGCTGCATTGTCTTTCATTTTGACAGATGCGATACCAAGTATCAAGAGCAATACTTTAAACTATGCTAAATTGCGTACTTCTTATAACAAGAATGGTAACGATAACATTCCATTATATGGTTTGGATTTAGCTTTTGCGAATGGTGCTAACTTCCCTTATGGTTCAAATGTAGGTTTAACAGTAGGTAATACTTTACCTGATGCTAACTTAAAGCCAGAGTTTGTAACAGCTATGGAAGTAGGTGCTGAATTAAGCATGTTTAAGAACAGAGTTAACTTAGATTTATCTTGGTATAACCAATCTTCAGTAGGTCAAGTATTATCAGTTAAAGTACCAAACTCAACTGGTTTCTCTAACTTGTTAATCAACGTGGGTGAAGTGAAGAACTTTGGTTATGAAGGTGATTTAAAAGTTCAAATCTTAAGAAATACAGCTGTGAAGTGGGATGCGAATGTGAGATATTCTTACAACGATAACCAAGTGGTAAGCTTATATCCTGGTATTACTGCATTTGCATACGGAGGTTATTCTTATGCAACTTCAAATGTAATCTTAGGAGAGCGTTTCCCAATGTTAAAAACAAACGGTTACTACTGGAATGCTGATCATACTTTAAGAAGAGTAAATGCTACAACTGGTTATCCAGTTCAAAACACTGCTTTATCTAATCGTGGTGGTACTTTACCTCGTGATATGGTTGGTTTAGGATCTTCTGTTTCTTACAAAGATTTCAGATTCTCTTTCAACTTTGAATACCGTGGTGGAAATGTTATGTATGCTGACTTAGGTCGTCAAATGACATTTACTGGTTCTGGTAAGTGGACTGAGAACAGACTAGACCAAGTATTTGCTAATTCATACTATTTAGATCCAGCAGGTAAAGAAGTTGCTAATACATCAATCAAAGTTCGTGAACCAGAGTATGCACTTTGGGTAAACAACTACCGTTTGATTGCTGAAAACTTCGTTACACCAGGATGGTTTATTAAATTAAGAGACGTTAACTTGTCTTACTCTTTACCAGCTAGCTTGGTGAAGAAATCTAAGATCTTCAGTGCAGCTAATGTAGCTTTATACGGAAGAAACTTATTTACAATTGTAGACAAGGCAAACATGTACACTGACCCAGAATTCAGTTACACTTCAGGTAATGGTTTAGGTATTTCTAATACCGCTCAAACACCTCCAGTGCGTCAGTACGGTTTCAACGTAAACTTTGTATTTTAATCACCACAACTAAAAATATACAGATATGAAACTTTACAAAATATATATCGCAGCGTTTTTGGTACTTGTGGGAACAGGTTGTAAAAAAGACTTCTTAGATGTCAATACCAACCCTAACGCACTTCCAACAGCGACTCCAGCGTACGTTTTAGCGAACGCTATCAATACATCTGCCTCTTCATTGGTAGGTGTAAATGAAACAGGTATGTTCTGGTCTGGTCATTGGACTCAGTCTAATGGTTATATCATCAGTACTACTTTGTTTGCATACAACTTCACTAACGGTGATTTTAACTATTGGGATGGTACATATGATAACTTATATGACTACCAATATGTAATTGATAATGCAAAAGATGCAGGACAAGACTTTGCAAAAGGTCCTGCAAAAATTATGCAAGCTTTCAACTACCAAAAATTAGTTGACTTGTATGGTAATATTCCTTTTTCTGAAGCATTAAAAGGTGTTGGTGCATTAGCTCCAAAATTTGATGATCAAAAAGCAGTATATGAAGGTTTAATTACTTTATTAGATGCTGGTATTGCAGATGTGAAAGCAAATCCTTTCCCAAGTGCATTTACTGCTTCTGATGTTTTATTCAAGGGTAGTTCTACCAACTGGATCAAATTCGCGAACTCTTTGAAATTGCGTATTTTAATGCGTCAATCTAGAATTAGCGGAAGAGATGCATACATTGTAACTGAATTGAATAAGACAATTGCTGAAGGTACTGGTTTCTTAACTACAGCTGATGCTGGTGTTAACCCAGGTTATACTCCTTCTGCTGGTCAAATCAATCCTTTCTATGACACTTATGGTTATAGCGAAACTGGTGCTAGAAGAGCAAACAATAACTGGCCTCGTTTTACTGAATTCACTGTAAACTCTTTAAAGAATACAGGCGATACAGTTCGTATGAAGCGTTTAATGTATGCTGCTGGTAACGAAGATCCTGCTAACCCAGGTGTAAGCTTGAAGCCAGAAATCGCTTCTAACTATGTTGGTATTCCTTTCGGATCTAGCGCTGGTTTCTTACCTGCTGTTACATCTGCTCCTGGTCCATCAGTATTAGTTAAAGGTGCTTTCAATAAGCCTTTCATTATCATGACTGCTGCTGAAGTTCAATTAAACTTAGCTGAAGCAAAGCAAAGATATGCAAGCGTAAACTTAACAGGTACTGCTCAATCATACTTCGAAGCTGGTGTTAAAGAATCTTACAGAGCTTTAGGTGCAACTGCATCTGATGCTGCAAGATTATTATCTAGCGGAGTTGATTTAGTAGATTTCACTGCTTCTACAGATAAGTTAAAAGCAATCGCTTACCAAAAATGGTTGGCTTTAGCAAACTTCAACGGTTTAGAAGCATGGTCTGAATACCGTAAAAACGGTTTCCCTGTAACTCCACAATCTAAGAACTACGTGACTGATGCGAAAAGACCAGTTCGTTTATTCTACCCTGGAACTGAATTAGGTTCTAACGGTGCGAATGTAAACGCTCAAGGTACGATCGATCCATTATCTACTCGTATTTTCTGGGATGTTGACTAGTACAATTAGTTAATTGAACTATACGAATAGGCCCCGCAATTGCGGGGCCTATTTATTTTTAATCCCTTTTAAAATTGTATGAATTCTAATAAAATATATTTGAAAGTAAATTCGATTAAATAGTCGTAGATATTTTATCTAAAACCTCAAAGGCAGTTTCTGCCATTTTATTTCCTTTGTTATCTAGCAAAGGATTGATTTCTGTAAATTCAATACATTTTACTTTTCCTGTTGCTTGAAACAATTGTATGATTTCTATAATCTCTTCTGGATTAAACCCTGCAGGAACTGGTGTACCTGTTCCATAAGAAATTCTATCGCAGTCCATAGAATCCACATCAAAACTAATATAAAGTATATCGCATTTTGAAAGCAATTGAATGGCTTCTTGCACACAGTGCTTTAATCCTTTAAATCTAAGTTCTTCTACTTTAAAGTATTTGATACCTTGATCATGAATTACTTTTTCTTCTGCCTCTTCATAATCTCTCACTCCAAAATAAATTAAGTCTTCTGGAAATATTTTGGGGCCATCAATGCCAATGTTTTTCATTTTGTACCACTGCAATAATGTCGCTTCATCTGGTTGATTGATTTGATATTGAAGGTTATCCAAACCTAAAGCAGCAGCCAAGGGCATGCCATGAATGTTTCCGGAAGGAGAAGTAAATGGAGAGTGAATATCTGCATGAGCATCCAGCCAAATCACTCCAATTCTAGCATGTGGGTGGGCGGATTTAATGCCACTAATAGTTCCCAATGCAGAACTATGATCACCCGATAAAACAATCGGATAATTACCTACAATTAAATTGCTGCTCACGGCTTTGGCAACTCTTTCGCATTGTTGCACAACATGCTCAATTCTTTTGGCAAAATTATTGGTGTTTTTTTGGTAGATGGTTTCATTATGCGTCTCTACATCTTCATAAGCATGTCTATTGAAATAGTCATTGCCAGAATTAATAGCAGCTATTTCCAATGCATCAATACCCATGTCGGAACCTCTGGTTCCAGCACCAATATCAGATCTGTTTTTAATTAATTTTATTTTCATACATCTACACTTATTGATTACTCAATACCTGGTTGCTTTAAAACAAATTTTTCATCTGCTTTAGCTTTATCTACTATATTTTTTACATCTTTTAATAATTGCTTTGCATCATATACAATACCATCTTTGATCGTATATCTAACGCCACCCACTCTTTTGGTATTACCATTTTCGTCTAATTTAATGGCTCCAGTGCCGTATAATACTTGTAAATTCTTTAATGGGTTTTGATCTACTAACACAATATCAGCTAATTTACCTTGTTCCAAAGTGCCTAAATCTTTTTCCATTCCTAGTGCTTGTGCAGCATATAAGGTGGCAGATCTAATTACTTCCAATGGATGAAATCCAGCTTCTCTTAATAATTCCAATTCTCTAATATATCCAAATCCATAGGTTTGGTAAATAAATCCATTGTCAGAACCAGCAGTTACTCTTCCGCCTCTGTTTTTATATTCATTGATAAAGCTCATCCATAATTTATAATTATTCTTCCACTCAATTTCTTGTTCTGTTCCCCATTCAAACCAATAAGATCCATGAGAGTTTCTGCTTGGTGCATAAAAACGCCATAAAGAAGGAAGGGTATAGTCGTCATGCCACTCTGCTCTTCTAGCGCGCATTAAATCTCTATTGGCTTCATAAATATTAAATGTTGGATCTAAAGTAAAATCAAGAGAAAGCAATTCATTCATTACTTTATTCCATTTATCAGAATATGGTGCAGCAGCTTGTTTCCATAATTTTCCTGCATTTTCAAATCTGCTTTGTTCGTTGGTGTAATTATAGTCTAATGGAAAATCTTGTACAGTTTTGTTTTCAAACATCGCTTCTGGTAAACCATACCAATGTTCCATACTAGTCATGCCTGCTCTTGCAGAGTTTAGAACATTCCATCTTGCTACATCTGTTTGTGAATGGTGCGCACAAGATCTTAATCCCAATCTTTTATTTTCTCTAATAGCGGCATCCATAATATCTGGTGCTGCTCCAAAGAACTTAATCCCATCTGCGCCATTTTTTGCGTTTTCATTTACCCAATCAATGGCATCCTGTCTAGTAATAATCTCTTTTTTAGCACCTTGACCAAATGCGGTATAGGCGTATATTCTTGGCGCAATTATTTTATTTTCAGCACTTCTTTTCTTTTCACTTAATACCCAAGACAATCCATTACCCGCAGAAACATCTCTTACAGTGGTAATGCCATGTGCCATCCATAACTTGTATACATACTCAGCAGGGGTGCCTTGCTCCACACCTCCAATATGGGTGTGCATATCAATCAAGCCAGGTAGGGCATACATGCCAGTCGCATCAATCTCTTTTCCATTGGCTGCTAACTTAGGTCTTCTAGCAGGATTAATTGGATTCCCCTCGCTACCCACGGTGACAATTTTTACTATTCTATTGTTTTCGATTACTATGTCTACAGGACCTAGCGCAGGTGCTCCAGTTCCATTAATCATGGTAACACCTCTAATGATTAATTGGCTGTATGGTCCATCACCAGCATTACGGTTTGGAGCGACTGGAATTTGTGCAAATAAAGTGCTGCTAATGAAGCAGGTTAATAAAAGACATAAGAACTGAAATCTAGCTTTCATATGCATTGAATTTTATCCCTAAACATAAGTAATTCTTGTCTCCGTTCATCCCTTTTTTGGTAATTTTTAAGCACAAGCTTATAACTTTAATAAACTTTTATCAATTCAATAAATAAGATGCCTAGATTCACTAGAATACTGATTGCTTTATGTATGCTTTTGGCATCTCAAAATGTGAATGCGCAAAACGGTATTGAACGCATTGATAGTTTGGCAGGAAGGTTTATTAAAAATCTAAGAAAGGAATACAGCGAGAAATTATTAGTACAAACCAATAAACAAGTTTTTATTGTGGGAGAAGAGCTTTGGTTAAAAGCATGGCTAATCAATCATTTGTCACATAAATATTATAAGCATAGTCAAACATTATATGTTGATTTAGTAAACGAAAAAGATAGCGCCGTCTCAAATCTCTTATTAAATATTCCTTCTGAAAGAACGGAGGCGAAAATTAATTTGTCAGATAAAATAAAAGAGGGGCATTACTGGCTAAGGTTGTATACAGCTAATATGGCTAAACGAGACACTTCATCTATAATGGTGATTCCTGTTTTTATTATTAATCCAAAACTACCCTCAGCAAATCTACGCCTTGCGAATACTGAGTCACAGTCTTTTCCATCAAAACCAGTTTCAGCTAATGTAAGTCCTCAAATTGAAGTATTCCCTGAAGGCGGGCAGTTAATTGCTGGAACCAATGCGGTTATTGGTATTAAGGCAACCGATGAGCATCAACAACCCATTGCTGTAGAAGGGTATATTATGGATGGGAAGGATAGTACTATTGAAACCTGGTTTTCAACTGAGGCTAAATATGGTTTAGCAAAGTGTCAATTTTTTGTTTCAAAAAGTCATCAATATTATGCAGTGATTAATGATCATGGGAAGAAAATATCTTGGCCACTTCCTGCAGTCAATCAATATGCTAGTCAGATTTCCTTAAAAGAAGAGAGTCCAAATTATTTTAAAGTAGTGATTGCGCAAGGTGATTCAATATATAGAAAGGGTTATACTTCTTACTTATTAGGAATGAATAAAGATAGCTTATGCTTTGCGAGTGAAGGGTCCGACATGTATGAGATAAGTATTCCTAAAACAAGTTTTCCTAAGGGCTTATCCAAATTGGTTTTATTCAATGAGCAAAAAGAAGTCATTAGTGAAAGAAGTATTTATATAGCAAGAGAAAAAGAAGAACTTTTTGTACAAACACAAAAACCCGTTTTTGGTAAAAGAGATTTAGTGGAAGCAACTATATTAAGTGGAGATTCCTTGTTAAGACCTAGTTTAGCATCATTGAGTGTGGTAGTGAATAATACGGCTATTTATGGCAATCAAACAAGCTACTTTACCAATACCAGTATCGATCAAATAGATAGTAATGCTGCATTAAGAAACCTACAAGTATTAACGCAGCCATTTAAGTATTTGGGTCAACAGTTTGCAAAGTCTGCTGAAACATCAGTAGATCAATATGATCAATGGAGATTGCCCATTGATACTTCTATTACAGATATTAAGGGTACAGTGTACAATAAGAAAAACCAACCTATGCCCAATAGAGTGGTAACTATTTATGCCAAGGGTAAACTAAATTATTTTGATGCAGCAACTACAGATGCAAATGGACAGTTTGGTTTTAGATTGCCAGTAGTGGTGGACAGTTTACCTTTTACCATTCAAGTGACCAATGCAAAAGGTTATAAACTGGATGAAAAGATTAAGATGGAAGTGAATGCCAACTTTTCTAAATGTATCACACCAGAACATTTGAGAAAATATATTCCACAAGAAGAAATTGCTCCATTGTATCAAAAATTAAGTGCACCTGATCTAGTCATTGGCACTGGTAAAGAATGGTTGCAAACGGTTACAGTTAAATCTTCCATTAAATCCAATAGTTATAATACCAGTAAGAGAGTAAGTAATTTTTCTCAGGTAATCACTGGAGAGTCATTGCAAAAAATTGGCAATACAGATGCTAGTGCTGGAATATTAACCATTCCTGGTTTGCATTTAAGATCTGGTTTTGTAACCCTTGGGGGAGTGACAGGTTTTACAGTAAGTGAGAGAGACGAACCTTTATTAATTATTGACGGTGTAATGATGGCAGGTGGATCTGTTCCTGTTTTGGATGGTGGAAATACTTCAGATTCAGGTCCGGTTTTTAATAGTAGTCCTGTGCTTGCAGAGATATCCAGAATTACTACAGATATGATTGATTTCATTGAACTACTAAGAGGTCCAGAAGCTGCATAT
>ERZ650311.1015-NODE-1015-length-15049-cov-5.842337_pt1 | contig 15049 bp, 15 predicted proteins | sample MGYA00376247_ERZ650311 | MGnify/ENA primary metagenome ERZ650311 (study PRJEB26733, sample SAMN07839324) | wastewater metagenome | biome: small river; feature: stream; material: water | place: USA: North Carolina | collected 2016-07-28 ... | reverse complement strand
TATGGCCTTTATTCGCTGCTCGGCGAGGTGCTCAACGCTCGCAGCGCGTTTGGGCCTTTCATGTGGGCGCCGGTGCTCAACAACATTGTTGGCTTAATTGGCCTGGTTGCATTCATCGTGATGTTCGGCGCCGACCCAACCGGTGCGCGCGGCATTTCAAGCTGGGATGCCGGCAAGATCGCGGTGCTCGCCGGTTCGACGACCCTCGGCGTGGCCTCACAGGCACTGATTTTGCTGGTTGCTTGGCGCCGAATCGGTTTGCACCTGAGCTTTAACTTCAAGTGGCGCGGTTTCGGGTTGCGCCCGGCCCTCAAGGCAGCCAGCTGGTCGCTCGGCATGGTTTTGGTCACTCAAATTGGCGGTTTGGTGCAGACCATCGTGGCCTCGGGTGCAGTCGCCGGTCGCGCTGCTGACAGTAGCGGCGGGGTCGCGGTTGCAGCCAACGGCATGGCGATTGCCTCAGTAGCTGTGGCTTTCACAGCCTGGTTGATTTTTATGCTGCCCCACTCAGTGGCCACTGTTTCTATCGCGACCGCCTATTTCACCAAGATGTCGACCCACGCGCACGAGGGCAAGACCCACCTGCTCAAAAACGACCTGGCTCAAGGCCTCAAGGCAATCTCACTTATCGCAATGTTCGCGACCTTTGCTCTTATCGTGCTGGCTTATCCGATTTCGCGCGTTTTCGTCGGTGAATATCCTTCGATCTTGGCCCTTGGCACCACCGTGATCGCTCTGATGGTTGGCCTTGTGCCATTCAGTTTTGTCTACATGATGCAGCGCGCGTTTTTTGCACTCGAAGACACCCGCACGCCGTTTGTTTTCACCGTGGTGCAAATCGGGCTTCACATAATCGGCTCGATCACCATTCACTTCACGGTTGCACCCGAACTGCGCGTGATTTCGCTTTCGTTGCTGACCAGCGCAACAATCGCAATTCAGGCGGTGCTGGCCTATCGCTTGCTCACCAAGCGCATCGGGTCACTGGGCGAGCACCGGGTTGCCGCCTCAACCGCAACCTATTTGGTCGCCGGTTTAGTCGCCGGCGCTGCCGGGTTCGCGACTCTGCAGATTCTGGGTGGCGTCAGCGCATCGAGCTTTGTGCTTGATACGGTTGTTTCGTCGGCGCTGAGCATGGCCATTATTGGCTTTGTGATGCTCGCGGTTTATGTTGTTGCGTTGCGTTTGCTTCGAGTCAAAGAGCTCGAGCCGGTGGCCAACAAACTCACCGGTTTGCTCAAGGGAATAATCTCGCGAGGCAAATAGCTGACCCGAATGCCTAGATCTCAGTGATTTGGGCACTGCAACACCCAAGTTTTCAAAGCAACAAAACAGTTTTCAAAGCAACAAAGACAAAAGAGGCAAAAATGCGCGACGTCATCATCATTGGTTCAGGCCCAGCCGGTTACACCGCCGGAATCTACACCGCCCGCGCAGGCCTAAAGCCGCTTTTGATCGCTAGCTCGGTTGAGGCCGGTGGCGAGTTGATGAAGACCACCGAAGTCGAGAACTACCCAGGGTTTCCTGAGGGCGCAATGGGCCCTGACCTAATGGCTAACTTTCAGGCACAGGCCGAAAAGTTCGGCACCGAGATTCTGCTTGACGATGTGATTGAGGTTGACCTCAAGGGTGACGTCAAGATCGTTAAGACCGCTCTGGGCGAGACTTTCGAGGCCAAGACCGTGATTTTGGCCACTGGCGCTGCCTATCGTGAGCTTGGCTTGCCTCGCGAAAAAGAGCTCAGCGGCCGTGGTGTTTCTTGGTGTGCAACCTGCGACGGTTTCTTCTTCAGAGAAAAGGTGATCGCTGTGGTCGGCGGTGGCGACTCAGCCATGGAGGAGGCCAACTTCTTGACCCGCTTCGGCACCAAGGTTTATCTGATTCACCGCCGCGACACCTTCAAAGCATCAAAGATCATGGCTGAGCGCGCGCTCAACAACCCAAAGATCGAGGTCATCTATAACGCTGAGGTTGCCGAAATTCTTGGCGAGACCAACGTCACCGGCATCAAACTGCGCAGCACCACCGATGGCTCAATCAGTGATTTGGCAATCGACGGCCTGTTCATCGCGGTTGGCAACGACCCTCGAGTTTGGTTGGTCGAAGACCAGGTTGAGCTCACCCCTGAAAAATTCATCAAGGTCGAGGGCCGCAGCTCAAAGACCAGCCTGCCGGGTGTTTTTGCCGCTGGCGACGTGATCGACCCGACCTATCGTCAGGCCATCACCGCTGCTGGTTCAGGCTGTGTTGCCGCGCTAGACGCCGAGCACTACCTAAATGCTCACTAGTTTTTGGGTTTCGGGCATTATTTGAGCCCAACTGTGGTTCAAGACCTCGACAGTGATTTCTAGAATTCCCGATTCGAATGTTCTAGAAACCCACACGGGTAATTTCATACAAATTTTTTGACCGCTTTAGAGCAAAGGAGACCAAAATAATGGCAAAGAACATCACCGCAGACGAATTCAAATCAGACGTGCTAACCAGCAGCAAGCCGGTTCTAGTTGACTTCTGGGCAGAGTGGTGTGGCCCTTGCCGCATGGTCTCACCGATCGTCGATCAGATTGGCGAAGAGCACGCTGCCAAGCTCGACGTGGTCAAGCTAAACGTCGATGACCACCCATCAATCGCCATGGAATACGGCATCACCGGCATTCCTGCGCTGCTGGTTTTCAAAGACGGTCAGGTTGCCAAGAGCATCGTGGGCGCGAAGCCAAAGCCAGCTCTTGAAGCCGACCTGGCCGAGTTCATCGGCTAATAGGGTTTAAATCCAGTCGCAAACCAGCTAATCAGCGGCCCGAGGTGCGGCGCGAGCTAGCCCTAACTGCCGCTTAGCGAATAAGCTATTCCGAATTGCTCTTAAATTCGGGGACACTCAAATGACAACTCAGCTGCCACCGCATGGCCATAATTTCGACCCTTGGTTGGACACTTATGCCGCGCGCGCGGCGACGCTGTCAGTTTCTGAAGTTCGAGCGCTTTTTTCAGTAGTTAGTCGCCCCGAGGTTGTTTCGCTAGCTGGCGGAATGCCATACGTGGCTGCATTGCCGCACGAGGTGCTAAACCAGAGCTATCAAAGCATGATGGCCAAGCGCGGCAACTTTGCAATTCAATATTCAGGCGGTCAGGGCGACGAAACCCTGCGCGACCAAATTCGCGAAATCATGGCCCTCGAGGGCATTTCGTCTTCGGTCGAAGACCTGGTTATCACCACCGGCTCGCAGCACGGCCTCGAACTTCTTTCGGGGCTGTTCCTTGACCCAGGCGATGTTGTTTTGGCCGAGGGCCCAAGCTATGTCGGCGCTCTGGGCATCTTCCGTCACTACGAAGCCCACATCGAACACGTTTACACCGACGAAAACGGCATGTCACCAGAGGCACTGCTCGAGTCGATCGAAGACATGAAGCGCCAGGGCAAAAACATCAAGTTCCTCTATCTGGTGCCGAACTTCGCCAACCCATCAGGTGTCACGCTGTCGGCCGAGCGCCGCGCCCCGATTCTCGAAATCTGTCGCAAAAACCACATTTTGGTTATCGAAGACAACCCATACGGCTTGCTTTATTTCAACCAGCCGGTGCCGGCTGCAATGCGCAGCATGGATGAAGAGGGCGTGGTTTATCTAGGCTCCTTCAGCAAGATCATGGCCCCGGGTTTCCGTGTGGGTTATGTTCTAGCGCCGCCTGCGATTCGCGACAAAATGGTGCTGGCTCAAGAGTCAGCCCTGCTTTGCCCATCGGCTTTCACGCAGATGTTGATCAGCGAATTTTTGGCTAACACCGACTGGAAGGGCCAAATCGAGACTTTCCGCGGGGTTTATCGTGAGCGTCGCGACGCCGCCCTGCAGGCAATGCACGACTTTTTGCCAAATCTCGAGACCACACGCCCTGACGGCGGCTTCTATCTGTGGGTCACCCTGCCAGACGGCGTCGACTCAAAGGCCATGTTGCCGCTCGCGGTCAAAGAATTGGTGGCATACACCCCGGGCACTGCGTTCTTCGGCGACGGCACCGGCCAAAAGCACCTGAGAATTTGCTACTCGTATCCAACCCCCGAAAACATTAGGGTTGGCATCAAGCGCCTAGCAAACGTCATCAACTTGCAGACCGAATTGCTCGAAACCTTTGCCCACAAAGAAAGCTGATCATGATTCCTGAATCAAAAGTTGGTTCAAAGCTCAAGGTTCAAATCTTGGCTGGTGGCATCTCTCACGAGCGCGATATCTCGCTCAAATCAGCTAGGCGAGTGGCCGATGCGCTGGCCGAGGTTGGCGTCACATCGGTGATTCGCGAACCCGACTTTGATTTGCTCAACAACATTCAGGCCGACAAGCCCGATGTGATTTGGCCGGTTTTGCACGGCGCCACCGGCGAAGACGGCTCGCTGCGCGACATTTTGGCCCTGACCGGCATTCCATTTGTTGGCGCCACCGGCGACAGCGCTCGTTTGGCCTGGGACAAACCGACTGCCAAGGCCCTGGTCGCTCGCGAGGCGATTCAGACCCCGGCTTCGGTTACTTTGCCTAAAGATGCCTTCAAAGAGCTCGATGTCGACAGCATTCTGGCGGCAGTTACAGCTAATTTGTCGATGCCGGTGGTGGTTAAGCCTGCGCGCAGCGGCTCAGCTCACGGTGTCACCGTAGTCGAAGATGCCAAGCAGCTATCGCGTGCGCTAGTTGACGCTTATGTCTATTGCGATGTTGTAATTATCGAGAAATATGTCGCGGGCACCGAGCTGGCAATCACCGTAATCAACCTGGGCGCGGGCGAAATCGCACTGCCGCCGGTTGAAATCGAGCCGGTTGACGGTCGTTTTGGGTTCAATGAGCGCTACACCGCTGGTGAAACCAACTATTTTGTGCCGGCTCGCTTGCCACAGCAGGTTCTAAAGCGCGCTAGCGACATGGCGATTAAGGCTCACGAGGTGCTTGGGCTTCGTCACTTGTCTCGAATCGACGTAATCGTCGACGAACACGGCGTTCCTTGGTTCTTAGAGGCCAACGTGGTGCCCGGTTTGACCGAGGTTTCACTGGTTCCGCAGGCGATTCACGCTGCGGGCAACTCACTGGGCGAGGTTTACTACTCGCTGGTTGAGACTGCTTATCGCAGCAGATAACTAATCCAGCATCTTGACGATGCGCTGAAGGTCACCGAAGGTCGCGAAATCAATCACAATCTGGCCCTTCTTTTTGCCCAGGCTGATGCTGACTTTGGTGTCGAACTTGTCGCCCAGGCGATCAGCGATCTCTTTCAAAGCATCTTGACGACCACCGGCCACAATTTTGGCCTTGCCCGGGGTTGGCTTGTCTAGGGCAACGGCCTCTTCGAGTGAGCGAACCGATAATCCCTCGTTGATTGCCTTATTGGCAAAGTGCTGCATGCGGGCCTCGTCGGCTGCGCCAAGAATCGCGCGAGCGTGACCGGCACTCAAAACACCAGCGGCAACCTTTTGCTGAACGGCAATCGGCAGTTTTAACAAACGGATGGTGTTGGTGATCTGCGGGCGAGAGCGGCCGATTTTCTCGGCCAGCTGGTCTTGGGTGATGCCAAAGTCGCTCAGCAGCTGCTGATAGGCACTGGCTTCTTCAAGTGGGTTTAGATTTGCGCGGTGAATGTTCTCGAGCAGCGCATCGCGCAGCATGTTGTCGTCTGCGGTTTCGCGAATCACTGCCGGAATCGCCTTTAGGCCGGCCTCTTTTGAGGCGCGAAGGCGGCGCTCACCCATGATCAGTTCATAGGTTGGCTGGCCGTCTTTTTCGCCGAGTGGGCGAACCACGATTGGCTGCAAAACACCAAATTCGCGCACTGAGTGAACCAGCTCACTAAATGCTTCGGGCTCAAAAACCGAGCGAGGCTGCTGCGGGTTTGGAACGATTGAGTTCAGGTCTAGGTGACCGAAACGAGCACCAGGAACGGCGACCAAGTTTGAGTCTTGGGCAGCAACAGCTGAGTTGCCTGCGGCGCCAGAACCCGCGCCAACACTGGCCTTGGCGGCTTTTGAAATCGCCGCTGGGTTGCCACCCTGGGCGCCACGATCATCAGTTTTGCTGGCACCTGGGCCGGCAAAAAACACATCGATCGGGCGCTCATTTGGTGCGGTTGAAGTTGGAATCAGGGCGCCAATGCCTCGGCCCAATCCGCCTTTTTTCTCAGCCATGGTTTACTCCTTTGAATGCAATTTCTGCAGCAGCTTCAAGATAAGACAAAGCGCCCGAATTCGAGCGGTCATAGGTAATTACAGTCTGGCTATAGCTCGGCGCCTCAGAGACACGAACCGATCTCGGGATAACCGCGTTCAAAACTTCGTTAGCAAAGTGCTGGCGCACTTCTTCGGCAACCTGCGATGCGAGGCGGGTGCGGCTGTCGAACATGGTCAGCAAAATTGTCGACATGCGAAGCTCTGGGTTTAGGTGCTTCTTGATCAGGTCGATGTTCTTCAGAAGCTGCGAGAGGCCCTCGAGAGCGTAATACTCACACTGAATCGGAATAAGCACTTCGCGGGCCGCCACGAAGGCGTTGATGGTCAATAGACCCAGGCTAGGCGGGCAGTCGATGAAGACATAGTCGGGGGGAGTCATCGAGGTTTCGCAATAGCGCTGAATAGCGTCGCGCAAGCGGTGTTCGCGGCCCTCAAGTGAAACAAGTTCAATTTCGGCACCGGCTAGGTCGATGGTGGCAGGAACACAGGTCAGACCAGGCATTTCAGAGCTAACCTGCACAACGTCGGCAATTTCAACGTTGTCAATCAGCACGTTATAGATGCCCGGGGTGCCCTCGCGGTGCTCGATGTTCAGTGCGGTCGAGGCATTGCCCTGGGGGTCAAGGTCGATGACCAAAACATTCATGCCCTTGTATGCCAATGCGGCTGCAAGGTTGACGGCGGTTGTGGTCTTTCCGACCCCGCCCTTTTGGTTCGAGATAGTGAAAATTCTGGTTCGGCCAGGCTTTGGCAGCTGAAGTTCATTGATGCGCGCTAGGCGCTGAGAGTTTTGGGCCAATTCGCGGCCAATTGGGCTTTCGCCGAAGCCCTGTGTGCTGGTTGCTATCGGGCCGGTGTTGGTTGAAACTGCAGTCGCAGCGGAGCTGGTGACAATAGGTTGAATTTGCTCTGCGGTCGGGTTCAGCGGGGCAGAGGCCGGCGTGCTGGTTGATTGGCTGTCAAATGCAGCGTTCAAACGAGCTAGATCTTGGGCGCGAGAAGTGTAGGCGGGCACTGATTGCCTACTTGAATTTCCATCAAATTGTTTCACGTGAAACCTTCTCTACTGTTCTGCCTACAAACTTCGCACTCGATTGTCGCTGAAACTCATCTTTCGATGAGTTTCAAACGCCCGCTCGCCAGTGAAGCCTTTTACTTCGAAGGCTTTTCAGATGTCGGACGAATGGCGGTTACTTCGCCAGGAATGCCAATCCAGCCGGTTGGAGCTGGTGAGATCTTTGGTTCGTTCATTGCTCCAGCTTAGTTAAAACCACAGTGGTGGGTTCGGCTAGATGTGCGGTTCCCACCTGCACAATGTCAAAGCTCTTGATTTTCAGCTTCTTCATTAGCTTCTTTGATTCGTCGATTTCTTCGGCCGCCTTTGCACCCTTGAGGGCGATGATTTCGCCGCCGTCTCGAGTTAGCGGAACGGTCATGCGCAAAAGCTTCGGTAGCGCTGAAACGGCTCGTGCGGTCACGATGTCAAACACTTCGCCAACCTCTTCGGCACGAGCTCGAATCACACGCACGTTGGTCAAGCCAATTTCATCGACCATCAGTTTTAGCCAGTTCGATCGACGTTCCATTGGCTCAATCAAGACAAATTCAGCATCTGGCTGGGCAATTGCCATTGGAATTCCGGGCAGCCCAGCGCCAGAACCAACATCAGCGCATGTTTTGCCGGCCGGAACAAGTTCAGCGACCACAGCTGAATTCAGAATGTGACGAGACCAAAGTTTTGGCATTTCTCGTGGGCCGAGAAGGCCGAGCTCGTCGCTGTCGCGAACTAGGGCGTTGAAATAGATGCGAGCTTTGTCGATGTTGGCACCAAAAATCGCAGTCGCGTTAGATGGTTCGAGTTCTGGCTCGAAAACTTCATCCATTTGATCGTGGCTTCTATGAAGGCTTGACGACGATGTGGCGCTCTTTGCCTTCACCCTCAGACTCTGAAACCAAACCAGCCTCAGAAACCAAGTCGTGCACAATCTTGCGCTCATACGAAGACATTGGCTTTAGGTGTGAAACCTCGCCAGTCTCGCTCACCTTGGCAACAATGCGGTCGACCAAGCGGGTTAGCTCGTCAACGCGGGCCTGGCGTGAGCCACCGACATCCAAAATCAAACGGCTAAAGCCGTTGGTCTTAACCTGAACGGCCAAGCGGGTTAGCTCTTGCAGAGCCTCGACGGTCTCTGGGTCAGAAATCAGCTTTAGGTTGCTGCTGTCGTCGGCTTTGATCTCGACATATGCGCGACCTTGGCGAACGTCGATCTCGATGTCGCCATCTAGGTCGAAGATGTCTAGCAGTTCTTCTAGATAGTCAGCGGCGATGTCGCCCTCTTCTTCTAAAGCCTTGATTGCTGCGGCTGGGTCTAGGGGAGTCTTGTCGCCCGAGTCGCCATTTGTTTCACGTGAAACATCTGCGGCATCGACGGTTTCTTCAACCTCTGCGGTGGTGTTTTCGTTTGTCATTTAAAACCTGTTTCTCGAAAGGCCGACTAGTTGTTCGGCTTGGTTGGTGGCTTTGGAGCGGCTGGCTTCTTAGCCGCCGGCTTTTTTGCAGCAGCGTTGTTGGCAGCCGGGGCAGCAGTGCTCTTCTTGGCACGAGCTTTTCCGGTCGGCTGAACACGCTGACGAGCTGCTGGTTCTGCAACAACCTCAACAGCCTCAGCCTTTTTAGCAATTGGCAACTTGCCGCGCTTGGCCAAACGGGCCTCGCGCTGCTTGTGAGCGATTGAACCCGGGGTTGGCATGCTGCGAATAACAACAAACTGCTGGCCCATGGTCCAGAAGTTAGAAGCCAACCAATAGAACATGACACCCAGAGGGAATGAGATACCCGAGATTGCAAAGATCAACGGGAATACATACAAAAGAATCTTCTGAGTCTGCATGTATTGGCTGTTAGCGACATCTGGATTCTGGTTCTTAGCGATGATCTGCTGCTGAGTGATGAACTGCGATGCTGTCATCGCGACGATCATTACTGCGGCAAGGATTTTGACCTCAAGAAGGTCGCTGCTCAAGAAGGTGTCTTTCAAAGGCGCACCGAAGAGGTTTGAGCCGGCGAACGACTGAGCAAGGTCTAGGTTCAAAAGGCCAACGCCACCCTTGCCGGTGGTGACCGAGTGCTGAGCGTCGTTCAATACGAAGAACAGACCCGAGAAGATCGGCATCTGAATTAGCAGAGGCAAGCATGAGCTGAGTGGGTTTGAGCCGGTGCGCTTATAGAGCTCCATCTGCTCTTTAGCGAATTTTTCGCGTGACTCGCGGTCGTTTTTGCCCTTGTATTTCTTCTGCAGTTTCTGAAGCTCTGGCTGCACCAGAAGCATGTTGCGCTGGCTCTTGATTTGCTTCACAAAGATCGGAATCAATGCCGCACGAACCACAACGGTTAGTCCAACGATTGAAAGCACCCAGGTGATGCCGGCGGTGGCGCTTAGGCCAAGCGCGGTGAACAGGGTGTGAAAGCTGACCAAGATCAGTTCGATAACCCATTTAATTGGCCACAGAATATCCATTTGTTGCCCTTCTTTTATAACTAAGTCTGTTTCGACTAATAGGCACAGCCGCATGATTCTGCTCGAATCATGAGCCAAGCCGCCTAGCCAAGCGTTTTGTTCTTCGAAACCTCGCGCTTTGCGGTTGGCACCACAAACCCACGTTCAGTCACTCTGAACCAGCCACATCGGTGTGGCCTTACTTCGTCAACGCCCCCCGCACTCCACGGGTTGCATCGCAAAATTCTCGCTGCTGTCAGCACGGCACCCCAAAGCACCCCGCGCTGCTGAAACTGCCCCAAACCATATGCGCTGCAGGTCGGGTAATACCGACATACATCGCCATAAAGCGGTGAGATCACCTTGCGATAACCAAGCACCAGGGCAATCACCAAATTTCTTGGCAAAAACCAAAGCCAAAGCAAAGCGTTCATCGAGCTGCGCTGCCCGCTGCCTTGCTGAAGGCCGTCAAGAATTCTTCTCGAAGTTTATTCCACTCGATCTCAGCGGCCCCCGGCAGGGCGCGAACCACAACATCAAATTTTGAACCGGTATGCCCCACCGCACTTTGCTCACTGATGTTGATTGGGGATAAGCCGTCAATTTTTGGGGCACCGACCGGAGTTTGACCGGTGAGAACCTCTCGGGCGATTGCCCTCATGCGGCGCTTGACCAAATTGCGCTTAACCGCGCCACCGATGGTTTTTGCCACGACAAAACCAAAGCGGGCATGAGGCTGAGCCTCATCCCGCTTTAGATAGATGATTAGGTGGTCTGCTGAGACCTTGCGACCTGATCTCATGGCCGAACGAAAGTGCTCAGCTTTGAGAAGTCTGTTTTCACGCGCCAGCATGTGGCCGCTAAAACTTTGATTTAGGCCGAAAGCTCTGCGCGGCCCTTGCGGCGGCGAGCAGCCAAGATGGCGCGGCCGGCACGAGTCTTCATGCGCAGACGGAAACCGTGGGTCTTTGCGCGACGACGGTTGTTTGGCTGAAAAGTACGCTTTGACATTGATCTTCTCCGGTTGGATAAAAAGTTTTGGGTGCTCGAAAAGCACAAAGTGTGCAGAGCAACCTCATTAACCTACGCCAAACTGCGCAGCGAGGTCAAGTTTTTGTGAACTAATTTCGACACAAACTGGTCAAACAAAAAACATTGCCACTACAAGTGTGAAAAATTACGTAATGACACGCCGAGCCGATTTGCTTTTAAGGTCACATATTCAGTTGAATTCTCGACAGACAAAAATCCAAAAGATTTTTTGGGGGCAGCACAATCCACAGCTTTTCCACAGGTGAATAACTTTGTGGAAAACCTGCCGACCCCAGTGATTTACTAGCGACATAGATTTGACGACGAGGTTCACATGAGCGAAGACCAGGCAGTTGTTGCCCTGTGGCGCTCGCTCGTTGAGACCCTTCGTGCCGACTCTCGCCTCAGCCCTCAACTTCTCGGCTTTTTGCCCCTGGTTGAGGCAAAGGGTGTTTTGGGTGAAACGCTCTATCTAGAGGTTCCAAACGAATTCACTCGCAACATGATCGAGCGCGAGATGCGCGCCAACATCCAAGATGCAATGGCCGCCCAGTTGGCAATTGCCGAACTCGCCGGTGAGCGCAGCCCGATCAATTTTGCGGTTGTGGTTAATCCAGAGATCGAAGAAAATTTCACCCGCTCGCTGGTTCCGCCAGAGCCGGCGATTGACGAGTCGGTTCCGTTCAACTTTGGCGCCGATCAGACCCGCACCGATTTCAGGCCCTATGTTCCTGAGCCGTTCGGTTCAGACCGCACCACCAGCAATGTCGGCTTCGACACTCGGCTGAACCCGAAATACAAGTTTGAAAACTTTGTGACCGGCGGTTCAAACCGCTTCGCGCACGCCGCGGCTTTCGCAGTTTCAGAACAGCCGGCCAAGGCCTATAACCCGCTGTTTATCTATGGAGACTCGGGCCTGGGCAAAACTCACTTGCTTCACGCAATCGGCCACTATGCCCTCAGCCTTTATCCGCGAATCAAGGTTCGTTATGTTTCGAGCGAAGAGTTCACCAACGACTTTATTAACGCGATTCAAAACAACCGCACCAATCAATTTCAGGCCGAATATCGCGACATCGATGTTTTGCTGATCGACGACATTCAGTTTTTGTCGGGCAAAGACCAAACTCAAGAGGCCTTTTTTCACACCTTCAACACACTGCACGACCACAACAAACAGGTTGTGATCACCAGCGATTTGCCGCCTAAGCAGTTGAGTGGCTTCGAAGACCGCATGCTCTCGCGATTTGAGTGGGGTCTATTGACCGATATTCAGGCACCAGAGCTTGAGACCCGCATCGCAATTTTGCGCAAAAAAGCTGAAAACGAGCACCTCGATGTTCCAGATGACATTTTGGAATACATGGCGGAGCGCGTGGCATCTAACATTCGTGAGCTTGAGGGAACCCTGATTCGCGTGACGGCCTTCGCTAATTTGCAGAGACAGCCAGTAGACATGCAGCTGGTTCAAACACTTTTGAAAGATGTGGTTCCGCTTGGTGAGTCTGTCACCGTCGCACCGATCGACATCATCAATGCGGTTGCTGCGTATTACAAGATTTCTCCAGATGACATTTATTCTCAGAGCCGCGCCCAGGCAATCGCGCTAGCGAGACAAATCGCGATGTATTTGTGCCGCGAGCAAACTGGTTTGTCTCTGCCTAAAATCGGTGAGATTTTTGGCCGTGATCACACCACGGTTATGCACGCCAACAAAAAGGTCAACGACCTGATGAACGAGCGTCGCTATGTCTACACCCAGATCACTGAAATCATCAATCGCATCAAGGGCAAAAACTAAGGTTTTTGTAATTTCAAATAATCCGTCTCATTTTTCGAGGCGGTTTTTTGTAAGTTGAACCGCCGGTGAATGTGCGGTTTACCCGAAGTTTGATCTATTAATCCCTAAAGTTTTAGTTGAAACTTAGATATGCACAAATCTGTGCACAACTTGTGGAAAACAATTCATATTCAGTGAATTATTGACATTCAGCTTGGATAACAACTTTTAACAACTAACAGTTTCTTGAGTTATCCACAGAATTTTCCACAGCTGTGTAAACAACTTACAAGTTTGTAATTTCATCGTCTTTATTGGCAAAGCATCGCTTATCCACACTTTCCACAGACGTTAAGGTTTTGATTATTTAAATATTGATATTTAAAAAACTCATAACAAATAACGATTTTGAATTACAAAACATTCGATCAACTGAATCGGGCTAAACACCGCGTATTTATTGGTTTCTGTGCCAAGATAGAGCTCTAATCGCCGGCACGCAAACATCGATGTTTTTGTGATTTGTTTTGTGATTTGCCGCACTAGTTTTTCAAAACCAAATTGGGGTCATCTTGAAGTTTCAAGTCAACAAAGACGTGCTCAGCGAGGCAGTCTCTTTTGCTGTTCGACTTTTGCCACAGCGCACCACCCTGCCGATCTTGGGTGGAATTCTGATCGAGGCTGACGCCAACGCTCTTCGACTATCAGTTTTTGACTATGAGGTTTCAGCCCAGGCTGAGATTGTCGCCAAAGTTGAGACATCAGGTCGAGTTTTGGTTTCTGGTCGTTTGCTTTCAGAAATCGCATCAAAGCTGCCAAACGCACCGGTTGAATTCTCAACCGAGGGGTCAAAGGTTTTGGTCACCTGTGGCGCAACCAAGTTCAACCTTTTGACCATGCCGGTTGAGGAATATCCAACCCTGCCTGAATTGCCAGCACTATCAGGCACAATCAGCGGCGAGGCATTTGCTGCAGCAGTCAGCCAGGTTTCAGTCGCGGCTTCAAAAGACGATGTGACCCCGGTGCTCACCGGTGTTCAGGTCGAAACCGGCGAAAAGAGCATTTCATTCGTTGCAACCGACCGCTATCGCGTGGCTTTGCGTGAAGCAGCTTGGTCAGCGGCCCCGGGTGGCGCGGGCCAGGTGGCATTGGTTCCGGCCCGAACCCTCGAGCAGGTGGCTAAAACCTTTGGCAACCAGGGTGAAATTGCAATTTCGATCGCGAAATCGAACGATCGCGAAATGATCGCCTTCAAAGCCAACAACCGCTCGGTTACCTCATTGCTTCTAAAGGGCAATTTTCCGCCGGTTAAATCGCTCTTTCCCGAGTCAATTGACAACTATTCGGTGATCAACACCTCAGATTTGGTTGATTCGACCCGCCGTGTGTCTTTGGTGCTTGAGCGCGAAAGCCCGCTGCGCTATTCGTTCACCGAGGGACAGGTTTCACTCGAGGCCACCGGCAACGAGACCGCCCAGGCCTCAGAAAACATCGATGCCGAGCTATCTGGCAAAGAAATCGTGGTTTCGCTAAAGCCACAGTTCTTGATCGATGGTCTAGCCGGCGTGCATAGCGAATTTGTGAAGATCGCCTTCACCAACAACGACAACCCAAACAAGCCGGGCCCTGTGTTGATTTCTAGCCACGGCGCAAAGGAAAAGACCGATTCAGACAGCTACCGCTACCTGCTTCAGCCAAACCTTCTAGTTCGCTAAGCAAAGATTTAGATGCTGATCTAGTTGGAGTAAATATAGTTGGATAGAAGGCATGACATAACATGACATCTAAAAAAGTCGAGGTAGAAGAGCTATTGTCCAATAGATTTATATTAAAATCACTGGCAATAATAAGTTTACATTGAGCATAGACTGACAACAACAATTCAATAAACCTATCAAATTCATCTAGAAATATATCTAATGAAGAGGATGGTGGGCGATAGACACATACACACACTGTTGACTGCAAACTAGTTTTAATAACTCTTCCAACAAATTCAAATACAGTTGGTTTAAAATTGCACTGTAATTCAGAAGTATCATACACATCTTTAACACAAATTGATACACCACCACCTCTCCTTCCATTGGCTCTAATACAGTGATACGAGCTATATGAATGTAAATTGAAATAACTAGCTGGCGTTAGCCAGGTTTCAGACAGCATCAATATATCAGGAGGCATATCAAAAAGAGCATTCAACAGAGCAATGTCATTCAACTTATTGAGTACACTACGACAATTTAAATGAAGCACACTAAATTCACTTCGTAATTTGACATTACCTAAGCAATCTATAATTTTATGGCAGCGATTAAACAAATCATCATCAGCTAGATTATCATCAAATGGATAAATTCCTGTATAAGGAAAAGTAGACATTTGATTTACAGGTTGAGGTCAGAAAGCTTGTTAACCTGAACAATAGTAGTATCCAACTTTTTAGCATAAACCTTACCAAATTTTGACCATGCACCAGAAAGTGATTCACCTTTCACATGTCTGCGAAGATCACCAAGTAGCTTACGCGCATCGAGGGTAAGA
>ERZ650311.1013-NODE-1013-length-15079-cov-22.910011_pt1 | contig 15079 bp, 12 predicted proteins | sample MGYA00376247_ERZ650311 | MGnify/ENA primary metagenome ERZ650311 (study PRJEB26733, sample SAMN07839324) | wastewater metagenome | biome: small river; feature: stream; material: water | place: USA: North Carolina | collected 2016-07-28 ... | reverse complement strand
CTGCCTACCTTGCCGCTCGCGAAATCGGCGCTCGACCGCGATTCAATCGGTCGCACGGACCCCAATCTGCTCGGCGAATTGTCGTCGCTTGCATCCACTCGTTATCTGGCTCTGCATGACTCACTCGTGCAACTAAACGGGGATGCCGAATCGCAAGGCCCAACGCTCCTGTTGCAGCCAGCCTCGTCGGTGAGCGCTTTTGAGTTCGAGGTTTACCTTGGCAAGACCCTGCAGTCGACCCTTGACTTCGACGGTTCAGAGCTCGAGGTTGGCACCCCGATTGTGCTGCGAGTGCTGTCGCAGGCTCAGGCCGATGCACTCACCGGCGAATGGCACAATCTTCGACGTTCGGCCATCGGACTCAGCGAACTCGATGCCGGTCTGTGGACCCAGTCGCTCGCGATCGCGAACTGGCATCAGACTCATCAGTTCTGCCCGCGCTGCGGAAGCAAGACTGCGCCGGAACAGAGCGGCTGGTCGCGTCGCTGCCCGGTCGACGACCGACAGGTTTTTCCGCGAACTGACCCAGCGATCATCGTTGCGGTGACCGACGAGCAGGATCGCCTGCTTCTCGGCTCGCAGGGCAGCTGGGAGGCCAATCGTTGGTCGGTTCTGGCCGGCTTCGTCGAGGCGGGCGAAAGTTTGAACGCCGCGGTTGCGCGCGAAGTTTTTGAAGAGAGCGGCGTGCGCGTCGGCGAAATCGAGTTTCTCGGCAGCCAGCCTTGGCCGTTTCCGTACTCGTTGATGTTCGGTTTCAAGGCGGTCGCTCTGCCTGGTCAAGAGCTGCAACCTGACGGCGAAGAAATCGTCAAGCTGCGTTGGATCAGCCGCGCTGAGCTGACTGCCGAACTTGGCGACTTGTTACTCCCCGGCCCACTCTCAATCGCTCGCGGCTTGATCGAAAACTGGTACGGGCAGCCGCTGCCGGCCTCAGTCGCAACCAGCCAGGCTGGCAAACCGGGAGCCCGCTAGTGGCATCCGAAAGCAAGAATGTGAAGGCGCTAACGCCTGAGCAAATTCTCGAGCGACTGGATGAGCAGCAGCGCGCAGCGGCCGAGTCACTGCTTGGTCCTACCGTGATCCTGGCGGGTGCCGGCACCGGCAAGACCCGAACCGTAACGCACAGAATCGCGTACGGCATCGCGCGCGGTTATTACGCGCCCAATCGCATCCTCGCGCTGACCTACACCAACCGCGCGGCGGGAGAGCTGCGCGACCGCCTGCGCCAGATGGGCATCCTCGGGGTTTCGGTGAAGACCTTTCACGCCGCAGCACTATCGCAACTCGAGTACTTTTGGCCGCAGTATGCGGGCGTGCCAGCACCGCAGGTCATGGAATCGAAGGCCCGCTTCATCGCTCGCGCCGCCGAAACCCAGGGACTCATGCTCGACACCGTCGCCGTGCGCGAACTGGCCGGCGAGATCGAATGGCGCAAATTCTCGATGCTCAGCCTCGAAGAGTATGCCGAAACGGCCAAGAGTCGCCCGCAGGTTGCCGGCCTGAGCGCATCGAAAAACGTAGCGGTGCAGCAGGCATACGAAGAGTTGAAAACCAAAGAGCAGCGTCTCGACTGGGAGGACGTCCTAGTGCTCTGCCTCGGCCTCCTGCGCGCCGAACCGCGAGCTCTGGCTCACGTGCAGCAGCAGTACCGCTTCTTCACGGTCGACGAATATCAAGACATCTCGCCGCTCCAGCACGCGCTGCTCGATGAGTGGCTAGGCGACCACAGTGACCTCTGCGTCGTCGGTGATCCGAACCAGACAATCTATTCGTTCACCGGTGCATCGGCCGCATTCCTGCAGGGGTTTGCCAGCCGCTTTGATGGGGCAACCGTCGTCGAACTGACTCGCAACTACCGTTCGACCGCACCGATTGTTGAGACCGCCAACCGACTCCTGCGCGGGGTCAATTCGATGGCCGAACTCGAGTCGGCCGTCGACGGTGCCGCGCCTCAGAACGAGGCCGAAAATCTGCCGCTGCTCGTAAAGCCGCGTGCTTTCGACTCGGCGAACGACGAGCTGAACTGGCTTGCATACTCGATTCGCCAGCGCATCGAGCAGGGCGTACCGGCTAGTGAAATTGCGGTGCTCTATCGCGTGAACGGGCAGTCCGAAGCCATCGAGAACGCGCTCGCGCGCCAAAACGTCGAATACCAGCTGCGTGGCGGCCAGCGCTTTTTTGCCCGTCCAGAAATCATGCAGGCGATGCTCGCTCTGCGTGCCGAAGCGATTTCACCGAGTTCGAAGCCCTTGTTTCAGACTGTCAGCGACATCTGTCGTTCGCTCGGTTGGCAAACCCAGGCGCCCGAGCAGGCCGGCCCTGCGCGCGAAAAGTGGGAATCGCTCAATGCGTTGCTCAACATTCTTGACGAGCTAGAACCGACCGCGACGATCACCGATTTTGTAGCCGAACTTGACGAACGCCATCGCTCCCAGCACGAGCCGACCAAAGAGGCAGTCACGCTCAGCACGATTCACGCCGCCAAGGGCCTGGAATGGCAGGTCGTTTATGTGCTCGGCTTGACCGAAGGTTATCTGCCAATCGCATACGCCCAGTCGGATGCCGCGATCGAAGAAGAACGCCGGTTGCTCTACGTGGCAATCACCCGAGCTCGTCAGGCGCTGAGCCTCAGCTATTCGCAGCGAGACATCAGCGGACGCCCCAGCGCACCTTCGAGGTTCTTGCGCGCGATCGAGCCGAGTCAGCCGATTCAGTAGCAGCCGCAGCGCGGCTCGCTCGGCCATTCGAGTTGAACCACCCGCCCGGTGGCTCGCTCGAAGAACCAACCAACTCGTTCATAACCTCGGTGTTCAAACCCGCCAAGCGAATCCATCGCCTCGGCGACCGACGCAACAACCATCGCGGTCGCAAACATCACAGCGCTCGCATCGTCATACTTTTGAATCGCTTTGACCGACTGCATCACTTGCAGTGAGCGAACTTCTGCGAGTTCTACCAACCGTGATTCATGGCAGCTCAAACAAGGAGTCTTATGCGGCGTGATCAGAGGCGAAACCTGAACCCCGCGCGAGTCGAAAGTGATGGCGATGTGAGGCACGCCCAGGCGCATCCAGCGTTCGTATCGCTTGGGCTCAATAGCCACCGAACCAATCAAAACCGCACAATCGACCCGGTCAAGCACTCGACTTCGTAGCTCGGTGACGTCGACCATCGCGGTCTTCTCGTTGAAGGTGTCGGCGATGCGGGTAGCGGCCAAGAAACGCGCTTCGCCGAGTTCGGTCTTTTCATAGCCGATCCCGTTCACATCGTGCGGAGTTACCTTCGTGCTGTCGCCGCTCCAAAACTGAGCGAAGCCGGCTGTGGCTAGCGCACGGAGGAGGCACACGCCGGTTCGATCGAGGGTCTCGAGGTGAATGACGCGCGAGGCTCGTTGGCTGAGCGTGAGGCTACCGTCACGATTCGTCGCCAGCGCAAACCGAATGAGTTCTGCGAAGTCCGGTGCAGAACCGCGCAATATTGCCAGCGCGTTCGGCGGTCTCGACACGTGGTTAGGTTCGCCTCCAGAACCGGCACGCCCGCGCACCGAAGATCCGCGCACCGAAAATTCGTGCACCGAAGATTCGAGCACCGAAGATTCGAGCAGGGCAGGTGACAGTCGGCCAATCAGCTCGCGTGCATCAGCCGAACCCAATTTGCTCGAACGTGCAAGCACGCCAACCTGCGAATCGGCTATGCCGACCTGAAGTGTGCGGATGAAACGTTGGTGGGCGGGGGAGAGCCCGCCAACGATCACCGCTTCGGCATCAAGCCCGATCTGAAGTGTGTCTGGTCGAAGCCAGATCGTTGGTTGACCGGGATTTATCTTGAGCACCCGACAATTGTGCGGCGGCCTTCAGCGGCTCGAAAAAGTTATCCACAACTCACAAAAACTACTCGCCAAGGAGCTTGCGAAGCTCGCGATCGATGTCGTCTTCGCCCGATGCCCCACCAGTCAACCGCTCAATCAAACCCGCCGGATTCGTAATGTCTTCGGCGGTCGGCAATAGGTCCGGATGAGCCCAGAGTCCATCACGCTTCTCTGCGCCGAGGCGTTCACCGAGCACTCGCCACAGCTCTGCGGCTTCACGCAAACGCCGTGGTCGCAGCTCGAGTCCAATCAGTTGGCCGAAGGTCTTTTCGGCTGGTCCGCCAGTGGCGCGACGACGTCGCACAAATTCACCCATCGCCGCAGCCTTCGGCAACAACTTGCAGGCCTCGGCGGTGACCACGTCGACCCAGCCCTCGACGAGCGCTAATAGCGTCTCGATCGCATCCAGCGCTCGTTGTTGCTCTTCATTCGGGGCTGCAATGAAAGCACCTTTCTCGATTGCGCTCTTCAGTGCTTCGAGGTCTGCGCCTTCGAGTTCGCCGGCGAGGTCGGCCAGACGCGAATTGTCGATCGCGAGGTCTCCCGCATACGAAGTGATCTGCGTGACGATGGCGTCGCGCAGCCACTTGGCGTGCTTGAACAGGCGAGCGTGCGCGAGCTCTCTAACCACCAAATAGATGTATGCCTGATCCTGCTCCACATCAAGTTCGGCAAGGTTTGCAGCGAGGTTCTGAACGACGAGCGCCGCACGCGGTTCGTGAAACAAGGGGAGTCCGATGTCGCCCGCGCTGAGCACCTCAGACGACAGCTGCCCGAGTGCTTGACCAAGTTGCATTGCGAACATCGAGCCACCAGCCGACTTGATCAGACTCGATGCAGAGCCGAGGATTCCGCTCAGTTCCTCAGGCGCATTCTCGACGAGGTTGCGACTGAGCGCATCGCTCATCCGGTCGGCAATCGGTGACGACAGTGCCTGAAAAAGCGGCAGAGCCTCATCGACCCAAAGTTCGCGACCGATCAGCTTCGGCTCGGTGGTCAATTCACTAATCGAGGTGGCCTGGTTGAGCCAGAGCGAACCGATGTTCCAAGCATCATTGATCGCCTTGCGCTGCTCATCCGTGATTGGCCGCGCGTCTTTGCGAGCAATGGCTTTGGCCTGTTCTGCCGCGAGCTTCCAGTTGACACCGGTTTGCCCAGCACCCGGAGTGGACGCGATCGCATCCTGCAGGTGTTTGATCATGGCGGCTAGTTGTTCTGGGTCGCGCGCTAGTCCGGCAAAGTCGGCCAGCTGCTCTGGGTCAAGGCCGTCTTTCTTGGCCATGAACTGTTCCAGGAATCGCTTGAATTCCTCGGGATCCGGCGTTGCGCCGCCCTCTTCGTTTGACATGTTTCAACGCTACTTCTCGGGCCTGTCAGAGCCACCCGAATCGCCGCGAAATTAGCCCTTGTTCGCCTACAGCGTCACCTATTAGCGAACTTCGGCCGCTCGGCCGATTTAGATGTCGGCGCTCCGCATAGGCTTAACCAAACAATCAAATGAGGTTGCCTTGAGTTTGTTCGAAGAGCCGTATGCGCCAATCGCCAATAGGCGTCGCAGAACTTTCGGCCGCGCCTTTTTGTTCATCGGCATTCTGCTCGTTTCGGCTATCGCGATCATGCCTTCGCCGTATGTGATTGAGCGCCCAGGTGTTGTCGTGAACACTCTCGGCACCGATGACGTTGCTCCGATCGTTGAGGTTTCGGGCAAGACGTACCCGACTAGCGGTCAGCTGAATCTGCTAACCGTGAGCCTCGTGGGTTCGCCCGAGCAAACTCCGAGCTGGTTCGAAATCGCTCAGGCCTGGATCGACCCGGCTCAAACCATCCTTCCGCTCGACGAGGTGTTCCCGCCGAACCAGTCGGTTCAGCAGTCTGACGCCGAGAGCAAGGCGATGATGGAGGAATCCCAGCAGGATGCGATCGCGGCAGCGCTCACCGGCCTCGGCTATTCGGTGCCTCGTCACCTGTATGTTTCTGAAGTTTTCAAAGAGACCCCGGCCGCGGGTCGCCTCATCGCAAAAGACTTCATCCAAAAGGCCAATGGCAAGGCAGTCGATTCGCTAGAAACGTTGCGTGCTGAGATTCAGGCCAGCGGCGGCAAGCCGATGGTTCTCGAGGTGCTCCGAGCCGGAGCGATCAAGCAGGTTGAGCTCACACCTTACCTGGATTCAAAGACCTACCGCCTCGGTGTCATGACGGGTTACACCTACGACTTTCCAATCAAGGTGAAGATCCGTACGGGTGATATCGGCGGCCCGTCGGGCGGCATGATGTTCGCGCTCGCCATCACCGACAAACTCACGCCGGGCAAGCTGACCGGCGGGCTGAATATTTCGGGCACCGGCACTATCGACGTGAACGGGAATGTAGGACCAATCGGGGGAATTCAACAAAAGATGTATGCCGCTTTGCGCGCAGGCTCGAAGTTGTTCCTGGCACCAAGCACCAACTGTGATGAGGTCGTTGGCCACATTCCAGACGGGCTAAACGTGATCAAGGTTTCAACCCTGGCCGAGGCAAAGTCGGTTATTACAAAACTGGCTGCCGGCACTTCGCCTGCAAGCCTGCCAACCTGCACCAAGTAGTACCCCACGAAAGGCAACCCAGCGATGAGCAACGCCACCGCAAACAAACCTGCACGACGACTTGGCCCAGTTCGACTTTCGGTCTTGATTCTGGCCGCGATTGCGATCTTCGTAGTCAGCGGTTCAGGTTTCTACACCGACGTCCTTTGGTTCAATCAGCTTGGTTACGGTGAAGTCTTTACGACCGGAATCTGGGCTCGAGCAGGAGTTTTCGCCGCCGCTGCGCTCACCTTCGGTGGCTTGACCTGGATCAGCCTCTACTTGGCGTACCGCTCGCGTCCGATTTATTCGCGCGTCGGTGAGGTTTCGGAGTTCTTTGCTCCTTACCGCGAACTTGTCGATGCGCTTCGCCGCATCGCCCTGGTCGTTGTGCCGCTCGCCTTCGGTCTCATCGCCGGTGGATCGGCTGCATCGCAGTGGTCGGTCGTGCTCGCATGGTTCAACCGCAGCTACGTCGGCGATGCCGACCCGCAGTTTGGTCTCGACACCGGTTTCTACCTGTTCGATCTTCCGTTCCTGACCGCGCTCTGCGGCTTCCTTTCGGTCGCGCTGCTGGTCTCGACCCTGCTGGGCACGTTCGTTCACCTGATCTATGGCAACGTGAAGTTCGTCGGTCGCGGCGCCAAGATCAGCAAGGTTGCCCGCATTCAGATCTCCGTCTCGGCTGGCGCATACCTTCTGGTTCAGGCTGCAACTCTGTGGCTCGACCAGTATTCGACTCTGACTTCGGCGACCGGCTTGTTCACCGGTGCGACCTACACCGATGTCAACGCGCGCATTCCGGGCTTCCAGATCATGGCCTACATCTCTCTGGCTGTTGCTGCGGCGTTCCTGGTTACCGCTTTCATCGCGAGATGGCGTTTGTCGCTGATGGCAACTGGCTTGATGGTGGTCACTTCGTTGGTCGTTGGCGGAATCTATCCGTGGGCAGTGCAGACCTTCCAGGTCGCGCCTAACGAGCGAACTCTCGAAGCTCAGTTCATCGACCGAAACATCAAGGCAACGCTAAAGGCGTACGGCCTAGACAACATCGATGTGGTTTCTTATGACGCCAAAACCACGGCCGAACCTGGCGCGTTGCGCACCGACGCCGAGACTGCTGCGAACATTCGCATCATCGACCCGGCGCTGGTTTCTGACTCGTTCAAGCAGCTCGAGCAGTACAAGCAGTACTACGACTTCGAAGACCACCTGGATGTCGACCGGTATGTGATCGACGGCAAGACACAAGACACCGTCATCGCAGTGCGCGAGCTCAACCAGGCCGGCCTCGGTGATGCCCAATCTTGGTACAACAACGTGGTTGTTTACACCCACGGCTACGGCGTTGTGGCTGCATACGGCAACCAGCGCAGCGTCGATGGCCAGCCGGTGTTCTTGCAGAAGGGCATTCCTTCTGCAGGTGCTCTGGGCAACTACGAGCCTCGTGTCTACTTCGGCGAGCAGTCGCCGCTGTATTCCATCGTTGGTGCGCCGGCGGGAGCGACTCCTCAGGAACTCGACTACCCGGCAACCGACTCGAAGGCATCTAACGGCACCGCGCAGCAGATGTACACCTTCAAGGGCAATGGTGGTCCGAAGCTCGACAACTTCTTCACTCGACTGGCATACGCGATCAAGTTCCAGAGCGAGCAGATCCTGTTGTCGAATGCGGTGACTAACGAGTCTCAGATTCTTTACAACCGCAGCCCGCTGCAGCGCGTCAAGGCGGTTGCGCCTTACCTGACGCTAGACAGCGACCCATACCCGGCAATCGTTGACGGCAAGCTGCTCTGGATCGTCGACGGCTACACCACTTCGGCTAACTACCCATACTCGCGAGCCGAGAACATGTCGCAGTCGATTGCCGACACCTCGACCACTAAGCCATTCGACGCTGGTTCAATCAACTACATCCGCAACTCGGTCAAGGCAACCGTGGATGCCTACGACGGTTCGGTGAACCTCTACGCCTGGGACTCTAAGGACCCAATCCTGAAGACCTGGCAGAAGATTTACCCGAACACCGTCAAGCCGATGACCGCAATGTCGGCATCGCTGATGGCGCACGTTCGTTATCCGGCCGATCTGTTCAAGATGCAGCGTGCAATTCTCGGTCGCTATCACGTGACCGATGCCGGTTCGTTCTACAGCGAAGACGATGCGTGGATGACCCCGAAGGACCCGGTAGAGCCAACCATGGCCGCAACCGGTTCGCTCCAACCTCCGTACTACCTGACCATGCAGGCGCCGGGGGCAGACAAGCCGTCGTTCTCGCTCTACACGACGTTCATTCCGCGTTCGACGGATGCGAGCAGCCGTAACGTGTTGACCGGTTATCTGATGGTGAACTCGGATGCGGGCTCGAAGGCAGGAAGTGTCTCGTCTGACTATGGTCGACTCAAGCTGCTGCGCCTGCCAAAGAGCACTATCGTGCCGGGCCCTGGGCAGGTGCAAAACAACTTCAACGCTGACAGCGAGGTTTCGCGACTGCTGAACATCTTGCGTCAGGGTTCGACCAACGTGCTCAACGGCAACCTGTTGACTCTGCCAATCGGCGGCGGTCTGCTTTACGTTCAGCCGGTTTACATCCAGTCGAAGGGTTCGACCTCGTTCCCGCTGCTCAAGAAGGTGCTGGTCGCATTCGGCGACAAGATCGCCTTTGAAGACAGCCTGGATGCGGCACTGAACTCGCTGTTCGGAGGCAACTCGGGTGTCAGCACCGGCGGCTCGACCGGCGGCGTAACGAACCCTGGTTCAGGTTCGACTGGCGGTGACACCACCACCGGCAACGGCAAGCCAAGCGCTGCATTGCAGAGTGCACTTGCACGAGCCGCTCAGGCCCTGAAAGACAAGCAAACCGCGCTGGAGGCTGGCGACTGGACCGCATACGGCAAGGCCGATGCAGCCCTCGCAGCTGCCATCGCAGATGCATTGGCGGCCAGCAAGTAGCGCTATTCAAGCATTCGTGGTAACCTAGGGACTTCGCCGCGGGGTGGAGCAGTTCGGTAGCTCGCCGGGCTCATAACCCGGAGGTCGTAGGTTCAAATCCTGCCCCCGCAACCACGAAAGAAAACCCAGTCAGCTCCGACTGGGTTTTCGCTTTAACCGGACTCCTGTGGAGAAACCAAACGACGTTCACATCGTTTGGTTATCGTCCACGCATGCAATTTCTTCGGCGAGATTGGTGGCCCAATTGGCGATCGGACCGCTCGGCTCGCACACTCTTGTTGGTTTTGATGCTCATGATGCTGACCGGCGTCAGCATGGCAATACCCGCTCGAGCCTGGGCATGTTCCACTGCGGGGCAGAGCGCTTCGGGTTACAGCTATTCCTCGCAACTGACTTCGACTGCAATCGTGGTTTGCAACGCGACCGCATCCACCAAGACTCAACCCGGTTCGACAGCGACTAGCGTCACGCCATTGAAACCGACAGTGGTTTGCACGACAACGAAACAGACCATCTTCAGCGGACCACCTGCGTTCACGACTCGACAGGCGAATGTCACCATTTGTGGAACCAGTGTTTACGTCAAAAACGTGGCGCCGCCTCCGCCGCCCACGGCCAAGACAACCACGACGCCCGCAACCACAGCGACAACTTCGACGACGGCCCAATCGAGTTTCAGCCCCGACCCAATCACTCTTGTCGCTGACAAGACCGTGGTCGAACCAGGCAAGCCGATTCAGCTGGATGCGATTGCCGCGATTCACTTTCGCGCCGGTTCGATCCTCGGTCAGGCTGTGACCGTGCGTTTCACGCCGGCACTGATCAGTTGGGATTTCGGGGCCGGTCCTGAACCGCTGGCCGATTTTGCAACGGCTGGGTCGCAAGCCCATCGCTTCGAACTAACCGGCAGTCAAACCGTGCTCGCAACGGTTCGGTTCGAGGCCGCATACCGCTTCGCCGGGCAGACCGCTTGGACTACCGAGACCGGTTATCTGGCGCAGAGCGCATCCGTAAGCCTGATCGTCGCCCGAGCTGCGCCACCACCTCAGCCCCAAGCTTCAAAGCCAAACCCAAAGCCTCGAATTCGACTTGTGGCCAACGACTGCATCGTGAATCCGAGGGGCAAAGGATGCCCATAGCGAACTAACAGAAAACTTTCAGACGCCTTTCATAAACTAATCAGGCTCGGTTGCGATGCTCATTGCACCGAGCTTGAAAGGTACTCAAAGTGTCAGAAAACGAAAACCAGTCACCATACGAAAACGTCGCGACTCCAGCACCGCGCCGCAATCACCAGTTTTTGTTCGAGACTCCAGCGACCACGAACGCCGGAACCCGCGCGGGCAAGGGCAAGGGCCTCAAGGGCAAGGCCCTGAGCACCGGTGCGATGATCGCAATCGGTTCGATCGCTAGCGCTGGTGTCGGTGCCGGTGCCGCGGTCACCGCATACTCTCTGATTTCGACCCCGGCTCCGATCGTGGTCAACAACGCCGAGAGCGTGAACTGGGTCACCGCAGCAGCGGCCGTCGCTTCACCATCGGTGGTAACCGTCAACGTAAGTTCTTCGCAGTCGGCCGGTAATGGCTCGGGCGAATTCCTCACCGCCGACGGCTACATTCTCACCAACACCCACGTGGTCACGCTCGATGGCGAATCGGCATCGGTGAACATCGAGGTCAAGACCTACGACGGCAAGATTTACAAGGCCCGCGTTATCGGCACCGACCCGACCAACGACCTCGCGGTCATCAAGGTTGACGCCCCGGTCGAATTCACTCCGATCAAGTTCGCCGATTCGAGCAAGCTCAACGTCGGCGACAACGTTGTAGCGATCGGCGCACCGCTAGGCCTGGCCCAGACCGTTACCAAGGGCATCGTCTCGGCACTCAATCGAACGATTCAGGTGGCCAACTCGGCTGCTCCGAGCAACGGCTCGAAGAATGACGGCTTCGGTGGCTTGCAGTTTTTCAACGGCACCGGCTCATCCATCAATCTCTCGGTAATTCAGACTGACGCCGCCATCAACCCGGGCAACTCGGGTGGCGCGCTGGTCGATGACAAGGGACGCCTCATCGGCGTAAACGTTGCAATCGCGAACGCAGGCAGCACCGGTCAGTCGGGCAGCATTGGCGTTGGTTTTGCGATTCCTTCAAACATCGCCAAGCGCATTGCGAGCGAGATCATCAAGACCGGTTCGGCCAGCCACGCGCTGCTGGGAGCAATGGTCTCTGATGCAACCAACTCGTCAAACCAGGCATCGTTCAGCATCGGTGCCAAGGTTGAGAAGCTGACGCCTGGTGGCGCTGCCGAAAAGGGTGGCGTTCAGGTCGGTGACGTAATCGTCAAGTTCAATGGCAGCGCAATCTCGTCGGCGAGCGAGCTAACCGCGGCTGTACGTCAGCTGGCGGCCAACACAAAGGCTACGCTCGACCTGATTCGCGGTGGCAAGACCGTGACCCTCGAGGTTACGCTTGGCAACGCCAACGATCTGACCAACTAGGTTTTGACCCGGCACAAGCCCCAGCCCCAGCCACAGCGACAGTCCCAACCAACCCCCGACAAGCGAGGATTCCCATGAGCGACGATTTCGGTCGAGACACCATCGGTGGTGCTGACTCATCCGGTTCGCTGCTGCTCGAAAAGCAGCCCGAACTGATCGAGCCGGGCGACCACGAGCGCTTCTCGCACTACGTTCGCAAAGAGAAGATCGTCGAGTCGGCGGTTCTTGGCGTGCCGGTCACCGCGCTCTGCGGCAAGGTCTGGGTGCCTGGCCGTGACCCAGAGAAGTTTCCGGTTTGCCCTACCTGTCGTGAAATCTACGAGGGCCTTCGCCCCGAGCCAGAAGACGGCGATAACGGCAACGCCGAATAGACTTTGGTCTTGTGAACGACGCACCAATTGGCATCTTTGACTCGGGAGTAGGCGGGCTGACCGTAGCCCGAGCCATCATCGACCAGTTGCCGAACGAGTCGATCATCTATGTCGGCGATACCGCCAATTCGCCTTACGGCCCAAAGTCGATTTCAGAGGTACGCGAACTCGCGCTCAACGTCATGGATCGACTGGTCGATGAGGGCGTGAAGCTCCTGGTCATCGCCTGCAACTCGGCTTCGGCAGCAGTGCTCCGCGACGCGCGCGAACGCTACACCGAGGGACGCGGCATTCCAGTGGTCGAGGTGATTCAGCCGGCTGTTCGTCGCGCTGTCGCAGCAACCCGCAACCATCACGTGGGTGTCATCGGCACCAACGCCACCATCACTTCGCGCGCATACGACGACGCGTTCGCTGCCGCAGTTGATGTTCAGCTCACCAGCACCGCTTGCCCGAGCTTTGTCGAGTTCGTCGAACGCGGCGAAACCTCAGGACCAGAACTGCTAGCCGCCGCTAAGGCATACCTAGAGCCAATAAAGGCTGCCGGCGTCGACACCCTGGTGCTCGGTTGTACCCACTATCCGCTGCTCACCGGCGCGATCTCATACGTCATGGGTGATGGCGTGACTCTGGTCTCGAGCGCCGAAGAAACCGCGAAAGACGTTTATCGCACCTTGGTCGCGCACGACCTCGAACGCACCGACCCGACCAAACCCACCTACCGCTTTCAGTCCACCGGCGATGCCCGCTCATTTGGCAAACTCGCCCGTCGCTTTCTCGGCCCTGAGGTCGTCGACGTCGAAAACATCGGAGAAAAATGACCACTCGCGCCGACGGCCGCACCCCAGAACAGCTTCGCGAAATCAGCATCGAGCGAGGTTGGTCGGCACACGCCGAGGGCAGCGCACTGATTAGCTTCGGTGGCACCAAGGTGCTCTGCACCGCATCCTTCACCGCGGGCGTTCCGCGCTGGAAGGTCGGCAAGGGCGAGGGTTGGGTCACCGCCGAGTATGCGATGCTGCCTCGCGCGACCCACGACCGCAACGACCGTGAGGCCGTCAAGGGCAAGATTGGTGGCCGCACTCACGAGATCTCGCGCCTGATCGGCCGCAGCCTCCGCGCAATCGTCGACGTTCGTGAACTCGGCGAGAACACCATCGTGATCGACTGTGATGTTCTGCAGGCCGACGGTGGCACCCGAACCGCTGCGATCACCGGCGCATACATCGCTCTCGCCGACGCGATCGAGTGGGGCCGCGCCAACAAGCACATCTCGGCCAAAGCCAAGGTGCTGACCGACAGCGTCAGCGCGGTTTCGGTGGGCATCATCGACGGCGAGCCGTTCCTCGACCTCGCCTATGTTGAAGATGTACGCGCCGAGACCGACATGAACGTCGTGGCTACCGGCAGCGGCAAGTTCGTCGAAGTTCAGGGCACCGCCGAGGGCGTGCCGTTTGACCGTGCCGAGCTCGATGCGCTCCTCGACCTAGCACTCGCCGGAACCAAGCAACTCACCAAGATTCAGCTGGACGCGCTCGCGTGAAACTAGTTCTCGCAACCCACAACCAGGGCAAGGTCGAGGAGCTCCGAGCGATACTGAGCGCCTCGGCACCGGGTGTCGAACTCATCGGTTACGACGGCCCAGAACCGGTTGAAGACGGCACCTCATACCTCGAAAATGCACTGATCAAGGCTCGTGCCGCACACCGCCACACCGGTCTTGCCGCCATCGCCGACGACTCAGGCATCGCCGTCGAAATTCTCGGTGGTTCGCCAGGCATTTTCACCGCAATCTGGTCAGGCAGCAAAGACAACGTCGCCAACCGCCGCCTGCTCTTGGCTCAGCTCAAGGACATCCCAGATTCACACCGCCAGGCAGCTTTTGTGTGCACAATCGCGATGGTCGATGACGAGGGGGAGCGCAGCTTCACTGGCATCTGGCCGGGGTCAGTTGCGCACGAGGAACGCGGCGAATTCGGTCACGGCTATGACCCGATCTTCATCCCTGAAGGCTTCGAGGTGACGGCGGCCGAGCTAGAGCCCGAGGTCAAGAATTCGATGAGCCACCGAAGCATGGCGCTCGAGCAACTCTCGAGCTACCTGAACGCTATTTCTTAGCGGATGCCTTGTCGGCTTCGGCCGCGCCCTCACCGCGGCGAGCGCGAATAACCTCGATCAAAATCGGGATCGTCGAAAGAACTACGAAACCGAGCGTGAAGTATTCGACGTGCTTGGCCACGAATTCGATACCGCCGAGGAAGTAACCCATCAGGGTCACGCCAGAACCCCAGCCGAGCACACCCCACACGTTGTATTTCAAGAAGCGGCGGTAATCCATCTCGCCAACGCCCGCAGCAACTGGCACGAAGGTGCGCATAACCGGCACGAAGTGGGCGAGGATGATCGCGCGAGCACCGTAACGCTCAAAGAACTGGTGGGCACGGTCAACGTTCTTGTGGCTGAAGAAGCGGCTCTCTTCGCGCTTGAAAACCGCTGGTCCGAGGCGTCGCCCGATCCAATAGCCGGTCTGATCGCCGAGCCATGCTGACGCCGAAATCAAGAGGCAAACCGCCCAGATTGGCCATGCGATGGCGCCGCTCGCGGTCAACAGGCCCGTCACAAACAAAAGCGAGTCGCCAGGCAAGAAGAAGCCGACCAGGAGGCCGGTTTCGATGAAGACGATGAGACATATCCCGAGGACGGCAAAACCGCCCATGGTCGCCACGAGTTGCTCTGGTTGTAGCCAAGTTATTCCGAACATGCGCCCCTAGCAGGAATCGAACCTGCGCACCCGCCTCCGGAGAGCGGCGCTCTATCCCCTGAG
>ERZ650311.1012-NODE-1012-length-15085-cov-9.113573_pt1 | contig 15085 bp, 15 predicted proteins | sample MGYA00376247_ERZ650311 | MGnify/ENA primary metagenome ERZ650311 (study PRJEB26733, sample SAMN07839324) | wastewater metagenome | biome: small river; feature: stream; material: water | place: USA: North Carolina | collected 2016-07-28 ... | reverse complement strand
TTACGGACTGGGACTTGGGGTGGGCTCAACAGCATTCTGCACGCCAACTAAATCAAAGTAGGCGGAAGGAATAACTGTTCGACTCCTAAAGGTTTCACCGCGTAAACTCTTTACAACACCTGCACTTGAAGTAGCGCGCATCATTGCAACTGTTCCGCTGGCATTCCTACCAACAATTTCTAGAGAAATGACATCTGGAAGTGCAAATGCAGCAGCAACCGTTGCTTGAGTAACTGTGCGATCCCATTGATAAAAACGGGGATTCATCACTGGATCAAGGCTGGCTGGGTCTGCCACAGATTGGGTGAAACTCTTTTCACTCCCCCATGCATTTATTGCAGTTTCAGTTAATCCACCCGTAGAACTTGAAAAATAGGCAGCGATTGGTTTGCCAAGTTGTGTAATGGTTAAACCGGCGGTGTTTGTTACCGCCGCTTTCCAAAACTGTCCCCACCCCTTTTCAGTTTCTTTGGCATATCCCAAGAAGGATTGATCGGAGATTTCACCGTACAAATCGCAGTCGCATGAAGCTCTATAAATACCAGCCTTATTTAACGCATAAGTTCTTGAGGCAATTGCCTGAGCTTGGAGCGCTGCTTCGGGCCAGGAAGATGGAACTTCACTTACCCCCCACAAGTATTCATCTGACAATCGGACAGAGTTCGTAATTTCAAGTCGATAGCCAAGTGCAGCAGCTTTCACGGCCCGAAACTGCATCTGACCGTATCGGTATCTTTTTGTAAGGTTGTTATGAGTTAAGGAAATTACTCCTTCGACTCCAGCTAAATATCGAGTTCCTGTCCAGCGAACTGTAAATACTCGATTGCGTGGAACGCTGACAACTTTCTTCCCGGTTACAACACTCGGAACAACTGTCGAACCTAAAACAGTGAAGTTGAGAGAACTCTTGGCTGGTACGGTTGCAAGTGGAAGTTGATCTTGTGCATCTCCAATTTCACCACTGAATATCTGAATTGTTGCATCTGGAGTAAAGGTAGACATTCTTGCTGAGGTTAAAAGATGGCCGATATTTACTCGAAGAATTTTGGAATCATCTAAGGGTTCGATGGCTACATCTTTGTAGTAATAAGAAAGAATTGAAGTGGCAGTCTCACCTGCTAACGCTTTAGCTTTAGCACCGATCTGACTCATTCCAACGCCATGCCCATACCCTGATCCATGAATTTGGAAGGTGGTAGGAATATCTACAGCATGCGATTGTGGAGAAGCAATCAGCGCAAGAAGCACTGCAACAATTAAGGGTTTAAACATCCTCATCAATTGCAGCGCTCTTTCCAAGGTGTAAAAACTCTTGATAAGCATCAATTACTGTATTTGGTTCGCCCCGTTGAATCAATTTACCTTTATGGAGCCATGCAACATCATTACAAGTATCTCGTAAGGTTTGCATTGCATGGCTAACTAAAATAAGAGCACGGTCATCGCTTCTTAGCTCTTTAACTCGATTCAGACTCTTCTCTTTAAATTTCGCATCACCTGTACTCAGCGCTTCATCAATAATCAAAATATCTGGTCGTACTGTTGCAGCAACAGAAAAAGCTAAACGTGCGTACATTCCGGAGGAATATGTACGCATAGGTGCATCTATCGCATCGCCCAGCTCTGAGAACTCCGCAATCTCATCAAAGTGGCCAGCGATCTCTTCACGTGACATTCCAGCTGCGAGGCCACCTAAAAATACGTTGTCCCGACCTGACATAGATGGGTTAAAGCCAACACCCAGTGCCAGCAAAGTGCTTACTGAGCCATACACCTCGATGCGTCCTTGTGATGGGGGCAAAATTCCCGCAACACAACGCATTAGAGATGATTTTCCAGCTCCATTAGTTCCGATAACACCTAACACATGCCCGTACTGAACATCCAAATTGATGTCATCAAGTGCTCGCACTACGCGAGTTTGTTTTTTACCTCGACCTAATGATTTAACTCTAGATTTTAGTGTTGGCTTCTTATCAATTGAGGTCGTGTAGGTAAGTCCGACTCCACGGATAGATACCGCGAGCTCATTGGTGATATGTGAATTAGAGACGGACAGCGAACTCACGCTCCCTCGATAAGAAGAAATAAGTTCCTACAAAGAAGATTCCAGTTGCCCATGCAAGGCCTTGAAGGAGGCTAGACATGTGCGGTGTTTCTCCATGAACCATGGCACGAGACCATGCATCTAAAATAGGAAATAACGGGTTAAAGATTTCGAGAGCCCGAAGGCTTGGCTTAAGTGCTGATGCTTCATAAAGAATTGGCGATAAGTACAACAAGGTACGGGTCAGATATGGAAGAAAGCTGGCGATATCCCGGAAATAAACATTGATACAAGAAATTGTGATCGCCAAAGCTAAAGATAGAAATACGGTAATGAGAAGAACCGGGATTCCCCATAGCATCTGCCATGAAAATGTTGATCCAACGACCGCTTTAATTACAATAAACACAAATAATGTTGGTAAGAATTTAAAGACGGCAATCACTACTGCCGAAAGTGGAAGCATAATTCGCGGGAATGCCGTGTTGAGAATTAAACGCTGGCCAGCTGTTACAGACTTAACGCCGCCAGTAAGACTGTTTGCAACTAAATAAAACAAAAACAAGCTTGCAGTAAGGTGCGCATATCGAGCGCTATCGGAGGCTCCCCCAATAATTACAATCAAAATAAAATAAACCGCTGAAAGCAGAAGTGGGTTGAGCACAAGCCATAGTTGGCCAAATACAGAATCAAAATGTTGTTCGCGGAGTTCAGATTTTGAGTACTCGGCGATGAATGTGCGACGGGACCACAATGACTTCCAATAACGCCCTAATTTAGGCAGTCCAGCCCTAAATGGCTCATAAACCTGCAGTGGTGCGCTCACGGATGCAAGGTTACCGCAGGGGCCAGTGACTTAGGCGAAGTGAGAAATCCAAGCCCCCATGAAATATGCATCGTTAGCAAAATGGTTGGCAAACAAAGAATCTCTCCCGCGCTCTTTCCTATCCGCACTGATGCCAAAAGGATAAATACTGCATAGATCAAGGCTGGAATCAACAAAACAGGAGAAATTAACCAGCCAAGCAATATTGATAGAGATGTAGCAGCAACGGTAAATGGTGGTGCTAAATAACGGTAATTAATTGTCCCTTGATGTCGCCGAGAAACTACTCGCCTCCAACGACCATATTCGAAGTATTGTTTTGCAAGAGCTTTAACTGTTGATCGTGGTCGATATGTCACAACAAGTCGAGGGTCAAAGTAAACAACTCCACCTGCTTGCCTTAATCTAAAATTCAACTCCCAATCTTGAGCACGGGTAAATCTTTCATCAAACCCACCGACTGCAAGTAACGCTTCTTTTCTAAACGCACCCAAGTAAACAGTATCAACTTCGCCTGCACCGCCACCAGTATGAAAACGAGATGCACCTACTCCAAGAGGACTTCGCATTGCACGTGCGACTGATCGCTCAAATATTGATTGACCTTCAGCCGCCATAACGCCACCAACATTGACAGCTCCAGTTTGCTCAAGAATTTCCGAGACTAATTGACAATAGTTGTCAGGAATATTTGCGTGACCATCTACTCGAACAATTATCGAATACTGTGACGCAGCGATTGCTCTATTTAATCCAGCAGCTGTGCGTCCGCTAGGATTTTCCACTACAACCACTCGAGAATCATTGTTGTGCAATCTCTGTGCAATCTCAGCTGTTTTGTCATGTGAAGGACCAATAGCCAGAATGACTTCAATTTTGCCATCGTATTGTTGGGCAAGAATTGAATTCACAGCATCCTCTAAATACTTCTCTTCGTTGAGGACAGGCAGGATCACCGAAATTTCTCGCTTCGGTGAGCCATATAACTCATTCGCTGATGTCGACATAACGCGTACACGCTATCGCTCAAGTACGCTCTGAGAGTGAAATCAACGCGGGCAATTCGGATTATTACCTCACTATCTGTGGGTGTAGTCCTCATCTCCGCATTTTCTTGGTTAGGGCTGGGGCAGGTAAGCGGAGCCATTGATCGCATCGATGTTTTTGGATCTCTGAAATCTCGGCCAGATAAACCAAATCGTGCTCTTAACTATTTACTAGTTGGTGCAGACACCCGTGAAGGTTTAACTAAAGAGCAAATGAAGTTACTCCGCGTTGGAAGTACAAAGACTGCGGCTGGTTCTCGCTCTGACACGATGCTCTTGGTACATATTTCGAAGTCACGTGACAAAGCAACCATCATCTCCATTCCTCGAGATTCATTGGTAACTATTCCCGAGCATGTTTCATCATTAGATAAGACTCGCATCGTTCCTGCAGCTAAAGGAAAAATTAACGCAGCTTTTGCGTGGGGTGGTGCACCGCTTCTGATTCAAACAATTGAAAATGAATCTGGTGTGCGAATTGATCACTACATTGAAATTGGCTTTGCTGGTTTTGCTGGAATGGTTGATGCGCTGGGTGGAATTGAAGTGTGTACTAAACGTGACATTAATGACCCAGGAAGTCACTTAGTTCTTCCTGCAGGTGTCCACACATTAGATGGTGTTGAAGCACTTAAGTACGTTCGAACTCGTGATTTTGATGGAATGGGCGACCTTGGTCGTATGCAACGTCAGCAACAATTTATGAGCGCAGTACTCCGTAAAGTTACAAGCACAGGAGTGCTTCTTAATCCGATTAAGTTAGTGAATTTCTTCAATGCTGCGATTGCGACAGTAAAAACAGATTCAGAGCTAGATCAAAGTGATCTATTAACTCTTGCCAAGCAAATGAAAAATCTTTCACCAAGCAAGATGCGCACCTTGACAATTCCACTTGGCAACGCCAACGCTCGCGTTCCAGGCTTGGGTTCTGTTGTGACTTGGGATTCAGTTCTAGCTCCAGAACTATTTAACCGTTTGCGTGAAGATCTACCGCTTACAGATGAGGTCACCCCATCACCTTCAGCATCATCAAGCACATCAGCAAAACCAACTGTGATCGATAAATTTAAGACTCGTACCGCTGATGAAAACCCTTGCGGGGCTCTCAAGTAAACTCCCCCACATGACTTTAACCCTCTCGGTAGTTGGCTGCGGATATCTCGGAGCCACCCATGCAGCTTGTATGTCCTCGCTTGGTTTCACGGTAGTAGGCGTAGATACAGATCCAGAAAAAGTAGCGCTTCTGCAAAGCGGAAAACTTCCTTTCTACGAACCGGGTTTAGACACTCTTCTTGAGCAAGAGATGAAGACGGGTCGACTTTCCTTCACAACTGATTTTTCTGCGGTTAAGGATGCAGATGTTCACTTTGTTTGTGTTGGAACTCCACAAAGCAAAGATGGCCTTGCTGCTGATCTCACATATGTAAAGTCAGCGGTTGCCGCTATCGCTCCACATTTAAAAGAAGGTTCACTCGTTGTTGGTAAATCAACTGTTCCAGTTGGAACTGCACAAGGACTTCGCGAAGAGCTTTCTAAAATTGCACCACAAGCCGATCTCGCATGGAATCCAGAATTTTTGCGCGAAGGTTTTGCTGTTGAAGATACCTTGACACCAAACCGCCTAGTAGTTGGTGTAGCAAATGATCGCGCAGAAGAAATCCTAAAAGAGGTTTACGAACCTGTAATTGCTCTTGGAACTCCTTGGATCCGTGCAGATCTTCCAACTTCCGAATTGGTAAAGGTTGCCGCAAACTCATTCTTAGCAACAAAGATTTCATTCATCAACGCTATGGCCGAAGTCTGTGAAGCAGCAGGTGGAGATGTAACTGTTCTCGCAAAAGCAATTGGTTACGACCCACGAATTGGTAATCGTTTCTTGCAAGCAGGTATTGGCTTTGGCGGTGGATGTCTTCCTAAGGATATTCGTGCATTTATGGCACGTGCAGAAGAGCTCGGCGCTAAGCAAGCACTTGAATTTTTACGTGAGATCGATGCAATCAACCTTCGCGCACGTCAACGTGTTATCGATGTAGTTCGTGGTGAATTGTCTGAGGATTTAACCCAGTACAAGATCGCTGTCTTGGGAGCAACCTTCAAGCCCGATAGTGATGATGTGCGCGACTCCCCAGCTTTAGATATAGCAGCCCAGTTACATGCAGCTGGTGCGGAGATTGTTGTTCATGATCCTCAAGGTATCGAGCCTGCACGTAAGCGTTTTCCAACACTTAAGTACGCAGAAGATGTTAATGACGCGGTTAAAGATGCTGACTTAATCCTGCATTTAACGGAGTGGAAGGAGTACCGCCAGATAGACCCTGCGGCGCTCGGATCATTAGTTAAAAGCAAGATCGTAATTGACGGCCGCAACATGTTGGATCGCACTTTGTGGCGTAACGCTGGCTGGAAGTTCCACGCATTGGGTCGCACCGATTAATACCAAGGACACAATAGATTCAGTCCTTGCATTAAAAACCTGGGCTGTTGTTGGTCTTGGTAATAATCCAGAACGTGCAGCTTTTGGTGTTTCAAAACTTTTGCAAGATAAGGGACACAAGATAATTCCTGTGTATCCGCGTGCCGAAGTGGTGCATGGCGAGGTTGGATACAAGACCCTTTCTGAAATTCCGGAACAAGTTGATGTTGTTGATTGTTTTGTTAACTCAAAGTTAGTTGGCAAAGTTGTTGATGAAGCTATTGCAATCGGAGCAAAAGCGGTGTGGCTTCAATTAGATGTGATTGATCACGAAGCAATTGCACGCGCGCAAGCCGCAGGTTTATTGACGGTAATGGATCGCTGCCCTGCTATTGAATATCGCGCTAGAGCTTAAAAACCTGTTTTGTGATTGCGACGAGATTTTAGATTCTCGCCCTTTTCCTTTGCGCTTGCATTAATTTCCTTTAAACCTTCTGCAACCTTTGCCGAGATAATTGCATCAGATACTCCAAGAATGCGTGCTGCAAGAAGTGCGGCGTTTTTAGCATTTCCGACACCAACAGTTGCAACTGGAACTCCCGCTGGCATTTGGACAATAGAAAGAAGCGAGTCCATGCCATCTAAATTCTTCAGTGCAACTGGCACACCGATGACTGGAAGAGTTGTAAGAGAGGCAACCATGCCAGGAAGGTGCGCTGCCCCACCGGCTCCAGCAATAATTACTTTGTAACCCTTTGATTGTGCGGTTTGAGCAAACTCAACCATTTCAAGTGGCATGCGATGAGCTGATACAACATCTGCTGTATATGAAACTCCCATGTGATCTAAAACCTTGGCGGCCTCTTCCATCGTTGGCCAATCAGAGTCTGACCCCATGATGATTGCTACATCACTCATCGATTTCTCCGCTCATATAGTCCAACGCATGTTGCACTTCTTGGGTCAATTCTACGAGATCTTCACCTAGCAAAGTTACATGCCCAATCTTGCGACCTGGGCGTACTTCCTTCTTATAGTGGTGAAATTTGAGCGCCGGAGTTCGTGCCATCAAATGTAAATAAGGTCGATACATATCTTCTTTTGCACCACCTAAAACATTACCCATAACAGCAATTGGAGCGGTCATAGATGGATCACCCAGTGGAAGATCCAAAACAGCACGTAGGTGTTGTTCAAACTGACTTGTGTGCGAACCTTCTATTGTCCAGTGACCGGAATTGTGTGGACGCATCGCTAATTCATTGACAAATAAATTATCGCCCTTCACAAACATTTCAACCGCCATAACACCAACAACACCAACTACCGCTGCGATGTCGAGCGCAAGTTTTTGTGCTTTCTCGCTGAGCGCAACTGAAAGGTTTGGCGCTGGTGAAATAGTCATCACGCATATTCCATCTTTTTGCACAGTTTGAGTTGGTGTCCATGTTGTTGCTTGACCATGTGGTGAACGAGCCACCATGACAGCAATCTCATAATCAAAATCAATAAGCTCTTCAACTAATACTTTGCCGGTCTCCTTTATAACATCTGCTAATTCGGCAGCGGAATCAATCTTCCAAACTCCGCGTCCGTCATAGCCTCCAGAAATAGCTTTTGCTATTACCGGAAACTCGGTTACTTGAAGAGCATCTGTAACTACCTGAAACTTCGGTGCTGGAAATGAACTCAATTTTTCACGCATTGCAGCTTTGTCCTGTGAATAAAGAAAGGAGGCTGAAGATGGGCGAACAACTACACCTTCTGCCTCCAGGGACTTAATGATGCTTAGCGGAATTAGTTCATGTTCAAAGGTCACTACATCACATTGTTGTGCAAAGGCTTTAACCGTCTCTAAATCTTTGTAATCACCAACAATATGATTAGTAATTTGAGCTGCGGAATCATTGCTATCGGCCGCTAATAAAAGAAGATTGACTCCTAATGCGGATGCGGGGGCAATGCACATGCGAGCTAGTTGGCCCGCACCAATCACACCGACTGTAGGAAAGGCTTTGCTCACAGCCTTATCGTAGATGAATTACATCAGCGGATTGAACATGGGTTCCATCATCTAAGACAAGCGCACCTGTATCCGATATCGATTCAGCGGTAGCTAAATGTGTTGCTCCACCCGGATACTCAATTCGTACATCTTTACCCAATGTCTCGCTCAGTTGAACATAAAGGGGTTGAACTTCATCGATTCCCTTATCCCATTGGGAGAAATGCTCTTCAAACGCCTCTAGGAGTTCGCACAAAATTTGATCGCGCGTTAAATCAGCTGCGCCTTCGAGTAATAGTGAGGTTGCCGTGTCGACCGGAAGTTCCCTTTCTTCCATTCCAACATTAATGCCAATTCCTACTACAACTCCATCTCCAGCAACCTCTGCGATCAATCCCGATACTTTCTTACCTCTAATTAAAATGTCATTAGGCCATTTAATCTTCGCATCGTATGCATGCAGTGTTTTTGCCACGCAATAACCTGCAATCAGCGGAATCCATCCCCAATCATCACGATTTCTTTTCGGTTCGATGTAAAAAGAAAATAGCAGTGCACTTCCTTTAGCCGCCTCAAAACTTCTATCTAATCTTCCACGACCCGCACTTTGATATTCAGTAACGATGACATCGCCGGCATTTGCTTTTCCATCTCGAACGAGCTGCACAAGATCCCCTTGTGTTGTACTCGTGAGTTCAACCACGCTTACCCGCCAGTACCGCGTAATTAATCGATTGATCTCGGCTTGATCAAGCGCTGCTCTTAACAATTCTCTGCCCACGACTAGTACCGTACGCGTATGAGCCGTGATCTGCATACAACCGCCGGAAAAATAGAAGACCTTCGAGATCGTGTCGAGGAAGCCATTCATGCTGGCTCCGAACGTGCCGTTGAAAAACAACATGCAAAGGGTAAAAAGACCGCTCGAGAGCGTATTGAGATGTTGGTGGATTTGGACTCTTTCACAGAAATCGATGAGTTCGCCCGTCATCGTTCAACACAGTTTGGCATGGAAAAGAACCGTCCATACGGCGACGGTGTTGTAATTGGAACAGCAACTGTTGATGGTCGACCAATTGCTTTATATTCACAAGATTTCACCGTCATGGGTGGATCACTTGGTGAAGTGCACGCAGAAAAGATTGTGAAGATCGCAGAGTTTGCCTTGAAATCAGGAATTCCTTTGATCGGAATCAATGATTCGGGTGGAGCTCGTATCCAAGAAGGAGTTGCATCTCTTAATGGCTACGGAAAGATTTTCCGTCTAAATACTCGCTCTTCAGGTGTTATTCCACAGATTTCATTAATTCTTGGCCCATGTGCCGGTGGTTCTGCTTATTCGCCAGCACTTACTGATTTCACCGTGATGGTTAATGAAACATCACACATGTTTATTACCGGACCAGATGTAATTAAAACGGTAACCGGTGAAGAAGTTGGAATGGAAGAGCTCGGTGGAGCTCGTACCCATAACACTCGCACAGGTAACTCTCACTACCTAGCTGAAAATGAAGAAGATGCTATTGATTATGTGAAGGCGCTTCTTTCATACCTTCCATCTAACAATATGGATGCAACTCCACATTTGCCACCAACTGAAACTCTTGAAAAGAAAGCTTCAGATATCGCCTTAGATACTCTGATACCTGATAGTCCAAACCAGCCTTATGACATGAAGGTGTTGATTCAAGCGCTAGTTGATGAAGGCGAGTTTCTTGAAGTTCATGCTCTATATGCCCCAAATATTGTTGTTGGCTTTGCACGTATCGAAGGTGACTCAGTAGGAATTATTGCTAACCAGCCAAATCAATTAGCTGGCACCCTTGATATCAACTCAAGCGAAAAAGCGGCACGTTTCTTACGCTTCTGCGATGCCTTCAATATTCCTATTTTGACTCTGGTAGATGTTCCTGGTTTCTTGCCTGGTACCGAACAAGAGTGGGATGGAATTATTCGACGTGGAGCAAAACTTCTTTATGCATATGCTGAGGCTTCAGTTCCGCTTGTAACTTTGATTACTCGTAAGGCATACGGTGGTGCATTTATCGTGATGGGATCCAAGTATCTTGGTAGCGATATTAACTTTGCATGGCCAAGCGCAGAGATCGCAGTTATGGGTGCGCAAGGTGCGGTAAATATTTTGTACCGTAAAGAATTGAGCGATGCGAAGGATCCTGAAGCAAAGCGAGCAGAACTTGTAAATGATTACAACGAATCATTAGCAAACCCATACTTGGCAGCAGAACGCGGAACTATTGATACTGTCATTGAACCGAGCCAATCTCGTGCATACATAACAAAAGCATTTAGAACTTTAAAAACTAAGCGTGATGTCTTGCCAGCTCGCAAACACGGAAATATGCCGCTGTAATGCAGTTTGAAATCACCAAGGGCAACCCAACTCCAGAAGAGTTGGCAGCAATTCATGCTGCAATGGCACAGCACAAGCGTGAAGAACTAAAACCAGTGATTCGACGAAGTGTGTATGGCCTGCCTCAACTACGCCAACCACTTCCCCATCAAATCACCTTCGGTGCGAGACGGTTTGAGTAACGATGCCAACTATTGTTCTTGCTTCACAATCAACTAGCCGTCGTCGACTTCTTGAGTCTGCTGGCTTGCAACCAAAGATTATTGTGAGCAATGTTGATGAAGAGACAGATTTCTTTAATTCAATGACCCCTGCTGACATGGTCATTGCCCTTGCTATCACAAAGGCTCACACAGTTCGCGAACAACTTGATTTTCCAGCGATCATCATTGGATGTGATTCCACCTTTGAATTCGATGGAGCATCACTGGGAAAGCCTGGAACACCAGAAATTGCAACTGAGCGTGCAAAAAAGGTCCGTGGAAACTCGGGTCTTTTGCATACCGGTCATTGCATTATCGACACAGTCAAAGATATTGAAATTTCAGACCGCGTGACTACGCGAGTCACTTTTGATCACATGACCGATGAAGAGATCGCAGATTACGTCGCAACAGAAGAACCACTTCATGTGGCTGGTGGATTTACTTTAGATGGCTTTAGCTCTCCATTTATTCCTTCAATCGAAGGTGATTACACAAATGTGGTCGGAATTTCGATGCCATTTGTCCGTAAGGCTTTTGCCCAACTTGGTTACACATGGCCGGAAGTAAAGGTGATGAAATGAAGCGCGTTCTAATTGCTAACCGTGGTGAAATCGCACTGCGCGTAATTCGTGCCTGCAAAGATCACGGAATTGAAAGTGTGGCTGTGTATTCCGACTCAGACCGTACCGCGCTTCATGCACAAATGGCCGATGCTGCATATTCGCTACATGGAACAACGGCTACACAAACATATTTAGATATTGAAAAATTAATTGCAGTTGCTAAGGAATCAGGTGCAGATGCGGTTCACCCTGGATATGGATTTCTTTCAGAGAATGCAAACTTTGCTCAAGCCGTAATCGATGCAGGGCTCACCTGGATTGGACCTCCACCTGAGGCGATTCGAGCATTAGGCGACAAGGTTTCTGCGCGAAAGATCGCAGCAAAAGCTGGTGCTCCACTAGTTGCAGGCACAAAGGATCCAGTTGCAGGTCATGAAGAGGTAACCGCTTTTGCTAAGGAGCATGGCTTGCCAGTTGCGATCAAAGCTGCGCACGGTGGCGGAGGACGCGGACTAAAGGTTGCTCGCACAATGGAAGAGATTCCAGAGCTATTTGCATCAGCGGTCCGTGAAGCAATTTCAGGATTTGGTCGCGGAGAATGCTTTGTTGAGCGCTACCTTGATAAGCCACGACATGTTGAAACTCAGGTTTTAGTCGATAAGCATGGTCACGCAGTTGTGGTCAGTACTCGCGATTGTTCTTTGCAACGTCGCCATCAAAAGTTGGTAGAAGAAGCACCGGCTCCATTTTTAACTAAAGAGCAGAATGAAGAGCTTTATCGTTCAAGTAAGGCGATCATGAAAGAGGCTGGTTACATCGGAGCAGGAACATGTGAGTTTCTGATTGGTTTAGATGGAACCATCTCTTTCCTAGAAGTAAATACTCGTTTACAGGTTGAGCACCCAGTGAGCGAAGAGGTAACAGGCCTTGATTTAGTTCGCGAGCAATTCCGCATTGCAGATGGTGAAGCACTTGGTTTTGATGACCCAGTCATTAGAGGTCACTCAATTGAGTTCCGCATTAATGGTGAAGATCCGGGTCGTTCCTTCCTACCTGCTCCGGGTCGCATCACCGAATGGCAAATTCCAACTGGACCGGGCGTACGAGTAGATGCAGGCTTTAAAGGCGGAGACACCATCGGTGGAAACTTTGACTCACTACTTGCAAAGCTAATAGTTACAGGTGCAACTCGTGAACAAGCTATTGAGCGTGCACGTCGTGCTCTTTCAGAGTTCGTTGTAGGTGGATTAGCAACAGCACTTCCGTTCCACCGTGCAATTCTTGAAGATCCTTCATTCACTAAAAATTTCAAGGTTTACACCAGCTACATTGAAAATGAGTTTAAGAATGAGATACCTGCATTTGCACTAACTGAACCACCTCTTGAAACACATATGGCTCCAGAACACCTCGTTACTGAAGTTAATGGCAAGCGTTTCGAAATCTTGGTGCATGCACCAAAACCTGTTGTAAAGCGACATCGTGCGAAGCAAACTATGGCAGGCGGATCAAGTGGCGCAGGTTTGGTTAGTCCAATGCAGGGAACCGTCGTGAAAATCGCTGTTGAAGAAGGTGCAAAGGTTGAAGTTGGTGATCTCATCATCGTTCTAGAAGCTATGAAGATGGAGCAACCGCTTACAGCACATAAGGCTGGTGTTATCTCTAATCTGACTGCAGTCATTGGAGCCACTGTTTCTAGTGGAACTAATCTCTGTGACATTATTGATGCGTAAGTAGACTTTTCAAGGGGTTGTTCCGAAGTTACTCTAGGAGCATGGATCAATCATTAATTGCTGAAGTTGAAGCGTGGATCGCAGATGATCCAGACCCAGTAACAGCTGCTCAACTGCGCCAATGGCTCGATACAAATAATGAAGTCGAACTGCGTGCATCATTTAATGGTTTTCTTCAATTTGGTACCGCAGGTTTACGCGGGCCAATTCGCCCTGGCCCATCGGGCATGAATCGAGCTGTTGTCGGGCGTGCGGCATCAGGAATCGTCGCATATATGAAAGAGCGAAAACTAACTTCAGTCGTTATCGGTCGAGATGCTCGATATGGCTCAGAGGATTACACCTTTGAAACCGCAGAAATTATGAGCGGAGCGGGTATGACTGTTTACGTATTGCCCCGGCCGCTGCCCACTCCAGTCCTTGCATTTGCAACAAATGAATTGGCATGTGATGTTGGAATTATGGTGACTGCAAGTCACAACCCACCTCAGGACAACGGCTACAAGGTTTACTTAGGTGGCACCGTTGATGGAATTGAATACAGAGGCTCACAAATTGTTTCACCTACCGATGTTTCAATTGCACAGAAAATAGATTCCATCAAATCTCTAAAGGCACAACCACGGGGAAAAGAATGGACTGTGCTGGGCGAAGATGTGATTGAAAAGTACATCGCGCGAACAGCCTCACTAGCGACACAACCTGGCAATCTTCGAATCGTTTATACAGCGATGCACGGGGTCGGTACCGAAACAATTCAACGCGTATTTCATAAGGCTGGCTTCCCATCACCGATCTTGGTAGATGCACAAGCAGCGCCAGATCCAGATTTTCCGACGGTTGCATTTCCAAATCCTGAAGAGCCAGGTGCTATTGATCTCGCTCTGGAAACGGCAAAGAGTTTTGATGCACACTTAGTAATCGCTAACGATCCCGATGCCGATCGCTGTGCCGCCGCAGTAAATGATCCTGCTGTGGGTTGGAGAATGCTGCGTGGAGATGAGTTAGGGGCGATTTTCGGCGAATCCATCGCTCGAAAAACAAAGAATGGCATCTTGGCTAACTCCATTGTTTCTTCTTCAATTTTGAAGAAGATTGCTGGCCATTACAACCTAGAGTTCAAAGAGACCCTCACTGGGTTCAAATGGCTTGCAAAAATTAAGGGCTTGACCTTTGGTTATGAAGAAGCGCTTGGTTACGCAGTTGATGCAATAACAGTCAACGACAAGGATGGAATTTCTGCTGCAATAACTTTGGCACAGATTGCCACTGATCTTGCAGCTGAAGGAAAAACTGTTCTTGATTTACTTGATGAAGTCTGGGCCCGTCACGGTTTCCATGCAACAGAGCAAATTTCAATTCGTTTGAGTGATTTATCAAAGGTTGGTGTAATTCTTGGTGGATTGCGCAACAACCCGCCAAAGGAGATTGCAGGTCGTTCAGTTTCCTCTATTGATGATCTTGCCGCTCCTACAGATGGCTTACCTCCTACAGATGGATTACGCATCTGGTTAGATGGCGGAGTTCGCATCATCATCCGTCCAAGTGGAACTGAAGCAAAGATGAAGTGTTACATTGAGGCGATAGAAAAAGATTCTAAGACCGCCCAGGTGGTCTTAGATCAACTTCGCCCACCGCTTAAGGAATTGTTATCGTGAGTTTTTATGGCTTAGTCGATGGCACAGAAGCCTCACTAAAGAGTTACCTCAATAATCTTTCAGGTGTCGATCAAGTTGGCGCTGAAGCTCGTGCTGCAATGCTTGCTACGCGAAGCATTAAAACCACTTCTAAGCGTTGGGCGATTGACACAGCAATCACAATGGTGGATTTAACAACCCTTGAAGGTGCAGATACTCCAGGCAAAGTGAAAGCGCT
>ERZ650311.1010-NODE-1010-length-15100-cov-10.568495_pt1 | contig 15100 bp, 17 predicted proteins | sample MGYA00376247_ERZ650311 | MGnify/ENA primary metagenome ERZ650311 (study PRJEB26733, sample SAMN07839324) | wastewater metagenome | biome: small river; feature: stream; material: water | place: USA: North Carolina | collected 2016-07-28 ... | reverse complement strand
ATCACTAATTAGAGGTTTTTATTATGTCTAACACTTTAACGGGTTTAATCCCTGATTTATACGCGGCTCTTGATGTTGTTAGTCGTGAGCTTATCGGCTTTATTCCTGCCGTTACTGTTGATTCTAGCGTAAATCGTGCGGCAGTTGGTCAAGCGGTAAAAGTACCTGTTTCACCATCTAGTAATAGCATGATTGACACCACGCCTGCCATGTCTGTACCAAGTGCAGCCGACCAAACTATTGGTAATACGAGCGTTGTTATTACTAGATCCAAAGCCGTGCCGTTTTCGTGGGAAGGTAACGAGCAGGTGGGTTTAAATAGCGGTGCAGGTTATTTAACTATTCGCGCCAATCAAATTGCTCAAGCCATGCGTACATTGGCTAACGCTGTCGAGCTAGACCTTGCTGCATTATATGCAACCACCAGCCGCGCAGCAGGTACTGTTGGCACTGTGCCATTTATCACTAATACAGCCGCATTAAGTGCAGCGCGTAAAATCTTGGTTGATAATGGCGCACCAACAAGCGATTTGCAATTAGTTATTGATACTAACGCTGGTGCTAATTTACAAACCTTGTTTAACATCAATTCGGCTCGTGACAAAGCAGCCGAAACATTGGCAGGTCAAGGCGTTTTAACCATGCCTAGCGGTGTAGCGATTCGCGAATCTGCACAGGTTTATAATCCTGCAAGCGGTGCAATGGCAAGTGCCACAAGCACTAGCGCGGCGTTTACTGTTGGTCAAACAGTTATTCCTTTAGCTACCGCAGGTACAGGCGTAGTTGCCGCAGGTGATGTTATTACGTTTGCTAACGATACCAATCAATACGTTGTTAGTGCTGTTAGCTTCGCAGGTGCAAACCCTGCAAGCGGTGATACAATCACTTTAGCCGCACCGGGTTTACGCAAAGCGCAAGGTGTCGCTACTCGTGCCATTACTGTACTCGCAACATCGCCTCGTAATATGGCGTTTAGCCGTAGCGCGATTGTGTTGGCTACTCGTATGCCTGAGCGTCCACAAGAAGGCGACATGGCCATTGATGTAATGACGATTCAAGACCCACGCTCTGGCTTGGCTTTTGAAGTGTCAATGTATCCAGGCTACCGCAAAATCCGTTATGAAATTGCGTTGGCATGGGGTGTTAAAAACATCAAACCTGAACACACCGCAACCTTGCTTGGTTAATCAGCAACATCAAAGGGGCTTAACTGCCCCTTTTTTGAGGGTTAAAAAATGACGGTAACAATAGGCTATACAACAGATGATGCGTTTATCGCATTTGCATTAGCGCGTGGCGTAACTGTCACAACGCCTAACGCTTCGATTTATCTCACCAAAGCCTTTGATTTTATGGAGGCGCAATGTTGGAAAGGTCAAAAAACGGATTACGCACAGGCTAATGATTGGCCGCGTAATGGCGTTTATGTCGATTATGTGTTGTTAGATAGTGCCACTGTACCTGTCGGCATTGTCAAAGCGCAGCACGTTGTCGCATTATCAATTGCTAACGGCTTTGACCCATTAGCGACAGTAGAACGTGCGGTTAAACGTGAAAAAGTTGATGTGTTAGAAGTTGAATATCAGCCTAACGCTTCTAATGCGCCAATTGCACGGTCTATCAATGCGGCCTTAGCTGATTACATTGAATCGTCAACAGCGGTTATGAGGGTGTTGTAATGGGTATCAGTTACGCTAATTTAGCAGTATTATCAGAGCGTTTAATTCGTGAAAACGGACGTGACGCTTTGCTGATTAGCGAAACGAATACAGGCACGGACTATCAGCCGACAATCACACAAACAACCGAAACAATCAGATTAGTACAAAGCCAATTTAACGCATTAGATAACAATGATTTTATTTTACAAGCGCATGATGTCAAGTTTTTGGTGTCTAGTGCGTTTACACTAAGCACAAAGCAGCGCATCGAAACAAACGGATTACAATATAGTATTATTGGGCTTAAAGAGATTAAACCAAGCGATACAAACATTTTGTACATTGTGCAAGGGCGTTTATAATGTCATTTAATAGCGATATTGAGAAACTAGCGCGTAAGTTAGCAATTACACAAGCCAAGGCGGTGGCGGCTTTTTGTATCAATATCAGCTCACAAGTAGAGCGTATGAGTCCTGTTGATACAGGATTATTTAGAGCAAATTGGCAAGCATCGCTAGACCAACCGTATAACGGAGCGGTGAAGCCTGCTAATCGTAACGGCTCAATTGACCACGTTATACCATTCGCTAAAGCCGCAAACGGCCATGTATTTTATTTAACAAACAAATTACCATACGCTAAAAAATTAGAGTATGGCCATAGCCAACAAGCACCTAATGGCATGGTTAGAGTAAGTGCTAGCCTAGCATTGTATGAGTTGGAGCAAGCCGTGAGGAGTGTACAATGAGTCAAGCAGAAATAGAGTTGGCACTCTTTGACAAGCTAGAAGCGGTTAAGGCTTCGTTGCCTACAATTTATTATCCAAACAGCCCAAACAAAAACAAACCTAATCCGCCAACAGGCGAGCATATCCGAGTAACTTTATTACGCGCTGATACTATACCCGTAGGCATAGCAACAACAGACAAAACGCTAGGTTTAATGCAATGCTCTATCTTTGTAAAAGATGGCACAGGCACAGTGAGAGCCGCTCAAATTGCGGATTTAATTTTGAGCGCATTTGCACGAAATACGGTATTATCTAATAATGTTCGCATTGACAAAACAGGCAGCGTAAACACTGGATTTACACAAGACGGGTGGTATATGTTGCCTGTAACCGTCCCATATCAACAGATTACGAGGTAACTCAAAATGACCGCAGCTTTAGTACAAACAACCGCAGGGGCAACTATTGGCATTAGTGCCACATTGCCAGCTACAAACGATGCCGCAGGGTACGCAGCATTAACCTTTTCTTTGATTGGCGAAGTAACCGACTTAGGCGAATTTGGCCGCGAATATGCAACGGTTACGCATAACCCTATCGCATCAAGACGCACTATCAAGCGTAAAGGCTCTTTTAACGATGGCACAATGGCTTTACAGTTAGCGATTGACCGCGATGATGCAGGGCAGATTATCGCGCTTGCAGCCGTTGGCTCTGATGCTAACAAAGCGATTGCTATTACATACCAAGACGGCTCAAAAGATTATTTTAGCGCGTTGGTTATGTCGTTTAAGACAAACGCGGGCAGTGTTGACCAAATTTTATCAGGTTCTATTAACTTAGAAATCAATACTGATATTATCTCTGTTGCCTTGCCATAATCTTTAAACCATTACGCCCCTAGCAATAGGGGCAACAAAACAAATAGAGGCTATTATGGATTTATCGACTTTATTACCAAAAAATGATGCTGTTATTCAGTTGAAGCATCCTGTGACTGGTGAGTTTTTGCCTGATATTGAAGTGCAAATTGTTGGCCATGACTCGCCTGTATTTAAAAACGCAATCAAAGCACGAGCCAAGGCACAAATAGCGCGTAAGTCTAAAGAGTTAGACTTAAACGCTAACGAGCGCGATACCATCGAGCTATTGGCACAATGTACGTTAGGCTGGAAAGGTATCTCTGAGGGCAGCAAAGTTATCGAGTTTAGCTTTGATAATGCTGTCAGTCTTTATACACGTTATAACTGGATTAAAGAGCAAATTGATAATGCTATTAGCGACCGCGCCAATTTTTTTATCAATGCGTAGAGAATCTTAAACTCTACGCTAAACAGCAAGCGTGGTGGAATAGTTGTCCGCAAACTAAAGGCGCGAAAGAATACAATCGTATTACGCGCCTAAAGCAATTCACGCAAAACAATCCTACCCTAACGCCTGATATGCCTACTTTAACAAGTGGGCTTTATCTTATCAATTTACTGCATGAAGCAGGAACAATCTCTTATAATGACGGTATAGCAAAACGGCTATCTTGGACTGAGTTAAAAGCGTGGGCTGATTTATCGGGTTATGTGCTAGACTCATGGGAAGCTGATACAATTATGCAGCTAAGTCTTGTGTATGCTGATATGCTAAACGAGGCAACAGACCCGTTGTGTCCTATGCCTATGGTTCGTGTAATGACTCAAGATAAACGCGCACAAGTGGCTAACAGTGTTAAAAACGCGCTACGCTCAATCGGTAAAAAGAGGTAAAAAATGGCAGTTACAGACCTTTTGATGATTGGGTTAGGGATTGATACGCGCCGCTTGCGTGATGGTGAGCGTGCGTTAGGCAGTTTACAACGCGCAGGAAACAACACAGAAAACGCGCTAAAACGTATGGCAAGTGTTTTAGCAGGTGCATTTACAGCTAGTAAAATACTTGAATATGCTGATGCTTATACTCAATTAGAAAACAAGTTAAAGCTTGTCACAAACTCAATGCAAGAGCTTGGATATGCTACCGATGATGTTTTGCAAATATCACAGCGCACAGGCCAAGCAGCAAAAGCGACAGGTGATTTGTATTTTAAAGTGAGTCAAAACGCCGACAAACTTGGTATATCAATGACTGGCGTTGCGACAGTTACCGAGACAGTTGCTAAAACATTGGCTTTGTCAGGTGCAAGCACTCAAGGCGCAGAAGCTGCAATTTTACAGTTTGGTCAAGCGTTGGCAAGTGGTGTAATTCGTGGTGATGAATTTAACAGTGTTGCAGAAAATGCACCTGCATTGATGGACGCATTATCAAGAGCTTTAGGCGTAACAAAAGGAGAATTAAGAAACTTAGCTGCTCAAGGCGCATTAACAAGCGATGTGCTAATTACAGCAATACAAGAACAATCTCAAGAAGTTGACAAACAGTTTGGAAAAACAGCAACAACCATCGGTCAAGCATTCACAAAACTAACAAACTCTATGATGTTTTTTGTTGGTCAGTTAAACGAGGCCACAGGCGCAAGCGTTGGTCTAGTATCTTCGCTTGAGGGCATATCCCGTTGGATTGATAGTGGCGCACCATTAGAAACAGCCGTATATCAAACGAGGCTGTGGGGTTATGCTTTTGATGATACAACTAGCGCAATACAGAGTGTACTTGTATCACTCGGTGTTCTTAAAAAAGATGGTGGCGATACAGCCTCGTTTTTAAGTGATGCTTTCACCAAATTACCAGTTAATATTGCAGCATTTTTTAAAATAGCTAACGTTGAAGTTAAATCGTTTTTTGATTATGTCAAAGAAGGATTAATCATTAGTGCCGAGAGATGGCGCGAATTAGATAACGAGCGTAAAAACTCTATTGCGGCAATATTAGCAGAAAGAGACGCGCGTTTAGGTGCAGGAAATGCAGCCGTAAAAGCCGTACAAGATGAGAAAAAAGCACGGGAAGAGCTAAGAGATCAAAAAGAATTTGAGTCGATGGTCGATGGTTTAATCGCCGAGCAAACGCGCAAAACATCAAAAGAATTATTGCAGGACTCTATTAAAAAAGCACAAGCCGAAAAAGACGCTAAAAAAGCAGATAATGACAAAGCTAAGGCAGCAGAGCAATTAAACAATGCTTATAAGTCTTTATTGTTAAGCCAAAAAGAACAGATTGAGTTATGGGGCAATGATACCGCACTAGCGAAACTTAACTTTGATTTAAAAAACACAGAGTTAAGTAAATTATTGCCTAAAGAAAAAGAGTTATTGCGAATCCAAGCCGCTAAAATTGACGCACTAAAAGCAGAGGAAGAAGCAAAAAATCAGCAAACCCAAACCGATGATTTTATGGCTCAACAAGCGCAAGAATTAGACGCGCTACGCAATAGCTACGCCACTAAAAACAAGATTGTTTACCAAGCATATTTGGCGCGTGAGGCTATTATTCAACGTGCTGAGGCTAGAGGCTCTGTTTCAGAAGCTGAGGCCGCACAACTACGCAATGACAACGAGAAACAATTATCTGATGAACGTATTGCTATTGCCAAAGAAGAAGCCGACAAGAAAAAAGAGCTAGACGACCAACGGCTAAACGCTACAGGTCAATTGTTTGGTAATCTTGCAACATTGATGCAAACAGAGAACCGTAAATTGTTTGAGATTGGCAAAGCTGCCGCTATTGCTCAAGCTATCGTTAATACAGCAACATCGATAACAAACGCACTAGCAGTACCGCCATATCCTTTAGGCTTGGCCTTAGCAGCAACCGCTGGGATTGCAGGAGCGGTGCAAATTGCGGCGATACAAAACCAACAGTTTGGTGGCGCAAGAGCAATGGGTGGCGATGTACAAGCAGGTAATCAATACTTAGTGGGTGAGCGTGGTGCTGAGATTATCACGATGGGCGGCAACGGCCATGTTACACCTAATCATAAGTTGGGTGGCGGTGACTCTAAGATAACGATTGTTAATCAAACCACAGGGCGTATTGATAGCGTCGAAGAAAAAACCATGCCAGATGGTGAACGTATTTTGATTATTCAACAAGCGCGTGATTTAATAGCGGCAGAGATGCGCGACCCGAACAGCAAAACGTCACGCTCGATGCAATCATCACTCACAGTACAGAGACGCAGATAATGCCTACTTTACCGCGTGACCTTTATCCCGTTTCATCGCCTAGCGGCTATAGTTATGGCGCGGCTGGTGGCGTTTCTAGAACTCAAGTAGAGGGCGGTTTTAATCGCTACGCTTTAGACTTTGAGCGCGGCGTTCAACAGTTTAATGTTGCCTTAGCCTGCACAGCAGATATGCACCAAGTTTGGACTTTGTTTTTTTACAACATCATTAAAAAAGGCGCGTTATCGTTTGATATGCCGCTAGATAGCGGCAGAGGGCTACAAGCACACACGGTTAATATCATTCCTAATTCTGTTAGCGTAAACGAAACGGACGGCAATAATTTTGTTGTGACGTTTCAAGTTGAGGCTGAATCAAGCGCGTATGAATTTGATGAAGGTGGAACTGGTGCGATATTGGCATTGTGGGAAACTGGTGCTGACATTGCTGACATTACAGAATTGTTTGACCGTCTTGCTGAGTTTACGTTAGAAGATACGTTGGTGCTAGTATGAGTTTAGATATTGAAGCAAGATTAAGAGAGTTTTTGGCTAGTGCGCCACAAACAAAATACATGATTGAGGTTATTAGTATTGCTCATTCTTCACTGACTCAAACTTATCATTTGTGGAAAGAGCCGACAAGCGGCGCGGTAGTCGATGAAAACAGCAATACACTTGTCGTGCAATCAACTAATCTAAATGTTGCACTGGCTGGCACTCCCGACAACTTAGACCAAAAGTTCAACGTGTCAATTGACACTACCGATGCTGATAACGTGCTTAGAAAAGAGTTAGACAGAATTGCTTTAGGCACAACTGAAAAAATAATCTTGACGTATAGGGCTTACTTATCTGATGATTTGACCGAGCCGCAAGCCGTCCAACGATTACAAGTTGAATCTATCACATATACACGCGGCGTTGCTTCATTGTCAGCCGTTGCGCCTAAGCTAAATGTTACGCGCACGGGTGAGCTTTACACATTCAGTCGTTTTCCTATGTTGCGTGGTTTTTTATGATTGAAAAATATCTAGCCAAGCATTACGAATGGCCGCCGTGTTGGCAGTTGGTCGCTGATGTTTATGTCAATGAGTTGGGTTTATGTGTTGATGATTACACGCCTAAAACCGATTCGATGCGCGATGTTGCTAATGCTTTTCGGCTTGCTTTACATGACAATAAACACGGATTTGCACAGCAAGAAAGCGCAAATAATTATGATGTTGTTTTGCTTGGAAAGAATAAAAAAGTTACTCATTGTGGGTTATATTATAACAATGGCGTTTTGCACAGCTTGCGAAATATGGTTATTTGGCAACCATTGGCGCAAATTACCGACACCTACGGACTGATTGAGTATTACCGATATGACCGTAACAATTGATTATTTTAACAGTCCGTTTGATAAAGAGCCTACGCTATTTCAGGCTGAAACTGTCGCGCATTGGATTTTAGAACATAAAGAAGAATTAACAAATTATGCGATTTATGAAGGCCAACCTAGCCAACAAACCGATATTACTAAAAACGTAGAAAAGTTAATGTCGAGCAATGGGCATTACATTGTTTTGTTGAGTCCATGCGGTGACGCGTTGGCTTTTCTAAACCCGTCCGCGTATTTAACGCTAAAAATTAACGATTATCTCATTCAGAAATTAGTCCCTACTCCCAATGTTCCGACAAACATTAATCGCACTCAACAAAGCTCTAACAACTCTTTAGCAAACCGCACAAACGAGGCGCGGGTACTGCAACGAATAGAAGATATTTTCGGCTTAGTTCGCGCTTATCCTTCGCTTATCCAGCCTGTTTACTCAAAATACATCAACAACAAGCAATACGAATACTCTTATATGTGTATAGGGCGCGGTTGGTATCACGTGGCAGACGTGCGCGATGGTGAAACATTATTATCAGATATTGATGGCACGAGCGCGGAGTTCTTCAACCCTTTCACAAGCCCAAATAGCGGCAGTCCTTTTTTAACTATCGGCTCTGCTATTAGTGAGCCGATTCTATTGGTTAAACGCTCAAATAACGTCACTGGTGAGGTGTTGAAGGCGCGTAATCAGTTTGTTTTAACATATGCTGGGCTAATTGATTTTTATAAAGCGTCAACAATTCCAAGTGTATACGATAGAATAGGCGGGGTTAGTGATGAGATTTACGAGAACACATCTGTCGGTGACGTTATATCTATAGCAGGTACACCTGCCGCTATTTATGACGGCAGCTATACAATAAGGTCAAAAATTGGCGGATCTAATATTTTAGAGTTGACAACAGCAACGCTTACACTAACATCATCAACTACTTGCACGTTTACAATAACATCAGGCAATCCTGAATATACGTCATGGGTGACGCTTAAAGACACTGATATGACACAAGTATGGGTTAATTTAGTCGCGCCACAAGGGTTATTTTATGATGCAGGTAGCGGTAAAACAACTCTCTCTGTTGACTATGCTATAGAGACGCAGGCGTTAGATGGCTCATATCTACCCACAGGCGCGATAACAACAACAACAGGAACAATGACGGCAGCGACAAGCGACGAGCAAGCAAAAACTATCGAGATAACAACAGGTCATACAGGCGCAACACGGGTACGCGCAAGACGCACAAGCAACCACGATTACGGCTTTAGCGGTACAGTAATTGACGAAATAAAGTACCAAGATTTATACGCAGTCACGCCGATTACAGTAACGGATTTTGGCAATGTGACAACTGTACAAGTTGTGTCAAAAGCAACACAACGAGCGACATCATTAAAAGAGCGTAAGTTTAATTGTAACGCCACGCGCAAATTGCCGACATTTAATGGCACTACGTTTAGCGGCTCATTTGCTAGTGATGGTTCAGTCGCAAGCGGTACAATATCAGCCACAAAGTCATTTATTGATATTTTAGCGGCAGCAAGCATTGATTCAAAAATAGGCCAGCGTGTATTGGCTAATGATGTAGATATGGCTCAAATATGGGGTGTTAGAAATACAATCAACACATGGAATCCGCTTAATATAGAGTTTGGTTACACATTAGACAGCGATAATATATCATTCGAGGAAACAGTACGAATGATTGCGGATAGCGTGTTTTGTATTGCCTATCGACAAAACGGCAAGATTAGATTCAGTTTTGACAATGTACAAGCGTCATCAAGCGCATTATTTACACACAGAAACAAGAAGCCCGCAAGTGACACTATCAGCCGATTATTTGCAGCAGATAGCGAGTTTAACGGCATCGAGCTAACTTATAATGATAATGTCAGTGATGCTCAGGAAACGATTAAACTACCGTTATCTTTGACCGCCACCAATTACAAAAAAATAGAACTAACAGGCGTTAGAAATTACGCGCAGGCGTGGTTTAGAGCTAATCGTGAATACAACAAAATACTATTGCAGCGTGTGAGTATTGAGACTGAAACCACAAGTGACGGGCGTTTACTGCTACCTAATCAGCGTATTGATATTGTTGATAATACGCGATTCGATAGCCAAGACGGTGAAATCATTGCACAAAGCGGCCTTGTTTTAACATTGTCGCGTGATGTTGTTTTTGGCGTTGGTACTCACAGTATTATTTTAATGCAGCGCGATGGTGGGCTTGAATCCATTACTTGCACGGCAGGTACAAGCGCAAATAAGGTTGTTTTAGCTTATGCACCAAGCGAGGCCATAAACACGGTAAACGGTGGCGCGATTGGTATTAGAACCATATTCAGTTTTGGCGCGGATAGTTCTGAAGGTGCTAACAGTTATTTAGTGCAAGAAGTGAATATATCTGATAATAGTTATGTTAAAGTTACAGCAATAAATTACGATGCTGGCTACTACGCAGCAGACAGCGAAGCCGCACCAAACCGCGAGGATATATTATGACTCAAATTACAGTAACAGATTTAAACAACGCTAAGTTAGACGTTGATACTATTGCCAATATTGCAAATAGCACCAGCACAAGCGTCACAGACAGATTAGGAAATACAAGACGCACCCTTTATTCGTTGGCTAATGAGTTTCCTAACGCTAGTGATAATGCAGCAGCAACAGCAGCAGATAGAGTACAAACAGGGCTTGATGTTATTGCAACAACATCGGCTAGAGACGCGGCATTGATTCAAGCGGGTGTCTATACTACAGAAGCTGCAGGACGTGCAGCAGTAGCAGATGGACAAGCATTCAAAGTGCAAGGATCGGGCGATGTCGCCGCGTATGAATACCGTCGAACAAATTCAACAACGTCAGTATTGATTGCGACATATCCGTCTGTCGGCGCGGTGTGGGCAATTGACTCATTAAAGCGCAACGCATCAATCGGAAAAAACAGATTCAATCCGACAGATCGTAATGTAGTAGCTGGCTACGCAATCAACAATACGACAGGCGCAACAGTTGTTACGGCAGGATTTAATGCCACAGGTTACATTCCAGTTGCCGCGTCAACGGCTTATACCATGTCAGTCGGGCGAAATTACGCATGGTACGATTCTGGTCGGAATTATATTTCAGGCGGAACGGGTACAGGAGTCGCCCAGTCTGTCACGTCTCCAGTGAACGCGGCTTACTTTCGTTGTGGAATATCTGACGCAACTCTGTCCACATTTCAGTTTGAGTTAGGGACGTCATCAACATCATTTGCAGCGTACACAGAGGAACCTGCATTACAACCAGACGTGGTGACAACAAGCGCGATGCGTCGTCTATCTGTAACGCCAGAAAGGGCATCATTTATTAGTGCAGGCAAAAATAAATTTGATTTGTCAGCTGTGACGGTTGGGCAATACATAACAGCCGCAGGAGTTTTTTCCGCCAACGCGACATACGACACTTCGGACTACATTGAAGTAGTAGCAGGGACGGCTTATAAGTCCAGTCATAACATTAGGTTTTCATGCTATTTTGATGCCGCTATGAATGTTGTTGCGGGTGGTCTTACTGTTGATTCAACAGCATTTACTGTGCCGAGCGGGGTTGCATTTGTACGAGTATCAATGTATCACGCAGATTTAGCGGCATTCCAACTCGAAACTGGTGCAACAGCAACAGCATACGAGTCTTTTAGGTGGGTCAATAAGCTTACTTCACCCGTTGCAGATGGCTCGATAAATTCAACGGCTTTGGCTGCGAGTGCCGTTACTCCTAGTAAGACTGATTTTCTTCAACTTGGCAAAAACAAGTTTAACAAGGCCACCGTCACTATAGGCTATTACGTCACAAACGCTAATGTAACAGCCGCCAACGCGACATACGACACTTCGGACTACATCAAAGTAGTAGCGGGTACGGCTTACAAATCAAGCCATAATATTCGTTTCTCATGCTACTTTGATGCTAATTACGCAGTAGTGGCGGGCGGTACAGCAGCAGATATAACTACATTCACGCCCCCGTCTGGCGCGGCTTATATTCGAGTGACTATGTATCATGCAGACATTAACGCATTTCAACTAGAAGTTGGCGCAACAGCAACGACTTACGAAAGCTACAGGTATAATTTTTTAGACTCGACAAGTATTCCAATTGCTTTAACTTTGGCTGCTGGACAAGTAGCTACAGCAGACCTGGCTGACTTATCAACTACTACAGCTAAACTCGCAAATGAAGCAGTCATTCCCGAAAAAACAAACTTTCTTCACCTTGGAAAGAACAAATTCAACAAAGCGGCGGTGACGACAGGCTATTACATTACTAATACTGGGTCAATTTTAGCTAATGCAACGTATGACATCTCAGATTACATTCCAGTTGTCGCAGGTACAGCCTATGTTTGCAATGGTTCAGGCATTCGGTTTTCTTGCTATTTTGATGCTAATTATGCAGTGGTTGCAGGCGGGACAAGCACAACGATTACAACATTTACACCCCCTGTCGGCGCGGCTTATATTCGAGTGACTATGTGGCATAGTGATTTAGATTTATTTCAACTAGAGATTGGTGCAACAGCAACAACTTACGAACAATATCAGTATGAAATGAGCTTAGATAGCGGTGTACCTATTGCAGTTACGGCTACTATAACTCCCCCTATATTAGTAATGCCTCCCTATATTTTTGGCGTACAATCGCGCGAATGTAATGTGTATATTGATAATTTGCACGTAGGGGATTCGTCAGTTTTTAACCATGACGTGACGAATACGATAGTAAACGGCGGACAACAGCGCGAGCGGTGGACGTGGACACCGACAGGCGCGCAAACAACGGGTACGCTAACAGTGTCGGCATACGACAAAACGACTGGCGCGGCTTTAGTTAGTGCAACTACTAATCAAAGAGCCGCAGCTAGTACGGCAGGTAGTGGCACGACTAAAGTAATTAACACGATTGGCGATAGCTTAATCAATGCTGCAACAATTACTCAGACCGTTATTGATATTGCCGCTACTGATGTAATGGGAGTGTCGTTTATTGGCACAAGAGGCACAGCACCGAACAAACACGAAGGACGCGGCGGATGGTCAATCAATGATTATTCAACAGTGGGACGTACATTCTACAGTTTCACAGTAAGTGGGGTTGTAACGTCACCTCTTATTAACTCAACTGAATACACAAACAATGGCAGCACTTTCAGGGTGCAGGAGTTGGCACTTGTAGCAGGTTCAGGAACAATTATCTGTGAGCGCACAGCAGGGACTAACGCACCAAGTGCTTCAGGTACACTTACAAAATCAAGCGGGACTGGTGATGCGACAATAAGTTTTAGCGCATCGGGTACGGTAAGCGGTAATCCGTTTTGGATAGGCGGAGCGTTAAATTATCCGCAATATCTGACAAATAACAGTCTAGCAACTCCTGATTGGGTCGTAATACATCTTGGTATCAATGACGCATTTGGCTACACGACAGACGCTACAGTTGTCGCAGCAGCTATTGCAGCATTTGTTAATCTTGACCTGTTGATTACTTCAATTAAAGCAGCAGGCGCAGGCGTAAAAGTAGCTTTAATGATACCGACACCACCAGCATCGCAAGACGGTTTTGCAGCCTCCTATGGTACTGGCCAAACAGCGTGGCGTAATAAACGCAATATCATGTTATGGGCAAAAGAGCTGATTACAAAATACACAGGACAAGAGGCTAGTCGTATTTATTTAGTGCCGTCTAATACGGCTTTAGATGTTGTGAACGGTTATCCGCTACTTACAGCAGCCCCAGTCAATAGTAGATCGTCTATCACTGTTCAAAGACAGTCTAACGGCGTGCATCCTGACACAAGTGGCTATCAACAAATTGGTGATGCGCTTTGGGCATTCTTAAAATGCAACGCCTAGTGAGGTATGCTTTTGGAGTAATAAATAAAAAAAACGCCCAAAAGAGGGCGTTTGTTAAAAATACAGGTATCTGTTTTTTAAAGAAAATAAAAAATATTACATATCAAAAGTGACGTAAAATAAGACGTCAATTAGGACGTCTAATATAAGTTAGAGTTTAGTTATCAGCTCATCTATCTGACGCTTGCGTTGCTCTGCCAACAGTTTAATGTCAGCCCACACGCCAACAGGCACAGGGCGAGTACCATCTAGCCAGTGCGTAATGCGGCGCGGGTCAACATTCAACGCTTCAGCAAGCGAAGACTTCCAAGCGTTGCCAAAGAGTGCTTGGCCGCACTCTGTTAATTTTTGATTACTCATTCCAGTCATCACCTTCTAAAACAAGAATTTCTTCGCGACCAAACATTGGAATAATGTAAACACTACCTTGCTCGTCTTCATCTTCACAACCATCGTAACCCATTTTTTTAGCACACTCTCCGCGCAACTCTTGAACCCACCAATCAGCCTCTGCTTTTTCCATATCAACATCAATGTCCCAAACTGTTTCGCTACCATCAAGCAAAGACTCAGCAACATCTAAATCAACAGCAAGGCATTTTGCAATGCGGCTTACTATTTCTTCATCGTACAAACTAGAAGCAGACACAAAAGACATTTCAGAAGCATCAACAGAATAAATATTTACAATGTCACCCAATCCGTATGGGCTTAAAGCGAAAAACAAACAATCGCCAAACATACCTGTTTTTGTGATTTTTTTAATTTCTACTGGGGAGGTGTGGAATAATTTCATTTTGATTCTCTCTTAGAGTTTGGGTTTCGCACTATTGCGTCCCTATGTTGTATATTCTAGTGCAAATATATTTGCACATCAACAACTATCTGCATCAATCGTTAAAATAAATCGCTATTCCAAAAACACTCTAACTCTACGTCAAGTGCGACAAGTACCCAGCCGACAATGGCTTATCTTTTGACGTTTGTGATTACATTGTTCTGCATAAATCGGCGCGGGTATTTGCGCCTTACGCACTTAGTTATACACTGCACTATCGTGGCTCTACAATTTTCAAACCACGCGGCCAATTTGCACTAATGTACAAATACCATTTTCCGCTCGTGCGTAATTTAATAAAATCCTGTGGTAATGGCGGCTTGTCATACCAATACCCCAAACCATTGCAACATTTTATGCCGTTCATTAAATAACCACATTCAGCACAGTGCATTATGTTGTTTCCATAGTTAATCGTGTATAACTCATAATTTAAGTGCGACACCTACCCAGCCTGCTACGCAATGTTTTCCTGAGTTGGGTGCGCCTTAAT
>ERZ650311.1009-NODE-1009-length-15121-cov-7.102615_pt1 | contig 15121 bp, 19 predicted proteins | sample MGYA00376247_ERZ650311 | MGnify/ENA primary metagenome ERZ650311 (study PRJEB26733, sample SAMN07839324) | wastewater metagenome | biome: small river; feature: stream; material: water | place: USA: North Carolina | collected 2016-07-28 ... | reverse complement strand
CTTGCTGGCCTTCCGCTTGCTGGCCTTCCGCTTCTTGCCCACGAGGCCATGGCGGTGTGCGATCTCGTCTTCTTGGGCCGCCTCGAGGATGTCCGCAACGTCCGCGTCCACGGCCACTCTCCGCCGCCGGCCGCCGATGTTCGGACGAAAGACCACGATGTATTCGCCGTCAGGAGTACGCACCCGTGGCCCGCTGAGAACCCGGCCCGTTGGATTCTGCGCCTGCGTCATATCGCCAGCTCCTCGAAGATATCGCGCAACCTGTAGGCCCACTCGGACAGGACCCCGCCCGCGACCGCTACCTCGAGCGCTGCTTTGGTGTTCGGCCCAACTTTACCGTCCACCGTCAGCCCGGCGCGCTTCTGAAACTCGCGGACGGCCGACCTGGTTGCAGGACCAGTCACACCGTCAACGACCAAATTGGGGGCCACAGTGGAACGGAGTGCCGCCTGGACCCACTCGACGAACGACGGAGTTGGCGGAGCTGGCGGAGCTGGCGGAGCTGGCGACGGGGTGTCGTACGGGTCGAGGGGCGGGGTGTAGGGGCCTTGTTTGGCCTGGGGGCTCTTAAGCGCAAGCTTCAGGAACGGTGTAACGTTTAGGAGCGCGTTCGGTGGGCCTTTTTTTATGTACCAGGGATCCGAGCGCCGCGTCCCTTTGGCGTGCGCCTCGATGTGGAGCATCGTATCGCCGAAAGGGTAGGTGCCAATCAAGCCGAGAGGCTGACCTTGCTGGACTCGGCTCCCCACACCGAGCCCGTAGGCTTCCCACGAGTCCGGAATCAGGGCGCCGTATACCAACACCGGCCCACTGTCAAGCTGCAGAAGAAGGGCCTCGGTGCGTCGTTCGGGGAACCCCTTTCGCGACTCCCACCCCTCGAAAGCAACTACCGTGCCAGACTCCATTGCGACCACCACAGTACCTCGTGGCGCGTGGATATCCACGCCTGCATGGTACCGGGTGGGTGGGACTCCCGGCTCGCGCTTGCTTGGCCGGTCCCCTCCAAACGAGGAGCTTGAGAATTTTGTGTAGCCTGGTACGGGCCAGGCCGGTGACGGCCCGCCGACCGCCAAATTAACGGCCTTGACGGCTGCATCGGTGGCCCGGCCCAGCGTTGTCGCACGATTGCAGCACGCCACGACGTGCGAGCCGTTGACCGCCCGACAGATTGGACAGCGCCACTTCATCGGCGGGCCCCCATCGTCGCAAGAAGCAACGCCACGACCACCCCACCACCGATCATAAGCGGCCCCATCCCCCCCGAAAAGTCAAAGTCAAACCATGGCTTTGGCTTGGGTGCAGGTTCGATCGGTCCCTTGTTCCCGCCGATATCTTCGAGCAGTTCGATTGCACACACTGCCCGCCCACACCACTTAATGATATCCCCAATTGCTGCGGCATTTTCGCCGACATTTAGTGGGTTCCAGGTCAAGTGATCGGGCTCGAGGTGATACTTGACGCATACCCAATTCTCGTCTGCATCGCAGAAATCTTTTTCCACTGCGGTCACGTAGGCCGCGACCTGCTTGGGGATAGGCACCTCCGCCGCAACCTCGTTCCACGTCGTGCGAAGTCTCGTTTTAAGCTCCTTGGAGAGACTGACCCACTGCTTGACGTCGACGTCGTTGCAATAGTCCGGGCCGGTTGTGGGGCATGGGTCGTCCATCGTTGCCCCGTGGCCCGTGTGGATCAGCGCCTTAAGCCGACCAGAGCAGGACAGCTCCCCTGCAAGTGGCGCAACGCGGCCTGACCTTGTTTGCCGAACACGTGCCACCCCACGACCGCCAGGGCGTGGGCGACAGCAAGCGCAACCAGGTGCGCATTCACGTACCCAGCTCACCGTGAACCACCTGCCATCGCCAGGGCCGCAAGGCCGAGCCAGAGCGCTTTGTTGCCGCTGATTGTGGGGGGCGGAGCTGGCGTGTCGTCGGCGGGCTCGTCGGGCTCGTCGGTGGGCTCGTCGTCGTCAGGGTCATCCACGGGCGGCTCGTCGTCGTCAGGCTCGACCGGCTCCGGCTCGTCGTCGTCGGGTGGGGCGACTGGCTCCTCTGGATCCGGCTCGGGCTCGTCCGGCGTGTCGTCCGGGTCCACCGGCTCGGGCTCGTCCTCCTCGTCATCTTCGTCGGGCGGACCCGGTGGCGGGTCCTCCTCCTCGGGCTCCTCGGGCTCGTCAGGCTCGTCCGGCTCGGGCTCGGGCTCGGGCTCGGGCTCAGGCTCAGGCTCGGGCTCGGGTAGTGGCTCGTCGTCGGGGAGCTCCGGCGGCTCGACGTTGGCAGCGGGAGCTATCCACATGATGCCGTAACAGTCCCCAGGACTGCACCGCGCCTGGTCCTCTTGGAGACACGAGAATCGCGGCAAGAAGCTTATCCGCGAACCACCGAACCAAGATGCCTCCTTGTCAGGAATCTCCGTCGTATGAAGGCACTTGTTCGCCTGCGCCGCATTTATGTATTTGGCGATCTTCAGCCGCTCGCCCCCAGGACCCACGCCAAACGCCGCGGACACAACGCCAAACAGCGTGTCCCCTGGCTGGATTCGGTACCACCGCCCAGACTGGGGGGTATCGCTCACCTCGAGCTGACCCGCGAGGTACACGCCAGGAACCCCCGTCATGGCGGCCACCGGCGCAACGTGGTAGCGCCGGCCCGACTGTGCAACCTGGTAGCGACAGCCCACCGTCGAGGGGATGGCCCCGAGCGTGCCCCCCTCGAGTCCCGACATGCCAGGAATTATCGACTTTGCGACGGCCTTGCCCGCGTCAACGAAGGTCCCGCCGACCATCTTGGCGGCCTCGCCCCACTTGCCCTCGGCCACGAGCGCCGCGAGTTTGCTGCGGCCACCCTTTTCGGCAAGCGATGCCTCCCGCTCCATGATCGCGACCACTGCCTTTCGGGGAACTCCGAAAGCGCTTAGCACCGTGGAGATTGCGCCACGCACGAGCGGGTTGCGTAGAAACTTCGTCTTCAACTTTCGGAAGAAAGTCGCAATCTTAGATTGCGAGATCTTTTTGAACACCCGCGCAAGGGCCTTGCGGGCTTTGACAAAAAAACCCTTGACTTTCTGCTTAAAATTCTCCCAGCGCGCCTTTCTCTTGGCACGCCTCACTCCCCGCCGTTGCTGGCGTTTGGCGCGACGTGAGGCCCGACGAGCCCGCCGCTTCTTCCGGCGGGCGAGCCGCTCCGCGCGGCCACCAAGCGGGGGCGTATTGGCCGGCGGGTTTCCCACGGGAAACCACATGTCCTGCCCCGAGACGTATTCGTAAAGCTGGCCAAATTGGTCGTAGGCACGGGTGCGAGGAACAACCAGGCCACGCTTGAAAACGCGGTGCGCCCATTGTGGCATCGCAAGTACGCGCGCCCCGCGATCGTCGTTTGCCGCGACCGCGACAAGGTGTGGGCGTTTCCTGCCCACACGTACCCCGCCGTGATGATCCTTGAACCATGTGCGAAAGGATGAAGGTTCAGCGCCCGACATGGCTATTCCGTCTCCCTCCAATTCGTATTCCTGGACCACCCCTTGCGGGGGTGTCGCGGCCCACCCAAAAGGGTGTTCGGGGTATCCTACCGGGTCAACCGAGATTCGCTCGCCGCGGGGGGTTGTGGCTATTACGCTCACGTGCGCGCCGCCCGGCCACGTCACAACGCGGAAAGCCGGGCGCATTCCAAGCGCCAGAGTCCCCGCGGCAATGTACGTTGCCGCGTCGTCGCAATCTCCCCACCCACGAGACCACCCCGCCGCGCCGGGCTTGCATTGCTCGGGTGACGGGCAGTCCGGACCCTGATTGTACGCCGCTCCAAAAACGTGGCCTAAAAGGGCCCGGGGGGTGCCTGGCACCCGTTCTCCGGGTTCCATGACGTATCGCCACCGTCGAGTCGTAAAATCGTCATACAGCGCGCGGAGCTGGCCCACGTAGTCTCGAGGGCCCGCCGTGGCCGCAAGCCGTCCCACGTGCTCCTGTAGGGTCCAGGTGCGGGCCGCCGCCTGTGCCGTCCGCCCCATGACCGCAAGGGTGGGTTGCAACGGCTCGGGCGAACGAAAGCGGGTCAGACTAGCTTGCATTCACCTTACCGCCCATGTTTTCGGCCATCCATGCCTGAATCACATCCGGGGGTATCTCCGCGCTCAAACTCCCGAGGAGCTCCATACGCTGTTCCTCGGGGAGCGAGCGCAGGAACTCAATCACGCTCTTTTCGCTGACCTTGCTCGCCACTGAGGCCGCTGGTGACCGTCGCTGGTTCGCCGCTGGCGCGTCCGGGTTGGCCTTATGTAGCCGGAATCCCTTGTTTTCTTGTGGCTGACTCTCCTTCTTGTCGAGGTGCTTAAGGCCAACCTCGATAAGTTTCCCGAGCGGCGAATCTTCCGCAGGTGTCTCCTCGTCCTCCTCGTCCTCGGGCTCGAAAAAGGTTTTGTTGATCTTGCGGTGTAAGAGTAATGCCTGCTCCAGCGAGACCATGGGGTTTTGCATGGCGGGGTATTGCTGGCGCTGGTTTGCAACCAATGAAGCTTTCATAAGCTCCATCATTCCGTTAAACATCACTCCCATTAGCTGGAATTGATTGTCAGCGGCCGCTGGTTTCACAGGCACCGGACGCGTCTCCACGACGACCCGCCCGTCCTCGTGGTAGCCGCCGCTGGGGTCGATGACACGACCGCGCTCCCGCGGGGGTCCCGTGAATTTCACCACGCCACCACCCTTGGCCCACTTTGTGCCGTTTGCGGTGTGGACGCGGGGCCGGAGCTGGATCTCTCCACCGCCCCAATCCGCTTTGAGCTGGCGGAGATCAAGCTCCTCGCCCGCGTTCAGGTGGACCTCGTCCAGAAACCCGGCGCACCATGTCGGTTTCCGGCGATAGAGCTGGATCGCCACCGGCCCCCGGAGGTTCCCCAGGAGCGTTTGGACAGCCTGAAGCTCTGGGGGTGGGGCGTCCTCGTCCTCGGGCTCGTCCGACACCTCGACCTCGACGTCGGAGGCTCCACCCACAGATTCCCCAGGCTCCGCCCGCGCGTCGCCCGGCTTCCGCCTGTGAAGTTTCCAGGTACTTCGCCGCTCCACGGGCTGACGTCACCACTGGAATCCGCCGGATGCAAGGGAAATTAACGCGCGCGCGCGCGTTAATTGAGTTGACAAATCGCGCACTTCGCCTCCTCGACCACCCCCTTATGTCTTGTGTACTAAAGACATTCCGGCGCGCCTTTGGCGCTGTGATAACCTGGGGCCGTGACTGACGATCAAGCCAACCCCGACACCCCCACAACAACACCCAACGTCGACCAACCCGACGACACCAGCGACAAGGAGCAACGGGCCTTCACCCTTCTCGAGAGGGGTGTGGCGGCGTTAGAGCGGCTTGCTGCGGCACATGAGTTGTTGCTCGAGGCCACCGTCTCGCGCGCCAGCTCCGCCAGCTCCGCCAGCTCCGCCAGCTCCGCCAGCTCCGCCAACTCCGCCAGCTCCGCCAGCTCCGTTGACGACACCGCGGCGCCAGAGGACCACCGCTGGCTGGCGCAACAGGAAGCACCGATCCCCGCCGTAACTGGATCTGGTCAGGTAGATCGGACACCCCAAGCCCAGGCGCTCGAGCAAGCCCAGGCGCTCACCCATCCAGCGAAGCCGTCCACACCCACCACCACCCCCAGGAGTCCACGAGGGTACCGCGAAGACGGCACCCCGTTTTACTAACCCGGTGGCGTTTCGGGGCCCTCGTCGGGCTCCTCTGGACCGAGGCGCAGGTCATCGAGCGCAGCGATCAGCTCAGTGACCTGCGTCTCGAACACCTGCGTTAACGTGAGCATTGCCGCCGTTTGTTGCTTTATTTGGAGGCCCAACTCCAGGAGCGCTTTCACCCCGACGACCCCAAGCACCTGGTACCCATCCGCCTCCTCGTCCTCGACGGTTTGCTTGACCAGGTCGTCAAGCATGGTTTCCAGGGTTCGCTCTGGCTTTTTCGTGGCCATAGCGGGCCCCTACACGTAACCGTCGCGTCTGTCAACGGTTTTATTGGGTTGAAAATCTGGTATTTTTGTGATGGAGGCTGATCCGCGTGACCCAATACCGCCTGAACCTCGAGCTGAACGACGTCCGGACCAAGAGTGAGAGCGCGGGTGTGGGGGTCTCTCAGACCCTCGCGCCACGCCAGGGCCCAATAACCCTTGCAGCGGTGGCCAACACCATCGTGGTTCCCCCGATCGGTGTCGTCACCCGTGAGAGATTGCAGCGGGCTCGGCTCGTGTTCCGCACGGGCGGCGTTGTCGACACCATGGCCGAGACGTGGCGCGGCCTGCCGGGGTGGTTCATCCACGCGGCCGCTGGCAACTCGTTTGAGGCCAACGGCGCTGGCGATGACACGATCATCGAGTGGCAAAATGCGCCGCTCATGGACCGGCGAGACGTCTTGCAGATCACGGGGGCCGCTGCAACCGCCCTGGGGAACGTTACGGGTCCGGCGACGCTCGAGTTTTCGGGTGAGGTCACGAAAACACTCGTCACGCGCCAGTCCAGCTCCGCGCTCTTTGATGCGTTTTTCGACGACACGATCGACGGGTTGTTTAACAACCTTCAAACGTTCCTCGAGCGTATCCGGAAACAGATCGTCGGCCAGGGGGGCGGCCTGTTGGTCCTCGCCCAACAAGGTAACAACGTCATCAGCATCAACGGAGCGGCGGCGGCGTTTGGCCTCGGTCCCCCCATCATCACAAACACCGACACGGGCAACGGGTTCGGCCAAATCCCGGCCTCGCCAGCAAACTGGTCCGCCGCCGCTTTCGCGGCCCATCCCCGCGTGTTCTACCGCCCTTCGTCGCACCTGTTCCACATTCAGGAGCTCCAGCCCTCGCCCCCGTCGGCGGCGGTGGAGCTCACCAGCGATTTGCCCCTGTTCCCGCTCCTTGCTGCGCGTCCCCCGACGCACTCTCTTTGGCGGGTGTTGATCGAGGGGAACATCCTCGACATCGTCATCGCCCACCCTGCAAACTCTGACCTCCGGCGGCCCCGCGATATCTGGCAAAAGGTGTGGTTGCCGGCCATCGCGTCGAACACCCTCACCACCTACAACTTCTTCTTCTTCGGGCTCGCGCCCAACTTGGTTCGCGTCTTCTACAGCGTCGGGCTCCTGAACAACGTTGCGTTGTTGGATTACGCCTACTGCCTTGACCTGTACGACGCTGGTGGACCGCTTATCCAGTACCCGGAGATCTGAAGTGCGGGCCGCCGCCCGGCGGCCGATGTCTTGTGTACTAAAGACATCCCCGGACCCATGTCTTTAGTACACAAGACATCGCCCGCGGGCTCGCGGGTGTGTTGGTCACGCCGCCCCCTTGCGAGCAAGGAGCCTCACCAGCTCCTCGCGCCAGAGCTGACGTTGCCAGTACCAGCGAGTGACCGCATGCAAGAAGGTCGCTTTGTGCTTGCGCTTCGCAAGGAGCACAGTGATGGCGGCCGCTGTCCCGTTGATCGGCCGTCGGAGGAGTGCCGCGACGAGCGCCTCGCGCTCGTCGTGCTCGCGTTGTAGACGCTGGATCTTGGCCAGCTCCGGCAAGAAAAACTCTGACACCGAGACCCCTCGGAGCGCGGCGGTCCTGCGCATCCACCGACGTCGTCGCTGGCGCTGAGCTCTATTCGTCGGCTTCATCGTCGGGCCCCTCGATCCCCAGAAGACGATAGCCAACGGCTGGAAACTTCGTCAGCCGCTTCCATCCCCCGTTCCCAAAGACGCTCCCACCCGCCTTGCTCGTTGTCGCGTAGGCGTAGGGGTACGGTCCATGCCAGTCCTGGGGGTTGTTGCTGCGCATGCACTTGCAGCCCAGCGGCCGACCCTTGCCCCCCGGTCGCTTTCCGCATCGTCGGTACTCGAGCTGAAACAGCCGACCTTGATGCAGCACCCGCCGGGCGATCGTGCCGATGGTTCGTGGGCGCAGAATGCCCGCCACCGCTTCTCCCTCGTCCTCGGCCTGGTCGTCGTCTACGACCAGGCCGGCGACGTTCACACCCTCGTCGCCAACGTCGTAGGCTTCGCCCGAGCCCATGCAGGGTTGGCCCGCCTCGTCCGGATGGCGGAACGCCAGGACGATCGTCCCGTCGCCACCGGGCGGCCAGCGGAGCTCCACCCGGCGACGGCATGTTTTACAGGTTACGTGCGCCATTTTTCTCCGTCTTTAGTACACAAGACATCCGGCTACCGGCGGAGCTGGCCCCAGCGAAGCCGACGCAGCAACCGCCGGAGCGTCCGCTGGGTGGGAAAGTGTGCACAGGGGATGTCTGTCTTGTCGTGCTCGTCGAGCTCCAGTGGGAACCCCGCTGCGCAGATCTGGCCGGGTGTGTTAGTGGCCGACTCGCGGCGTTGTTCAGCGAAGCGTTCGCGGGCGTCGGTGAGGTTGTGGCGGGACACGACGTCTTGTGTATCAAAGACACCCGCGCGTGGTCAAGCCGCGCGCGCTAGTGGACTCGGGGCCGGGGAAGGGCTCGCCACAACGCCGGGGCGACACCCCGAGGACGGCGTCAAGCATGGAGGGCGCGAGGAAGGTGGGGTGACGTCGCGAGCCCCACCAATCTGCAACGATCCGCCAGAGGCGTACCCGCTCCCGCTTGAATTGCCGTGGTGTCACGGCTTGTCCTCGAGCCGCTCGACCAGGCGGGCGAGTGCATCCGCGTTGCTCGACCCCTGTTTTACCAGCGCGTCGAGGACTCGGCTTGCGGTGCAGTCCACGCGCTCGAGCATGGCTTTGAGGCTCGAGATCTCGGACGCGACGATCAGGAGCGCACCAACGCGGGCGCGCTCCAGCTCCGCTGGTGTCGCGTCCTCCCGCTCCATGAGTGTCCGGACCTGCCCCGCTGACACCGGAACGAACGCCCTGCGCGTCGTCATCGCGTGTACCCCGTCTGTTCGAAGAAGTGGCGGGGCGAGCACAATGGACAAGCGCCGTGCGAGAGTGCGTGCCGGCATCGGTGGCACCTCGGCGGGGTCGGGTCGCTGGTGCAGGTGTCGCCCTTGATCGCGGCGCCGCACCGACACTCCGCGGCGCCGCGCGCCGCTTCACGGGCGAGCTCGCGGTCCTGTAGCACGCGACCGACTGCGCATGCTTCGTCGAGGAGGTTCACCAGCGCGTCAGGGTTCCCGGCGATACTGGCGTTCGTGTGGTCCCACATGATCGAGTCGCTGACCATTCCGCCCTGGTCAACGAACATGTTGATTCGTGCCGACACTTCAGCCGGGTTTGCGTAGCGCATCGCCACGAGTGCGGCGCGGAGATCGAGGTATTGCTGGACGCGTTCGTTGCTGGGCATTTTCGGGCTCCTTACTGCAATTCGCTATCCGGGATGTCCTCGTCTTGAATGTTGGCCGCGAGCAACGCGTGTGCCCGCTGGAGCTTCCGCTCGAGCTCCGAATTAGTGAGTTGCAAGCGCCGGTTTTCGTAAGAGACGTAGATCAGCCCCGCAAACGCGAGGATGACCAAACCGAGGATGATGATGGACAGGATCGTCATGCTGACTACCTAACACATTATCTCCGGTTTATATTCGGCTTGTATTTGAGCGCTAACTCACTCGTCGCAAGACCAGAGCGGAAGTCCTCGATCAACGGTTTTAGTGACAAAACCTGCTCGCCCGTCCAGTATCGGCGTTTCAAACCCCCTTGACTTTGCTGAACACGCTCGGCCGGGGCTGGAACGAGGCCCAGACGAAGCCACTTTTCAAACGTCGCGCGGCTAACGCTGTAAAGCGCGCAGATTTCCTCGACAGCAAACTGTGTTTTCGGTTCTTGCACGGAGCCGAGTGGTGTTGAGATATTACACGGTTGCGCGGTCACGCCCCACGGAAATATCGCAACACTGCGGACCGGAGAAATCCGGCTTGGGTCTGCTCCAGCAAATCCCGGAAACCATCCGCGGAAGGATCGTCAGGAGCACATTCCACCGTGGAATCTGGTTCAGGACCATGTGCGGGTCCAGCCCTGTTTTTACGGTAAACTTCCGTGGACGACCGTTCCAGAGGCCCGCAGGCCGTTGCGCTTGGCGGTGGACGTTCTCGGATTGGCTTTGGCGGTCCTGTCCTGGACCCCAAGGGGCCAGTCCTTTCGGGCTTTAAACCCTCCTCGGGGGCCCCATCTCGTTGTGATATGGGAATTTCTGGACCCCCTTTTTTGAACCCGTGACGAGGCTCACGGGCGCTCGGTTGATCGGTGGGTGGGTCTTCGGCGACGTAACCCACGTGACCCGCAAGTCGCGCTTGTGGTCGGCCCTCTCCCTGGCCCGCCGACTCGAGGACGATCTCCGGGCTTGGCCGGAGGGGGGTCGCGAGGTTGCGCTCCTTGTTGGTGAGGTCCGTGGAGCGCTGGAGACGTTGGATGCTGTCCGGCGTCAGGTTCCCGTCCTCCTTCGTTGGGTGCTTGGGCCCACCGAGCGGCTCACCCTTGCTCGCCTCGAGCCGATCCTCGCGGCCCTCGACGACAAGCTCCGTCGTTGGGAGCTCGTCGTCCGCGACGGCGACGTGTACCGTATCCCCCGCCGCAAACTCACCTGAATACGAGTATTCCCACGTCACGACGAACGAGGGAACGACAGTCGAGGTGTAGTCGGTGGGCGGGAGTCCTGCCTGGAAATCTGCCCAGCGTTGATCGTCGCGCCGGAGCCCGCGGTCGGTGGCCGCGAGGGTTTGCGCCAACCACTCTTCTTGGGGTGGATAAGCGTAGCCACGGAGGAGCTGGCGACCCTCGCGTCGTTGCTTCGCCCGGAGGTGCCGCCGTCGCAGGCGTAGCCGAGCCTTTTTTACTGCATCCTTTGGGGCTTCCAGCTCCTTGAGGGTTTCGAGCGCCACAGGCCCGAACCCGTACCAATTACCCGTGAGTGCGGTCGGGCGCGCACCGCGGCCCGGCTTCCATCGGTGCATGCGGATCAACATCCCCGCCCGCTCGAGGGTCCGCAGGTATCTCCACACCGTCGCGATCCCCACGCCCAAGATCGTCGCCCACTGTGGCCCTGACAGGGTGACACCGTGCCGGCCAAGCCGGCGAGCCCACAACAGGAACCCGAGCACGGTGGCCGAGTCGCCAAAACGGTCGCGCCAGATCACTGGTGCCGAGGGGAGCTCCTGACAGTTCAGGAAAAACTCCCAGGAGAGAGAGCGCGCAATCGTCCACTCGCGTTGCGCGGCGTAGTCGTCGGGGCTCAGCCCCTTCGGGCGGCCGGTGTGCTTCGCCACGAACCCGAGCCGCTTCGCCAGCTCCTCGACGCTCGCATCCCCCCACCCTGTGTCGATGTCGAGGCGCGAGGGAACCGGCGGCGCGCACGCGACGAGAAGGGCTTGCTGGGGTTGTGAGCGCCCGTAGTTGCCACCGATTTGTTGTAGTCCAGGGTACGGGAGGACTTGCTGGGGGGCGGGCTGTAGATCGTCGTCGCGGTCCAGCTCCTCAGCGAGCTCCGCCTGGGCTTCCTGGTAGACCCGTTCAAGCTCCGGGATGTGGAGAGTAAACGTCGTTTGCCCCTCTGGCGCGCGCCAGCGCCAGAAAAACACACGTTGAAATTGCTCGGTCGTCGTGGTACTGTCCACTTGAACACCTCGCGGTCTGAGGTGGGGACCGTGTTTCCGGCCAGGGAACCACGGTCCTTTCGTTTTTTGCCCCCCACATGTCCCCCTAGTGCCTCTCTGTTGCGGCCTCGAGGGCCTTTTTCAAATACCCGGTAACAGTGTTGTATCCGGACAGGCGCCCCGCGATCTCGACAATCCACTGTTGCGCTCCTGTTATCGTAATAGTTGCAAAAAGTCGCAGAATGCTGCGGTCGCCAATTACCCAATACAAATCACTAGATGCGCTCCCGTTCCAATTATACCGTTGATCTTCCCACGGGGTAAGTATTGGGATATCGGTGGGAATGATTATTGGTGTCGCTACGGTAGGTCCCACGAAAGCAGGCTGGACCCCAAACCCCGCGTCCGGCACGCACTCTCTTATCAGTGTGTATTTAACTGAGAGTGTTCCGCCGCCAACAGGGTGGATTATCGGGAACGGAAACGGCGAACCCTGTGCAGTGAAGGGGGGGGCGATTGTGCCGTCGTAGAGCTCCAGAAATTGAACCAGGAAGTTTTCGTCGAGGTAGGACAGCCGTAACCACGTGGCGATCTGCTCCAAGCAACACACGGCACGACCGGGAATCGCTTGCCGCACAAGCTCGATTGTATGCACGCCTGCGCCCAAAAGCGGTTGACCGCGTTGGATTGGGATTTGTCGATTAGCTACGTTGAAATATCGAACCTTTTCGGTGTGTTGGTCGGGGTGCGAGTATTCTTGCACGGGGCCGAGAGTCTTACCGATTTGCTCAATCGTCAGGCTCAAAGGTACGAGCGGCCACCCGTAGAACGCATCAGGATCGAGGCGCGCAGCGACGGGTGTCTCGAGCTGGCGCAGAAGGTTCTGCGCCAGCGGGAGCCCCGGGAGGGGTTCTCCGCGGGGGTTGCTCGGAACCTCTGGCGTCACGACGCCCGGCCTCCGTCGACCACCTGGTCACGAACCATCATGATCCCCTCGAGGAGCACGTGCACTGTCGGCAGCACGTCGATGGGATACGAGGTCAGCCGGGTAAAAATGAGCGTGATGTTATCACCACCACCCCACGGATATGGGGTGGCGAACGGGTGCCAGTGGATCCCGTCTCGACCGATCACCAGCGGCTGAAGTGCATCCCTGACGACGATGTTGCTCTGGGTGAGCTCCGTCGACATGGTCTGTTCGCCGTCCAGCCTGTCGAGGTAGACGACATTAAAATTCTGGAACCCGTCCGGCACGGGGTAGACGTTGCGAACGCGAATCCCGGTCATCCACTGCGGCCGGAGGTTGATCGAGATCGTGACGGTGGCCTTCGAACCGACCTGCCCCGAGGGGTTGCCGTTCGCGTCCTGGAAGCGCGCGCTTCCAGGGAAGTACACCGGGAGCCGTTGGGGCGAGTATTCGGCCATGGGTCCTTAAGCCGTGTAGGCGCCGCGGAGCTGGACTCGGCGGGGTCCGCGGTGCCAAACCCGGATGCCGAACCAGAGTTTCATGGTGGCCTGTTTGAACTGCCCCGGGTTCGCCCCATCCGGGACCGTGACGAACGCGAGACCAGGATTCGCGTTCAATTGCTGCAGGAACTCCTTTACCGGCTTGTCCAGCGTGGCCTCGACGACGAGCTTCTTCTTGGCCGCGACGCGCAGGGGCTTGGGCCACTGCCAGACCGCACCGAGATTTGGCTCCCCGTTCTGACCGGGGTAGATCAGCGGGAGGCCCGAGTCGGTGGCGTAGGCGCCGGTCGTGCCGGTACCGCCGGGGAGGTGCGAGCCGGGCACCAGCAACCACTCGTCGGTGTCCTGCAGTTTGACCGAGAAGGACATCGACCGCGGAAGGGTCTGCGTCCAATAGTTGACCATGACCAGGGCGTCCGCGCTGAACTCGACGTCGCGGCCAAGCCCGACCGGCGCGAGGAACTCCACCCCGGTCTGGTAGATCAACTGCGCGAAATCCTCGGTGTTCCCGCTCTGGTTACAGTAGGACTTGCCGATCTGTTTCGTCCGGGAACCGTCGTTCCAGGTCAACAAATCCTCGTTTGCGAAGTCGGAGAACGTCCCTTTCCACCCGTTCTGGGTGACTTTCGGAGCGTCACGACCGACCATGATGGTGTCGTAACGCGTCCACTGTTCCTCGTTGCGAATGTCCTCGATCTTTTGTTGTTCTTCAGCTCCGACGGGGTCGGCCATGGGTCACCTCTGGTATGCTGCGGCGTAGGGGTCGGTGGATGCGGAATTGGTGTACCGGCCGGTATAATCGGTCTCGGTGTTGACAAAGTCGCCGGGGAGCAGGTGCCCCATGGCCCGGCCCCGCCCGCGTCTCCGGGGCGTGCGACCGAGCGAAGTGGCATACTCGAGCCCGTCGAGCGCGGATTTCTCAGACAGGCCAAGCATGGCAACCCACTTGCCACCCTGACGGATCCACGTCTTGCCGGTCCGGCTGTCCTCGAGGACATCACCTTCGTCGGAGGCGCCGAGCCATTTCGGACCGGCCTCGGTGCGGTGAACCATCTCCGACCAAAACATCTTTTGGAACGAGAGATCCAGCGCCCCTTCGAAAATCTTCTGTCCCGCCCCCTGTTTCCAGCGGCCGAGCACGCCGCCCGCGACCAGGCCGGCGCCGATGCAAACGAAGTGGTTCCAGAAGCTCCAGCGGAGGCCCGTCGTCGGGCTCACCCCACCACTGATCTGGTTCTCCTCCGTCGAGCCGATGGTCCTAACCGCCGCCGCGCCGATGACCTTGCCGAGCAGGCGCAGGGCGGCGTCGGAAAGCATCCCACCGAGGCCGAAGTTAAGCCCCATGAACGAGGGATTGCGACGGTACGAACGGCGGCGCGGTGCCAGGGCCACACCGGGATTCTCCCGTGGACGACTCGCACGGCGGCGCCGGCGGGGACGGGAGGAAGGAGCACGGCGGCGGCGCCGGCGACGGCGGGGGTTTTCGGTTGGATTCACGACAGTCACCTCGTAGTCACGGGCCATGGTTGTTTTCCTCAGTAGACGATGCCTCGCTCGGTAACTGTGAGCGGACCGCCCCGGACGGCCCAAACTGGGCCGCCCTGGAACACTCGCACTCTCGCCGAGAATTCGTGTTCGTAGGTCTCGCGGGCTCCCCACTTATCGGAGCGGTAAACGATTTGCACGGCCGCCCCTAATATGGAGAGTTTGCGATTTGGTACGCTGATTGAAGCTGTATGCTTTGCGTCTCGCTGGGACCAACGCTCAAAGAGATTCGCTGCACCATCCGCGCGAACCGCTCCCTTCCGCCGGCCTTTGAGTGCACGCCCCACGACCCACAACAAACATTTTTGCTTGGGACTCCAGAGTAAAAGAGGGTGGTTGCGTTTCCAGTGGTGTTGCAGGTGTTGACCGTCCGGCGCTTCGACGATCAGCTTGACAACCTGCCCCAATTGTGCGACCGCCCCGAGGGCCGCCAATTTTGGCGCTCCCCGCGTGGGGTTGCTGAACAATTCTTGCTGCGCCGGGCCGGATGGCGCAGCGGTGGGCGCCCGCTCGGTGGCCTTCCGCGTGCTGGCCTTGCTGGCCTTCCGCTTGCTGGCCTTCCGCTTCTTGCCCACGAGGCCATGGCGG
>ERZ650311.1007-NODE-1007-length-15143-cov-5.176233_pt1 | contig 15143 bp, 20 predicted proteins | sample MGYA00376247_ERZ650311 | MGnify/ENA primary metagenome ERZ650311 (study PRJEB26733, sample SAMN07839324) | wastewater metagenome | biome: small river; feature: stream; material: water | place: USA: North Carolina | collected 2016-07-28 ... | reverse complement strand
ACGGGAGATTATTGCCTTTTGGGAACAGGGAATTGCCAACCACACTAAGGCATAGTCACCGACGAGAATTGAGGTCTGGAGATCTCGGGCCCTGTCGTACGGCGTAACATCGGCGGATGAGCGACGCTCCTTCTGCACAGATCACTCGCCACCTGGCCGCGTTGATCGCCATTGGCGAAGAAGCGGAATCCTACTTTCGCGAGGTCAAGGCACGCGCTCAGCCCCGCGTCGATGCGGTTGTGAGCCATGTTCCAGCGCCGGAGCAGTCCGACTTCTTCTACGACCCCGCCCTGCTCCAAATTCGGGAGGCGCTCCATGGACGCCCCTTCGCGTATGCGCTGCTCACGGCATCGCCAATCGGGCTTCGCCTGGTGCCGGACCTACCTCGACCGCGCTAGGTGAGTTCTGGGGTATGATCGACGGGTGCAAACCCTCGATCTTGTGCGGCTTCTGGGGGCTGGGCTGTCGTTTCTCTTCGCGGTGGTGCGGTTTGGAGAGCTCGTCTGGGACGTACTCTCAGACCAGCGCAAGGCGGAGATGCTCAAGCGCCTCAGTACGGGCCTCGGCCGCATCGCACGCGGGCTCGACGGGCTACAACTAGCGCTCATCATCCTCGCCGCTCGTCTCTGGCAGCGCGCCGAGCGACTGATGGGACGGGACCTGGACATCGCCGACATTGTCGACAAGTGGCAGAGCCGACCCGGCCCGAGTGTCACGCCGCCGCCGGCAGATGAGGCCCCGCCATCCAGGCCGCCCTCGTCCAGGCGCCGGAAGGGCCCGCAATGACGCGAAGGACCGTCGAAGAGGGCACCTGCGCTCCCAGCCCCGCTGTGCGCGCCAGTGAGTGCTGCGATGAATCCTTCAGGCCGGACCTCGACGACGCTCCTGGCTGCTGCCCGACGACGGCGGTTTTGCCCGTCGAGCTGTTTACGATCCGGGGCCCTGAGAAGCGGACGCAATCGCTTTTCGTCCGCCTGACCCCCGCGGAGCTTGAGGCGGTGCAGTGGTGTCGCCGGGAGGTTGAGCGCCGGCGGGGCGGCGGCCTCTCATTGCAGGACATCGCTCGGCAAGGGCTCGCTCGAATGTACGAAGACCTGAAGCGCACTCGCCCGCGCCGACCAAGTCGCGGCGAGCCCCGATAGCGAAAGAAAGGAACGACGATGCCCAAGAGCAAAGAGAAGTGGGTCCCGATGGCGACGGCGCGCAGACGGCGGCCGGCGCGCTGGATCTGCACGACATGCCAGCAGCAGTTCGCCGGGCGGAAGCTGCCGGACCACGAGCACAGCACTCTTACGCCGCTGTGCGCCTATGAGCCCTGCAGTCAGACGGTGCGGTATGCTGGCCGAGCTTGTTGTGAGGAGCACTCAATCTGATCGACGAGGGTTTTTTGTCGCCTCCCCGACACGATGGTCGGCCGAGGCCCTCAGACGGGGCTTTCCCTTTTTGCTGCCCGTCGAGGCAAGTACAGCCGCGGCGAGCTCGCGCACAAGCTCGACATCGATTGGCAGCGCTTGTACTGGATCGAGATCCACGACACCGACTACTCCAAGGAGAAGTGGGCCAAGCCGCTGGAGCGGCTCCTCGCTGCGCCGAGAGCCGACGAGGTCGTGACGCCGGCCGAGCCGATCGATGGGGTACTTGAGCAAGGGCTCGCCGACTTGCAGCGCGTCCAGGACGCGCGAAAGATTCTCAACCCCTTGCAGGTGGAGTTGCTGGTGTTACAGTTTGCCGACAGCTTCCTCATGAGCGCGCGCGAGGCCCGTCGCCAGCGGGAGTCGTCCTCTAGCCCGCCCGATCGTCCTTCCCAATAAGCAACACGATCTGCTGAACGTCCCTGCGCGCGCTCGCGGCGTACCCCAGTCCCAGATAGACCGCTTCCGGGTCCGGCTGTGTGAGCGCCTGGTCCAGCGTGACCTCCCGCAAGAGCCGCTTTCGGCCAGCAGTCGCCTTCTTGTGGGCTTGTTCGAGCTCGGCCAGAAGCTTTTTGTGGGCGCGGATCTCGGCTTCGCGTTCAAAGTCGGGGTCGATCTGCAGGGCTGGTAGCCCGCGAGACCAGCGCGCCCGCTGCACTTGGGCCAGCACAAGCCGCTTGGGCGCCCGCGAAGGCTGGGCTGGGGCGGACGCCGCCGCCTTTTTCCGGCTTCGATGGGCCCGCTGACGGCAGGCGTTGCCGCAGTACTTGCGGTTTGGGCGCTCTACGTCACCCATCTCCAAGGCGCAGACAGGGCACTGCACCCAGTCATCGTACCGCAGGAGCGGCAGGCCTGGCTAGGTAAGCGTCCCCGAGCGGCCGGGCACCTTTGCGGGCCGCGCAGTGCTCCGTAGCCTGCCGAGACAGCAGCCGCCGTCCTGCAATTCCGTTACGCGCGAGCGTCCGCCTCGGCACAGCGTGGGTCGTAACGGCGACAAGGCGGAGACGGATTGACCCCTAGGCGTGGATTTCCACGACTCCGGGATTTCAGCAACGCGATATGGACACAGCTAGGCCGATAGCGGCGCCTAGCCGGCTGATAGGGGAGAGCAAGGTACGCCGCGGACCACAGCCCCGCCGGCATGGCACGCTGCGAGCAGGCGCCGCACCTGTCTCACAGGTTTGCCGTGGCCGCCAAGGGTGCGCATAGGTCGGTGAAGCCAGGACACCTCCCCCGCGCGCTTGGCGTGCAGGAAGCCAAGCCGAGACGGCAGGCGAGACAGATTCGCTTGTCCGTCGGACGAAAGCGGGCGTTACGGAATTGCAAGATAGCAGGTGCTGTCTCGCAATCAAGAAATCCGACGCTACGCAGAACTTCACGCTGTTACGGCTCGGCTTTGTACCCTAGTTCCAATGGAAGCGTGGGAGAAAATGGGTCCAGCCAACACCACCAGAGCCACAGAAACCGGAGCAGAAGCCAACACCGACCGCGGGCGAGCAGATACCGATCGGGACGAAGAAGAGGGGACGGAGGAGGAGGAAGGCGACACGCCACAAGGGCCCCAAACGCCCGCTATGGCCTCCACGCGCCCTTCCAGTGCGGTGGGTGCCACATCGGCTGCAGCACGCCCTGCAGTGCCCCCTATTGCGCGCCGGCGGCTCCCCAAGCGAGAGGATGGGGAAAGCCCATCGGAAGAGTTCACGCGCCTGATGGGCCACTCCGCAGTGGCTGCTCAAGAGGGAGCACTCGCGTCGAGTCGAGCGCTGATGGCGATGGCAAACGAGACGGCGAGCGCCCGGCTTAAAGAGAGCGAAGCACTGGCCAACAAGCTGCTGACCGAGAGCGAGGCTTTGGCCAAGCGACAGCTTGCCGAGGCGGACGCATCCAGCAAGAGACTGTTGGCAGACACCGAGGTCATCACCAGCCGACAGCTTGCCGAAGCGCAGGCGTCTGCCAAGAGAATGCTGGCGGAGGCGGAGTCCCTCACCAGCCGGCAGTTTGCCGAGGCGGAGTCATCCAGTAAGAGGCAGCTTGCCGAAGCGGATGCGGCCAGCAAGCGGCTGCTCGCGGAGACGGAGGAAATCACCACCAAGCAACTTGCGGAGACCCGAGAGACGATCCGTAGGCTGGAAGAGGCGGCCAAAGAGTCCATCGCGAAGCGGGAAGCGACGGTCGACGAGCGCGAAAAGTCGGTCGCCGCGCGAGAGGCCGAGCTGGCCCGCCGGGAGCTGGAGCACCAGGACAAGGTCATGGGAGAGCACCTAGCCCTCCTCGACCTCCGCCGGAAGACGGAGGAAGAACTCAAGCCCCTACGGGACGCGATCATAGGCGACTACGACAGGCACTCTGCCGAGTTTGCAAAGAAGGTTCAGGCTGATCGCCAGCATCTGCACGAGCAGCTCGCGGCCGAGTGGAAGGCACAGCATGACAGCATGCTCACGGAACGAAGGGCACAGCACGCGGCGCTGCAAGAGCAGCTTGCCGCCGAGGTCAGAATTCACCGGGAGCAGCTTGCCGCTGAGACCAAGAGCCACCGGGAACACATCGAACTGATGACCGCGCAGGCCAAAGAGATCACGACGCAGGCTAAGGAGATGGCCTCCGAGCGTGCGGACTACTCCAAGAAGTTGGTGGACAACGTGGACCTGGGCGCCGGCGCGCTGCTCAAGATCGCGGAGACGGTGCAGAAGCAGGCGGACCTCGTCGGCCAGATGAGCGAGCTGTCCGCCAGCGCCCCTCCACCGCCCAAGACTACCGGCCCCGAGGTGATCGGCAACGTCGCGATCAGCCTCTTCGATGCGATCAAGACCCTGGGCGTGACCGCGCTGAATGCCAACCCCAAGCTAGCCAAGGCGCTGGAGGGTCCGCTCGGCAAGGGCGCCGAGCTCGCGAAGCTGGGCGAGCAGGCAGCGACCGAAGCGGGCTTTGTGCCGAACACGCGGGCGGAGCCGCCCTCAGAGGCTCCCCGTCCAGAGTCGCCCCCACCGCCCGATCCTGCGGCCGTGGCACTCGATCTGCCGCTTGCGGTGCTGAACAAGCCCGAGGTGCTACAGCAGCTTCAGGCCAAGTTTGGCCCTGACTTCATGCGAAAGGCCCGCCTGGCGGACTTCGTGAAGCTTGCCCAAGAGACTCCAGGTCATGCCGGCTGATCCATACGTGGTGCTGGGCGTGGCACGCAGTGCCTCGCTGTCGGAGATCAAGACCGCGTATCGGCGTCGTGTTGCGCAGACTCACCCTGACCAGCACCCCAACGATCCGCATGCCGCAGCTCGGTTCCGCGCCGCCACGGCCGCGTGGGAGGCCATCCAGACCGAGCGGGGCGCGAAGCAAGAACCGGCTTACGAGGCGCCGCCGCATGCGGAGCCGAAGCCGCCGCCCCCACCGGCGCCGGGCTCCGCAAAGGAGCGGCTGGTGCAGCACGCGGTAGCGACCGGCGTCGTGGCCACCGAAGCGGCCGTCGAAGGGCTTGCCGATCGGCTCGCACAGCAGGGCGGCTGGAAGACTGTCGTTGGAGAAGCGCTCCGAGGAGCCAGTCAGGGCCTCGCGCAGGGAGCGCGTATCGTTATGGGCGGCGAGGCGGCAGCACGTCCGCCAAACGACAAGAATCGAGGATGAGCCTAACCTCAACCGCGACGTAGGTTCCCCGTCGCGCAGCTCGTTCCTCTAACCAATCTGCAAGGTCAGCCGGCAAGCGGACGTGAATCTCTGCGAAGGAGTTCGTGCCCCGTTTCTTCCCCGCCACCGAACAGTAGTTTACCGCGGTTTGGCGCCCCACTGCCGGGGTTCCGCCCGCGTCCTCGCGGAGCTCAGCGGGATACTTGCGGGACACCTGCGGGATACTTGCGGGATACCTGCGGGATACTTGCGGGACACCTTGATGCTTTGACCTCGCTCGCCGTGCAAGCTCAGACCAGCAACGCACAGGCACCCCACCAAGCGAGGAACCGATGGCCGACAAACCGCAGAGCGCACTTGCCATCCGTAAACAGGCGATCAAGGACGCCCAGGCCACTTACAAGGCCACCGTGGCGAAGCTGAAGGACGAAAACAAGCAGCTCGTCAAGCAGAGCCGAGACGCCGCTGCGATGGCGCGCAAGTCGCAGGAAGTCGCCCTTGCGGCTTCGGAGCAGAACCAGTCGCTTCTGCGATCGGTCAGCAGCCAGAACAGCCGAGCGGGCGTTGGGGCCACCGTTTTTTTATCCTCGGTCATCGCCACCGGCGTAGCGCTTGGCTCCAACCAGTTCGTTCTGTGGCTCGCCAAGCCCAACCCCGGCGACAAGGAAGCGAACTTCGTGGCGCGCAACCGCGGCTTCTTTGAGGCGTTGCCGGGGTTCATCTTCGGCAGCGGCTTGGGCGGCATCGCCGTTTGGCGGGCTGGCTCTCAGACGACCGAGTATGGCGCTGGCGACGAGTTCCTGCGGAACATGTCTGCTTCGCTCCTCACCGTCGGCATGGTGCGCGGCGGCGATGCGCTCCTAAGTCCCTTGCCCAAGTAGAACGGGGAGCTGGTCGTGAACCTCGCGGAGCTCAGCGCCTGGGAGCGGATCTATCTCGCCATGCAAGTCGGCGTGCGCGATCCGCTGCTTCTGACGCAGCTCAAAAAAGAGGTGCTCGACCTGCTGGACCCCGAGTCCCTACTCCTTCTTGCGGCACTGATCGCCGTGACCACACTGGGTGCGGCCTGGGGTGGCCCGGCCGCCTGGGTGGCCGAGATGGGAGTCGCGGCTGCCGGCCTTTGGTATCTCGGCCGCGACCTCGTGACGATCATAAGCAACATGGCGACCTTCGTGAAGCTCGCCGTGGCAGCCAAGACGGACGACGACATCAAAGCCGCTGGGCACGAGTTCGCGCTTGCGCTCTCGCGCCTGGGCAGCACGGCGATTATGAGCATCCTGTCCGCAGGGGCCTTCAAAGCCGCACGAAGTCTTCTTGTGCCCCGTCTGAAAAGCGCCATGGGCAACCGCGCCACGGCGCCAGAGCCGCGGCCCACCGAGGCCAAGGCCAGCGCAGAAAAGCGACCGGAGAGGCCGACTGACAAGCCGGTGGAGAAGTCACCGACCGACAACAAGGCGCCTCCCGCCGAGACGAGTCTAGCCAAGAAGGTGGCGACGGCAATGGGCGAGGGCGGAGTCGCACGCCCGGTGTCGGAGCTATCGCTTGCCCAGGTGCTCCTCCCGATCGGACTCATCGCAACCGCGGCCGGTGTCGGTGCGGTGCTGCTGCTCAAGGGACGCTCCCAGGAGGTCAAGGTACGTGTCGTCAGCGCTGCCTAGCTCTGAGCAACTGGCCGAAGCCGGCCGTGAGCAGCTTGGCGCCCTACACCGCGTCGGGACGCTGGCGGCGCACTTCGGCGCCGAGAAGCTGGATCAGCAGTACGGGACGCTCGGCTATCTGACCTCCGAGGTCGACCGCTTCACCCAAAGCGTCGGCCGCACATTTTCGGCCGGGGGCCTGCTGCCCGAGGCGTACGTGCCCCCTAAACCGCCACCGAGCATCGGCACGGTGCTGGTGGTGGGGGGCCTGCTCACCGTGGGCGTGGTCGGTTCTGTCGCATTGCTGGTCCGAGGAGGTCGCCGTGGCTGACGAGGCAGATTTTGAGGCCGCAGGGAAACGCATCCTCCTGGGTCTGCATCGCGCGGGCCAAGGCTTCGCTCATGGCGGCGGCTCGATTGTGGATCTGTTCACGGGCGGACAGCTCGGCGCGGCAAAGTCAATCGACGAGTTCACTGCCGGCGTGGGGCTCGCCTATGCCGAGCTCGATGCGCTGCCCGAGGACTCGCCCGAGGCCCGGTACATAAGAACGTCTCGCGCGATCGACCGAGTCCGCACGCAGAACGTGGCCGAGCAGGCCGATCGCGACCTCCGTTCGATGTCCGAGCCAGGCACGCCGTATGGCCCGCCTTCCGAGGAGGCGGACGCATCACGCGATGCCTCTGCCAACCGGCCTGCAGCGTCCGAGGTCAGGCCCGTGGACGAGCGGCTGGCTGCAGCGCAGGAGACCGCACGCAGGGAACGCGAGGCAGCGAGGGCCTACGCGGCGCCCGCGCTGCAACAGGACCCACGGCCGGCACCGATCCGCACCAGCCGGAATCTACCGAAACCACCGCCGTCGCCACCGAGCCCACCGCGACCTCCGTCGTCCGGCAACGTGGATTTGAACGAGGCTCTGCAACTCTTCGCAAAGTTTTCCGGGGGGACCCGCTCATGACGATGTGGCACACGAACCTCATCACGCCTGTCCAGCGGATGGAGTACAACGACAAGCAGTTTCTGCGCACGCCGGAGCAGCTCCTCGGGACGGGGACGGGCTTCTGGGGTCCCCCAGCGAGCGCGATCAAGTCTGCGTTGCCCGACGACTACGGCAAGATCAAGCTCGTCGAGCTCGGCGTAAGCGCGCCCGACGCGCACGGCTACGCCAGGCCCAACACGATCTGGGTTGTGGGTCCGGCCAGCACCACGCCGGACGCCGGCATCTGGGTCCTCAACGTCAGCGACAACTACGCCAAGGAACAGGCCGAGCGATACGGGCAGAAGCTGATGGCCGGCTGGTACATGAAGATCGGCCCTGTGCCCTTCGCCGAGACCCTATGGACCTCGGAACTCAAGAAGCAGGGCGCCGAGGACAACTGGGCCCTGTACAACAAGGTCGTCGGTCGGTCGATCGCGGAGATTTCCGCTGAGAACGAAGAGGCTAGGAAAAATGCCGCAGCCAAGATCGAGGATGCTCGGCAGAAGAAAGAGATCGCGGACGCGGAGCAGCTCGCCAAGGACATCAAGGCAGGCAAGGTCCCCGCCAGCACGACCACGACAGGAGGCACGACGGGGACGCCCGTGCCCGGCTCGTGGATGGTGGCCGATACAACCTACGAGCTCGTGACGCTGCCGCTGCAGGGCGGACCGCCGGTCGCGGTCGACATCGCCTGGCGTGCTCCCAAGAGCTACCAGTGGAAGCTCACCGACGACCCGAACGCAGGGTTTCGACTCGCCGGTCGGCCTGGCGCAGGTCCCTATGTCTCTGGCGGTCAGACGCCCGCGGCCTATGGCCTGCCCGCCTACGTCGTCGGCCGCGCCTCATCCGGCCAGAGTGGCGTCATCGCTGCTTCGGCACTCACCGCACTTTTCGGCCCGGATTGGGCCAAACCGTAAGGGGGAAGCATCATGGCAGAGAAGAGTTTGGTTCCAATTGGTCAAGTTGGTGCGGATGGCACCTTGTTTGCGAATCCGGCGGCCCTGGCGCTGGGTGGGGGCAACACCGGGATCGCCGGCGGCATCTTCGCCGGACAAATGGCGCCGGCAGGCCAGCCCGTGTACGCGCAGCAACCGCAGGTGGTGATGATGGGCGGCGGCGGGGGCCTCTCGAACATCCCGTGGCAGGCCATCAAGGGCGGCTTCCTCACGGTGGCGGGTCTGTTCCAGCGCGCGAACCAGGAGAGCCTCAAGGAAGACGTGTCCGATGCCGAGGCGGAATACAACACCGCCAAGAGCAACGTGGACGCGGCGCTCAACGTCTTTTCGGCGAGCGGCACCGCCGCGAATCAGCTCGCCTGGATGCGCGCCCAGTCGGCACTCAACGAAGCGACGCGCAAGGTCAACGACGCGCAGACCGCACTCGGCATCGAGAATGCGCGCTCGTCGCTGTACACCACGGCCGGCGGCGTCGGCGACATCATGCAGTCCTTTGGCGGCGGCACCTATCCGGGCCTTTCGGGCTTTGGCGGCGGCGTGCCGATGATGGCGGCGGCGCAGCAGCCCATGATGGTGGCGGCTCAGCAGCCCATGATGGTGGCGGCTCAGCAGCCGCCGATGGTCTACATCCAGGGTCAGGGATGGAGCCCCATCGTCGGCGGGTTCATTGGCGGCATCGGCGGTGGCTTGCTGGCCAACGCCTTCACCAGCGACCGCAAGTAGCCCGCGAATACGCATCGAAGCCGCGCTTTGCGCGATCTGAACTCAAGCGCCTCTGGGCGCCACAACGAATTGGGGGATAGGCCATGTGGGATACGATCGAGAACAGCCTGCGCGAGGCGCAGCGTCAGATGAAGGCGGTCGAAGGCACTGCGTGGGGCGCGGCCCTTGGCGGCTTGGTGGCCGCCATCACCGAAGGCACCCGCTTTGCCCGGAACAAGGTCGACAAGCTCAACAAAGACATCACCAACCTGCAGAACCGCCTCTCGGCCGTCGAAGGCAAGGTCGATCAGGTGTTTGTGCCGCCGGTCTCGCCGGGCATTCCGCAGCCGATCAACCTGCTCGGCAGCTTCACAGCCAACGGCGGCACCGTCACGCTGGTCAGCGGTGACGATCGCGGGTTCCGCATGCACTTTAACAACAACGGAAACACCGTCGTGGCGGGATCAAAGCTGGGCACGATCAAGTTCGGCAAGCCCTTCGTAGCGCCACCCAAGGTCTTCATGCAGAAGGTTGGGGCCACCTCGGGCACCGTCGAGCTGTATCCCGACTCGGCCAGCCAGACGAGCTTTGACATGTACGTGGATAGCTGGGTGGCCGGCGAGCCGGAGGCCGATTACGACTTTTTGATCATCGGCCCGCAGCAAGTAGCCGGCTAGTCGCTGGCGCGACGTGATCATCGGCCCGTAGCAAGTAGCCGGCTAGTCGCTGGCGCGACGGAAGCTGTTCCAGCGGCAAGCCCGCGGCCCCAGATCGGCCGCGGGCTCTGCTGCTCTTTCCCATTCAACTGGGGGTATCAAATGGCGGAGAAATACAAGGGCATCAACTATCCCAGGAAGCTGTACGACTCGATCATGCAGGCGATTCACGACGTGGGCGGAGTCCGCGCCACCGACGTAGAAAACGCAGGCAACATCGACGAGCTGTACGCACGACACGCCGCCCTCAAGACCCGTGCGGACGCCGGCGACACCTATCTGCAGACGATCGAACTGCGGCTCCGCGCGCTGGAGTCTCAGGCGCTCTATCTGGAGCTGGGCGACGGGACGCCGTTCACCGGAGACGGCGCAGATCAGGTGCTGCCGCACACCCTAGGCGCTGTGCCCAAGCTGGTGCTTCTCGTGCCGGTGACGGGAGACGCAACCTTCACGACGGTCGGGAAGACGGAGACCACCGTGACGGTGCGGGTGGACGCCACCGCCAAATACCGCGTCTTCCTCTTTCGCTAGCCGTGTTCAAGGGGGCCCTGCATGCCATCGAAGCCCAAAGGCGCCCCCATGCGACCTCGTTCTGCCCCCTCCCCACTCCCGGGCTGGGTTTGGCCCGTCTCCGTCCTTAGCGCGGGCGCCGCCATCGGGCTTGTGGCCCTCGCAGCCACCCGCCAGAAGGGCCCAGCGCTTCCGGCGGGCCGCCCCTCTCCCTATCTCGACCCTGTAGCCGCCGATGCGCTCGACATCGAAGCCGCAGCACGAATGGTGGCGAGCGAGAACCCGCGAGGTAGCGAGGCCCTCAAGCGCGAGCAGCTCTACACGCAGATTGCACAGGCGAAGCGACATCGCCAGAGCGTCTACGAGCGCATCACCGGCGGCGCGCACTATGGCCCGCAGAACGACGTCCGCCCAGTGAGCACGGACCAGTCGGCCACCCCCCTCGACCGCGAGCTCGCGCGCAAGGTGCTGAGCGGATCGGCGCCGGCCGCGCAGTTTCCGTTGGCGCGAAAGTTCTTTGAGCCGGCCGTGCAGAACGCGGCCTTCGCCGTCGCAGAGCGCGCCCGCAGGAAGCAGAAGGCCGGCGAGAAGCTGACCCCGCAGGAAACGCGGCTCCTCGGCTATCGCAAGGATGCCGATGGCATCCGCAAGAGCTGGAGCAGCGAAGGTGCGCGGCTCCTTGGAACCCTTGAAGGCGTGGAGTTTTGGACATGAGTGACGTATCGCAAGGTGCCGTCAACAAGCTCGTCAAACACCTGCAGGCCCTGGGCTACGTCTCGCTCACGGATGCCGACCTGGCGCTGGTCAAGCAGGCCGTCGCGACCTTCCGGTCCAGCAAGGCGGCAGCACGCTTCATGTGCGGCGTTCTCGGCGGGAAGAACAAGTGCCTCACCCCGCTGCCCAACATAGACGTGCGGGGCGACAAGGCATCCAAAGCCCCGGCGAGCCGCATCCCATCGCCCGATGAGATTCGGCTGCGCGGGATGGCGATCCCCAAGGCCGCGGCCGTAAGCAAGGTGAAGACGCCCCGGATGCCCGCGGTGAAGTTCTCGCGCGTCGTGGAAACCGAGAGCTCGCCCAAGGCGGCAGCCATGAAGGCGAAGGCCAAGCCGAAGACCACAGCCAACCCAAAGGCAAGCCAGGTGCGCATGCCGAAGGCCGCACGGGTCTTGCTGAGCACGCTCGCGATCCTCGAACGAAACACGCTGGATATCGAGGCCAAAGCAACCGCCGCACACAGCAGCCTCGGAGACAAGCGCCTCTCCCGCAGCAAGAAAAAAGCCGTACAAAAGCGGATCGAGAAGCTGAGCCAAGCGCTCGATGAGGTGGTCTTGGAGGTAGCTGACACCGAGAGGCAGCTTGCCGCGGTGGCGGCCGAACACAACACGACGGTCTTTGAGCTCAAGGCCCTCCGCCGAGAAAAGGCGTGGGACAAGAAGGCCAAGGAGCTCTCGGCGATTGGTGCCGCAGAGGATGCGAAGCTCAAGGCGACACTAGAGCGTGCGCGCGCCCTTCTTGCGCAGCACGACGCCGAAGCCGCGCAGGCCAACAGCGGACCCAAGAAAGCCGAATGCCCGCCCTGCGCAGAGCCCAGCCCAGCGAAGGGCACAAGGGACAGGGACAAGTCTGCGAAGGCTGCGAATACCCCGGTCATAGCGCCACGCGAGCGGCCTCGCAAAGCTGCCAAGGCTCCCAAGGCGCCCAAGCCGCCCAAGCTGGCCAAGGCCCCAAGGGCTCCCAGGGCTCCCAAGGGGCCGCAGGCGGCAGCCCCGAGCAGAACGACCATAGAGACGCAGCCACCGGGCCGCGAGCAAGGGACCAGGATGCCCCCAATCACCGCCAAAGCGGGCGCGGCACCCGGCGAGCCGTCCCCGAAGCCACCACGCGAACCCAAGCGCGGCAAGGCTCCGAGCCCGCCGAAGAACGAGCCGACCGACGACGGGACAGCGCTTGTTAATGAGCTCGCTGCCCAACTGCTACGAGAGCAGTAGGCGATGGGCCAGTCGGCGCGTCGAGTGGACGCGGCACGTCGAGACAACCTTGTCGCGGCCGTCCGGCACCGCCTTGTGCGCGGAGCTCGGGGCGGGGCTGAACGGCTCGCTGCGATCAATCGCTGGTTTGAGGCAAACCGGCCGCTCCTCCTGCTTGTGGCGCAAGAGCTGATTGCTTCAACGGCCGCGTACGATGCCGGCGAGGCATGGACCACCAAGCCGAAGTGTTCGATCTGCCGGAAGCCTCGGGGGAGCAATCCAGCATGCGAGAAGTGCAGGAGCACGCGGCGGATGCTGAAGGAGCGCCACAGCCCGACGCCGAAGCAAATTGAAGCGAGGGACGCCACGCTAGCCCAAGTCGCCGCGGGCCAGGCTGCCCGCGAAGCGCAGGAGGAGGCTCGGAGGGCTCGGCTCACCGGCCGAAGAGTGCGGGTGGCGCTGGTGGGTTGCGGCAAGTCCAAACTCGACAGACCCGCCAAGGCCAAGGATCTGTACACAGGCAACCTCTTCCAGGCTGCCCGCTCCTACGCCGAGCGGTGCGCTGACGAGTGGCTGATCCTTTCGGCGTCTCACGGTGTCGTCGAGCCAGAGACCGTCCTTGAACCGTACGAGCGCACGCTGTCATCGATGCGTCTGTCGGAACTTGAGGCGTACTGGCGTCGCAATCGAAACTGGCTTGACCAGACGTACCACGGTCTCGACGTGGAGTTTGTTGGCCTAGCGGGACGCGACTACCTAGGTGGGCTTGGCGGCCTCAATCTCTCGGAGCCGCTCGACGGCATGGGGATCGGGCAGCGGCTGAGGTGGTTGAAGGAGGCCGCGGCCGGCTGCGCCGACTGCTCGCCCAACTGCCAGGGCGAGAGCGCTTGATGGACACCGGCGAGCTCGTACGCCTGCGCGGCATGCCCAAGACCGAGTGGCATGCGCCCACCCGCACCTGGCTAACGCTCGACGGCACACTGGGTCGGGTTCGGCGCCGTTACGGCACCGCGTATCCCGGCCTAGCTGTGGACCTACTGCGACGGCACCGTGGGACGGGGAAGCCGCTGCGTCCCCGGACGGTCCATATCACGCCAGACCAAGCTCTCCGTGCGGAGCCGCTCGGGGCCGATGAGGAGCGCCTGGTCGCCGAGTCCGCGCCTCTGCTTGCTGCCGCGGAGCGCGAGCGGGATCGCAAAGAAGTGGGGGGCGCCCTTTGGCGCCAGAGCTGGGAGAGCACGGGGGAAGCGATGTCAGACGCGAGAAGAAAACTTGTCGATGAGGTCGAGCAGGCACTTACGGACGGGGCCAAGGGCAAGCCGGAAGCGCTTCAGGCCATCGCTCGCTGGTTCGACGCGAACCGGCCGCTGTTGACGCTGGCTGCCCAGCACCTGCTTGCCAGGGCAGCGGAGAAGCCGACGAGCCAGCCTACGCTCACGGACTCAGAGCTACAGAGCCCACTTGGCGATGAGGTCTACCTCAACGGGGAGGGCGATCTCGAACCCGCGGAAGTGCTCGACGCGCTCGGCGAGCCCCATGCCTGGGACGATGAGTCTCTCGCCGCGGTGCGCGAGATCGAGAACTGGGACTTTGATGCCCATTTCGATGGGCGTCATGGGAGAAAAGACGAGTTTGCGGCCCTGTATGATCCCTTTTATGCCACTGGCACATCCAAGCCCGAGGACCAATACACCGAGGCCGTAGGCGATGTGGCGTACCTCATTTGCCCCCGTCGGCTGCTCCTGGCACGCGCGGGCCGTCCCCTTCTGTCGCTTCTCGCTTCCGTTGCTCCTCACCTAGAGCACGCACGACGGGCGGCCGGCTGGGACTATCGAGAGCCCATGATGGCCGCGGTCATTGACGCGATCCAGGTGGAGTATGCCGAGCGTCAGGAATCCGTCATCCGACGCTGGCTCCTGGCAAAAGAGCGGGCGTGCTTGGCGCATGGAGTCTCTGGCGTGTTGTTCTTCGCGTTGCTGTTTCGCGGGATTGGCGCAGACGCTCACAGACAGGCGTTCCGGCGAGTCGCCAAGTTCGTTGGAGATCGCGCGGACTACAACCCACCCGGCCAGCCGGTTCTGCCCGGATTCAAGGCGGACACCGCCGAGTCCGTGTTGCTTGAGGCGCTGCGGCAGATGACTCCTGACTTAGCGAGAAGGCTGGATACGGACCTCGGCGAAGACTTTGAGGAGCTAGCGGGCGATGAGTCGTGAAGTTATCGCATCCGTGCAGGCGAGCCTGCTCGCTTCAGCGCCAGCCCGGGCCGAAGAGATTGGCCGCTTCTTTTCGAGCAACGCCTCGCTGCTCCTACTCACGGCGGATCGCCTCTCGCGAACGCGAACGGGCACGGGCAACATCATCGCCGATGTCCGCGCCGAGCTCACGGCCGCAGCAGCGCCTTCGGCCCGCGAGCTCCTTACCAGTTGGTTCGATAGGAACCAGCCCCTGCTTGCCCTCATCGCGCGTCGCCTCTCGACTGCCCTCCCAGCGCCCGCCGTCGTGTTGGCGGAGCCAGACATTCCCGAGCTGTGGTCGCCCCAAGCGCGCACGGCCGCGAACCTGGCCGCGATTGCACTGCTCGACACCGACGCGACACTGTCGGCCAGCGACCGTGACACGCTGCGCAAGTATTCGGGCTGGAGATCGGA
>ERZ650311.1006-NODE-1006-length-15151-cov-4.606187_pt1 | contig 15151 bp, 13 predicted proteins | sample MGYA00376247_ERZ650311 | MGnify/ENA primary metagenome ERZ650311 (study PRJEB26733, sample SAMN07839324) | wastewater metagenome | biome: small river; feature: stream; material: water | place: USA: North Carolina | collected 2016-07-28 ... | reverse complement strand
AACCGCGCAGAACTTGAGGGCATGGTAAATGGCCACCAAGGCGATACAAACCCGTGCTGTGCTTCTGTACCGTCGAAACCTGCCACAGCGTTCGTCCACAGTCCCCAACCGTCGTTATTCGGGTTGGTAGGGCTTGCGGAGGTGTTATAGGCAAGGTTGGTACCAGCACCCTGGATACCTGACACGGCGCTTACAGGGACACCACCGCCAGAAGCAAGGATTACCCGGCCGTCTGCCCCACGGATCACCAGGCTGGTACCATCCCACGAGAAGCCCGCACCAGTGGGACTACCCACGTGCAGCTTGTAGAAGCCTGAGTGGTAGCCCATCCAAATGCCGTTGCCGGTCATGTACCCGGTTGAGCCACCACGGATAAAACCAGCAGCGTCAAGGGTGATGTTGCCAGCAGTCATCGTGCCAAGGTTCGCGCTGATGGCCGACAGTTGGTTCACGTTGAGTTTGTCGGCAGTCACACTATTTGCGACCAGGTACCCACCATCACGGGTAAATTTCCACGCAGTACCGTCCCACCCGTACAAACCACGGGTATTTGTATCGGCAACATCAAGGAAGACGGCTGTCTGTCCATTGACCGCAGCAGGGTTAGCCGGCAGGGTTCCGACTTTAACAATCCCCCCGGTAGCGGTTGGGGTAGCCGACACCGAAGACGACACGTTCAGGCCAGACTCACCGAACGTATCGTAGAAGGCCACGCGGAAGTAGACAGGGAGTCCCGGCTCAAGGCCCGTCTTCATGAAGGCATTGTCCTTGCCGCGATAGACCAGGTTGGACGGCAACGGGGTGACCGTGGAGGACGTAGACATCCACACCAGCATACCCTCAAGGTCTTGGTCAGCCGGGCGCTGGGCCATGATACTGACCTGGCCAGGTCCGGCCTCGGTGGTGATGCCCACGGGCGTGGCCGGTGCCGGGTTGGTCGCTACCAGACTTGCCCAGTTCTTTGAGGCACCCCGCCAGGAATTAGCCTTCACCTTGAATGTGAGGTCTCGGCGCGGCCCACCATCAGTCACGTTCTGGTTGAAGGTGTAGGTGTATGCGGGGGTCTCGGTGAGTACCTCTCGAAGCATGGTGGAACCAGCCCACACCTGGATGGTGTAGGAAATAGCCCAGTCAAGGCGGTTCCATTTAACAGGGCAGTCAGTCCCGTTGAAGTTCGGGGCAAGGCTCAGGCCCGTCACATCAGGCTCGACATATGACATATCAACCACGTGGTTGATGGTCACGACCGGGCCACGAATGCCGAGACTATTCTCGACGGTCACGCTGATCTGGTAGTTACCAGCGGGGATGTTGTCAATGTCGTAGCTCGGGGACGTGGTCGCACGGGTGACCTGGTTCTCACCCTCACGCTTCCAAGACACAAAGAAACGTGTAGCTCCAGCCGGCGCAGTCCAGCTCACCGAAACACGTGAGGCGTACTCCATGCTGTTCAGCTTGGCTACGTCATTGACTGCCTTCAGGTTCGTGACAACGCCAGGCACAGTGGAGATGCTAGTGGTAGGTCTCGGCTCCAACTTGAGGTTCTGCTCAACGGCCGCGTAAATGCCTGGGATGTGCTCAATTGCGGTAATCTCAACGATACCGGGCTCAACCTCGGTTACAGCGGACACCCTCCACAGCTCGGGCACCAGGTTCTGTGCTGAAAGCACCCAGACCGCATACTTCTGAGGAACAGACGAAAGCGGGGTCACCAGCGTAAGAGAGGTGAAAGTTGTGGCAACGGCGATGTCTGGGGCAACCTCGCGACTCTCCACCACCCCGGAAGGCAGGATCACGGACACGCTGTAGCTGACGCCGGGTTGCAGCTCGACCGGGTTATCCAGCTCGATAGAGTTCATGGTGGCCCCCATGATCCGGCCACCCATACGCTTACCGGCACGCAATGGGTCACTGGTCAGGATTACCTCACCAGGGGATACCCCGCACCCTTCAAGGCCGGTCTTGAACGATACCGTGTCGGTAACCTCAAGCTCTGTGAGGAGGGTCCACACACCCAGGCGATGCGCTTGCCCACGACTGGTGCAGCCCATGGCAGTCACTTCGACTTCGCGGACACCGAACCGAGCGATCCCGTCCTTGTCATCCACATACTCGACTTCCTGCTTATGCAGGTTGTCCGGGTTGTTGTAGGTGACAAGGGCTACGGTGTGCCGGGCTTGACGGGCAGTGCCACTGTAGGTGAACTGGCCATCAAGCACATTGGACTGGTTGAAAATCTTCACGGGATCGGATGGGCGATCCTGAGCGCACATGATGCTGGAACCGCTCCAGTAGGCAATCCCACGAAAGATGGACGCCATGTTCATCAGAACCTTAATGGCCTCTTCCCGCGTCTGGATCATCAGGTTGCACGTGAACCGAGGTTCCATACCACCCATACCATCAGGCACAAGCTCATCGCAGTATTTTGCGATCTCGTAGAGAGTCCACTTATCAACCTGAGACGATTCGATAAACGACCCGAGACCATACCGATCACTCGTTGCAAGGTCGTACCAACACCATGCGGGGTTGTCAGTCCAGGCATAGTCGAAAGTACCATCCCAGAAAAGCGGGTACTCGCGGGTGATGGGGTTGTAACCCTTGGGTATTTTGACTTTCAGCAGCTTGGTCAGGTAGGCCCGTGACGGGACACGGCTAAAAAGCGACGAGTCAACGCGAAGCCCGACTAGGGCCGTGTTTGGGTAGGACAGCTTGTCCTTCACGATCTTGGTCAGCGTGCCCCAGTAAAGCTGGTTTTGCACTGAGCTAGACGTGGAGTCGGGTGTAAGTCTACGGACACGGACATCCCACGGGCCATCGCCATCAAGTGGTAGCTCATAGGATCGCTTGTATTCCGAAGAGGTCTTGCCTTCGATGGAGCCCATCAGCTTTTGAACGAACCCACCGCCGTTCGACTGTATGTCGATGGCAAACTCTACCTTGCTTCCGTTGGTGTCCCCATTGCTTGTGTTCTGAGAAACAAGTCTGGGTACGGACAGGTTAACGCGGACAGCGTCGATGTAGCTTTCGCTGATATGGCGAACCACAGGACCGCCGCCTGCAGCGCCAGACTTAACCTCCTGGGAAACGTCGATCTCCGATGCGACAGTGCCACCAGTTGGCAACACAGGCTGGTCTTGTGTGCCGGGCACAAAGCTCCAGGTCACTCCGCTCAGGTCGAAGTTGGCCGCACCGCTTGAATTACGCAGGGGCACACCATCAAACAGGATGTTCTGTTCCGCACGAGCACGTTGTTCTTCAACGGTACCGACCCCATCAAGGCCGACAATGCCCTCGATCTCACCTTCACCGAGTAGGTCGATGATATTGGCCCATTCGCGTGAGCGGAGGGTATCGTCAGCTTCAACAGGGGACCGACCAGAGGATGAACTACCGCCACCCGCGCCACGAATATTAAGTTGCACTGACAACTTCCTCCACAGAGAACATCTCTGCACTAATGACATGGGAACCGATAAGCATCTTCCCGTACCCAACACTTACAGCATACCCAGACCCAACCGTATTGACTGGACCATCAAACAGGTAGCTTGGTTGAAATGACTTGTTGTTGGAACTCATCGACTTTGGTGACGGCGCAAGGAGTTCTGCTACACCACCGATTACGAGGCTGGCACCAGTTGACATCAACACCGTAGCAGTGACCGGGGATAGTGTCCCACCAGACGCGATTGTGGCCGCAATCAGGATGGCACCAATAACGATGCGTGTGGTTGCATTGCCACCAGCCACATAGGGGATCAGCTTTATTACCTCGTGCTTTGAGCAAGGGTACCTCATCTCCTCCGCTCCCCTTTCGTCCTCACCAACCTTGATGATGTACCCAGGCTCGGAGTGCTTTTCGATGTGCTGTCTAAAGCCCTTGAGCTGACAACAAAGTGCTCTTATCGCTTCAGCGGGAGTGCGAACGTCGAGAGTAAACTCACTACCAAACTTTCTCAGACTCCCATACAACTTAATTGTTCTCATACCAAACTCCGGTGCCTAGCTGCCTCTACCGTTACCTTGCGCCAATACCCGTCATATACCCCATCTCCGCTCAGCTTTCCGATGAGGTGCTGCAGGAGCGTGGTTCCACCAAGAAAAACTGCTGCGTGGTTAATGACCTTGGCGCGGCACTTCATTAGCAAAACATCGTGCGGCCGTAATTGATCCAGTGGTACAGAGACAAACCCTGCGTATTCCAGGTTATCTACGAATGGGCTGGTAACGCGGTTATCCCAATCTTCCGGCCGTTCAAAGTCAGGGATGAATATACCTAACTCAAGTCTGTAATAGTCCCGCACAAGGGCGAAACAATCCAGTACGCCGTAGTGAAATTCCCGCCTCCTGAGCGGGGCTACATACCCACTCGGCTCCACCACATGGTAATCGCCAACGGGGTGATTCACAATAAGCCAGGGCAATTCTGTGGCCTCGCACGAGGTCAAATCCGCCTGGCTCGGGAGTGCCGGAACACCGTAGTGGGAATGAGCTATACCGATGATCCGGTATTTGTCTTCAACCTGTGCGTATTCAACTGGGTCAATCACAAATTCATTCAAACAACGCGCTATATTGGTACAGCGGATATACCGCTGGGTGCCGTCATCAACTACGATGAGCCCACACGCTTCGGCAGGCGCAGCCTCAGCCGCGTGCTGTCGAACCTCCTGAATAACAGACTCAGTAAACTTCATCATCGCACCAACGCTGCACCAGGAAAACCGCCGAACGGAATAACCTGATTCGGAAAACGCAGCTTACAACTACTCAAACGACAACCGCAGCGATCAAGTGCAGGGTCGGTTGTAGGATTGTCGTTCACGTCTGCAACCGGAGGGCCAGCGTACTCGCAACCTGGGCCTCGGTATTTCCACGGGCAAGCGTTAGGAGCAATCAGCCGACGCGGCAGCTTGATACCATGAACATCAAGCAAGGCTGCCAGCTCGAACTCAACCAGTACGCCCTCCTTCACCTTACGGTTGATGTAATACACATCCCGTGTCATCTCAGCGGTAGGGTCTGCCAGTGGGTTTCCATCAGGGAAATTGACAGCATCGAGGTATCGGGCAAAGGTTCTGATTCTGGTCAGCTTAGCGCCAACCAGATCGTCCATTTCACGAAGCAGCTCCCCAAACAATCCCGCCACATTGGCTACGTGAACAGTTGGCCTCGGCATGGTGCCTGAGCTTCTCCATTCAAAACCTTCTGCAAGGATTGGGAATGGTACGTACTCCTGGCTATTCCACACTATGGGCTCACCTACCCCATTAACGTCCGGGTGGAAGTGGAATACCGTACCACCAGCAATCATGGTGGTATCAAGCTCGTAGAGCGTAATCAGGGCAGTCGGATTAAGGAGCTGCACCTCGCTGGCAATTTTGGCTACTTCACTCATAGACACGCTCGAATGTGCAGGTCAGCTTTTGGACGTGTGCCGACACGTAATTGACTGACCACTTCCTACAAATCACCTTGATAGTCGCCCCACGTTTCGTTACGTAGTCAAACGACTGCCCACCGCTATTGCTTCTCAGGAAATCATCAATGGTGTCGATTTCGCCTTCCATTCTGGTGAACGTCAGGTTGTACGTCTGTTTCTCATTGTTGATGCCTGCAGCGGTACGCTGCATGTACCCATCACCAAACCGGGCCTCATGCAGTACCAGCTCACTGTCCCGGCTCAGGCCGGGATCAGGTGTCCAATTAAATACGCTCATCAGTTAAGCACTCCACCTGGTCGCTTCTGTTCCATAAGGGTATTCATAATCATTGCCTTGATCTGCGGTGCAATTACAGAAACCACATCGCTACCAGTCTGCTTACCATCGCCACTGCCCTTCTCGACGGTGACATTGACCTGCAGGTTCACCACCACATCGCCGCCTCCACCGCCACCACTAGAGCGCACGCCAAGCCTGCCTTGGTTGTCACGGGTCAGGGGCATGATTGCTTCAGGCCCGGCTTCACCGGCGACGCCCAAGCCCCCTGGGTGCCTGAACATGGTCGGAGCGGTAAGGACTGAATTCGTATCAAAGGCACCACCAGCAGCAAACATGCTCACGCTTGGGTCACCAAACGCCGCGCCCTTCGCAGCCACGGCCACACCAGGCATCCCCATGATGGGAGACGGGTTGGCAGTGGGAACGGCAGATGAAGCAGCGCCCACATACGCCCCCATTGCTGCAGTCATCGCCATGTTGGCGATCATCATGAAAGCCTTGTTGGCTGCCAGCCGTGCAAGGTTGCTGAGCATGTCGGATACCATGCTGCGGATGCTCAACTTACCCGTCATCGCCAGGTTCACGAACCCGTTGGCAGCGATGTCCAGCGACCCCTTGAGGCCATCACGCACGGTGGTTGCCAGGTCGGCCGCGCTAACTTGAACCTCGTGCATTACGGACTTAAAGCCATTGGAAGCGTTGAACAGGTTGTCGCGTTCAAACTCCATGTCATTGCGCTTACCGGACTGGGCGGTGTCCAGCTTATTCTGCTTGGTCTGAACGTCCTTGATCTTCTTACCAGTCTCGATGTAGTCAGCAGTGCCCTTTTCATACTTCTGTTGAAGTTCGGTCAGGAGCTTGATCTCCGCGTCGTAATCGTCACGAGCTTTCTTGTAGGACTCCTCGCGCAGCATTTCAAGGGCTTGGTAATACTGCCCCACGTTGATCTCGCTAAGGGCGTAGCTGCGTTGCAGCATCTTCTCCCGCTCAGCCAGGGACGCCTGCTCCTCCTGAATACCGTTCTCAATCTCGGCTACACGCGCAGTGGTCTGCTCCTTTGCCAGAACTCGGGCATTGACCTTGGGGATGTAGTCTTCAATCTCCTTGATCCGAGCTGCCATCTTCTCTCGGGTTTCCCCGTTCTTGAACTTAAAGGCTTCCTCCGAATCCTTGGATTCGAGCTTTTCCTTTAGGGCCAGAAGTTGGCTCTCGTACTGAGTCAGCACCTTGGTGCCTTCCCAGTCAGCTTTGATGCGGGCAAGGAGTTCACCGGACTGTCGAAGTGCCTGCTTGTCGTCGTAGCGCTCATGCTTGGCGCCGCTGCCCCCACCTGAGCGTTGATTGGCCCAGGTGGAGTTATCCACCGACTTAGTGCCAGCCTTGAGCCTGCTCTTTCCCTCCTTCTCTTTGTCCATGGTAGTGGCCAGCGCGCCAAGAACTTTGGCGTTACCCTGCCCTACCTCGGCATCCGCAGCTAATTGCTCAGCCTTCTTCTGCTTTTCCAGTTGTGCTGCGTAAAGGGTACGCAGCTTGGCAGCTCTCTCTGCATAAAGCCCGTTGTCTTTACCAAGGGCCTCAGCCATGAGAAGCTCTGCGTGCAGGTTCTTGGTGTCAGATTTGACCTTACCAAGCGGCGTGTCCTGGTCCTCCTGAGCCTTCATGCCGGCAGCCAACCTGATACGCTCTCTCAGCGCGTCATTGCCGGCTTCAATCTTCTTGTTCTGACGCTCCATTACATCAAGGATTCTGTCGGTACTCTCGACAACCTTGTTCGTAGCGTCATCACCTCCCTTCATGTTGGCCCACAGCGCAAGGAAGCCAGTGGCAAGTAAAGCCACCACACCGAGCGGGCCAGCGAGCGGGCCAAGCGCAGTGGCCACAGTAGCGCCAGCCCTGGCAACAAGGCCCATCCCAGTGCCGCCAGCGGCTGCAGCCGAGGCGACAGTCATTCCACCAAGCGCAACGGTGACTGCTTCAATGCCAAGCACCAGCTTACCGAGCACGTAACCCTCTGCAACGGCAACCACAACCTCTTTGTACTCAAGGAGTGCCTGCGCGGCGCCTCCGGCCACGGCCACAAAGGATGCAACAGCAGACTTAAATTCTTCGGAACCGAACAGGTTCTTGAGGTCCCCAGCTAGCTCTCCCATCCCGTACTTGGAAGTGGAAAACACCTCTATCAAACTTGCTTCGAGGGTGTTGAAAGCCTGTGCCAACGTACCCTTGGTAGTGGCTTCTAGCTCGGCTGCAACCTGCCCCATGAAACCGTTGGAGTTTCTGATTGACTCCTCCAGCTTGTTCCATTCTTCACGGGTCATCGCCAGCATGGCGATAGCTTCCTTGGCGCCACGCTCACCGAACATTTTCTGAAGAATGTTGGTCTGCGATGCCTTATCGTAGGGCTCCAGCCTACCGCGCAGGTCGTAAATAATATCGACCATGTTGCGCATACTGCCGTCAGCGTTCTTGGTCTCCAGGCCAAGCAGCTTGAACGCCTTCGATGCCTCGTTAGTGGGCGTGTAAAGCTCCTTCACCATGTTACGGAAGGAAGTACCAGCCGAGGTGCCAGTGATGTTCAGGCGAGCCAGGACCGCAAGGGCCGTGGATGTGTCCTCAAGGCTGACGTTGTACTGCTCCCCAACCACAGAGGCGTACTTCATCGACTCCGTCATTGCCTGCACGGAGGTCTGGGATACGGCAGCGGCCTTGGCGATCACGTCGCCTACTCCCTGCAGCTCCAGCTTCGACTTGCCAAACGCGGTGGCCACGCCAACCAGGGTTTCAGCAGCAGCCTCGACTCCCAACTCACCAACGGTGGAAAGGTCGAGAACCTGCGGGATAGCAACAAGCTGCTCCTGAGCCGTCAGGCCAGCCTGAGCCAGGATGCGCATACCCTCTGCCACCTTGAGAGGGCCGTACAAACCATCCCTGCCAAGGTCCATGGCAGCACGCGAAAGCCTCTCCACGGCGTCGGCAGACTCACCGCCCAGCGCCTTGACAAAGGTGAGCTGGTACTCAAACTCAGCCCCCTTGCTGAGGGTGGACTTGAACGCAGCCCCCAGGGCCGCACCGGCCAACAACGGCGCCAGCGAGCCGTAGGTCATCCACAGCGCGTTAAAAGAGCCCGCAAGGCCCCGAGCCCCTACGTGCAGCTCGTCCATGGTGCGGCTCATCACGCGGTTGGCTTCGGAGAGCTGCTTGGTCTGCGGCACCAGCTTGGCCTTGGCCTCACGCAGGGCATCCACGCTGCCGGCAGCCCTCGCAGCGGCAAGGGCCTCTACCGCGTAGCCAGACGTGTCAGCACCAGTGGCCAGCGCAATGCCGGCCTTGAAGTTCATCTGCGCCTGCTGGGCAGGGCTAGACGATTGGTAAGACACAGACTTGGCGGTTGCCCTGGACAGCTTGGACAGGTAGTCCTCCCGCGCCCGAAGCATCCCGTCAAGGATTTGTTTCTGCTCTCTCGCTGCAGCCCTCTGCAGATCAAGGTCCCGCTTGGTGTTGATGGCCGTGGCCTCGGCTTGGGCCTTGCCCAGCTTCTCCCAGTCATCACGAGCCTTGAGCATACCGGCAAGCATGTCAGCCTGTTCCTTGGCCGCTGCTTTCTGCTTGCTAAGGTCGAACTTGGTGTTTGCCTCAGTAGCTTGAGCTTGGACTTTTCCGAGCGCCTGAACGCCAGCCTGCTCCATCTTGCGGTAGTAATCCGCCATGGCAGACAGGGTCTTATTCTGGCCAGTCAAGCTATCTACAGCTTTCACCACCGACGACCTGGTGCTGGTCGCCCAGTTATCGCCAGCTTCCTTCAGGCGCTGGTAAACGGGGATGCCGGTTTCAAGTGCTTTGTAGTAGGTATTGAGCTGGGAGATGTCGGGCCGGGTACTGGTCATTGCCTCGACAATGGACTTCATACGGCCACTGCCCACAGAGCTGTCTTTCGACAAGCTCTCGTAGGCACTCTGCAGGTTCTTCACCTGTTCCCGAAGAACAGAGGACGCCCGACCTGCCTCTTCCTTCGCGGCGATCTGAACAGCCTTGAACGTGTCCTTAATACGGCCGACCAGCGCTACCTTGGCGGCGCCCTGTGTATCGAGGCCGATGCTCTCCATCTTGAGGCTTCGCAGGGTGTTCTTCATGGCCTCGGCGGACTGAGCCATGGCCTTCACCTGCTCGGCCGACAGGTTGGCGCTCTCCCGCATGGAGACACGCGCAGCGCCATCCACGGCGCTCCACGACCGCGTGATGCGCGAGAGGGCCTCACGGGCCTGCCCGTTGCGTTGCAGCGACGTGGAGAGGCTGTCCACCTCGGCTTCGAGCGTGCGCAGCCTGGCGGTGGCTTCCTGGCTGCCGGCGCCCAGCCCGGTCATGTTGGTGGTGCCGACACGGGCCAGCTTCTGTTCGAGCTTGGTGATCTGCTCGTCAGCGGCCGTGGTGTCGATGGCTACCGCCAGGGTAGCTGTTGCGTTCAGGTTTTCCATGCGAATCAACCGGGTTGTTTGCCCTGAGTGTAATTTCTCAGGGCCGGCTTGGCATTAAAAAAGCCCCGCATTGCGGGGCTATCCGTTCATCAGCGGCAGAGCTTCGGACTCTATGACAAGTAGATCACGCATCATCTTCCTCCACCTGTCTTGCGGGATGCTCAAGAGGTCCGCGATGGCCTTCACCTGGGCAACATCAAGTCCTATCACTCCTCCCATTGATCCATGTCGCCATGGGGAGAAACTCAGAATCTCAACCAGGTAATGATGCTCTGGCCACACATCCGCAGAGGGCCTGACGAAGTGCTCAGGTCCGAGCCCCCATGCGGCCAACCCCTCAAGGTCCTCCTTGCTCGGTCCCTTCTCGTAAAAGCACCGAGCAAGTTCCCTTAGTTTCCCACCTTGGCCTTGAAGACCTCGGCCTGGAAGCTGGTAAAGAGGCCGAGAGGAGCCATGGGGTAGGCAGACAGGAGGGCCTTGAGGTTTTCTTCGCTGAACTCAACCTCGATACCCTCGTAGGACTCACCCTCGGCGGTAACGCCATCGGCCGTTTCCCAACCAACCACGATCTCCTTGAGGCTGTCCTCATCGGAACGCTCGGGCAGGGACTTGAGGTACTCCTGCAGGCGCTCCTTTTCAAGGTACTTGTAGTGGATGCGGACCACCTTGGCCTTGGGCTCGCCAGCAACCTCGATATTTGCGTTGGCGCGGAAGAAGGGATTCGGAACGAGTTTAAGCATGGTTGACTCCTGGTCAGTGTAAGTGGCGGGTTGGATGACCCAACCCGCCTGTTGATTAGGCCGCGTAGCGAACCGGCTCGGCGGCGTAGGAAGCCGTGATGGTGGAAGTCAGCGCCGCGTTGGCCTGGATGTTCGGAATGCGGCTGATGGACAGGTAGCAGTTCGCCACCGTGCGGGAGCCATCGGTGAACCGAAGTTCCATGGCTCTCGGGGTCTTCGACTCGTCGGCTGCAACGAGCACGGCGTAGTACGCCTGAGTCGGGTCATCGAAGACTTCGATGGTGGTAGTGCGTGCGCTGCGGGTAGTCGGCGCCTGCTTGGCTTCATCATCGTCCAGGGCGGTGATGTCGGTGAACTGCTGGTCACCGCCCGAGGTGTTGACGGTCTTCGGCTTGGTGATCTGGACCATCTCGATGATCTTGCGCACGGTGCCCGTGTTGGTACCGGGAAAACGCTTGGTATCAACGGTGTTGGCGCCTTCCAGCACGACGGTATCGGCATCGGAACCAGCGGCAGCGCGGAAGACGCGGTTATCCAGCCGACCCCACTTGTTGGACTTGACCTCGACCATATCGCCGGGGGCGATGCCAGAGCCGGAAACGACCAGCTCGCAGTTGGCAGCATGGCTGTTGGTGGTGAAATTGATCGCGGGGCCATATTCCTCCGCAACCCAGAACTGGACGCCAGTGGAGAGAGTCGTCATTGCTTGTGCTCCTATTTTGTTTACGGGCTGCCTTCGCAGCGGCTCATTCCGAGTGTAAGAGTGACCTAGAAATGTGGCAACTTTTTAGGCGTAAAAACTGAACGGAATCAGCCATTCCTTGGTGCGCCAACCTTGTTTTACACCCTTGTCTCCTGGTTGTATGGCCCCCAGGGAAAGGGTCATGTCACCGAGCACCCTCATTGCAAGGGCGCTGGCAAGTATGTCTCCCACCCTCAGCTCCTCCGCGGTGCCGGTACCAACCCTGGTGAAGTGAGTCAACACCAGAACTCCAGCATTGAAGGCGGTACGATCAAGTCCGGCCCTCACCCCAGAGTTAAAGTCAATATCCACGGTGAGGAATGCGCCATGCACAGCGTCGAGTTGCGCGGACTCTCTGTTCTCCCAGAACAGAGGGATGCCAAGATCGTCTTTAACATTCACGATCTCCTGCACCAGCGTATTCCTCACTACTTCAAAACTCAGGCTCATACCCACGTCCTCGATAACTTCATGGCATCATCTTTGTTGATACGGCTGTAGCGCGTACCAACAACCTGAATGGCTCTGGCTACGACTCGACCACCACTAGGGTTCTCAGGGCGGAATTTGATCTTGTTCTCTTCAATAAGAACTGCATAGCTTTCACCGTGGCGCGACGCATTAGCAAGCCAGATAACCTGCCCAAGTTTGATCTCACCGAAATAGACTCTGCCCTTGGCTGCTGCTATTGCGCGCACGTCCCCTTCCTTGGAGACCTTCATGTATCTAACTGACTCATTCAGCGGGTTGAACGAGTAATTTGGTGCCCCAACACTCACGTTCCAGTTAGCAACAAAGTCACCGGAATACTGTGGACCCTTGTAAAGAATCACGTTCAATAGCTCAACGGCCAGTCCACGCGCGACATGAGCTGCTTGTTGGCGAACAGCGGCAATCCACGTCCGCACCTGCAGATCAAACGCTGACCTATTGGTGATGACCAGCTTAACCACGACGGATGTGCAGGTTGGTTACTGCACCCACGCGACGAGTATTCACAACCCTCCAGGTCTCCCCGTTGATTGTTACCCTCTCGTTCAGCTTCGGGTCTGGTACGTCAGCCGTGAGTACGGCAAGGGTTCTGTCACCGTGCGCGTACTTCGGCGTCCCCTCACTCACGTAAGTGAAGTCCTCGGTCCACCGAAGCAGTACCGCGTTGATGTCGGCACTCACATCCATTTCCGAATCGGTCAGTGGCGTATAAAGCACTGAGCTGTAGGTAATGGTAATCGGCGTCTCAGCCTCAAGGCGTACAACAGTCGCAGCGATCAAGCCGGATTGCGCACGCGACACAGACATGACCCAGTATGCTGCGTCAGCAGTCATGATTACGTCGTGCAGCTCAACGTCCTCCAACGGGCCAAAGTACACCTGAAACTCTGGAACAGGGACGCTGGACACACGCTCATCGGATTCGAGCTTGTTGAATACGACAGAAGCCCACACACGCTCTACCGTACTGCCGCTCAGAATCTGCTCAACAGACTTCACGAATACGAAGTCATCGGCACCTGCCATGACGTAGCGCTTGCGCACAGACTCGCCCTGAAAGTAGTCAGTCGCATCGTCACCGAGGATGTATACCTGCTCACCCAGCTTTATGGTACGGCGTGGGGGTATTGCTACGTCAGGAGCGGTATTGAGAATTCTCCGCTTTACAGCGGCGCCGTCGATCTTGTAGTAATCGAGAGGTTCCAACTGCCCAAAGAACACGACGCCCACATCGTAGGCGTCAGTGAACTTCGTATCATCGAACCAGGAGGCTGCAGTCAATAGGTGCATGTTATTCGCCGGTCACTGGGTCAGAGTCAGGGTTGATGACAGAAAACCAGACTCTAGCCACACGGGAGGAGCCAGCCTTCAGGACCTCCTGAAGGGCGGCATCCAACTTGGTCTTCGCCCGGCTGCAGTTATCGTCAATCCGACGCTCCAGCTCAATGAACGGATCATTGAACCTAGTCATACCAGCCTTGCCATCGGTCACCTGTTGAGGTGCTGCAAGGCGTAGAGCCGGAAGTGCGGCCTTCGCCACCACGAAGGTGGCGTAAAGCCGGGCAGACCTTACCAGACGGGACTGGGCGTCGCTCTGAGGATCAGCCGACGCGGCCTCCTCAAACGCATTGACAAGGGAGGTGTGAACGTCGTCGAGGCCCTCGGCAAGGGAGTCCTCGTAGTACGACAGCCCCAGGGTCCCGTCCGGCAGGTCTTTCGTGGTAACCCCGAGAGCCGCCCGCACGTTGTCATAGGAGGTGAAGGCGGTCAGGGTCATTACTCGTCAGCGTCCAGAACGAGCTTGTGGGCCTTGAGCTGCAGGTTCATCCACGGAGTGACCTTGCCGAGCTTGGTCAGGCCGGGGCCGAAGATGCGCAGGTTTTCGGGATCGGTCGGGTCGATCATGTCGCCGGACGGGCAGCTCACCAGCGCCTTGGGGTCGTAGCCGTAGTTCTCCTTGGGCGCTTCCTTGGAGACTTCGGCGGGCTTGTCAGCGGGCTTGTCAGCGTTTTCTTTGGTCTTGTCGGTCATGGGTCTTACTCCTCAGTGTTATAGGGGACCGACTTTTGGCCGGTCCCCTGGGTATTACGCCAGGACCATCACGTCCCAGGCTTCGTCGTACAGGCGGAACACAGCCTGGCCGACATCGACACGGAACTTCTTGGAACGGCGGATCGCGTACTCTTCCGCAGCCTGGTAGGCCAGGGAGGTGCTGGTGACGCGATGGATCGCATAGCGGCTGTCGAAGCCCAGCAGGGTGCCAGCCGGCCAGTTCGCATCGGTCGTGATGAAGATCGTGACCTTGTCATCCCACTGCGCGTTGGCGATCACCTCAAGGGTGTCGATACGCGGGCTGGTGCCGTTGTCACCACGCACGGTCGGACGGCCGATGCGCTTCTCGATGGCCATGGCACCGTCGATGTCGGTGATGATGTGGGTGATCTTGCGCTTCTTGTGGTTGTTGATGAGGTAGCGCATCCACGCGACCTGGGAGAGCTGGCCGGTGGTACCCGCCAGTGCCGGGTCGAAGCTGGAGGCAGCGCGCACCTTGCCGGGGATCGACGCCAGGGGGCCAAAACCCCAGTCCTCGTCACCGTTCAGGAAGGCTTGGATGTAGCCGTCGATCTTCTCGGCAAGCTCGACATCCGCCTGGCGAACCATGGCCAGGGTGACGAAGTCCAGGGAGGCAGCCTTCAGGGCCTGGTCCGCGATTTCCAGACCGAGGGAGGTGCCGCCGATACGCTGGGACTTGTCGGACACGGTGATGGTCATCATGGTCGTCGGCTCGGAGAGCTGAGCGATGGCCTGGGAGCGGGCGCCTTCGGCACGCTTGAAGTTCAGGACCGGGCGCTCGAAGCGATCGGAGTTGATGGTGTCATCAACCGCAACCATGCCGTCGAAGGCGTGCGCCCGCATCAGGTTCAAGAAGGTGATGAATGCCCGATTGCTGGCGCGGATACCGGGTATCTTATCGCT
>ERZ650311.1005-NODE-1005-length-15155-cov-6.141060_pt1 | contig 15155 bp, 13 predicted proteins | sample MGYA00376247_ERZ650311 | MGnify/ENA primary metagenome ERZ650311 (study PRJEB26733, sample SAMN07839324) | wastewater metagenome | biome: small river; feature: stream; material: water | place: USA: North Carolina | collected 2016-07-28 ... | reverse complement strand
CAGGCATTACAAGGAAGACCTTTTTTAACATCCTTAATCCAAAACCCGGGTGTTTGGCATTGAGGACATAGGGAATTCATCTTGTTTGCGAGGTCTATTGCAGCCTTGCGAATATTTTCCATTCTGGTTGGGTTGGCAAAGGCGCGTAAATCGTTTTCTACGTAGACAACACCTTTTGAGGAAAGATTTTTTGCCCACTCAAACGCTTCTTTTAGCTCGGCAAGTTCTTTAATGCCTTTTTTAGATTGAGGGTGATATTCATCAGTTGGCTTTACAACCAAATAGTGCGATGGAAAGAGTGCACTCTCGGTAAATTTTTCCATCTCTTCCCAATGACTAAGGTAAGCATTTTCATTTTGGGCTGGACCACTAGCGAAGCCAGTAATTTCTAACTGCTGCTTTTGGTCTATTAAAACGAGTAACTCGTTGTTCCAAGGAATCATTCCAGAGTATGGATCACTCACAAATGCGCCCTCATTGGCTAAACCTAGGTCTAAATTTAAAAGCTCCATGCCAATGGTAGCCTTCTTGCGTGCAGCATCGAGCTGAGTGCCATACCGGGGGGTCTCTTGTGTAAAGGTTCCCAATAAATCAGTATCGTAAGCACTAGTTTGTTGGACAAGGCATCCAAATGCATTATTGAGTACGTCAGCAATCACCTTTTCTTTGCCATGCTTGGTTAACAGGCTTGCTGATCGATTAGAAAAGACGCTCATCTTCTTATGAACTAGTGGTAATTAATTTCTATAGAAATTGTTTTGCTAAGAGTGTGTACAGTGGGATGCCTAAAATAATATTAAATGGGAAAGTGATTCCCAAGGACATTCCCATATATAGAGCAGGATTCACTTCTGGTAGGGCATGACGCAATACTGCTGGCACCGCAATGTAGGAGGCACTGGAAGCGAGCACCATGAGCAATATGGTGTTGCCTAGCGGCAGCCCAATCAATTTGCAAAGCACCAGCGCCAAGAGCGCATGAGACAGTGGTGAACCAATCGCATAAAGCAAAGTAATAGGCGGCTTGCCTCTTAATCCCTTAAAGTTTCTGGCCGCCATGAGTCCCATGTCGAGCAAGAAGAACGCCAGCATTCCTTTAAATAGGTCGATGGAGAATGGCGCCATTAGTTTTTGCCCTGAATCACCACTCACCAAGGCAACAGCCATGGAGCCTAATAAGAGTAGTTGTGCGCCATCGGTGAAAGATTCATGCAGAATTTTAGAAATGCCGACCGACTCATGCGTCTGAACCCCACCTGATGCCATCGAAGCCCTTGCTTTGTTAGCCAAAATAATTGCCAGAATGATCGCTGGCGATTCCATGAGTGCCATTGCTGCAGCCATGTGACCACCATAGGCGATGTTAAATTGATCTAAATATTGTGTGGCCGTTATAAAAGTAACGGCGCTCACTGATCCGTAGGTGGCTGCAATCGCTGCAGCATCAAAAGTACTCAGTTTCTTTCTCAGAATCAAATAGCCAATCACAGGAATGAGGATGGCCAGGAATACTGCCAAGCCCAATGAAAGGGCAATTTCACTGGTGAACCCAGACTTATGAAGCGCAAAGCCGCCCTTGAGGCCAAGGGCCATTAAGAGATAGAGCGATAGAAACCGAGAAATTTGCGGAGGAATTTCAAGGTTGGACTTTACTGAGCCTGCAAATACCCCAAAGATAAAAAACAGTATGGCGGGGTCAAGGAAATTGGTCATATTTTTACTCTATGTTTTTATTGCTTAATGATTGCCTGTACAAGCGGATGTTGAATTTTCTTTTCTGAGCGAATTGCGTAGAAGTACTCATGGATATCACTGCAACTGCCAAGCAACTCAATACCATAAGTATCCTTCAGATCCTTTTGAATGAGCTTGCCTGAAGGAAAGATGCCTAGTCCGCTGGCGGCAAAAGTTTTTAACAGGGCGCTATCTTCAAATTCCCCAACGAGATTGATGGTGATGTCATGTTTTCTGAGCCATTGGTCAATCAAGGGTCGCACAGTGGAGTGTGCGGTGGGAAGGAGTACCGGTAGATCATTGATGCACTCCGGAAACTTCCCCTTTACCTTTTTCAAAAGTTGTTTTGGAACGTACCAAGCAATTTCTGATTTGGTGAGTTCTTCGCTGTAAACATTCAGATTCTTATTGCTTGGGGCTGGGCGATCAGCCAGTACGATATCTAAGCGGTGCAATGCTAGATCAGCTAATAAATCGTCAAACTCCCCCTCATGCGCAATGAGCTGTACATCTTGATGTTTGAGGATGGGCTCAAGTAATTGTTTGGTAACCAATTTGGGTAAGCCATCTGAAACTCCCACAGAGATTTTGGTTTTTGGAGATTTAGCCGCGTCTCTTACGGCCTCTGGGAGTTTTTCGCCTATGGAGAACACTTGATCGGCAATTTCCAGGGCTGCCAAGCCGGATTCTGTGAGAGCTATGCCCCGGCCGGCCGGCTTAAAGAGCATATATCCCAGTGACTTCTCGAGTTCGTGAACCTGGGCGCTGATGGTTTGAATTGCCATATCCAGTCGTTCGGCAGCCTTAGACATGCTGCCTTCCTTGGCTACAACCCAGAAGTAATATAAATGACGGTAGTTATAGGTATTGGACATATTCAGTTTTTTTCGAAATTACTATCAATATATATCTGCTTTTTACTCAGTGCAATTGCGCCTAAATTAACCCCATAGCAAGTCATGGCATTCATGTACTTCCTGTTCAATTTATAGAGATAGAGGTTAATCAATTGGAACTATTTAGTCCTGAGTTTTTTTCTGCGCTACTAGCAATCGTCGTCATTGACTTGGTATTGGCTGGCGATAACGCCATTGTGATTGCAATGGCAGCCCGCAATTTACCGCCCCACCTTCAGAAAAAAGCCATTGTTTGGGGAGCAGTTGGCGCAATTGCAGTCAGAAGTGCAATGACATTAGTTGTGGTTTATCTACTGAAGATCCCTGGCTTGATGTTAGTTGGAGGTCTGCTCTTGGTATGGATTGCTTACAAGCTCCTAAATCCAGGCAAAGAAGATGGCGATGGTCATGACCATGCATCCACCAACTTTTGGGGTGCCATGAAAACCATTGTGATTGCCGATGCTGTGATGGGTTTAGACAACGTCCTTGCTGTGGCGGGCGCATCACACGGAAGCTATGTCTTGGTAGTGCTTGGATTGTTGATCAGTATCCCAGTGGTGATTTGGGGTTCTACACAAATCCTCAAGTTGGTTGAGCGCTTTCCATCTATTACTTACCTAGGCGCAGGTGTATTGGCTTGGACTGCAGCGAAGATGATGACTTCCGAGCCTATGGTACGTGAGATGCAGTTGTTTCAAAACCCAGCATTTGACTACGCCATCCAGGCGCTAGTGATCTTGGGTGTGTTGTTTGGTGGATTTATTAGAAGCAAGCTGGCTCTGGAGGAGACAATTTCGCCAGCTGAAGTAGAACCTGTTGTTTCACAAACACTGCCGCAAGAGCAGTCTCAAACCCTAGGAGGTAATGTAATGAATAAGATCCTTGTACCCGTAGATGAATCTAGTAATTCTTTGATGGCCTTAAAGCATGCAGTCAATGCCTATGGTAGGGATCCACAAGCGCACTTTCATATTTGCAATGTGCAGCCTACCTTGTACACCCACATTCGTAAATTTTTGAATAAGAAGACTATTACAGAGTGGCAAGCTGAAAGAGCCAAAATAGCTGCTCAAGCTGCAGCAGACTTTCTAGAAAAAACAGGCGTGAATTTCTCATTCACATACGTGACTGGTGATAAAGGCGAGGCATTGCGCGATGAAGCTCAACGTTTAGCGTGCAATCGTATTGTGATTGGAACAGCCAAGAAAAACACGCTAGTCCGTTTGTTTGAAAATTCCACTACGGCCAAGTTACTTGACACCAGCGATATTCCGGTCGAAGTGGTAACTGGTAAGTCTCTCTCTACTCTAGAGCGTTGGGGTATCCCGGCAGTTGGGGCGGGCGCGGCTACTGCTTTGCTGGCGGCTGTAATCGATTAGTTTTTGTTCAATTTCCTGCGGTAATCCTTTTGCCCTCTACCCGAGGGCATTTTTTTATTCTGATATTCAGTAAATAGCAGAATTAATATCAACTAATATCTGCTTTATTAGGAATAATAATCTGACTATATTGATCTCGTAGCGTTCTACAAAAGGAGAGTAAAGATGGATGTCATATTAGAAACACGCGAGCAGATTGAACCAGAGTTCAAGGCTTTTACAGAGAACCGCGTGAAGTTTTCTCTCAAGAGATTGTTTTGGTTGGTGAGGAAAATTAAAGTGAAGTTTTCCTCCGCAGCCCAAGTGAAAAGCACTTGCAACCAAACCTGTGTGATTGAGTTGCAAACTTTTGATAATCGTCAGATTGAGGTCAGTATTACTGCGAGAGACCGTCGTACTGCGCTAGAGATGGGCTTGAAAAAAGTCTATAAGCACATGCAAAAAGCGTTTCATAAAGCGCAGAAGTATGGGCGACTATCTAGGCAGGTGTATGTCTGACTTGAAGCGCAGATCGGCTGTAGATCTGTGATCTAATAATAAGAATAAACGGGGAGTAGCCTGCCCAGCAATGGGTCCTACATATCGTCATTACGACCTTTAGGTTCGGTATGTAGGTTTTAAGGCAAGACCATTTACCTTTTACTAAATGGCTAAATATTGACTGCTTTAAACCGACTTCCTGGCATTGGCCCTATTGTGGGCTACTTTGCCCCAATTCAGGGATGCTTTCTTACACCTGCATTAAGTAGGCTGGATAATTCACATTTAGACCTCTTACAAGTTGGGCGTATGTTGCTGTGCCGTTTACTGGTTGTGATGTTTGCTAGCACTTTCATGGTGGCAAATGCTGGTGCGCAATCTCAGAAGGCGTACACCATTAATGACCTCATTTCTATCTCTTTGCAATCTAGTCCTCAGGTCTTAGCTGCAAGAGATCAAGCAAAAGCCATTAAAGGACAGCTATCTATTGCGAGGGCTATTCCCAACCCCGAATTTGAAATCAGCACAGGTCAGCAGCGATCCGTTACTGGTCCTTTAACGGTTGGTAACGTTTCATCATGGTCAGTGACGCAACCACTGGATATGCCCTATACCCGCTTCCCGCGAGTCAATGCTGCCGAAGCAAACTTGCGTGCAGCAGAAGCAACGCGCATTGCGTTTGAGGTTGAGACGATTTCTAGGGTGCAGCAGCGTTTTTATGAGTTGATGCGCCGCGAAGCGGAACAAAAAGCAGCTGAAGAGGATATGAGTCTGACTAAGCAGATTCGTGATCGCATGCAAATTCGATATGACGTTGGCGAAACCGCTCGCTTTGAATTGATTCGAGTACAGACAGAATTCCTTAACGCGCAAGTTGCAGCGGAGTCCAGTAAGTTGCGTGTAGAGCAGGCGCGTAGTCAATTGCGTCAAGCGGTGGGTCATCAATTACCAGCAGATTTCACTGTAGCTACTGAGCAGCCTAATTTAGAGGTCTTGCCTTCATTGGCTGTTTTATTAAATGAAGTCCAATCCCAAAGCCCTGAGTTACAAAAAGCAAAAGCAGAGGTAGAAGCCACTGAATCCAAACTCAGTTTTGAAAAAAATTCTCGTTTGCCGCGTTTAGCGTTTAAAGCGTCGCAATATAACGATCCTAACTTCACCGATCGGCTCTATGGCCTGCAGGTCAGCATCCCTATTTGGGATTTTAGGGGAGGGCAAGTGGCTGAGGCTGAGGCCAATGCTTCCAAAGCGAAGAATCAATTCAATGCGCAAAGCCAAACCCTAGACCAGCAAATGGAAACGGCTTATAAGCTCTATCAAATGACGAGTTATCAGGTGAAAGTGTTAGGTCAAGAGGTGGTGCAATTAGCTTCCACGGCTCGACGTATCGCAGAAGTTTCCTATCGCTATGGTGAACGCGGCATGTTGGAATATTTAGATGCACAAAGAACTTTTCGCGCAGCAAGAAATGATTTGATTAAAGCGCGCTTTGATTTGGCTTCTGTAGTGACTGAGATTCAGCGATTAAGAGCAAGCCCAGAATGGCTGGCTAAGATAGAAAGTGGAATGCAATGAGCCCAGAGCTAGCAAAAATTATTAAAAAGGTAAAAGTCTGGAAGACCTTTTTGCTTCGAAAGATCAAATTCCATACAAGGGAGCTATCAGGTCAAGTTTTGCAGACCCAGACCCAAATCTATCAGCAAGCCCATCAGTGGCTTGAGGGGCGCATCCCAGCAGTCACTGGACGTTACGATAAAACGCCAGCTTGGTTTAAGAGAAGCCTTTTCTATCTGCCTTGGTTCTGTGCTTTTGTCATTATTCTGAATTACTTCAACGTGTTTGATATTAGGCCACCCGTTAAGTCAGTCCAAGATCCAAACGTAGTTATTGTGAATCAAGACTTGCGTAAGATGATTGTCGACGGCAAAGCGAATGTTGCGCCTTTTGTGGAAGAATTGCGTGCCTCTGGCCGTATCGATTTTAATGAGCGCTTTTTGGCGCGCATTGGTGCAAACGTTACTGGTAGGGTTTCTGAGATCTTGGCTGTTCCGGGTCAAATGGTTAAGCAAGGCGATATTCTGGCAAAGATTACCTCTACCGAATTAACGCAATCTCAATTGGCTTATTTGAAGGCAAAAAGCGCAAGTCAATTGGCTGACCAAGCTGCCAATCGCGCCAAGATTCTCTATAAAGAAGATGTGATTGCGCTAGCGGAATTGCAAAGACGTGAGGCTGAAGCAAATAGCGCTAAGGCTGAGTTCCGCGCTGCGAACGATCAACTAAGGGTTCAGGGGATGGACCAAGCAAGCATTGATAAGCTTGCCAAATCTGGTGTGATTGAATCTATTAATAATGTAATCGCCACTATTCCTGGTGAAATCGTAGAGCGAAAAATCAATCGCGGCCAAGTGGTTCAGCCTTCAGATGCGCTATTCACTGTCGCCGATCTCAGTACGCTCTGGGCTATCTCTGAAGTGCCGGAGAGTAATTCCTATTTGATGCAGAAGGGGCAAAAAGCTGCAGTCATTATTCCAGCACTGCGTAATCGTGAGATGGATGGGGTCATTGCGCACGTTGACTCTATTGTGAATCCGCAAACACGGACAGTAGTAGTGCGAATGGACTTACCCAATAATGACAGCTTAATAAAACCAGGCATGTTAGCGACAATGTTGATTGAGAGTCAACCGGTCGACAAGTTGGTTGTTCCTCTTGGTGCCGTAGTTCGTGAAGATAACCATGATCACGTTTTCGTGAGATTGGATGATGATATGTACCGCATGGTGCCCGTGAAGCTTGGACCTGAGGGTAAAGGTTTCCGCCCCGTGATTTCTGGTCTTAAAGAAGGTCAAGAGATCGCAATTGAGGGCGCATACCATTTAAATACTGAGCGTAAGCGTCAGTTAAGCGGTGGCTAACGCATGATTGAAAGAATCGTCCGTCTCTCGCTGCAGCAACGCCTCTTGGTAGTGGTTATTGCCATTGCTTTGTTTGTTGCTGGAATGTTGGCAACAAAACGTTTGTCTGTAGACGCTTTCCCTGATGTGACTAACGTACAAGTTCAGGTGGCTTCAGAGGCGCCCGGCAAATCTCCTGAGGAGGTCGAGCGTTTTGTAACTATTCCGATTGAGTTGGCGATGACAGGCTTACCCGGTTTAACGGAGATGCGTTCGTTAAATCGCAATGGTATTTCCATCATCACATTGGTTTTTACTGAGCAAACCAATATCTATTTTGCTCGTCAATTGGTTACGGAGAGATTGATTGAGGTCGCATCCAAAATGCCGGTGGGCATTACCCCGGTCTTAGCCCCGCCTTCTACTGGATTGGGGGAGGTCTATCAATACACTTTAGATCATCCATCCGATCGTCATCGTGAACTCACGGTGGACGAGCTTTCTGATCGTCGCGCTGTTCAAGACTGGATCGTGCGCCCCATGTTGCGCTCTATTCCTGGAGTTGCGGAGATTAATACCCAGGGCGGTTATGCCCGAGAGTATCAGGTGCTGGTAAATCCTGAGCGCTTACGTCACTATCAGATCACGTTGCAGGAAGTCTATCAAGCGCTAGCGAAAAATAATGCTAACTCAGGCGGTGGTCAGTTACCAACTTATGCAGAGCGATATCTCATTCGAGGTCTAGGTTTAGTTAATAAGCCAGAAGATATCGGCAAGATCATTCTGAAAGAAGTCAAAGGTATTCCGGTATACGTTAAGAACGTTGCTGAAGTAACAATCGGCAGTGAGATTAGGCAGGGCGCCGCAATTAAGAATGGCTACACCGAGAGCGTTGCCGGCATTATTCAAATGATTCGCGGGGGTAATGCACGCGAAGTGGTGAACCGTATCAAACTCAAGGTTGAAGAGATTAATGAAGGTAAGTTATTGCCAGATGGCTTGCAGATTGTGCCTTTCTATGACCGCACGGATTTGGTTAATGCCGCCATGTTTAACGTGGCCAAGGTCCTGATTGAGGGTGTGATTCTTGTCATTATTCTGCTCTTCCTCTTCCTGGGAGATGTGCGCTCATCTCTGATTGTGGTGGCGACCTTGCTGTTAACGCCCCTACTGACTTTCTTGGTGATGAATCGTTATGGCATATCGGCAAACTTGATGTCATTAGGCGGTTTAGCCATTGCGATCGGCATCATGGTTGATGGCTCAGTAGTGGTGGTCGAGAATACCTTTGCCAAATTGGGCGAGCGTCTCAAGTCCGGCGAATCTAAAAACAGGATCATCTTAGAGGCGGCTACAGAAGTAGGTAAGCCAGTTCTCTTTGGTGTGGGCATCATCATTTTGGTATTCATGCCATTGCTATCGTTAGAAGGTATGGAGGGCAAAATGTTTGCCCCAATGGCCATCACCATTGCAATCGCCTTAACCATCTCCTTGATCCTCTCTTTTACCTTATCACCGGTGTTGTGCTCTTATATTCTGAAGGGTGGCAGTGAAGATGATACGAAGGTAGTTAGAAAGCTTCGTGGGCCGTATGACCGTTGGCTACATTGGAGCTTAGCGAATCCAAAAGTGGTTGTAAAACGATCCATTATTGCCTTGGGTATTAGTTTGGTTGGCTTTGTGTTCTTGGGCAAAGCATTTATTCCGGTGATGCAAGAGGGTTCCATCACGCCGGTAATTGTGCGTGCGCCTAACATCTCATTGGATGAGTCTATTAAGCTTGAGTTTGAGGCAATTAAGCGCATCATGACTATTCCTGGCGTTGAGATGGCGGTATCTCGTTTAGGAAAAGGTGAGTCCCCAGCAGACCCAGGTCAGCCAAATGAGTCAGATCCAATCGTTACCTTGAAGCCTTTAGGTGATCGCGACCTTAGTCAAGAAGAGATTGCTCAGCAAATTCGTGAGAAGTTAAAAACACTCCCAGGTATTGAATTAGTGATCTCGCAGCCGATTGCAGCTAGGGTCGATGAGATGGTCTCGGGTGTGCGCTCTCAGGTAGCGATCAAGATTTTTGGTGATGATTTGGCAGTATTGCAGAAGCTAGGCTCGCAAATCGGACAAATTTTGACCAAGATGAAAGGCAGCAATGACTTGCGTATTGAACAAGCTTCGGGACAAAACTACCTCAACATCAAAATTGATCGAGATGCAATTGCACGTTATGGATTAAATGTTTCGGATGTGAATGAGGTCATTGAAACAGCGATTGGTGGTAAACAGGCGAGCACTGTGTATGAGGGTGAGCGTCGTTTTCCGCTAGTGTTGCGTTATCCCAGTCCCTACCGCAATAACGTCGATGCCATTCAAAATATTATCTTGCCTTCGCCTGATGGGGCTCAGGTCCTGATGCGTGACTTAGCTGATATCAGTCTTGTAGAAGGACCTGCGCAAATTTCACGTGAGTCTGGAAAGCGCCGACTGGTCGTTGGTGTAAATGTGGAAGGTCGTGACTTGGGTGGTTTTGTAGATGAGGCTCAAAGACTCATTGCTAAAAATGTGGAGCTGCCTCAAGGCTATACCTTGCAGTGGGGTGGTCAGTTTGAGAATATGCAAAGGGCTATGGCGCGCCTGATGATCATTATTCCGCTGACGATTTTGGCCATTTTCTTTTTACTGTTCATGTTGTTTAAGTCCGTACGCTTGGCAGGCCTCATCATCTTAGTTCTGCCATTTGCATCGATTGGTGGCGTATTTGGGCTATTTATTACTGGCGAGTATTTATCTGTGCCTGCGGCAGTCGGCTTCATTAACCTATGGGGTATTGCGGTACTCAACGGTGTTGTTTTGATTTCGTTTATTAAGCAACTCCGAGAAGATGGCTACAGCATGGAAGAGGCTTTGCTGCATGGCTGTGGTCACCGTTTCAGACCGGTAATGATGACCGCATCTGTAGCGATGTTAGCGCTTGTGCCGATGTTGTTCTCGGGCGGTCCTGGCTCCGAAGTAACGCGTCCTCTGGCTGCGGTAGTGATTGCAGGACTAATTACGTCAACAGCATTAACTCTATTGGTATTGCCCGTTTTATATAGATGGTTTGAAGAGAAAGAGGTGGAAGCATGATGGAAGTGAAGGCTGTTATTCGGCCAAATAAATTACCTGCTCTCAGAACAGCCTTGATGGAGACGCCGGGTTTTCCGGGAATGACAGTTGCCAAAGTCGAGGGCTGTAGTGCACCAAACAAAACTAGCAAAATTAATATTAAAGATGAGCTGACTGACTACTCAGCAAAAGTCAGGATAGAAATCATCTGCAACGATGAGGTTGCCGAGGTCCTCATGGATCGCATTGTGTCAGTTTGTCAAACAGGACAGGTGGGCGATGGCGTGGTTTGGTGTACTGCAGTTCCTCAAGCATTCTTTATTGCAAAGTCATCAGGCTAATTTTTGATTCTCAGCTCTGTTTGACCTGTGAGATGTTGGCTCAATAGATTGGTGGCGGGTGAATTCGTGATACCTGCTTTGGTCGCAACTAGTAAATTTCGCTTGGCCCACTCATCTTCTAACTGAACTGTCTTCAGGCCCATGGCTTTAATCTGCGCCGCACACGCCTGAATTGGCAAGACGCCAATGCCAAGGTTCACCGCAATCATCTGACACATCGCATCGTAGCTACGCACTTGAATACGCAGACTCATTGGTTTACCTAGTCTCTCTGCGTTGCGTGAGGTAAGTTCAAGTAGTGAGCTGCCTCTATTTAATCCCACAAAATCATGTTGCAAACTCTCTTCAAAAGAAATACTTTTTCTTTTGCTCAGTGGATGATCTTTGCTACAGGCAATAACTAATTGATCATTACCCATAATGCGGGTCTCTAACCCAGTAGTAACGGGACCCTCTGCAAAAATGCCAATGTCAGCAATGCCATCCATTAAAGCCCTAACAATATCGCCGCTTAATTGCTCTTCAACTTCCACTTGAATTTCTGGATAAGTCTTTAGAAAGCTAGCTAAAGCTGATGGCAGAAATTCTGTTAGAGCAGACATATTCGCCCAGAGTCTTACGTGCCCCTTCACACCCTTGGAGTACTCGCCCAACTCATTGCTCAGTTGTTCAAATCCTTGAAAGAGTCTTAAGGCATGCTGCATGACTGCGTGGCCGGCATGCGTAAGTGTGACACCTTTGACCGAGCGATCTAGAAGCGCCATGCCAACGGTTTCCTCAAACTCGGAGATACGTCTACTTGCTGCAGATAGGGCTAGATTGCACTCGCTAGCACCCTTGGTAATGCTGCCAGATTGCACAATGGCGCAAAAAAGCTTGAGGGTAACAAAGTCAACTCTGGCGGGGTTTAGCGGGGATTTCATGGGGGTATTCTACCCATGCCTTCGCAAAATGAGAAGGCTATATGCCTAAATAGCAATTTTCAGCCCCTATAAAGAAGGTTAACTTTGCATAAAAGCATTGTTTGGGAGGGGTAATGGAGCCGTTAGCAAAGTTAAAAGTAGTCGAAATGGGGCAACTGATTGCCGGGCCATTTGCAGCCAAAACATTGGCTGACTTTGGTGCCGATGTGATTAAGATCGAGCCGCCTAAAGTGGGTGATGCCTTGCGTAAATGGCGACTATTAAAAGATGGCACTTCCGTCTGGTGGCAAGTGCAGTCGCGTAATAAGAAATCACTATCCTTAGATTTAAAGCAAGCGGAAGCTCAAGACATTGTCAGGACATTAGTAACGGAAGCTGATGTCTTAATTGAAAACTTTCGTCCTGGAACTCTAGAGGGTTGGGGTCTTGATCCTGAAAAATTATTAGAGCTCAATCCTAAATTAATCGTTCTGCGCATTAGTGGTTATGGGCAAACAGGACCATATCGTGATAAGCCTGGATTTGGTGTGGTTGCAGAAGCAATGGGTGGCTTGCGTCATTTAACTGCAGAACCGGGCCGTGTGCCAGTGCGAGTCGGAATCAGTATTGGTGATACCTTGGCATCCTTGCATGGCGTTATTGGAATTTTATTGGCACTGCAAGAGCGGCATAACAGTGGCAAAGGTCAAATCATTGATATCGCTCTGTATGAGGCGGTCTTCAATTGTATGGAAAGCTTGCTACCCGAATACAGTGCGTTTGGAGAGGTTCGTCAGGCTGCTGGCAGTGCTTTGCCAGGGATTGCGCCAACCAATGCCTATCAGTGTGCTGATGGTGGTTATGTCTTGGTGGCCGGTAATGGCGACAGCATATTTAAACGCCTCATGACAGTGATTGGCCGCGATGATTTAGGTAACGATCCTGGGCTGGAAAATAATGATGGTCGCGTTAAGCGAGTAGCGGAACTTGACCAAGCGATTGGTGAATGGACAAAAACAGTCACCACCAGTAAGGCATTAGAGGTGCTTGATTCTGTGGCGGTACCAGCGGGTCGCATCTATACCGTTGCGGATATTGCGAATGACCCGCATTACAAAGCAAGAGAAAACATTCAGACGATTCGGATGCATGATGGCACGCAACTGGATGTGCCTGGCGTGATTCCAAAGCTGTCTCGCACTCCAGGATCAATTAAGACTTTAGCTCCAGACATTGGTGAGAACACCGATGAGATTCTGAAAAGCATCGGCTTAAATGAATCACAAGTTGCCTCATTAAAAGAGCGCGGTATCGCATTTACAAAGTAAACAAAGCAAAAGAAAAGAACACCATGACCAGAATATATTTTAATGACGTTGTTACTAGAGATGGCTTTCAGATTGAGCCTAATTTCATTCCAACAGACGACAAGGTGAAGTTGATTGATGAGCTCAGCGAATGTGGCTTTGCCAAAATAGAAGTGACTTCCTTTACCTCCCCTAAAGCGATTCCGATGTTGCGAGATGCGGAAGAGGTCATGGGGCGCATCAAGCGTGTGCCAGGTGTTGAATACACGGTATTGGTTCCTAACCTAAGGGGTGCAGAGCGTGCGCTGGAGTCAAAGGCTGATGAATTCAATCTCGTAATGTCTACCTCCGAGACACATAACCTTGCCAACTTAAGAATGGGCCGGGAAAAGAGTTTTGCAGGCTTAGCCGAGGTAATTAAATTTGTCGATGGCAGAACCCCAATCAATGTCTCGCTATCAACCTGCTTTGGCTGCCCCATGGAAGGCGAAGTGCCTCAATCAGTAGTTGAAGAATTCTCACAGCGTTTTGCTGACCTTGGAGTGAGGGGTTTAACTATTTGCGATACGACCGGAATGGCCAATCCCGATCAAGTAAAGAAGATGTGCGATGCATTACAAAAGCGTTTCCCCAGCTTGCAGTTGACATTGCACTTTCATAACACTAGAGGCATGGGACTAGCTAATGTCCTGGCGGCAGTGCAGTCTGGCATTGTGCGTTTTGATGGTTCGTTAGGGGGCTTAGGCGGTTGCCCATACGCACCAGGTGCAAGCGGCAATATTTCTAGTGAAGATGCTATCCACATGCTGGATGCAATGGGCTATGACACCGGTATTAACATTCCTAAGCTTCTCCAGCTTGCCAAAGAATTGCCACAGATCGTTGGGCATGAAGTTCCTGGTCAAGTAGCTAAGGCGGGTAGCACATTTACCTTGCATCCAGAACCTAGTTACGTGGATGAATTGCGTCGCGCTCAATGAACTTCATCAAAAAATAAATCAAGGGAAATAAAGCATGATTGACCATTTAGACCATTTAGTTCTAACCACCGCCAAAGAGTTGGAGTGTGTAGATTTTTATACCCGCGTATTAGGGATGAAGCTCGAATCTTTTATTGGCGGTACCCCACCAGTTGAGCGCAAAGCATTCAAGTTTGGCAATCAAAAGATTAATCTGCATATTAAAGGCAAGGAGTTTGAGCCTAAAGCCGACATTCCTACACCAGGCTCACTTGATCTATGTTTTATAGCGGATCGCCCACTAGTGCAGGTTATTGAAAAGCTCAAATCAGAATCATGGCCAATCATTGAGGGTCCAGTAGTGCGGACAGGAGCTACACAAAAGATTAATTCAGTCTACGTCCGAGACCCAGATCAAAACCTCATCGAAATTTCTGAATTCATTTAGAGTTAAGAGTTAAAACTCCAAAGAAAAAGCTACCAGCGGGTGGCTTTTGTATATGTAGTGAATTGGATCATACTTTGGCTTGGTTAAAGTTCTTATAATGACTACTCTATTAATTTTCGCCTAAATGAAAATGAAAAAAGCCTTTTTACTCTTGCTCTCTCTAGTGGCTCTATCTTGTTTTGCCAGCTCTGATAAGCCTATTGCGAAAGTCGAAACAGGCACTCTTCAGGGCGCTACTGAATACAACATGAATGTCTTCAAAAACATTCCTTATGCAGCGCCACCTGTAGGTGATTTACGATGGAGACCGCCTCAGCCAGCGGCTTCATGGAGTGGTACTCGTGACGCATCTCAATTTGGTGATACTTGTCCGCAGCCAAATCTGAAGAATGAGAATAAAGGCCTTGGTTTGCCAGGCAATGAAGATTGTCTAAAACTCAATGTATTTACACCTCAAAAGGCTGGAAAAGATTTGCCAGTCATGGTGTGGATTCATGGCGGTGCTTTGCAGATGGATGGAGCTAGAGATCCACTCTATACCCCCATTAACTTAGTGAAGAACGGCGTGATCGTTGTTACCTTTGATTACCGCTTAGGTTCCCTGGGATTTTTCGCCAGCAAAGAGTTGGTTGCAGAGGCTAAAGCTAAAGGTGAGCCAGTGGGTAACTACGGCACGATGGATCAAATCGCAGTACTTAAATGGGTTAAGC
>ERZ650311.1004-NODE-1004-length-15165-cov-4.343283_pt1 | contig 15165 bp, 26 predicted proteins | sample MGYA00376247_ERZ650311 | MGnify/ENA primary metagenome ERZ650311 (study PRJEB26733, sample SAMN07839324) | wastewater metagenome | biome: small river; feature: stream; material: water | place: USA: North Carolina | collected 2016-07-28 ... | reverse complement strand
GGATGTGGCGGGTCCGCGGGTACTTGATGATCTCGGGTTCCATGGCGCCTATCCCCTGCGGTCGACGAGGTTGCGGTGGTGGCAGCCCGACCGGGGGCACACCAGGTACTTGCCCTTGGGCTCGACCGCGTCGCCCTCCCAGTCGGTGTTGTGGTCGACCAGGTCGACGTTGTTGAACTCCAGCTCGTAGCCGCAGTTCTTGCACACGATCTTGCGTGAGACGACAGGCTTGTCGCTGATGACCTTGATCGTCATGGCGTCACATCCTCGCGGGCTCCTGGTTGCAGAAGTGGTCGCGGATGACCTCCAGGCAGCGGGCCTTGGCCGCGTCGGCCGACTCGCACCGGTGGCCGGCCGCGAACACCTGGTGGGTCACCGGGTGGTAGGCCGTCCAGCTCCACTTCATGTGCTCTTCGTCGACCTTGAGGCCGTCGGTCCGCAGCCAGACGTCGGCGGCCCGGTGGCGCGCCCCCGTCTTGGAGCGGCTCACGCCGGGAGAGTCGAAGAAGTACTCGGTCGACCACCACAGGTCGAAGCCGCCCTCCTTGTCGTCCTCCCAGTCGCCCAGGAAGGCGTTGTACGACAGCGTGACACTGCTCATTCCGTCACCTCGTGCTTCATGCCGTCGAAGATGCACGCCGTCAGCCACAGCAGCATCACGTCCTCTCGAGTGCAGCTGATCCCGTGCTCGGCGACGTAGCCCACCACCCGATCGACGACGTCGACCACCTGCAGGTGCGGGTTGAGGTCGCACCCGCAGAAGCCGGCGCGGGCCACGTGGACCAGCATGCCCTCGCGAATCACGATCGACTTGACCGACTCAGGCGGCAGGGCCTGCCGCAGGTCAGCCAGCGTCTGCTTTTCCATCGCTCTCGCGCTCCTTCCGGCGCCGCGACTTGTCGGCCCGGTACGCCCACACCGCGTTGGTGTTCTGCTTGCGCAAGGCCTTCAGGAAGGGCACCTGCACCTCGGTGGGCAGCTGCGGGCGCAGCTTGATGAACAGCGCCTCTTGGTGGACGTCGAGGCCCGTCGCCTTGAACAGCAGCTTCCTGATGCCCCACCAGGGCAGCAGCACGGGCAGGCACAGGACGATGCCCGGCAGGCCCACGAAGGCGGCCACGAAGCCCCACTTCTCGCCGTCGCCGTGCTTCGGCGTCAGGTACCACCAGGAGGCGTCGTCGATGACGCCCGTCTTCCGGTCGATGGTGATCGACCAGCTGTCGGACCACTCGCTCTTCTTGCGCGGGGCGACGCCCTTGATGACGATGGTACCCTCCGGGTGGTCCTCGGTGGGGGCCGTCAGCTCGGTGCAGTCGACGATGAGCTTCCGGAAGGAAGGCAGGTCGAAGGCGTACCTCGGACCCTCGAGCTGGCACAAGGCCAGCCCGGCGACGGTGTGCCAGGCAGTGCGGAGGCTCACAGCGACACCCCCACTTCCACCCGGACCTTGGCCTCGGCCATGCGGGCCCCGAAGATGAAGAAGTCCTTCCGGGACTGGGTCGCCTCAGCCACCCACTGCTCGAGGATCTCCTTCTCGGGGAAGGCGTAGTAGCGCAGGATGGACTTCGAGTAGCTGCCCCCGCCCTCGGCGACGCTGTAGCCGCTGTCGACGCTGACCGTGTCGAAGATGCAGGCCCCGAAGTGCGAGGCCTTGGGGGCCTGCTTGGGCTCGGACACCTCGTACTGCCGCCAGTTGTAGTCGCTGTAGGTTCGAATCCCGAGTGATGCGCTCATCTGTCCCTCCTGGGTCTCTGAGGCCAGTCTACCCCGGCCTGGGCCGAGCTTGCACTGCTCAGCACGGGTTGCTGCGGTAGTGCTGGACCAGCCGCAGGACCTCGTCGACCTGTGCATCGTCGCAGTCCTTGTACGACCTGCCCATGTGGTGCTGGATGCGCTCCCACAGGTGGGCGTACGGATTGCGCTTGCGGAGGCCCGGGTGGGGCGGGAGCTTCCCGTCGAGGTGGGCTCCCGCCTCCTTGACCGCCTCCTGGACCCGCTTGCGGTTGTCGGGCGACATCAGAGCTCGTCTTCCGTGGGCTCACGGAAGTTCTCGGTGTGGTAGCCCCAGTGCACCTTGCCCGCCTTGTCGACGACGACGCAGTGTCCCGGCATGTTGGCGATCTCGCCCAGGAAGAGCAGGGAGGTGCCGGCCTTCCACGGGTACTTGTCCTCGTAGCCCTTGGGCGGGTCATCGAAGATGACGATTCGAGGTTGACCCTTCTTGAGCCTTTCGAGCTCATCGAGCCTCTCTTGGATCTCGACCTCCGCGTCTGTAGACGGCCAGCTCATACAACCTCCAAAAGCGGTACCTTACTTAGAACCGCATGTACCACACCTACGTTGACACCACAAACGCTGGGAATGTCTTCTACGTCGGCATGGGGGACGACGCTCGTGTTTCTCGGCGCCTCGGACGCAACAAGCGCCACACCCACACGGCCAAGAAGCACGGGTTGAACCGGCGTGTCGTAGCCTCGTTCTCAGAGCGCCAGCAGGCTGTCGGCCTTGAGGTCGCACTCATCGCTGAACACCACACCTTCGTCGACGATCCGACCTACAATGGCATCGGCTGCAACTACACGAAGGGTGGCGAGGGCTGCGCCTGCAGCGAAGAGACCCGCCGTAAGATCAGTGAGAGCAAGCGTGGTCAGGAGCCGTGGAACAAAGGCAAACAGGTCAAGTACGAGCTGACTGACGAAGAGCGCCAGCGGCGCGTCGCTCAGCTCGTTGCCTACAACCAGTCACGTCCGATGTTGGGGAGGCGACACAGCGACGAGGCCCGTGCTAGGATGCGCAAGCCCCATCGCTGCTCGAAGTGCGGTGAGCCCGGTCACCAGAAGCGGACCTGCAAAGCCCTCTAGAACGCACCAGGGGCCACTTGAAAACAGTGCAGGCCCATCGTCCGCCACTCGTCGACCACCTGGTCGCGGTCGTCCAGGACGAACATCACGTTCCACTTGCCCTTGATGTTCTCGTCGAACATCTCGCGCTTGATGATGCTGTCCTTGCGCTGGTCTCCCGTCTTCCGCATGTAGAGGAGGTACGGGATGCCGGGCAGGTGCTGGGCCAGGAACCGCTCGGTGGGTTCGCGGTACTTGTCCTCGCGCCCGCTGGTGAACAGGATCCTGACGTCCTTCGGGTCCTTGCCTTCTTCCTTGGCCCGCTGCACCAAGTAGGCGTACATCGCCTTGATGCACTCCACGACCGGGCGGTTGGGCGGGTCCTGGTCGCAGGTGGTCGCATCGTAGGGCGAGCGGCCGTTGAGCAGCGACGTCGTCCCGTCCAGGTCGCAGTCGATGGTGTACAGCAGCTTCGGGTCCTCGACGAGCCCCTCGCCCTCCCCCGTCCCGGGGGCCCATCGCGGCGGGTAGTAGCTGGTCTTGTCGCTCAGCTTCCGGCCCTTCTCCAGGCCGGCGCCCCGGGCCATGTCTCGGATCACCTTCTCTCCCACGTGGGCGAAGCCGGTGCGCTGAGCGTCCCGCTTGATGCAGGTCTCCAGGTCGACGTTGACGCCCTTCTCGATGACGGTGACGTCGCCGATGCTGGCCGCCAGCTGGTGCAGCTTCTTGACCGTCATCGGCACCAGGTGGGTGTCGTCCAGGATGACGTCGTAGCCTGCCTTGAAGGCGGCCCGCACTGCCTGCTCCTTGAGGGCCTTCATCAGGTCCTCGCGGCGGTCGTCACGGGAGTGCGGGTTGTTGCCCGGTCCCACCGCCATGCCGCGCAGGTCGTCGCGGTTGATGCGCACCCAGCGCTTGGGCTCCTTCTTGACGAGGGCCGCGGCCTCCGTCGACTTGCCTGAGCCCGGCAGGCCCTTGAAGATCATCAGCGTTCTCATCAGAGCTCTCCTGCGTAGACGTACCCGATGCATCGGGTGGTGGTGGGCGACGTCCTCACCAGCACAGCGCGCCAGAAGCCGGAGTGTTCCGGACGGAGGACCTTGGGCGAGATCAGGATCTGCGCCGGTTGGGGGACTTCAATGTCATCAACGACGAGCTTCCTAGCCATCCGGGCCTCCCTGTCGCCCTGTGACCCTATCCGGCCCAAGGGCCGTTTTTCAACCCTCGAGGGCCTTTTTGGCGGCCCACCTGGGCCTCACGGACAATTCGTGGGCCCAGGGACGGTGGCCACTACGGCCACCGCGCGCCTTTTTCCTCACCCGAACTTGCGGAGGTACCGCTCGGTCATCCCGACGATCAGCTTGTTGAGGGCGACCCGGTCGGGCTCCTTGCGCAGGGTCGACGTCTTGTAGAGCTCCTCGCACTGGGCCTCGAGGGCCTCGGCCCGCGCGATCAGGGCGTCGTACTCCAGCTCGCCGTTGCGGATGCCCAGCAGGAAGTCGCGGTCACCGCGCGCGCGGCGGTCCACATAGACCCGGTGGTCCTGCAGGATCTCGACGGCCATCGTCTCCAGGCGCATCAGGTGCATCCCATGCTTGGTGTCGTAGCCGAACTTGGCCTCCAGCTCGGCACGCTTCGGGTTGCGGGTCTTCAGCCAGTTCTGGTACTGGTCGTAGTGCTGCTTGGCCGCCTGGTACTGCTTCTCTCGGGTGAAGACGGTCAGCATGTCCTTCGACATCTCGACCTCGATGCCGTCGGCCACTGCGGCATCGAAGGCGCCCAGCTCGGAGGCCGACACCTTGGTCGTCTCGCTGAGACCGAACTCCTTGCGGGTCGGCGGGGCCTTGGGCGGCGCCAGCAGCCACGACCGGTGCGTCTTGATGCGCTTCAGCTGGGCGTTGGCGTAGCCCGAGAAGGTGAACTTCGCCTTCTTCGACAGGAAGTCGTTGGCATGGGCCCGCAGCTCCTCGCCGAACTCGTCGATGTGCAGGACGGAGCTGTCCCCGACGTGCAGGATCTCGATGATGTTCGGGTTGCAGTCGGTCGCCAGCTTGGCGAACTTGTCGATGCCGTAGACGACGTGGTCGACCCCGTCGCTCTTGGAGCCCATGTGTTCCTCCTGCTCGAAGCTGTGGAGGAAGCCCAGGTAGATGTCGACCGGGGCGATGCAGACGCCTTTGAAGTCCTCGTCAGAGGTCGGGATGTTGAGGCCGTAGGCGTGGCTGCCGTGGCGCACGTAGAGGATGGTTCGCTTGCGAACGTCGAAGTTCATGGTTCCGGCCTCCTTGAGGCAAGAGAAAGGATTGCGTGCTCAGGCCCGCGAGACGGGGACGACGGTCGGGCGGCTGACCTGCGCCTCGGCCCGCGGCATCTGGACGTGCAGGCGGCCGTTCGCCATGCGGGCGGTGGCCTGCCGCGGCCTGTAGTCGCCCGACATGGTGTAGCGGTGGACGAACGCGCCTCCGCGGGGGCGCTTGCCGGTGACGGTGACGACCGAGTCGGTCGCCTCGACGGTGACGTCGGCCGGGTCCACGCCCGGCAGGTCCACGTACAGCTCGATCCCGTCGTTGTTGATGCAGGTGCCGTACCGGCCCTTGACGTACTCGGCCGGCTCGGGCCGCTCGTCGGCGTACGTCTTGAGGGATCCGAGGTGAAAGACCTCGCTGAAGTACTGCTGGAACGTCCCGAAGACGTCCCGTGTGCGACGGTTGCTCATGGCCGCCACAGTACGGCGGCCCGGGGCCAGTTTGCACAGGCCTCCGCATAGTTACTCGCCATGATCCGGATGACACTGGGCGCCCTGAAGTCGCTGCTGCGCGAGGGCTCGGTCCCCGTCAAGGTCCCGCAGACCCCGCAGCAGAAGCAGGCGATGGTCGAGCTGCTGAAGTGGGTCTCGGCCCGCATGGAGGGCAGCGAGTCCGACCTGCAGAAGGCCCTCGCCGGCGCCCGCCGCGGGGAGTGGGACGAGGCGATGGACCTGCTGCGGACGTACTACATGATGAAGGGGATCAGGACGAGGGAGCGCCGAAAGGCGAACTGAGCGTCACTTCGCCCGGACCTCGATCTTCCGGCCGCGGGCCTTCTTGGCCTTCGGGAAGTCGAGGCTCAGCACGCCGTGCTCCATGCGGGCGGTGACGCCGTCGATGTCGTAGGCCTCGCTGATCTGCCACGACAGGGCCCCGCCCGTCTGGCCCCGGGAGTACCGGACCTTGACGAGGCTGCCCTCGACGTTGACGTCAACGTCAGCGGGCTTGACGCCCGGCAGGTCGACCTCCAGGGTTGCCGCGTCCTCGCGGAAGGTCTCGCGGTGCTGCTGGGCCCGACGGGACAGGTCGCCGAACGGCCAGCCCGAGTCGAAGAACGAGCCGAAGATGTCGTCGTGAGACGCAGGTGAACCGGAACGCTTCGCAAGCATCGTCAGTTTCTCCTTGCCGAGGCTCTTTCCGTACTGCCTCAGGCGGTGGGGAGGATAATCACTGGTCCGGGACTTGGGAAGGCCCCTGGTGCACTTTTTGATCGTCGCCGTAGAGCAGCCGCTGGTACCGGTCGCCTACGTGTTCAACGTCTTCCGGGCCCGTCGGAAAGATGCTATCACCCCGGTACACCTTGCGGCGCCCGACCGCCTCAGAGGCCAAGGCGACCATCTGTGCGATCTCGAGGGGCGAAAAGCGCGAATTGCCGTCGCGCTCCTTGGAGCAGATCCTGACCTCGCGGCCGTCGACCTTCACCCAGACCGACAGCTCGCTCATCAGTAGCCCTCGTTGATCCGCTTGACGTTGGTGTCGCCCTTCTGCATGTAGGCCCGGAACAGCTCGTCGAGCGTCAGGCCGCTGGCGATCGCCAACTCGAAGAAGAGGTGCAGGGCATCGCACAGCTCTTCCCTGTACGCTTCGCGGTCCACCTCCGGGATCTCGGTGGCCCGGTGCGACTTGGCGTTCTTCAGGTGCTGGCCCGCCTCGTACAGCTCCTCCATCATGTGGTTGCGGATGTCCTTCAGGAACTGCTGGCCCTTCTTGGAGGCCAGGTCCGTCGGGAAGTCCGGGAAGCCGCGCTTCTGCTGCAGGAGGCGCATGAATCCCTCCTGTTGGTCCCACATCTGCTGCAGGCGATCTCCTCGATCGTCGAACTCCATGTCGCCCTCAGTTCGTCCCGCCTGGGATGATGAACCGCGGGCCCGTCTGGGCGGCGGCCTGGATCTCCCGGGCCTGCTTCAGCATCTTCTCGTGCATCTCCCTGACCTGCCGCTCGTAGTCGGGCGACAGGACCAGGACGTGGGGGTCCGTCTCGTCGGGGACGACCCTGACCTGGCGCAGCAGGTCGCTGCAGTCGACGCCGGTCAGGATCGCCTCCTGGACGATCTGCACGACCCTGTGCCACACGCTGTCACTGAACTTCATCTCTGCCATGAGCGCATCCTACACCGCTGCCAGATCGTGTATCGCCGTGCAGATGTCCTTGCCGTCGATGCCGTCGCCCAGGCAGCTCCATCCCGGCATCTGCCGGCGGGCGAACAGTTCTGCCTTCTGGGCCGTTGGGAACATCTTGTCGAGCCTCTTCTGCAGGGTCGCCGGCTTGCAGCTGTGCCCCAGGTTGAGGTCGAAGGCCACGCTGCGCTGAGACCGGTCCTGCAGCAGCGGGTAGATGCTCTTCTTGCCCGAGGTGCAGATCAAGGCGATCTCATGGGACTGGCGGAACAGCCGGCCCATGCCGACCCGAGTGCCGCGGTTCCAGTCGGCCTCCTTGGCGTACTGCTTCTTCAGCTTGACCCAGACGAAGACCTGCTTCAGGCGAAAGCCCCAGGCGTGCATCACCATCAGCCCGTCCTCCAGCAGCACGCCGGGGACCCACAGGGCCAACAGGCAGCGGTCGGGGTCGACGATCTCCCGCACCGGCATGGCGGCCACCTGCTGCGGCGTCATCGTCCGGTACTGGGAGGCCGCCGACCGGCGCACCTTGCGCTTCATCTTGGCCAGCCCGTCCCCGAAGCCCCAAGGCGGGTCAGCGACCAGGACCTGGTGCCTCATGAGTGGAGCCCAGCGTCACAGTCCTCGCCGATCCGGGCGCCGCAGACGCGGCACGGGGTGACGATGCGGTCCATCACCTCGCGGTGGACGTCTTCGACGGGCCGGGAGTTGTCGACCAGCACGTGGTCTTCCGAGTGGTCCAGCGCCCAGTCGCGGTACATGGCGCGGACCCGCGACTGCAGGTCGCTGTCCTTCTCGTAGGAGTCGTCCTCCGTCGTCGCCCGGCGGTACGACCGCTCGGCGAAGACGATGGTCAGGTCGGGCCGCTTGATGCGGTCGTAGAACCACAGGACCAGCCGCGGGCTGACGCCGGTGGCGCAGCCGTAGATGACCGACGACAGGCCCCACCGGTCGAAGACGACGACGTCGTTCCGGGCCTCGATCGCCGGCAGGTGGAACAGCTGGAACGACAGCTTGTTGAGCGTCTGGACGAACTGGAACGTGTTGGGCAGCCGCTTGGCCCAGCCCGTCCGCAGCATCCAGTAGATCAGGCGGTGGGTCCAGCGGGTCGCCTTGGTCGGGGCCTCGATCCGCTCGACCCGAGCTCCGGCCTGCCGCAGGGCCTCGACGGCCATCTTTGACTGCGTCTCCTTGCCCGTCTTGTCGGGGCCCTCGAAGGCGATGAGCTTGGCGTGCCTCTTCTGCATGGCTCCCATCCTATCACTCGGCGCCGGGCAGTTCAAGGTCACGTGCGGAGCCCTGGGCAGCCTTGAAGTTGTCCTCGTGGGCGATCAGCTTCCGGGCCTGCGTCCAGCCCCGGAAGTTGCCGCTGAACGACCGCCTGATGTCGGCCGAGAAGGGCACGATCAGTCCGCCCACTGCGGAGCGCGCGTGCTCCCGGTCGGCGTCGAACTGCGTCATCGGGGTCGCCGCGTGCTCGAAGGGGCTCATGTGGCCGCTCTTCAGCAGGCGCTCGCACAGCTCGATGTCGGCCCGCGGGTCCCGCTTGCCGTCGTGCGTCAGGTAGGAGACCCGGGCACACCGGCCGATGCAGACCTTGACCACGTCGAGCATCGTCAGCCCCTCGGCCAGCAGCTGCTCGACGTCGTCGACCAGCGGCAGGTGCCAGTCGCCGTAGCCCAGCTGCACGGGCCACGACTGCTCGCGGGCTTCCAGAGCCAGCTCGGCGATGCGCTTGATCTCGGGCTGGGCGTCCTTGCTGATGCGCAGGCCGTCCCAGTTGTCCCACTCGGTCGCGGTGACGACGACGGTGTGCCACAGCCAGGGCTCCAGCAGCCGGTTGGTGATCTGCTTGTGGATGCCGATCTCCAGCATCAGCTCGGCGACGGTGATCATCGCCCCTGCCGCCTTGCGCCAGATGCGCTCGGCCGCCTCGACGGCCTCGCCCTTCAGCTCCTCCTCGGCCTGCATGCCCTTCTGGTTCTTGCCCCAGTAGATGGGCACGAACGGGTCGTCCTTGACCCGCTTCAGCATCTTCTCGACCGGGATGGCCCGGCTGGAGGCGCTGTTGCGGGAGAACGCCCGGTGGGTGTTGAACTCGGCCAGGACGATCCTCGGGAACGTCAGCTCCAGGGTCGTCAGCCGGACGCCCTCCGGGCTCAGGCTGTCTTTCAGGACCTTCGCGCTGTATGCCACTGTGACCTCACTTTCCGTAGACGCGGACGCACTCTCGCATGGTGTTGTCGTGGATCTCCAGGACCTTCGGGATCGACCCGTCGGGCTCGACCTGGTAGCCGCCCGCCAGGTCCCAGGCGACCGGCACGCCCCTCATCCACAGGCCGTCGAAGACCATCGCATCGCGGCGGCGCAGCTCCTCGGTCGTCAACCAGCCCCCGTACGGGTCGTTGACGTGCGGGTCAGCGCCCGCCTGGTACAGGACGACGTCGCAGTCGGCCAGCCAGCCCAGCACCCTGGGCAGCTCCTCGAAGAAGGCGGCCGCCTGGTGCGGGTAGTTGTAGTGCTGGCCGCCGGTGAAGTGCTTGATCCAAGCGCCCGACCGCGTCTGCCGGATGATGCCGTCCGTCCCGTTGCCGTAGTGCATGTCGAGGTCGAGGATGCCGACCCTCTCGACGCCCTCGGCCTTCAAGGCCAGCGCGGTGACCATCAGGCCGTTGAAGGTGCAGAAGCCCTCGGCCCAGGCGAAGCCGGCGTGGTGGAAGCCCGAGACAGGGGCCACCGCGACCCCGCGGGTCGCTAGAGCGTGGCGGGCCGCCGCCAGCATCGCCCCCGAGGTGTAGGGCAGGGCGGCTGCGACCTCAGGGGACCGGTTGCCGAAGCCGTTGTCGATCCTGCAGCCCAGCACGCCGTCGACGAAGGACGGGTCGTGGGCCAGCGCCAGCTGCTCGGCGGTCACTGGCTCGGGCTCGATGACCTCGATCGGAAACTGCCGGCGCCAGGACTCGACGACCTTCGGAGGCTTCGCAGCCGAAGGCGACTCGCAGCGCGAGTCGGCGACCATCCGGGGCGTGAAAAAGACGGGAATGGGGGCCATGGCTACCTCACACTCGGACTACGGGTTTTTCTGGAAGGCTGACGGTGAACTCCGTGACCCCTTCACGCTGCTTGATGAGGGCGGACCGGGTCAGCAGGTCGTGCATGCGCTCGTAGTCCTCGGGACGCAGCAAGGTGCAGTCGAAGGCGCCGAACTTGCTCTGGTGACCGAAGACGTACTTCAGCGCGATCCACAGGCGCTGGTACCACGGGTGGTGGCGCGACAGGTACGTCTCGATCCACACCTCGCCGTCGGCCGGATCGAGCACCAGCCGGACCACGTGTTCATTGCAGTCGCACTGACAGTCGAAGTAGTGCTTTTCCACAGGGGCAGAAGGTACTGCCCGCGGAAGCAGGTGTTCAGACCCTGCGAGTGAAGTTGAACAGCTGACTGTCCAGCACGTCGTAGACCTGCAGCTCCAGCTCGTCGCAGGCGTCGTTCATGGCCCGCATCGCCTCGCTGCGGTCGGTCAGGTTGTCGCTCTTGTTGAGGAGAATGTAGCTGGCGATCCGGTCGCGGATCCGGTCGACGAACTCGGAGGTGTCCTGGCGCAGCTGCCACTCGGGCACTCCGTGCAGGTACTCCTCCTTGATCAGGGAGCGCAGGTCGCCTAGGCGGACTCGCACGTTGACCTCAGGCGGCGAACGGGTCGCCCAGCATCGCGTTCAGCTCGTCGAGGACGGCGGCGACGTTCTGCTCGGCCTCGGCCAGCATTCCGACGACCACGTCGAGCTCAGGGCGCGACTTGGCCGCGCTGAGGGAGGTCTGCAGCTCCTCGTGGGCCGTCGACAGGGAGTCGGAGAGCGCCTCGACGAATCCCTCGTCGAGGTCGCCCTCCATGACTTCGCGCACCAGGCCACGTAGCTGCTTCTGCGTCATCCGGATCATGTCCGGTAACTATCAGCCACACTTGCTCCAGGAGCAGGTCGAGCCGTCGGCCAGGGTGCCGCCGTGGCAGGAGATGCAGCCACCCTGGTAGACCAGTGTCGCGCCGCCGCACTCCGGGCACTTCTTCTCGGCAGTGGCCTTGGTGCCGTCCGGGATGTAGTTCTTCAGGACCCGTGCGATGACGGTCGAGAAGCTCCACAGGTCGGAGTGGCGGTCCTTCTTCAGCTGCTCGACGACGTACTGCATCGGGACGCCGTGGCGCAGCGACATCGAGATGACGCGCGTCAGGGCCCCGTGCTCCGGGTTGTCGAACAGGGAGACGACGTCCTTGAAGACGACCTCGTCGTCGTCGCCCAGCGGGATCCGCAGGTTGTAGGTGGCGACCCCGTCCTTCTTGCCGTTCTTGATGAGGTGCGCCTTCTTGGTCTTCTTGGGGACCTCGACGTGCTCACTGAGGCCTGCGAACAGCTCGTAGGGGCGTCCGTTCAGCATGCCGACCAGGACCAGGTACTGCGCGCCCTTGATGCTGACCCGGTGGACGTCGCACTCGACGACCTTCGGGCGCTTGGGAGCGTGCGACTCGACGATGACCAGCGGCTGGTCGCCCTCGCGGGTCGCCCCCTCGTTGACGATGACGGCGTCGCGGCTGCCGATCCGGTAGATGGTGACGCCCTTGCAGCCCGTCTCCCAGGCCCGCCAGCACAGGTCTGACACCGTCTCGACGGTGACGTCCTTGGGCAGGTTGGTGGTGTTCGAGATGCTGTGACAGATCCACTTCTGGGCGGCGGCCTGGATGGCGACCTTCCGCAGCGGGTCGATCTCCTCCACCGTCGAGCCGTAGTAGGGCGACTTGGTGACGTCGTCCTCGCCCGTCGCCTCCATCCACTGCTTGACGCCGTGGTGGAACAGGTCGTAGTACTGCCACTGGTCGCCCAGCGCGTCGACCTCGTCGACCCGAGCGTTCTTGTCGGCCGTCGTGATCTTCTTCTTGCGCCGGCTCTTGACGAAGAGCACCGGCTCGCAGCCTGAGGTCGACTGCGTCAGCAGGGAGCCGCTGCCCACCGGCGCGGTGGTCGTGTTGGCGATGTTGCGGCGGCCGTACCGCTCGTAGTCGGCCCGCAGCTCCGGGTCCTCCGCCAGCACCCGCTTGATGAACGGGTGCCCCTTCTCCACCTCGTGCGAGAAGATCGGGAAGGCGCCGCGATCGCGGGCCATGTCGACGGAGGACCGGTAGGAGGCCACGGCCAGGTCGCGGTAGATCTCGTCCGTCAGGTCGATCGACTCCGGGCTGCCGTAGCGGAAGCCCATCGCAGCGATGGTGTCGCCCAGGGCGGTGATGCCCAGGCCGGTGCGGCGCCCGTTGGAGGCAGCGGCCCGGATCTTCTCCCACAGCTCGAGCTCGGGGCGCTTGACGTCATCAGGCTCGGGATCCGCCTTCACCTTGGCGATGATGCGGTCGACGGCCTCCAGCTCCAGGTCGACCAGGTCGTCCATCAGCTTCTGGGCGACGTAGCACGCCTTGCGGTACGCCTCGCGGGCGAACCGGGCGCCCCTCTTGAAAGCGTCGACAACGAACTTCCACGGGTTGACGAACAGCAGCCGACAGCTATCGTAGGGCGACAGGGTGATCTCGCCGCACGGGTTGGTGCTGACGGAGCCGTAGCCGAAGCGGCGGTAGGCGTCAGCCGGGCCCCAGGCGGTGACGGTGTCCCAGAACAGCATGCCAGGCTCACTGCAGTCGCGCATGGCGGCCACGATGTTGTTCCACACCTCACGCGCATCGACCCACTGCTCGACCAGGTAGCTGTCCAGGCCTGGCTCGACAGGGAAGCGCTGGTGGTACTTCTCGCCCTTCTGCACCGCCAGCATGAACTCGTCGGACATGCGGACCGAGACGTTGGCGCCCGTCACCTTCTTGCGGTCCCGCTTGATGTTGGCGAAGGTCAGCACCTCGGGGTGGTGGACGCTCAGCGTCAGCATCAGGGCCCCGCGGCGGCCGCCCTGGCCGACCTCGCGGCAGGTGTTGCTGTAGCGCTCCATGAAGACGGCGATGCCGTCCGTGGTGCGCGCCGCGTTGGCGGCCGGCAGGCCCTTGGGCCGGATGGTCGACAGGTCGAAGCCCACGCCGCCGCGGCGCTTCATGATCTGGGCTTCCTCCTGGTCCGTCTTCATGATGCCGCCGTACGAGTCGTAGGGGGCCTGGACGACGAAGCAGTTGGACAGCGACTGCACCTGGTACGGGTTGCCGATGGCAGACATCGGGCCGCCCTGCGGGACGACCTCCCAGCGCGACAGGTACCCGTAGATCTCGTCCTCCGTCAGCGGGTTCGGGTAGCGGGCCTCGATGCGAGCGAACTCGCGGGCGAGGCGCCGGTGCATGGCCTCCGGCGTGGGCTCGAAGATGTTGCCCGCCAGGTCCTGGAGGGCGTACTTGCCGGCGAACACGTCGGCCGCCAGCTCATCACCGTTGAAGTACGAGAGCGAAGCGCGGCGCGCCTCATCGTAGGTGTACGACCGCATCAATCAGCCTTTCTCTGCCAGCCGGGCTCCAAATCCATCTGGCGATGCATCTCGGGGAAACACGGGGCGGTTCATAACTATACCGGCCCGGTCCCGGATTCGGGGCTCGCCTCCTCAGCGCGCTTGAAGAGGGGATCATCCCTGAGTTCCCTCAGCTTTCGGCGCAGGGCCGCCTTGGTCGCGTCCTCGTCTTCCTTGATCGCCTCCTGCATGTCGCCCGGGTTGCCGACGACGGCGAACTTGCTGCGGGCCGTGTCGATCCGGCACGAGTAGACCAGACCGTCACGGCCTGCCCGGTTCTTGGCCACGTAGAGCCGGCCGAAGCCCGACGACTTCTCGTGGGACTTGCGCGAGATGCTGAGGACGACGTCGGCCACCATTGCCTTGCCGTAGGCCTCGCTCATGTTGCTGAGGTCGACCACGTCGGCGTTGGAGCCCTCCTTGTTGGACTGCGAGGCCGTCCAGATCGGGATCTTCTTCTCCATCGCGAAGGCGCGGAGCTCCTCGTAGATCAACTTCAGCTCGTGGCGCAGCGAGTCGTACTGCCGCGTCGACCGCATGATGTCGGCGTAGTCGATGACGATCAGGCCGGGCCGGAAGCCGCGGATGTCGAGGCGCTCGATGTGGGCCCGCAGCGTGTAGATGGTGGCCGAGTTGGTCGGGAACTCCTTGATGATGAGCCGGCCCAGCTTCATCGACTTGTACGTCTCGAGGACCTTCTCTTTGTTGTCGATGACCTGGTTGCTGTCGATGTCGCACAGGTTGGAGTCGTAGCGCAGGCCCACCGCGGCCTCCGTCAGCTCCATGGTGTAGTGGAGGACGTCGACGCCGGCCCGCAGGGCGTTGGCCCCCAACATCGTCAAGAAGTGGCTCTTGCCCACGCCGGTGGGGGCGACCACGACGCCGATCTCGCCGCGCACAACGCGATGTTCGCCGAATTGGCCAGGCGGGACCGCGAAGGGTGGAAACCCCGTGAGGCTGCTGACGCCGAGACTGCAAGCGAGGACTCTGCGGACGAGACACCCAGCGAGAAGAAATCCGACGAATCCTCCACTAGCACTTAGCTCCGACACTGCCCGGGCCGTTTGGCTCGGGCAGTGCTGTTTCTCCACAGCTGTTCCACCGATGCACAGGTGGAAATCGAAGATCCCGAGCCACGCGTTTGTCGTTCCACAATCGAAACTGCCGACGCAATGATCGGCCCCGCGGCAGTTGGCGGGTTCTGGAGTTCGAAGGGGGATCGGACATGTACGAAACGCATGCAACGGTTGTCGGAACCGTCATCACCAATCCGGTGAAGCGGCAGACCACGAATGGCGAAGAGGTGCTGAGCTTTCGGATGGCGAGCAACACGCGTCGCAAAGACGCGGTGACCGGAGAGTGGACGGACGGAGCGACCCTCTATCTCACGGTCAGCTGCTGGCGGCGGTTGGTCACCGGC
>ERZ650311.1003-NODE-1003-length-15203-cov-9.760298_pt1 | contig 15203 bp, 35 predicted proteins | sample MGYA00376247_ERZ650311 | MGnify/ENA primary metagenome ERZ650311 (study PRJEB26733, sample SAMN07839324) | wastewater metagenome | biome: small river; feature: stream; material: water | place: USA: North Carolina | collected 2016-07-28 ... | reverse complement strand
CTTCCTCGGTGAAGTCGGCCGCGCTCACAAGCCGGGTGAAGGTAAAGCCGTCGATCTCGCAGCGCCACGGCTCGGCGAAGGGCGTCGGATCGGCGCTGCGACGCGCGTGCTCACGCGCCAGCCGGTCGTGTTCCTCGCGCAGCCGGCGCAGCGACCACGCCGGATCGGCCGCGCCACCCATGCGGACGGCATCGTGCGCCAGCATCACGGCCTCGCGCATCTGGTTGCGGTTGCAGGCGATCCGCGCCGCGACGGTGACTGCCGCCTCGCCGCTATGCGCGACCATGCCCCAGATCTCGCGGAATGCCCCGCGCGGAATGTCCATGATCGTGGCGAAAGGCAGTTTCGTCGTCAGCTTGATCTTCGCGCGCCACGCATTGTCGATCACGTCGCTGTGGTGGACGCGCTTCCACAGCCCGGCGCCGATGATCGCCCGGACCTCGGCCGGCGGGCACCTGTAGGCGACGCAGATCGGGGCCACTTGCCGGATACCATCCGCCTCGGTCTGCCGGATCAGATGCCCGTGCTTCCGCATCCAGAGCCAGAGTGCACCGCTCTGGTGCCATCCGGTATCGTAGAGCCATTGCGGCTCGCGCCACACCGGCGCGTCTGGAAAGAGCGGAGCGGCGGTGTCCTTCACGGCTTCCTCCCATATACCGGCTCTCCGGGGAATATGTCGGGGCACTGGCGGATCGCCTCGCGCCCGGCTTCGGTGATCTGCCATGCAGTCGGCGGCTTGCCCATGCGGAAGGGCGCACCGGAACCGCCGAAGTCATAGACGACGCGCTCTATCCATCCCGCATCGCGCAGGCTGTCCATCATCGCGCCGGATGCGGGCTTCAGCGGGCCGTTGTCGCGGTAATGGATCAGCAATTCCTTCGCCAGAAAGGCGCGATCCAGCAAGCGCGGCTGGCGCCTGAGCGCGTGCAGGCACGCCCACCGTTGCTTGGTCAGGTAGGGCAGATCGCTCATCCCCTCTCTCCCTTCATGGCGCGGATGGCGGCGGCGGAGCCACCAAATCCGTGCCGCTGCATCAGCATCGCCGCATCCTCCAGCGCCTTGTCCCGCGCGGCGGCAAGCTGCGCCTGTAGCGCATCGATAGCGTCGGCGGCTTCCTCACACGCCTGCCGCGACACCTTTACCAATGTGCCATCCATATCAGCCTGTTCGCCAGAGCGGAGCGCCTTCACCAGATCATCCATTGTCGTCTCCCACGGTTGCGGCAATTTCCGCCACGAGCGCCGCATCCTCGCCTTCAAGGCCCTCGCCAGTGCATTCCTCCAGCCACGCGATTTGTGCGAGCAAGATGCGGCAATCATTCCGCAGCCGCGCGATCTCCGCGTCCCGCTCCGTCAGCAGCCGCTCATGCTCGGCGGCGAGGATGTAGGGCACGGGGACCACGGTTGGATCATCGGCGTCGTCTGCCGTCCAGAGCCGCCAGCCGCCGAATCCGTTGTGGACAAGGCCTACAGTTTTCGGTGCGTCAGTCATTTCTCCCACCCCTCTCTCAAGTGCCCATAGTCACGCGGCTCGGTCACGGCCTTGGCCTCGCCGCAGATGTCGCAGGTGCCCATGTGCCACGTCGCGCCATGTGGGTTGCCCTCAGGCCGTCTGCCCCATCTCTTGCCGCAGTCGGCGCATATCCAGGCTGGATAGTCAGCCATTCCGTCCTCCTTCTCCCCGCCCGAAGTGGCACGGGCTGTTTCGCGGCGGACGACATGGCCCGCCAACTCGCACTTGTGGGCGAACTCGAGCGCGCGATCCTGGGTCGACTGAGCCATCTGGATCAGGCTCCCGCCGCCCCAGTCGCCATCCGGTGCTTGCGGATCGCCCGGCGCATCATCCCGGCGTTGTGCTCGGTCAGCTTGTAGGGCGTGCCCTTCCATTCTGCGCGAAACTCGACAGGCACGTCCTTCATGAGCTTCAACAATTCCGCCCGCGTCATGTCGGCGAGGCCCATGCGGTCGAAGTCCTCCATCTCCGCGATATCCTCGCGGATGCCCGCCGCGTATTTGCACCATTCCGGCGTCTCGCGCGGGTTATCGACCTCGCGCGGCGGCTTCTGGTCGCTGCACATCCTGCCATGCAGCAGGAAGCAATAGGTCTGCGACGACACGCAGCCCAAGCGCACCACGCCATTCTTGTCGCGGTATCCAGATGGCCCGAAAGACCTGATCATTTTCCTGCCTCCTTCCGTGCGGCGACGATCAGGTCCATGAGCCTGCTCGCCATCGCGCTGCCAAATGTCCGGTTTACCGCGAGGCACATGTGCGTCATGTCCGCGTCGGTGATGCGCGCAACGGCCTCCTTGAGTGACGGCGGGTGTGTAAAGCGGGTGGGGTGCGTCATGTCAGGCTCCCGAGTGTGATGTCATGGGCGTCGCCCGCCGCCACCGGGCAGGCGCTGCCATCGGCGCGGAGGATTACCATCACCCACTCGCCGTCGCGGGCGGTGAATATCCAGACGGCGCCGTCGGCGAGAAAGCCCTCGAAGGTGAGCGCAAGGCCCTGCTCCTTCGCGGCGGCGGCAAGGTCCGCGCCGGGAACGCAGACCGTCTCGGCGGCGGCTGGCGTGGCGAGAAGCGCGAGGATGAGGGGGAGGCGGGTCATGCGGCAACGCTCCACTCGACGCGCGGCAGATAGGCGAGCGGGAAGCGCGACCCGCCGATGATCTGGCTCCGGCCAATGATGATCGGCGTCATCCCCGTGGCGTCCACAAGGTGAAAGCCAAAGCCCTGTAACCGCGCCAATTCGGAGGGGGTGAACCACCGATGAACGCCCGCCATGCCGTCCACGCAGCATCCGATGTGGATCGCCCACGGGTGACGCGCCACACGCTTCCGCCAGTCGGGAAATTCCGTCATCATCGGCGGGCAGAGGCTGTCATCCTTCATCGGGTCGATCCACCGATGCGAAAGGCCTGGGCGCCACGGGCCGCGGCCCTCGGCGTCCTGAATGCGGTAGCGCATCACGCCGCCCTCCGCTCATAGGCCCGTGCGGCATGATCGCCCCACTGGTGTGCTGTCATTTCGTCATCCTCCGAACATCTCGATCTGCACCGGCTTCGGCAGTTCCTTCGGCGGCGCCCATATCCACGCGCTGGAGGCCGTGGGCAGCGCCGAGAGAGCGCCACGCATGTGCTGCCGCCATGTCAGGAAGCTCGCGCGAGCATCGACCGCGCCTGCGACTTGTAGCGGCAGACCTTCGAGCACGTCTTGACCCGCCCTCGGGTCTCCGGATGCGGGATGAAGGTCTCGCCGCAGACGACGCAGGTCTTCGTCTTCGGGTGCTTCGACTTGTGCAGACTCGCGTGCTCCCGAACCGTCAGCAACTCCAGGTTCTCGATACGGTTGTCCCTCTTGTCCTCGTTCCTGTGGTGGACGTGCTCGTCGCGGCGCAGCTTGCGGCCAAGATGGGCCTCCATGACCAGCCGGTGTTCCAGTCCCTCGCTCGTCTGGACGTAGCCTTTTCCCGACCTCGACGCCGCGTGCTGGCACGGCTTCCCGCAGAATCTGTTTCTCGCCCTCTCCGCTTGGAAGGTCGCCCCGCAGTGGGCGCACGTCTTCTCGATCATCGTTCAGTTCCTCCGAGGTCGATTGGCTGGAGGCCGTGCGCTGCGGCGAGTGATCGCCATGCAAGGCCGGCGGTGAGGGGGTGGACGGCGTTCCCGAGAAGCCGCAAAGGCTGTGACCTATGGGAAAGGCCATCAACCATTCTACAAAAAGCGGGTTCAGCCTCCGCTTGCCACCACTCGCGGCCATCCGCTTCCAGACGGCGCGCCCATGCGTGGAGATCACGAGCCGCCGCAGCCGGCGCCATGTCTGGCGAGGATCGGAGGACGGCAGCCCATGCGGCTGCGTCTCCGGGTCCGGGTGGGAAAAGCCCTGTTCCGCCCGGTAGTGCAGAATATCCATCCTTGACTTGCCGTCCGCGCGGGTGATGCTGCCCTCGCTGCTGCCCTTCACGTTCTGCGCGGCTGGCATCGGCCAGGTCGTTGCCAGCACACCTGCCGCCAGAAGGTCGGCTTTCCGGGTGAAGTCGTTGCTCCCCGCCGCACTGTTGCCGTTCTGCGCTGGCGTCCCGGCCATCGGCGTCGGCCATTGCGCTGCCTGAGCTGGCAGAGGCGTCCCGCCCGCGCCGAAGCTCTGGTTCGGCCCGCCCTTCTCCGCGTCCGATGCGCGGGGAGTGCCCCACATCGCCGACTGGCCTTCCATCGTCGGGCGCTCCGCGCCCTTCTGACCTCGGTCCCGGGTGTATCCGCCGGTCGCCGTCTTTGGCGTCTGCCACTGGCTTGCCGACATGAAGTCGCCCGCCACTCCCGCCAGCACGGAACCGTGACTGACCCCGTGTGTCGGCGCTGAGCGCGTCGTGCGGTTCTCCGCCTCGCTCGCGCGCGCGGTGGGCCACGCAGAACCAGCGGAGCCGTTCATGCGGCGCGCCTGTTTCAGACGCCGAGAATAGGCCAGCCGCAGGCGTGTAGCCCATATCCCATAGGTCTCGCAGCACGGTTTCAGCGCCGAGACTGACGTGCCCGGCGACATTTTCGAGGAACACCCATTCGGGATCGACTTCGCGGACGATCCGGGCAACGTCTGGCCACAGATGGCGCTCGTCGTCGTGGCCTTTCCGCTGCCCTGCATGGCTGAAGGGCTGGCATGGGTATCCGGCGAGGATGGTATCGAATGCGCCCCGGAAGGGCAGTCCGTCGAATGTGGTGACGTCATCCCATATAGGGGCCCGGGCGAAGTATCCCGCGCGCTGGGCGGCGATGAGGCATCGCCGGGGGTATTCCTCCCACTCGACAAAGCAGCGGGTGTGAAATCCGGGCTCTGCGAGCATGAGGCCCAGATCCAGGCCTCCGCCTCCTGCGCAGAGGGATAATCCGTTCCGGGGACGTAGCACCACATCCATCACGATTCCCGGACCGGCGTCAGCAGCGCGCGGATCGCGGCGGCCTGCGTGATGGCGTCCTCATGGATGGCGTCCAGCGTGGCCACTTCATCCGCGCCCTCGCCATTGTGGCCGATCCTGATTTGGCGGCGCACGAAGTCTGCCGCCGCCGCGATGTCGATCAGCGCGTCATGCGCGCCGTCCAGCACGTCGCAGATGTGGTCTGGTATGCCCGTCATTCGTCCCTCCTGACTGTCTCGCCTGAAATTTTGCGCTTCCACCGGCTCGCCTTGGAGCCGGGAAGCGCTGACTTCGGCCGGGCCGCGCCGTTGTGCTTGGCGCGGACGCGGTTGGCCTTGGCGATCTGGCCCGCGTCCTTCGTCGTCTTCGCGCGATGGCAGGCGACATGCGCGGGCGCGACGTTGGTTTCGTCGTCCGCGCCGCCCATTGCCAGCGGGATGATATGTTCAAGCTCCCACGACTCGCGGGTGCCGTCGATCTTGCCGTGGCACAGGTGGCACCGGCCCGAGTGGGCATCGAAAACCGCCAGCTTGCGGCGCGGCGTCCATGTGCGGCGCGTCATTTGACGGCCGCGAGAACAAGCAGCTTCTTCGCCGCATTTTCTTTAGTGACGCTTCCGCTCAGAAGCATGCGCGCGACGGCCTGGACCTCACCCCATGCCGCCGCTCGCGAAAGGTTCGTGTCCGCGCCGGGGATGGTGATGCGCCGGCCGCGACCAGCGCTGATATGGATCGCGCCCATTTCATGCAGCGCCCAGACAAGGCGGTGCGCGCCGGACTTCGACTTGATGCCGAGTCCGTCCGCGATGTTCTGGAAGCTCGGGCTTATGCCGCCATATTCGGCGATATAGTCGGTGATGTAGTCGAGCGCTTCTTTCTGCTTCGGCGTCATGTCATCCTCCAAAGTTGGCAGCCTGGCCTGCCCAGAGCCAGGCGCCGTCCCCGGAATCTCCAAGGCTCCATGTGGTGACGCAGGGTGCGCCGCCCGCCCGTGCGGCTGGCCTGCGGGGCGTGAATGTTGTGGGCGGGGAATGTCATGCGGCCTTCCCGTAGCGGCGGTTGTAGGACGCCAGATCGTCGGGCGGCTGCGTCAGGCGAAGTCCCATGCCAAGGCATTGCCGCTCGACCTGGTCGAGGAAGCGGCACATCTGGCGCACATTCATGAGGCTGGTGACGGGGAAGAAATGCTTCATGATCTTGATCTTGTCGGCATAGGGCAGGGGCCGCACGGCCTTGTCATAGGCGGCGCGAAATTCGGGATCGTCGGCACGCAGGATCGGCACGCCAATTTCCAGCTTCCATTCGGCCTGCACGTCGGCGGCTTCGCGGTCGCCGAGTTGGGTGGCAACCTCGGTCGCCCAGAGCCATTGAAGCGCATTCTGATCATGGCTCCGGTCCGCGCCCTGCTGCCACGTCACCGTGACGGGCAGTTTGAGCGCGCAGAGAAGCTTGACGAAGCCGTCAACATCCTCGGCGTTGCGGAGAATGCGGGACGCCATCACCCGCCGCTCCCCATCGGTGCCGACCATGCGTCCAGGAGAACGCCTCGGGCATCCTCATAGCTCACGCCGCATTCCTCGGCCGCGAGCATGACGCACTCTGGAATGTCGGCGTTGGCCAGCCCGCCCGCCTCGTCCTCACGGCGCTTGTAGGCGGCGACAACAGCGCGGGCAGTCTCGGGGGTCATCAGAACGCCTCCTTTTCCTGCCAAACGCGCAAGCCGTCAGCCCCGGCGCATTCCTTGTGGTGGCGCCGCGCCCAGTCGTCGATGAATGCCGTCAGATCGTCGCGGCGGTGGCGCGCGATCCAGTTGAGCAGCGCCTTGTGATCGTCCACGGCGTAGCGCGTCACTTGGCGCAGCCCCTTCACCGTGTCCTTGCTGGCGAGGACGGCGGCGCGGACGGCCTCATCCGCCTCGGCCTGAGCCTGGGCAGCGGTGCGCTGCGCCTCGATATTCCCGGCGTCGGCCTGACGCGCGGCTTCGGCGGCGGCGCGCATCCGGGCTTCGGCCTCGGCGCGGGCCTTCCGCTCGGCCTCGGCCTTCTCAGCGGCGAGCTTGCGCTTGAAGGTGTCAACGATGGCAATGAGGCCCTTGGCGATCCTGTCCAGGTCGGTGATCGTCGGCGCAAAGCGCGCCTTCGCGGCCTTCCATTGGTCATAGATCGGCTTGGCTTCGCTTTCCTCGGCTTCGGTCACGGCCTTTTTCGCGGCCTTCACGTCGCGCAGGAGGGCGTCGACCGCCTTCATCTGCGCTTCATTCTGCACCGGCTCGCCGTCGAGCCAGTTTTCCGCCTCGGAAATGGCGGCGCCGAAGGGGGAGAGGGCTTCGTCGATGCTGTCCGGCGGGTTGTTGTGGCCCCGCATCGCCACCACCGGCGCGGCGGCCTCAGCCATGCCGAGAATAGGTTTGCAGGCGAACGGCGGTTCCGGCAGGTCAACGGCGGCGACGATGACCTCCTTAGTGCCGTCCTTCGTCTCCACCGTCACGCGGTCGCCCGGTGCGACCGGGAAACCGCAGGTGTAGGTGTAGGTGCGCGCGTCTGCGGCGCTGAATCTCACGGATGCGAACATGGCGCGGCTCCTCAATATGGGATCTCATCCCCGCCAAGATCGGCGGCGGGCTTCGTGGGATGGGCTGGCGCGGCATCTACGCTGAGCGCATCCTTGCGGGCGTCCTTGGCGGCAGTCACGGCGGGCAGCGACTTCACGCCGGCCGGGAGGTCGCGCCAGATCGAGGCGAGGGCGTCGAGAGTGTCGGCGGCGGCAAAGCTGTCACAGGCGATCTGCGCGGCCTCGGCATTGGCTGGCGCGGCCCACTTCGGATCTTTCTTCGCCGCTGCCTTCGCGTGGATGATCTCGCCATCATCGGACGCGCGAAAGTCCGCATCGTCCTTGTCTCCCGTCGGGATCAGCAAGAGCGCACGCAGGAACTGTTTGAGCGCATAGGACTGAGCCGAGCCATAGGCTTGCGCGCCATTCCGCAGCACTTCGACGGATCGCGTCACGGGCGGAAGCCCTTGGCCGCTGACGTGCATGACGGCGATGGAAAACCGGACGCGCATCCACGGGCTTTCGCCGAACTTGCTCTTGCGGGTGAAGTCCTCGGTCGCGACCTCATCCATGTGGATGATGATACCTGCCTCCGCGCAGATCGGGTTTACCGCCGCGAGAAAGCTGTCGATGCTGGCAAACCCATAGCCGTCATGCGTGTTTTTGCCATCCCGCGCGATGCGCTTGACGGCTCCCATCGCCTTGGCAATGGCCGCGAGCACTTCGCCGCACGGGGCGATGGCAGGCTGCGTTCCCCCGTCCATCACTCCGCCTCCTCCTTCGCGCAAATGCCCATCAGGCCCCCGGCCGCGATCCACTCGGAGACAGCCATCGGCGATCCCCAACAGTCACCCGGCGCGTCGTTGTAGAGCCACGACGCCCATTCGCGCATGGCGGCGGTGTTTTCCTCGTCCGCGCGGCCGAACGCCTGCACCAGGCGGTTTGCGAAAAGCTCGGTCATGAACGAGCCGCCGGGAATGCCGCGCATGACGTAGCGCTCCACGCCGTCGCGCATGTGCGCCGGAAGTTTCTCAAGTCCTCTAAGCTCCATGTCTCTCTCCTCTCGAATTCCGACCGGGGCGAGCCGAAGGCATCTCGGGTGGGTCTCGCCCCGGTATCCGCGCGATCACCGCGCGAATGGTGTGTCAAAGTGCCCCGGTGGCGGCCTTGGGGGACTGTGGCGCGACAGGTTGCGCCATGCCACCGGGGCGAGTTGGCCCTTGCGGGCTGAGGCAGGGCTTGCCGTGAGTGGCGGCCCCGATCTGCACCTGCCGCCGGTAGATCGCGGTCAGGAGGGCTTCGGTCATGCGCCCGGCCTCGGCAACGCCGCGCCGGAAGGCGTCCAACTCGGCGAGGTCGTCTATCGTGGCGACGTGATCCTCGCGGGTGATGGTCTCGCCAGCGCGCAGCTTCGTCATGATCCTGGCCTCGGCCTCGCGCGTCATTCTGCGGCCTCCTGGGTGATCAGGTCGCCACGGCCAATGGCGCGGAATGCGTCGGCCCGACTGTAGCAGCAGGCCTTGAATGTGCCGTAGTCGGCGCGCTCCTGCGCGGAGAGCATGACGAGCGGGTTATAGCGCGGATCGGCGTGGAGCTTGCGCATCCGCTCGGCGTGGGCCGCTGCGAACTCCGGGTCGGCGTGGAGCTTGCGCATCCGCTCGGCGTGGGCCGCTGAATGCCTGCCGCACGTTGTCATGACGCCGTCCACAGGGTCGTGCTTCGCCAGCGCATTGCACTTGAGGCATTTCGGCGCACCGGTCATGGCAGCACCGCAAGCACGCCAGCCAGCGCCAGCAGCGCGGTGCCCACGGCAAGCAACGCCGCCAGCCGGGTGAGCGCGTAGTGCCACGCCTCGGCGGAAATGCTGTCCTCGGCGTCGGCCCCCCACCGGCGCAGAATGGCAGCCTCGCGGCGCTCGCGCTCCACGCGCTCCGCATCCTCGCGGCGGCGGGCCTCGGCCATGAGCCGGTCAATGTCGTGGGTGTGCATCATCACCAGTTTGCCCTTTCGTCCATGAGGTTTTCGGCTTCGTTGACCGCCGCTTCGCCAACGCGCTCCATGACCGTCTCGCGGTCAAGAAACAGCCGGTCGTCGGCACTCTCGGCGGTGACGCCAATGAGCCTGTGCAGAGTGCATTCGTGCTCGACTTCGCGGAAAAGCCCGTGGCCGAGGGCGACCATGTGGCTGTCGTGCTCCGTCCAGGTCACGTAGAGCGCGCGGAGCACGTCGCCCTCGGCGGCGCCCAATTCGTCGCGCCAGTCGTCCGCGTCGTCCTCGGCATCGTGGAGCGGCACGAAGGGCGTCCAGTCGCTGGCGTCGGGAATTGGGGCTTGGGCGGTCATTGGTCCAGTCCGATCATGCGACGGAATTGACGCTCTTGGGCGTCCCTCGCGGCGTCCATCGCGGCGTCCCACGCGGCGTCCATCGCGGCGTCACTCGCGGCGTCACTCGCGGCGTCACTCGCGGCGGCCCACGCGGCGGCCCACGCGGCGGCCCTCGCGGCGGCCCTTTCTTCCCGCGTCGCCACGTCATTACGAAGCATGGCGATCTGGTAGCGGACGCGCGCGTCGTCAGGGCGCTCAGCCTCGAAAATCGGCAATACCTGCTCTGCGCACCACGCCTGGAAGTGCCTCGACAGGCGGTCGTCCGGCATGGCCCGCAGGCACCACAACGCGTCGTCAAAGCCGTTGCTGGCGTAGACGGTGACGATGGTCAGCGGATCATCGTCGGCGCGGGTCTTGCCGAGATGCGCCAGAAGCTTGCGCCAGCCGCCCTCGCAGGGGCCGTGCTTACGAATGCCCGCCAGGGTCAGCGTCAGGTCATAGGGCGCGGGCGCTTCGTCGGCGGGGGCGGCAGTGGCGGTGTCGGTCATGGTGTCCTCCGGGTATGGGAGGACGATTGCACAATATGCAACGCGCCGTCAACAGGGAAAATGCACGCCATGCAACGTCGCGGCGCGAACCGAACGCGGGTGAAGTGCACCGGGTGCAACGTCGCGGTTGACGGGGCGTTGCACATTATGCAATGTAGCGGGCATGGAAAATCTCTCTCACTATGCCAAGGAAACTGGCCTGAGCCAGCGCGAGCTTGCCAAGCGGCTCGGCGTTGATCCGAGCATCGTCTCTCGCCTTCTGAATGGGCAGATGCGTCCCGGCCTCGAATTGGCCGTCAGGATACAGCGTCTGACGGATGGCCGCGTCGTGGCGTCATCGTGGGTCGACAATATCGAAACCTCCGAGCCTGCCTCCAGTTCGGAGGCGTCCAATGCCCGGTAGGTTTCTTGCCTGTCCCTCACGCTGCCGTGAGGCGGCGCTGGCCGCAAGCCATGAATACCTTACCCCAATGCCCGCCCGGCGAGGGACCATCACCGAAGCGGGGGCCGGTGCCGGGCGGCGCGCCCCCGCGACAGGAGGCGCGGCATGACCCACGACCTCGCCGAGGTGCTTGCCAACGCCATTGTCGGCCTCGCCGTCTCATGGGCCGCGACATGGGCGGTGCTTGGCTTCTCGCCGGTGCAGAGCGTGGGCGTGACGGCGATGTTTTTCGCGCTCTCGACGGCCCGGCAATTCGTGCTCAGGCGGCTGTTTCGGAGGCTGGCATGACCAGCCGTGACGCCGAGGGGCCTATCCACCGGGCGGTGCTGTCGTGGCTCCGCGTGGTGCTACCGGAGGCGGTGATTTTCCACGCCGCCAACGAAAGCCGCCGGCCGGGCCGTGCTGGGCATGTGGAGCGGGCCATGAATGCCGCCAACGGCGTCCTGCCGGGTGTGCCGGACATCATCGGATACACCTTCACCGGGCCATTTTTTATGGAAGTGAAGGCACCGGGCGGGGTGCTGTCCCCGGCGCAGAAAGCATTCCGCGACCGTCTCGCCGTGCTTGGCTACGGGCGCTGGGCGGTGGTGCGCTCGATCGACGACGCCAGGGACGCGCTGGCGTCGTGGGGTATTCCGACGAGGGAGGCCGGCTCTCTGGTGCGGCTCCCGCTCAGGGGGCGCGTGAAATGAGCGGCCGCTATCCGACGCGCGAGGAGGATGAACTGGCGCTGTGGATGCTGCGACAGCGCTGCGCCGGCATGTCATCGGGGAGGATCGGAGCGGCGCTTGGCCGCACATCCGAAAGCATTCGCGTCACCACGGACAGGATCAGGCGCGCCGATGCCGCAGAGAGCGGCGAGGACGTGCACGGGGCTTATTGGAGGACGGCATGAAACAGATAACCATCGCCGGGAATATCGGCCGGGACGCGGTGGTGCGCCGCACCAATGCCGGGGACGCGGTGGCGGGCTTCCCCGTCGCCGTCGAGGAGCGCAACGGCCAGGACAAACGCACGCTGTGGTTTGACTGCTCGCTCTGGGGCAAGCGCAGCGAGGCGCTGGCGCAATACCTCACCAAGGGCAGCCGCGTCACCGTCGCTGGCGACCTCTCGACGCGCGAGCACGAGGGCAAGACCTACCTCACCATCCGGGTATCCCAGGTGACGCTGCAGGGCGGCGGCGAGCGGCGGGACGACGCGCCGCGGGACCGGCCGCGCGAGGATACGGCGAGCGGCCGGCGCGACGATCTGGACGATGACATGCCATTCTGAGGGGCGGGGCGATGAGTCATAGCGCGACGAATTGGGCGATCAAGCAGAAGGGCCTGAAGCCTGCCACCAAGATCGTGCTGTGGCATCTGTGCGACCGATACCACCCCGACAACGGCTGTTTCCCGATGCAGAAAACGCTGGCCGAGGACTGCGAAATGTCACGGTCGGCGCTGAACCACCATCTGGACATTCTAGAGGCGCGTGGCCTCATCCGGCGCGAACAGACCATCGACGACACGTCGAAAAAACAGCGCCCGACGCGCTACTTTTTCCCCTTCGACGAGGCCGAAAAAGCCGTGTCCGGAAATGAGACACGGGCCGCAAAAGCCGTGTCCGGAAAACGCGCAAAGCCGTGTCCGGATTCCGACGATTCCCGTGTCCGGAATCCGGACACCCTTAACTCTGTAAGGGAACCAGTAAGAGAACCAGTAAAGGACGCGCGCGAAGTTTTGCCCATTCTCAGCGAAGTCCTGAGCGAAGGCGTGGCGCGAGACTTCATCGCCCACCGGAAGGCGCTGAGGAAGCCGCTCACGGCACGGGCGGCGGAGCTTGTCGCCGGGAAGCTCCGAGGCTGCCGCGACCCTGACGCGGTGGCGAATGCGTCGATCATGAATGGCTGGCAGGGCGTCTTTCCCGAGCGCGAGCCGCCCGACAAGGCCAAGCCTTTCGCCGTGTCGTTCGACCCGTCCAGATTTGAGGGAATGCAATGAGCCTGAAAACTATCGAGATCACCAAGACATTAGCTCGCTGGCTTGAGCGCTATTCGCCGCCGCTGGCGATCCGCGACAAGCCCCAAGCCATGCAGGACGAGGTGGACACGTTGGTCCGGGTGCTGATGCGTGGCGCGCCTTCGGAGAATGTCGGCCAATGGGCCGAGCGGGTGCTTGAGCGCGTCTCCGAGCGGATGACGACGCGGGCATGGCCGACGGCCGGCGAGGTTGCCGTGGCGGTGCGCGGCTTCGCCGGCAAGTCGGATGCGGCCGAGCGCGGCGAGCGGGCGAAACTGTCGCGGGACGAGCTTTACGCCCTTGACGATCGGGTGTTGCCGACGGCACGGCGCTGGCTCGGCATTCCGGGGCTGCGCGAGCACGCTGAAAAGACGCTGGCCCATTGGGGCGAGGCGACATGACGGTGCTTGACGACGGCGACATGGCGGCGATCCGGGCGGCCTATGGCGATCGCCCGAGGCTTCTGCGGCAGATCGTTGACGACGTGGCCGAGGCGACGGGGGTTTCCGCCGCGCTCATTCTCGGCGAGTCCCGCGTGCGCCGCATCGCCCGCGCCCGGCAGATTGTCATGTTCGTGGCGCACCGGCATGGCATGTCGCTCGCGGAGATCGGGCAGTTTCTGCGGCGCGACCACACGTCGGTGCTGCATGGCATCCGGCAGGAATCCGAGAGGCGTCAGGCATGAGCGTCCTCGCCTACAAATTCGGCCGCCCTCCGCAGCCCCCGGCAATTCGCCTCGTGGACCCGGCGACGGGCGCGCGGCTGCACCTCTCGGGGCGCGGCGCCGCGCAGCACCAGGCCTATGCGTGGATCGGGACACGGGCACAGGCGCGGGAATTGCGGCGCCGTGCAATGGCGGCAGGCGAGCCGTGGCCGTGGCGCGCGGTGAACGACGTGGCAGACAGTCAGGGCTGCGGAGAATTGGAGGGAATGTGAGAATGATCAGCAACGCCTTTGCCTGCCGCAATGTCGGGCCTGCCGGAGAGGCGCGTGTCGCCGCGCTCATGGCGGATGTCGTCGGCAGGGAGCGCAAGCGCCAGATTGGCCTGTCCTCGGGATATTCTCCCGGGAAGTTCACCGGCGGGGCCTACGACGACGCGAGGGCTGCCGTGCTGCGGATGCTGGCCGATGGCCCGTGCGTCTCGGCGGACATGCGCGAGCACGTCGCCATTGGTAAGACGGCATTCAATTGCCTTCTCGGCGCCATGCGTTCCGAGGGGCTGATCGACGCCGACCGGCTGGACCGCAGCGCCGCCTACGTGTGGCGTCTCGGGCGCGGAGAAGCGCAGAGAGAGGATCAGGAATGAGCCGCGTCAGGAGGCGCGCCCGGCCGCCAAAGGCAACCATGCCGCGCACCCCGTGGGACGCAGGCGGCGACGGCCCGGAAGCGGCCCGTGGCGGCCGATGCGCGCATCTCGCTCCCCGACACGCCGGAATGGCTGGATGCGGACGCCACACCGGCGGATGCGGGCATGGCGGCGGAATAGGAGGCTGACATGGCGTGGCCATTCTATAGCCAGAGCGAGCGCGAGGCGCACCAGGAGCTTGAAATCCTGAGCCTCCGCGCCCGGCTGGCCGAGTCGCAAAAGCGGGTGGCGGAATTGCAGAGGCTATACGACAACTCGCAGAACTACATTCAGCGGCTCATGGCGAGGATCAAGCGATTGCAGGCGACACCGGCCGAGCAGCTATTTCGGAGGCTGCAATGAGGGAGGAACGCATCGGCAATCAGCGCCTGATCCTCGGGGATTGCCTCGATGTCATGCCGACGCTCGGGCGGGTGGATGCCGTGGTGACTGACCCGCCGTATGGGATTGATTACGGGCGCAGTGGCGGTTTCAGCGCCTTGCACGGGTGGGGACAATGGCGAGAGCAAGTAGCTTGGGACAAGGAACGTCCTAGCGCCGAGGTGTTTGCGACAATCCTAGCCTGCAGCAAGGACCAAATTATTTGGGGGGGGAACTACTTTGCCGACCTTCTGCCCCCCACTATGCGCTGGCTTTCGTGGGACAAGGGGCAACGCGACTTTAGCCTTGCCGACATAGAACTTGCGTGGACATCGCAGCAGAAGGCGGCGCGGGTTTTTGATTATCCACGCGGCAAGGCCGTTTTGGACGGCAAGCAACACCCCACCCAGAAGCCTGTTGCCCTCATGGAGTGGTGCCTCGGCTTTCTACCAGACGCCAAGACAATTCTCGACCCATTCATGGGCTCTGGCACCACGCTCGTTGCCTGTCAGAAACTCGGCCGTCACGGCATCGGCATCGAGATCGACCCGGATTATTTCGAGATAGCGTGCCGACGTGTTGAAGAAGCCGCGCGTCAGCCTGACCTGTTCATCGAGCCGACGCCCAAGCCAATCCAGGAGGGATTTGACCTATGAGGGAGGAACGCATCGGCAACCAGCGGCTGATCCTCGGGGACTGTCTG
>ERZ650311.1002-NODE-1002-length-15223-cov-32.369066_pt1 | contig 15223 bp, 15 predicted proteins | sample MGYA00376247_ERZ650311 | MGnify/ENA primary metagenome ERZ650311 (study PRJEB26733, sample SAMN07839324) | wastewater metagenome | biome: small river; feature: stream; material: water | place: USA: North Carolina | collected 2016-07-28 ... | reverse complement strand
AGCGCGTCGGAGGAATCCCAGTCGTAAAGCGAAGCGCTGCGCGGCGGCCACGCTTCCTTGATCATGCGCACAGCATCGGCGCGCGTCACCCGCGCATTCGGCTGCTCTCCCGCCGCAGGCAGGCTAAGCAGTAGGTTCTGCGGCGCCTCTAGGACCGTCTGCGCGTCAGTCGCCGCAACGTTGTCCGCTGTGATAGGCGACAGCCCGCCAGCAAATAGGCTGACCTGCGGGGCAAGTGAGGCCGCCGCGTTCGTGATTTCGATGCCAAGCTCTAGGCATAAGCAGTCGCCGGCTCGCACCTGCGCCGCTTGGCCTGTGATACTGGCAAGGCAGGTGCGCTCAGTCGTGACTGTGCGCGCTCCGCTGCCGACGTTGGACGTATCGAACAGCGTGGCCCGCCGTTCCCCCGTCGAGCCATTCAGAACAAAGAGTGCCGCTTGGCCTCGCCAACGGTAGGTCGCCGCTGCGTTAGCGAGCTGCAGCGCAAAGCCCACATTCCACGCCAGCGGCGGAATCAGCACCGACCGCAGAGGGTCGGAGACGAACTGCGCCAACAGCAGCGTTTGTGTCGTGCCACCCGGGACGGCATTGAACTGCGGCACCGCTTGAATCTGCGCCGTGCCCACGGAGGGCCCGGCATAGCGCGCACCTTGCGCCCCATAGACCGCGCTGGCTTGGCTCCATTGCCCGAGAGCCCCTGCAGGCTTACGGACGAAGCTAAGCGCGGTCGTGTTGAGCGCTGGGAAGATGCGCTGGATCGACGCCACGCTACGCCCTCAGCCGTTCCAGCTTGATGGTTTCAAGCGCACCCAGCACGACAAGGCCATGCACATGATGCGGGCTCATCGGGCGAGCGGCGTCATGCGATGCGCGCAACAGCGCAGCCTTTAGGCCGAACTCGTTGCACCGGCGCAGATGGGCCAGGGTCGCCTCGTCGGTCATGCCGCGCTGAATCCACGCGCACGAGCGGGCCTGTGCGGCTGCCTCTCGCGCGGCGCGTCTGTCTGCTTTTTTCCCCACAGGCTCTCCTAGTCGGTGATGAGGATTCGGCCGGCGTACAGCACTTCCGGGCCTGACACCGTGTCATCGGCGGCAGTCACGTCCTGCACAGTCGGAGTCAGCGCGCCCACGCCAACGAGCACACCCCCAGCACGACAGCGCGCAACAAGCCGCGTGATCCCATCGTCATCAAGCGTGTTCTCGGCGGCGGTTGACAACGTAGTGACGCCGACGGTGTCCTGCCAAATCTGCGCCGCGTCAGCCAGACCAGACGCCCGACTAGGCCCGGTCTGATTCGTGCTCGCAAGAACCGCCGCGCCGACAGGCACCACGATCGGACCAGAGTTATAGACAGAGTTGCCGACCTGCACCCAGGTTGCGAAGTTTGCGACATTGGGGACTGTCAACGCGAGCGAGGTCTTGCCCCCGGCGTCCTGATACGCCAGGCATTGCCACTGCTCAGGCACCACGGGGCCCAGGGGCAGCCCAGTGACCAAACTTCGCGAGTCCACCTGAATGCGCGGATTTGCCGCTGCGTCGATGGCATCCTTAAGCGTGACGGGCGCCAGCGTGTTGAGCGTCAGCACGACGTTAGCGCCGGCCGCAGTCGCCCAGGATGGCAGAGACGCCGTCGTCTTCGCATCGACTAGGTAGACCGCACCTTGCTGTATCCAGTCAGGCGCATATGCCGCCTTGCTGACGACGCAGCGCAGAATGCAGGTAAGCGCACGCGCGGCAGGCATGTAGCCGGTCTCGATTGTGGCATCCGTGCCCACGGGGCGCTGACCCTCGCGCGACGTCGTGCCGTTGACCGACTCCGAGATCGCCGCCAGCGTCGCGGCGTCTACCTGCCGCCCGGTGCCGCTTCCCGACTGCAGCGCCACAAGCCGCGGCGAGCCGTCGCCGTAGTAGTTCGGATAGACGTAGATCGTGATCTGCGTCGCGCTAACCGGGGCCCCCGTGGCGTCGGTCGTGTTCTCGCCCCAGTCTTTGTAGTCCGTGCCGTTGCCGCCGTTGGGCGGGCGCTGCATCTTGGCCTGGATGCGCAGGAGCAGCGACGCACTAGACTCCTCGTTCTGCCCCTCGATCGCCGGCCCGGTCTGCAGCGTGATCGTACTGTCTGAAGTCGGCGGCGGGCTCACCAGCGAAAGCAGTGTGCCGGCTGTGAGGTTTCCCGCCGTGCCCGCAGAGCCCAGCGAGGAGGGGTCTGCATCCCAGGTGCCGGGTACCTGCCCGGTCCCTGTTGTGCCAGGAATCGTGACGCCCGTTCGCAGTCGCAGCGTGATCCCCGCCGTGGTCGCCTGCTGTCCTGCCGTGTAGGCGGTGCCAGCCTCGCCTGTGAGGTATGCCGCATAGCCCTGCGCATACGTCGCGCCGCGTCGGCCATAGCCCCCATCCCCGTTGCTGATGCCGATGGCTACCGCGAAGTTATCGAGCCCCTGATCTGACGATTCAGCCGAGGGCACCGCGTCGCGTCCGGCTTGATCGACATCGCCGCCGATTGACTGCGTCACCTGAGCAAGCGAGCCGGCAAGCTCCCCGGCGAACGCAGTCGGCGCCGGTGAAAGCTCCGGCGCGCGATTCGTTACGATCGCGGCGATCTGATCTCGGTCAGTCTCAAAATCAGCGCTAGGCAGGCCCATCTGATAGGGCGCTGCTAATAGGGCGCCTAGTCTGTCAGAGGCACCTGCACTGTGCCCGGCGGATTGCCAGGCACTTGCACGCGGATCTCGGCAAACAACCGGCCGCCCTCGGTGCGAACGTCGAGCACATTAACCGCCGTGAGTTGCCCCGTCTTCAGCAGCACACCTAATCGACGCTCGGCGATTCGCTGCACCTGGTCCCGCGTGCCTGAGTTCGCTAGCTTGACCGCGCCTAGCGAATCTCCTGCGCGCTCGCCGTCATCGCCCACCCACGAGTCTTGAATCAGCAGCCGCAGGATAGCCGGGTAGGGCTCTGACGTCGTCGCGAGGTCCGCGCCTGCGAGCACGAAATCGTATTTGCCGTTCGATCGGCGCTGTAGTGCGAGGTCAGCCATGGGTCACTGTACGACGACACAGGAAAGCAAGTAGACGCCATCCGGCAACGTGGTTGCGGTCGCTAGCTCGACAGAATCCGCGGCCACGCTTGACCAGTAAAACGAGCCCGCAGCCGGTGGCGCTGCGCCCAGTGGTGTCAGGTTGCCCGGGGCGGGAAGCCCGCTTGGAATGGAATCGTAGGCCCGTGAAAACTGAATCTTGGCGAGCGGATTCGGCGTACCAGAACTGACGGTGATCTGCAGGGTGAACGCTGCGTCTGTGCCTTGAAACAGGATCGCAGCGCCCGCCCCGACTCCTGGCAGCGTGGTCACGGTCGGCGCATTGCCGCGACCTCGAAAGTGCTGCGAGATGACATCGTCCGCTGTCACGGTCTTTGCGACGACGTGATCTTCAATCGTCAGCGTTTTGGCGCTTAACGTCGCCACGCCACCGCCGGCATTTTTCAGTAGTAGTGTGTCGGTGATGGCAATCAAGCTGCCATCAGCGCGCTTGAGTTCGATCTTGCCCTTTGTCGCGCTGTTGTCGCCATGGAGCTTGACGACCGTTCCTAACGTGCCGCAGTACAGCGCGCGGTCTCCGGCCTTGCAGTCCTGCGGGCGCAGGTTTGGCACGCCTAGGCTCATGACCGACCCGCCGTCTGACTTGCGCCAGATCATTGCGTTGCACTCAGGCAACGGGACGCATACGTCGCCGAACTGCTCAAGGCGGGTGAGTTCAATCACCTGCTCTGGGCTGTCGCCGGTGGGGTCCGCCATGCGCACGACGTCCAACGTGCTCACTCCCTCGCCTACGCGGCTGATTCGTGTCTGGCTGAAAATGCCCGCCCACCATGAAGCGGCCATCATGCGGAAGTCCGAGAAGCGCATCAGCTCACCGGCCTTACAACCACGGTGCCCGACGGAATCAGTGCCGGGCGCCGGATCTGCTTATTTAGGCGCAAAATCAGCGACACGAGGTTGCGCATCTCGGCCGGCGTCTTGCCTGACTTGCCATAGTGCTGCTGGACGAATGCATAGATGCTCTGCCCTGGCTGCCGTGTGACCAGTGTTTCGATTGGGATTGGCTGCGCCTGGCGGATTGCGACGTCGAGCTGCGTAGCGGAAAACAGCATCGCTTCGACTGCCAGAATCGTATCTGTGACATCTGCAGCCGGACCTACCGCACGCAGAGCTACGATCGCGCTCTGCGCCAGCCCAGGAAGCGCACGAAGCTGCTGTTGCACGCTCGGACCATACAAGCCCAGAGAAAAACTCTCCTGGGCTGCGTCAGCATAGGAGCGGGCTGCTTCCGTGGAGACGTTGACCAGTTGCTCGGCAATCACTGCCAGCGCGCGCACGTCGAGATTCGGACGCCCAAAGACCTTGACGCGCAGGTCGAGCGCGGCAGTGTCCGCGGTGCGCGACTGCGCCTGCACTGCCTGTGTCCGCGCAGAGGGGCCAGCGCGAAACGAATCTGCCTCGCCAATGACCGCCGACTCGAAATCGACATCTACCAGCGTAGTCTGCTCACCGCGCTCCGTCCAAAGCACTTCCTCTCGGAATGCCGTGATGACGACCTGCCGCGTGCCTCGCCGAGGATCTAGCAACGTGCCGCGTCGGTTCTGCGCTAGCGCCGGGATGACCGTGTAGTAATCCTGCGCCGTCGTGCCCACGAACTGCAGTTTAACCTTCGTGGTCGTGTCGCCGTCGCCGAGGTCTTCTTTAAGGCTGCCCTTCTGCCCGGGGATGACGTGCTTACCCCAGCGCCCCGGGATCTGATTCTCAAACCCCGGCGCATACCGCCCGAGGTCGATGTCACTGCCGTTGATCGGCGTGTAGATGAGTCGCGCCATTTACGCCCCCAGAAGACCGAGCTTACGCAGCACCACATCCGCCTCAGTTCCGACGCTGGCGTTTTGGTGCTTTGTCACTTGCTCGATCATGAAACGTCCCTGAATCCGTAGCCGGCTGCTGTTCAGTTCCGCAATGTTGCCCTCGACGATAGGGCGCCACTGTCCATCTGGTCCCGGCATGCTGTGCCCCTGCACGGTTAGCCGGATCTGCGTCTCTTTGTAGAGCGACTGCTTGCGCCGCCACTCCGCGCGAACCCGGGCGAATCCTTGCTGGTACTGCTCAGCATCCGAGAACGTGTGCCGTCGGAAGATGCGTCCATCCGGTGCGCCTAGGACGTCCTGCTTGCTCTGCCCGTAGAACCGCCCGGCGTTGGGGTTCGTGATCTTGTCGAACGCGAACTGCTGCGGCGGGGCAATGACTGACCCATAGCAATCGTATTCGTCGTAAAGGTCTTCGCCATCCAGAATCAGCGACGAGCGCTTGACCCTGAAATTCCGGTCGTCTGCGTGGTCTTCAAACACATACAGCGCCGCATCGTTCTGGTAGTCGTCAGGATTGAAGACCTGCACGAACCCATCGGCGCTCACGTTGATGAATGATCCCGAAGATGACGTCAGCCCGGTCAGGCGCGCGTATCGACTGATTAGGTCGCCAACCGTCTCGCCCACTTCAGTCTGCAGCGGCGGCATCAGTTGCCCGTAGACCTTGCCGACGTCCTGCTGCACCGCCTGCCGCCCAAAGCTCACCCGCTGCCCGAGTTTCAGCACGCGGTCTCGATTCAGCCCCGTGACGCCGCGGATACCCCAATTATCGACGCGGTTCCGTGCCAGCCACGACGGGTCAAGCAGTTTGTCGATGATGGCACCGAGAGACAGTCCGCGCAGACGTAGCCAGGGCTTCGCGCAGGAGTCGAGCAACTTCCCGAGGTCGTACCCAGAAAGCCGCAGAACGCTCGCGCCGTCTGAGCAGTGATGCTCGACCCGAGTACAAACGCCCATTACAAAAGGCACCGGCTTCCCGTCGTCCACGCGCGGGTCAGCGTGCGCGAGTTTGATCGGGACAAAGCGCTGTAGATTCAGCCCCGGGATATCGGCGTTGACCGTGTCCGTGACAGGTAGATCTAACGTCCAGCCGTCGCTAAGCCCGGTCAGTGTGCTCGTGACGGAAAACGACTCCGAACCGCGCGCGCCCGCATACTCACGCCCTAGAAAACTGACGTGAAGACGCGGGGAATCTGCCTGCCGGTCGCGTTGCTGTACCGCCACACATACGGGCGGCTGATAGGCGGGCTAGGTGAACGCTACAGCGGCTGCGTCTGTCCTGGCGGCGGCGAGGGCGGTGCTACCGACTGCACACGCAAGGTCTGCCCCGCAAGCGCCTTCGCAATAGCGTCTGCCATCTCGCGGGGGTTCTGCGAGCCGCCGCCGAGATTCAGCGGACGGTCGATGTCGTAGCCGCGCCCGGTCTGGGTCACAGCCGGCGCGATGTCGAGCCCTAGCCGGTTCTGCGCGAACTTCATGGCACGGACATCGGTGAACCCCTGCCGCTTGGCTGCGTCGCGGTCGTCTGCTTTACGGCTCTCCTCTTTATCATTTTCGCCAATTGCATAGTAGGTGCCAGCGCCGACAGCTAGAGCGGTGCCCGCCATCAGCCCGTATGGTCCAAAGCGAGCTAACCCACTCGCCATACGCTGCACGGCTGCCCCGGTGACCCCCTGGGTTACGCCGTTTGCAATACCTCCACCAAGCCCCCCACCTGCGCCGCCTAAACCCCCTCCGACAGCCTTGCCCGCAAAGATTTCCACAGCGCCCCAGAACGTGTCAGCCGCCTTGCTCATGACCGACCCTGCCGACGCGATAGCAATACCAGCGGCACCGCCGCCCATGGACACAGCGGCATCCTGGGCGGGAAGTAGCGTGGCGCCAAATGTCGTGTCGCGGATGTCCTTGCGAGCATCATAAAGATCGCGCCGCCCTGCATCAGTGGCAAGGTGTGCCGCGGTCGTGTTGCCCGCTGTGCCGCCCACTTTGGCTTGCTCGTGCAGCTTGCCCACGTCCATGCGAACAAGCCCCGCGGCGTCCTGCATTGACATCATGCCGGACTGCGACATGCGGCCGATTAACTCGCCCTTGTCCTTGGTGCCGTAGAACTTGGCCAGGTCGCCCTGCACGAACTCCAGAGCGTCGAACATCTTATCGCCGCGCAGACGCCCCTGGTCGTCGTACAGGTGTTCGCCCCTGCCTAGCTTGCCCTGCTTCCGCATGCGCGCTTCGATGTAGCGCATGTGGTTCTGCAGTAAGCCGCCGACCGCCCCAATGCGGCTCATTCCCATCTCTGGGGTCGGCGCGCCGGCCATGATCCCCGTGGTGAGCGCACTAAGCTGCCCTGGCTTTGCGTTTGTAAGCATGGCCAGCGAGCTCGACGCGGACATGAAGGCCCGCTCCGCGATCTCGGCAGACATGCCGGCGTTCTTGGCTTGGCGATCCAAGGTGCCGAAAAAGCGATTCACGTCGTCGGTGGACTTCAGACCGAACGTAGTGGCCAACGTCGCAGCCGTCGGAATCAGTTCTTCCAAGGTGCGGTCGGTCTTGAGTGCGCGATTCTGGTAGGCATCCATGCCAGACATGGCGCCGGACCAGTCGCCAGTGAGCTGACGAACCGAGCGGGAGTAGTCGGAAACACGGCCTGGCAAAAGTCCAAGGCGCTGCGCAGTGGCGTTGATTTGATCACCGACGACGGAATAGCTCTGCCCGGTCGATGTTGCGATCCGCTGCGTCGCGTCGCGCCACTCTGTCGCCCTGGCTAGCGCCTGCGCATAGCTCGTCTTCGCTGGCTCCGCGATGGCCGACGCTGCGTCCCGGATCTGGCCGCCGATGACCTGTGCGCCCAGCTTGACGATCGATGTCGAGATCGCCGTCGGCTTGCTCCACTCCTTATGCATGTCGCGCAGAAGTGCGCCGGTGCTTTGGCTGGTCTTGCCAAGCCGTTCGAAAGCTTGCTCAAGTCCGCCTAGGTCGCGGATGCCCGCATCGGTTCCGCCGATCCTCGTTTCGATTTCTGCGCGCTTTGCCACTTACCGCCCCTTTCCCGTTTCCCAGGCTTGGCCAAGGTCTGACTCTAGCAACTCTTTGAGGTAGTCGAGCTGCGCTTCCATGTTCGGCGGCGGCAGGAACTCGCGCTTAGGTTCGCGTCCCTCGCCGTAGTTATGCGCCGCTCCGACCTCGTCGGCCGCTGAGTAGGTCAAAAGCGCGTTGCCCTTGATCTTCGCGCGGATCGTTCCCGGCATGCGCTGCAGTAATTTGCGCTTCTCGCTTTGCCGCTTGCCGAGGCGGTCTTTGCCCTTGGCATTCTCAAGCACTTTGCGCGCACGCTCTGCCCGTGCGGAGTCTTTGCGACTCAGGGGCCCCGCGCGCAGTTGTTCAGTCGTCTGCTTGGCGTCGGCCACGGCTGCACCGTACTTGCGTTCGCGGGCCTCGGCCTTAGCGTAGTTCTTCAGTCGCTTGCTCAGTCGGTCGTATTTCGCCCGGCTGTCCTCGGTCCAGCCTTCATTTCGCACGCGCTTCTCTAGCTTCTTGAGCGCTGCTGCTGTCTTCTTCACGCGGTCGGCCCGCAGCTTGCCACGCTTGCTGACTTGGCTCGTTCCGGTGGCTTCCATATGGGCAAGAGTTGAAGCCGCATAGGGGGCCCAGCCAGCGCCGCCGGCTTTGATGTTGTCGCGGATGTCTTTGGTGAGGCGCTTTGAGAACTGACGCAGGACCGGCTTGGGGTTGTCGAGCCGCTCTTGCATGGCGTTGATGCTGCGCTTGACCTCGCCCCATTGAAGCTCGAACGGCTCTGCCATGTGTGGCCCCTCTGAGGTAGATCAATCACCGCCCATGGGACGGAGGTAGAACGGCACGCGGGCTAGGCGCTGGTGTAGATACGCAGGATAACCCTGTTTATCGTCCGCCCAGGAGTCGCCGAAGACGAACTGGCGGGCGGCCTCGACAAGCGCGTCAAACCGCCACTGCTCCCAGGGTCTTATTCTGGATAGTCGCCGGTCATACCATGCAGCACTTGAATCAGCGCTGAGGACCCGTGTCGCGAGAGTAGGGTCTTCAGCGATTCGAGCTTTCCCTCGTTCACAATCGCCTCCCACTTCGCGTGCGCGATTGATACCGGGGTCTCGGTCTCTTTCAGGATCTCATACTCGCGCGCCAGCCGCCCTAGCTGTCCCTCGACAGCGTCGTGTAGCGGCAGGTTCGAAACCACTAGCGGGTTGATCTTGCCGCTGGCATCCGCCAACGTCGGCGGCAGCGGGAACATCGGCACGTGCGGTGCTTCGGGCGCCTGCGGGATCTCGATCAGCGCGTGGTGGAGCATGAAAAACTGCGTCCACACGATAAGCTGCTGCGGCAGGTAGTTCTTGTCGCCGCGGCTTGCCAGATACTGCCGCGCGTAGTCGGCGCACGTGTAGACCAGGCTCTCCTTGACCAGTCGCAGCGCGCACGGGCGAATGACTAGCCCTTGCGCCGTGTCGAGGGCGATGCCGCCTGGCACTTCGCGACAGGGACGAACGCGCCCATGCTGCGCGCCTGACAGGGTTGGGTTCTGCATTGGCTCTCCGGTTTGGCTCTCCAGAAGTGATCAACTCGGCACGGAGACGGAGAGCCAACCCCACCCCGTGCCGAGTGATCACACCGTTGCCGGAGCGAAGACCTCGCCCGTGACCGTGCCGGCGCTCATGCTGCCGGTGATAATGAAGCTGCCGTCTGGGTTGTTGACGCCAAAGCTGATGCGGTCGAAGTGGCAGTCGATGGCCTTTGCCTTTGTCGCACCCAGGGCGGGATCGCCAAGCGGCCAATCAATCGTAAAGAAGCCATAGGCTCCCTCGCTGATGATCTGTCGCAAGTTCTGGCCACTGCTCTCGACGACAAACTTGAACGAGCCAGACACATCGGTTTTGGTGCCGAGGTCGCTGCCGTTGTAGCCGCTGCCGGGCGTCCCGTTGCCCTGCCCGAAGGAACGAAAGACCGGGATACCCATGTCAATATTCCATTCGCCATGCATGCCGATCGGGACGGCGTTGTTAAACGTGGCGACGCAAGTGCCTTTAATGGGCATGGTCTGCTCTCCTTATGCCGCCGCCGCGATGACGCCGCTGATGATGTGGAGCTCGCGCGGTGGACGCTCGCGGAAGAAGATCCGCAGGAAGCCCGGGTTGTTGCGACTTGCTTCGACCGCAATGAAGCGCTTGAGATCGCGCGCACCGTCGCAGATGACGCCGTCGATGCTGTCGAGGTACTCGCCGATCGCGTCCTTGACATCCTGCGGGGTAAAGCCATTCGGTACGCGCACAGTGCCACCTCCCAGGAACAGCACACGGCCACGGAAACGACGATTCAGGAACGCTCGCATTCCGTAGCGCACAGCATCGAACGTGCGACCGTAGGACCAATCGCCCCATTCGATATTGTCGGCGGTCCAGGTCGTCTTGCCACGGGTGATGGTGACGATGCCGTTGATGCCCTTGAGCGGGAACAGGTGATAGGTCCCGAGCGCGACATCTTCCTCGGTCGGCGTAAGGTCGGTATCACTGCGGCCAGGGAGTATCGGCGCGATGGTGCCGCTTACGAGCTGCATCCCATCCATGTTGTAGGGCAGATCCGTGGCGCAAAGTCGAGCGGCCACCTGCGCTGAGTACGCGCCACCCTGACAGGCCCCACCCTGCGCCACGCCGACCGAATACCGCCAGGAGTTGCCAAGCTGCGGGCTGGCGCTTGTCGCGACGGCCGCCGCGTCTTCTAGCGGGTCCGTGCTGACGAACGTAACGCGCTGGTTGCGCTGATAGTACCCGTTGCCGTACTGCTCGACGTGCGCGTAGATCGCGCTGGTGCTAGCTGAGTCTAGGTAGTCCACAGACCACTCGGTGAATCCGCCGACTCTCTTGCTGGCGTTGCCGAGCAGCGTGGTAAGCGTCGGCGCACCTGCACCCGGAAGCCCAGTGAGTGCAGCGCTGCCCGCGGTCGTCGTGACAGAGCTGATCGTGCCGGCCGCGTCGTGCCGGTCGTACAGGCGATAAGTCTGCCCGGTGGCGTCTTCGGTAGAGCTGACCTGCAGCTTCTTCGAATACCAGCCGGAGCGATGATACAGCGCGACCTGACTGCCTGCAGCCGCCGCGGACAGCGGCCCGGTTTCCGCGCTGATGCCGGCGGCGATAAGCGCTGCCGCCTGCGCCGCGGTAGTGCCGACCGGAATCGACACCGTGTAGGTTGCGGCATCATCTCGCAGCGTAAAGATCGAAGCACTGCCGCCGTCGCCAAGAGCCGTGGTTGTGATGGCCAGCGCGCCGGGCGAAACGGAAACCCCGGTGATCTCGGGCGGAATGTCGACCATGATCTGCAGGTCGTTGCCATCCGTGCCGCGGGTCACGTACAAAATCGGCACGGTGCCACCCGAAGCGCCGCCAGCCGTGTAACTCAGGGTGTAAACCTGGTCCGCATCGGTGTCTGCGACTGTGACAGTGCTTGGGATAAAGCCTGCCCGCCAAGAACACGTCACCACGCCCAGCGCCGCCGAACTGGTCAGCGGGAACGACGTATCCGCCGCGATGGCCGCGGAAATCGCCGTGGCGCTCTGCGTCGGCGTCCAGCCAGCAGTGATGGCCACAACCTTAGCGATACCGTTGGCGGTGATCGTAAAGTTGCCGCCCGCTGCAGCGACGGTGATTGTAATGACCGAGTTGTTGATGTCGATCACATCCCCGGTCACGATCGGCGCGTCAGGCATAAAGCGGTCAATGGCGCGCTTGGCCGATGCCGCGATCGTCGATGCCACATCGCCATTGGCTACGGGAATCTGGCAAAGATGGCCACCGATGCGCAGGGGGATCTGACCACTGCCCGCCGCCGTGCCGACGAACGTAAGCAGGCGCGTAGCCATGCCTGCGTAGCCCGTGTTCGCTGGTTCCGTGATAGCAGCGACGTGCATATTGATGCCGATAGGCACCTCCTGCAGCGCGTTGCGAAAGCGGTTAGCGATCGGGCTCTTGCGACCAAACGCGCTATTGACTCGCCGCACGTCGCTGAACTGCTTGATCTCGTTCGGCGTCGCGGTGCCAGCCGTCAGGCTATACGGCGCGTTCGTGATCTGCGAGCCCGCTAGGATGCCTGTCGCGACCAGAAACAAGTCTTTCGGCTGGTCAACGGAAATGCTCGTCGGCGCCGTCGAAATGTACAGGTAGGTGTCCGGGATTTGCGCCGTGCTTGGCACGTCCGGGTTAATCTGTCCGATTTCAGCCATTACTCAACCTCCGGCTCAAGATCTGGAACTGGCGCGGCGGGGCGTAGACCGTCAGGCAACGCCGATAGGAGCAAAGCGCCGTGCTCTGCGAGTTCGGCCTCGCTGCACTCTTCAGGCTCAAACGCCAGAACCGCGCCGCGCTGACAAGCGCCGAACAAGTAGTCACTCAGAGTGACGACCTGTCCGCCCGCAGGCAGCGGATCAACCCCAGGCCCGCGCGCGACGTTGGCGCGCTGAGGCACGACAAAAACACGCTGGCCCAGCTTCAGCGCGCTACTCGGAATGTGCTTGCGGTTCATCTATCCTTGCGCCTGCGATAGGGAGGAAACGTCACGCCAGCTCTTGTGACAGTTCATTGGGCGGGCCAGCGTCGCGCCCGTTTGCGTCCTGTAGTTGCAGCCACATCTGCCACGGGGCCACGACCTCACACGGCGCATTGGGGCTCATGACGTAGCCAATCACCCGCAGTTGCACCGCGTCACAGACGATGCGTTCGGCACCGCGCTCATAGACCGGGCGCATGCTGCCCAGCGTTGTCTTTTCCACGCCTAGGCACTGCATGAGCGTGTTGTCGTGAATCAGCGCGCGCCGGCAGTCCCCCAAGATGCGCTGTGTCCCCGGGTCGCTGTCGCGCTCGATCTGCAGCGGGCTCTGAAACCGCGCCTGGACGCCGCCGTGCCAGTTGGCAGAGACCGCGCGCAGACGGTAGTTTGCGACGACCTTGTGATAGGCCATCGTCTGCGAGTGCTCCTCGAGTTCATCTCCCAGGCAGGAGACGAATAGAGCAGGCGTCTTGCCGCGGCATCGGTTGATTAGCTCGCGGTTGCTGACTTGGTCTGCGCAGTATTCGACGTGGGCAAGGTAACGAATGGTTCCGCAGTCCGCCCCAATGGGCAGAGCCTGCAGCAACCAGCGCCCCGGCTCATCGGCAGCTAGCCCATTAGGCCGAACGCAGCGCTCGGACTCCTCGGCGATGAGGTAGCGGAACCAAGCCCAGATGTTGCCGGACTGCAGCCCCACTTGGGCCAGCAGCGGCGCCGCGTCGTCCTGGGCATCTGCGACCGTGTCGCGGATCTGCCGCAGGTCATCGAGCGTACTCAGTGGCTCGCCGTCTGGCCGCGACGTGATCGCGATGCGATGGCTAAGCGCTAGCACCTGCATGATCGCTCGGCCGACGCGCTCGTGAAAGTCGCGGATGTCGGCATAGTCGCCGGTCGGTGCTGGGTAGCTGTAGCGGTCGGCGGGGATCATCAGAAGCCGCGCCAGTAACTACGCGGGCTGCCTGCGGCGTAGTGCCCGGCGGGCGTCGTGTAGCCGATGTAGTGCTGAGGCGAGGTAGCAGGGGGAGGGTCGGCGCCGATGGTCGCCAGGTGGTCGCCGATTTCCTTTGCGCGAGCTTCAATGTAGTCGCGTTCTGTCACGACCGACTCGGGCAGGTCCTCGCCCTTCTGCCCGATCTGATGGCAGTAGTAGCAGGCAGCGCCCAGCACAAGCCGGCGGACCTCTGCGCGGTCACGATCGCTCCACTGCGGCGAGTCCCAGAGTTCATCGATGGACTTGTTTTCCAGCGCCCGCTGAATGTGGCCAAGAACCAAGCCGGTCCCGTTCTCAATGCACAGAGTCACGCGCCGCGCTGAGGGTTCCGCCTTGCCCTTGTCTCCAAGAAGCTCACGGAGCTTCTCGGCGGTAAGCGCGTCCTCTAGATCGGCCTGCGTGATGAACTGCGCGGGGACCGGCATGGCTGGCTACTTTCTCCGGGGCTTGTCCGGATCGCTGGCAGAGACCTGCGGGGCAGCCGGGGCAGCCGGGGCAGCCGGCGGCGCAGTCAACCGCTCCTCGAGTTCGCGCATGCGCTGCTCGTAGGCTGCGGACATGGCCGCCATCTGCTTTTTCATCTCGTCAAGCTGAGCGTCTTTGCCGGCAGCTACCTGCGACACGCGCAGGTTCTCCGCCGCCAAGGTGCGCTCGCGCTCCTCGGCCATGGCGCGCAACTTCTGCGCCTGCTGCGTCTGCTGATCAAGCTCACGCATGCGCGCATCCAGCGATAGGCGCTCCGTCTCGCGTGCGGTGTCTTGCGCGCGCAGCCGAATCTGCCGCGCTTGATATTCCGACTCCAGCTCAACAGACTGCGGCGCACTTCGCAGAAGGTTTCTCGCTGCCTCGGGCGCAAGCTCGATGAGTTCCCCGGGGCGGTAGTTTTCAGGTCGGCCAGTCGCGGCATTAACGACCACGACCGACCCGCCATTGATGAGCTGCGGACGATGCGGACGCGACTCATCGACCATGGGCGAATCGTCAGCGTTCCAGCGTTCTTTGATGACGCGAAGTTGCATAGAGGGCTCTCCGTTTGTCCCAAAGGGACAGGGGACGCCGCGACCCTGGGCCGCGGCGCAGGGGTTAGAACTGCAGCGAGGTGCCGTACGAGGCGGTGTCCGAAGCGTCGGCCGCGCTGAAGATCGCGTAGGCGGCCTTGGCGTTCTGGACGAACGGGGCCCACAGGCTGATGACCTGGGTAGTCGTGCCGCCGCCAGCGATGTCGTAGTTCGGGAACTCCATCACGCCCATGCCATCGTTGCCGGTAGCGATCTGGACGGTGGGATCGTCGGGCATGGCCTTTTGCAGCAGCGCCATGTACTTGCCCAGCCCGAAGCCGTTGTCATCGCCATCGGTGCCGCCAGGAACCGCGCGCGCGGCCATGATGACGTTCGGCCCAGTGCAGTACGCCTGGCTGATCTGCGTGGCAGAGTAGGGGCTGTCCGGCGTGTTGTTGAAGGTGAAGCTTTCCACCTTCACGGCGCCGGGCTCGACGTAGTCGTAGCCAATCAAGCGCTCGATGATCTCGCCATCGATCTCGCGGTCCTTGCTGAGGTTCAGCTTGTTGACCGCGTAGCTCATGATCTTCTCGTGCTGCTTGAGCTTCCGCGTGATGGGCTGCGGGATCATGATGTCGGTGACCTTTAGCCCCGTCTCGCGCATGATCTCTTCCGCGCCCTGCTGCATGACGGCGATCGGATCGCTGCTCGTGGACGAGATGTCATCGAACCGCGCGCCCGGCCCCAGGGTGACGTTGTG
>ERZ650311.1001-NODE-1001-length-15226-cov-8.399051_pt1 | contig 15226 bp, 14 predicted proteins | sample MGYA00376247_ERZ650311 | MGnify/ENA primary metagenome ERZ650311 (study PRJEB26733, sample SAMN07839324) | wastewater metagenome | biome: small river; feature: stream; material: water | place: USA: North Carolina | collected 2016-07-28 ... | reverse complement strand
TGTACCGTTACTTCGGTGGCATGAATGGCAACCAATTGCCTGTGCCCATGATGAATGTGATCAACGGCGGTGCACACGCCAACAACAACCTCGACTTGCAAGAGTTCATGATCATTCCCGTGGGCGCACCTACTTTCCGCGAAGCGGTGCGTTACGGTGCAGAAGTGTTTCATGCGTTGAAAAAAATCATTCACGACAAAGGCATGAGCATTGCCGTGGGTGACGAAGGTGGTTTCGCGCCCAATGTGGCCAGCCACGAAGCGGCCATTCAAATGATTTTGGACGCCATCGCTGCTGCAGGCTACACCGCTGGCGAGCAAATCGCCATTGGCTTAGACTGCGCTTCAAGCGAGTTTTACAAAGACGGCAAATACCATTTGTCTGGCGAAGGCTTGCAACTCACCGCACAACAATGGACCGACATGTTGGCCACTTGGTGCGACAAATACCCCATCATCAGCATCGAAGACGGCATGGCCGAAGGCGACTGGGACGGTTGGAAAGTGTTGACCGATCGCTTGGGCAAAAAAGTGCAAATCGTGGGTGACGATTTGTTTGTGACCAACACCAAAATTTTCAAAGAAGGCATCGACAAAGGCATTGCCAATTCGATCCTCATCAAGATCAACCAAATCGGCACCTTGACCGAAACCTTCGAAGCCATCGAAATGGCCAAGCGCGCGGGCTACACCGCCGTCATTTCACACCGCTCTGGCGAAACCGAAGACTCGACCATTGCCGACATCGCAGTGGGTTTGAACGCCGGTCAAATCAAAACTGGTTCGATGAGCCGCTCTGACCGCATGGCCAAGTACAACCAACTCTTGCGCATCGAAGAAGACTTGGGTGACGTGGCGGTGTACCCAGGCCGTTCGGCCTTCTACAACCTGCGTTAAACCTGCTTGATGATGCTGCGTCCACTCCACCTCGTGCTGATTGCCCTGCTGCTCGTGCTGCAGGGCCAGCTGTGGTTTGGTCGCGGCAGCTTGCCCGATGTGATGCGTTTGCGCCAAGCGCTCAAAGATCAAAAGCAGCAAAATGCTGCGGCGCAGCTGGCCAATGACCGCCTGGGTGCCGAACTCCACGACCTGAAAGACGGCCTGGAAATGGTAGAAGAGCGCGCCCGCGCAGAAATCGGCATGGTCAAGCCGAATGAAATCTTCGTGCAGATTGCACGCTAGTCAGACCCCATGCATGTCGCCATTCTTGGCGCGCCCCAAACGGGCAAAACCCAACTCACCCACGCTTTGATGCAAGCCCTGAACACACAGGGCATGGTTGTGCGCGTCAGCGACGATGTGCCCCTGCGCCAACTCCAAGCCAATGATTTGATTTTGCTGTGCGGACTGGACTTGGCAGCAGCCACCCCCGCGCAGCTGCAAGCCGACCAAACGATTCGGCAAATGCTGGCGGAACACGCACTGAGCTTTCAGGTGGTGTACGGCCAGAGTACTGCACGTGTAGAAAACGCCTTATATGGCCTGGCGCAACAGGCACGTGCGAAGGGTCTCGCTGAGCTCTCGGTGCCTATTCGCCAACCCGCTGCTGTGCGTTGGAGCGGCCCTTGCGAAAGCTGTGGCGATGCCGACTGCGAGCACCAGTTGTTCAGTCGCTTAATTACCAAGCCGCATTGAGGCTTGGTAACTCTCAGTGAACCGCGTCCGAGGAAGGTGGTTGCTGCGTCGGTGGGGCAAAAATATGTGCCGCATCGACAGCGTCGTAGCGGTATTGTTTGCCACAGAAATCGCAACCGACTTCAATCTCGCCGCGCTCGGCCAAGATGCTTTCGGCTTCGGCCACACCCAAGCCACGGATCATGTGGCTCACGCGTTCGCGGCTGCATGAGCAGGCAAAACTGGGCGTCAAGGGCTCGAACCGCACCAGGTTTTCTTCCCAGAACAAGCGGCGCAAAATTGTGTCAGCGTCCAAGTTCAACAGCTCATCGGGCGTGAGGCTGGCGGCCAAGATGGCAATGCGGTTGTAGTCCTCGTTGCGACCAATTTCGTCTTCGTCTTCCATGCTGGCCTTGGCAGCCAAGTTGCCCTCGCCCTTGATCGGCAAGCGTTGAATCAGTAAGCCTGCGGCCGTGGTGTCATTGGCGGCCAACACCAGCGTGGTGTCCAACTGTTCGCTTTGCAGCATGTAGTGCTGCAGCACCTCGCTGAACTTGTCGAGCTTTTGGCGTTGGTCATCAAACAAAGGCACCACGCCTTGGTAAGGCTGTTGGCCTGGCAGCTTGGTTTTGGGGTCCAAGGTGATCGCGCAACGGCCTTCGTTGTGGACATTGACCATCTCCGACAAGGTCTGTGCCTGCCCCAAGTCACCCACTACTTTGGCGGTGGCACGCAGGCTCAGGTCGGGTTGCACCTCAACGACGGCCAGCTTCAATGGGCCATCCCCAAAAATTTGCATCACCAAGGCGCCATTGAATTTGATGTTTGATTGCATCAACACCGCCGCGGCCGTCATCTCGCCCAGCAAGTGGCGCACGGGTTCTGGGTAGGCACCGGTTTCTAAATTCGCGGCGCGGCGCTTGAGCACCTCTTGCCACACATCGGTGAGCTGCACCAACATGCCGCGCACGGGCAAACCATCGAACAAAAATTTATGCAATTGAGACATCAAGCAATTTTCTTTAAACCCGCTTTGAAGCGGTTTTTGTTAGTCACATAGTGCTGCGCGCTGCGGCGCAACCCTTCAATTTGCTCGGGTGTGAGCTCACGCACCACCTTGGCAGGGCTTCCCAAAATCATGGAGCCATCAGGAAACTCTTTGCCTTCGGTCACGAGCGAACCCGCACCCACCAAACAGTTCTTACCAATCTTCGCGCCATTCAACACCACCGCACCAATGCCAATGAGCGACTCATCGCCAATCGTGCAGCCATGCAGCTGAACCATGTGGCCCACGGTCACATGCTTGCCAATGGTGAGTGGAATGCCCACATCGGCGTGCAACACGCTGCCGTCTTGGATGTTGGTACCTTCGCCAATGCGAATGGTGGCCGTGTCACCTCGCACCACACTGCTGAACCACACGCTGCTGTCAGGCGACATGTGGACATCGCCCATCACTTGGGCGTTGTCGGCCACCCAAGCGGTGTCGGCGATTTGAGGTGTCAGTGCATCGAGTTGGTAAACGGCCATGAAAGTCTCCTGCGATTTTGGTTTTTTACAATTGTAAGGATGAGCCTACGCCCCTTAGCCCTGAGTGCCCTTTGTATATGCGACCCCGATGAGAAAGTTCAAGCGGTGCAATCGCTGTGGGCCAAACAACATGAAGTGGCTTTGGCACCCAGCGCCGTCCTCCCCCCCAACGCAGCACTGAGTTTGCCTGGCCGCCCCAGCTTGCCACGCTTGATTCCCGCCAAACACGTGCCCACGCGCACCCCCTTCACGCCCGAAGGCTTGGCCGCGTTACTGCATGCCGTGTGTCACATTGAGTTCAACGCCATCAACTTGGCCTTGGATGCGGTTTGGCGCTTCCCCAACATGCCCGAGCCGTACTACACCGACTGGCTGCGCGTGGCGTATGAAGAGTCGCAGCATTTTGAGATGCTGCACACACACCTGAAAAGCTTGGGCTACCACTATGGCGACTTTGATGCCCACGATGGCCTGTGGCACATGTGCCAAAAGACAGCCGACGATGTGCTGGCCCGCATGGCCTTGGTCCCCCGCACATTGGAAGCACGCGGACTCGATGCCACGCCCTTGATTCAAACCAAACTACGCAAAGCAGCCACGCCAAGTGCACTCAAGGCGGTTGAACTGCTCGACATCATCTTGCGCGATGAAGTGGGCCATGTGGCCATTGGCAACCATTGGTACCGCTGGCTATGCGAGCAGCGTGGCCTCGACCCCGTGTCGCTGTATGGTGAATTGGTGCAGCACTACGAGGCACCCAAACTGCGCCCGCCCTTCAACGAAGAAGCCCGCAAACGTGCGGGCTTTACCGAGGTCGAGTTGAGTTATTTACTGGGAAGTTGAATCACCCGCGCGGGTGATGCTGGCCGTGCAAGCTCTTCAAGCGTTCGCGCGCAATGTGCGTGTAGATGGTGGTGGTAGAAATATCGGCATGGCCCAACAGCATTTGCACAGCCCGCAAATCAGCCCCGTGGTTCAACAAATGCGTGGCAAACGCATGGCGCAAGGTGTGCGGTGAAATCGGCACATGAATTTGCGCTTGCAAGGCGTAGCGTTTGATGAGCTGCCAAAACATGGCGCGCGTCATACCCTCGCCTGCATTTTTGCCGCGCACCGTCACAAACAAGGCTTCGGTTTGATGGCCTGCCAGCAGCGCAGGACGGGCCTCATTCAAATAACGTTGCAGCCAATCACGCGCCACTTCGCCAAAGGGCACCAAACGCTCTTTGCTGCCCTTGCCCATGATGCGCAGCACGCCGTCGTTCAAACTCACATGCAAGGTTTTGAGGTCCACCAACTCACTCACCCGCAAACCACTGGCGTAAATCAACTCCAACATGGCGCGGTCGCGCATGCCTAGACCCGTGGACACGTCAGGCGCGTTGAGCAAACTCTCAACTTGCGCCTCAGTCAAACTTTTAGGAGCTCGCACAGGTTGTTTGGCGGTGAGCAATTTCAACGTGGGGTCAGCCACCAACATGCGCTCGCGCAAGGCCCAACGGTAAAAGCGTTTGAACACCGTCAAGCGCCGATTGGCACTGGTGGCTTTGGTCTCGGCGTGGCGATGCGCAAAATACTGTTGCAGGTCAGACTCTTGGGCCGCCAACAAGTGTGTGCCCTGTGCGTTCAACCAAGCAGACAACAAATTCAAATCACGCCGATAAGCCGCCAAACTGTTGGCGGCTAAACCGTGCTCTAGCCAAAGTGCGTCAATGAAGATGTCGATGTTGGCGTCAGGTGCAGACGCCGGTAGGCCTGTCAATGCAATCAATCCAAGGTGAGTTTTTGTTCCGTCACCACGCGTTTGTAAACCTCAAACTCGGCCTTGATTTGCGCTGCAAATTGCTCGGGCGTGTTGGCCACAATGAGCGACCCCGTGTCTTCAATGCGTTTACGCACAGCTGGGTCTTCCAGCGCTTTGCGTACGCCAGCATTGATTTTGTCCACGATGTCTTTGGGCATGCCCTTAGGGCCGTAAATGCCATAAAACGCCATGCGGTTCACAGGTTCTAGGCCAATTTCTTTGAAAGTGGGCACGTTAGGCAACACGGCCAAGCGTTGAGGTGCAGCCACAACAATTGGCACCAAGCGGTTGTCTTTGATAAAGGGCAACGCCGATGGCAAGTTATCAAAAATCATGGGGACTTGGCCTGCCACCGTGTCATTCAAAGCTGGGCCTGCACCGCGATAGGGGATGTGCGTGACAAAGGTACCGCTCAAGTTTTTGTACAACTCCATCTGCAAATGGCCAATTCCACCAGTGCCGGATGATGAGTATGAATACTTGCCTGGCGAACGTTTGAGCTCGGCGATATAGCCTTTGTAATCCGTCGCGGGGAAATTGGGGTGCACGGCAATGATGTTGGGGGTGGCCGCAATGTTGATGATGGGTGTGAAATCGGTCAACGGGTTGTACGGAATTTTGCTGTTGATCGCAGGATTCGCTGCCGTGGTCGACACGGTGGCCATGCCTAGCGAATAGCCATCGGGCGCAGCTTTGGCTGTTTCGTTGGCCCCCACCACGCCGCCACCGCCTGCTTTGTTGATGACCACCACCGTTTGGCCCAACGCTTTACCCAATGGGTCTGCAATCGTGCGCGCAATGATGTCTGTGGTCCCGCCTGGGGCAAAAGGAATTTGCAACTGAATAGATTTGGAGGGATAAGCTTGCGCAAAGGCAGAGCCAGCCGCGGCAAGCAAAGAAAGAGCAAACCAATGACGACGTTGCATTTATGTATCTCCTAAAAAGATCCGGCCAATTGACCCGTGTTTCAATCCTATACGCTTTGAGATCACTCAAGAATTGAAGTAAGGGTATTCTCTGTCCCGTGAATTACGCTCAACTCCTCTTCCCCGACTTCTCACTCATCCTTTGTGGTTATTTAGTTTGTAAATACACAGCCCTCAATCGCACCGTTTGGGAGCAGGTTGAGAGCTTGGTTTATTTCTTTCTCTTCCCCGTTTTGCTGTTTCATTCCATCGTGCGTACGCCTTTGGATTTGCAAGCCGCCTCCCACCTCATCATGGCGGGCTTGGCACTGGGGCTGAGCAGCATTGGCATGTCCTACGCCATTCCCAAGCTGCCGTTTTTGCGCAAACACATTGACACGCGCTTGCATGCAGCCAGTGCGCAGGTTGCGTTTCGCTTCAACTCTTTCATCGCCCTGGCATTGGCGGAACGGATTGCAGGACCGCAAGCCTTGTTATTGATTGCGGTGTTGATCGGCGTCTGTGTGCCCTTGTTCAACGTAGCGGCGGTTTGGCCCATGGCCCGTCATGCCCAGCGCAGCTTTGGGCGCGAACTCATTCGCAACCCGTTGATTTTGGCCACAGGTTTGGGGCTGCTCGCCAATATTGTGGGCTTGCACATCCCAAGCTGGACAGAGCCCACACTGCAACGCATTGGCGCTGCGTCATTGGCGTTGGGATTGATGGCCGCAGGTGCAGGCATGCAATTTGGGCACTTGATGAAAGCAAAAAGTTTGGCCATTTGTCTTTTGACCGTGCGCCATCTGCTCACCCCGCTGCTGGCGTGGTGGCTGGCTGGCGTGTTTGAGCTGGACAAGACCCAAACCAGCGTGCTGCTGGCCTTTTCAGCCCTGCCCACCGCCTCTAGCTGCTATGTCTTGGCGGCTCGCATGGGCTACAACGGGGCCTTCGTAGCGGGCTTGGTCACCTTATCGACGGTTTTAGGCATGCTCAGCCTGCCATTTGCCTTGGGTGTTTTGCGATAAAAGGCCACTCTTTCATGGCATAATGACGCGTTTTGCGGAAAGTGTGTCGAAATAGGTCGGCGTGGCTACCGCAGCTGCTCAAGGAAAAGCGATGAAAGAAGGCATTCACCCCAACTACCGTGAAATCTGTTTCATGGACATGTCCAACGGTTTCAAATTTGTGACACGCTCTTGCGCGAACACCAAAGAAATGATCACCATGGAAGACGGCCGCGAGCTGCCGCTCTACAAGTTGGATACCACCAGCGAATCACACCCTTTCTATACAGGCACGCAAAAGTCTGTGGACAACATGGGTGGCCGCGTCGAGCGCTTCCGCAACAAGTACGGTAAAACTGCCGCCAAGTAAGCCACTGGCTCACTTCACAAAAGGCAGCTCGGCTATCCGTGCTGCCTTTTTTATTGAATCGCTGTGACTGACCCCACCCCTGCCATCGTTGCCCAAAGTGCCGTCCGTCGGCTGCCACGTCTTGCACTGTGGCTTTTTTGTGCTGCCTATGTCTTGCCTGGCCTGTTTGGTCGCGAGCCGTGGAAAGGCAATGAATTCACAGCGTTTGGTCATATGCTGGCATTGGCCGAAGGTAACAGTGACTGGCTCAATCCTCAGATTTGGGGCCAAGGCCCCGATCTCGATGCCCTGTTGCCTTATTGGTTGGGAGCCTGGTCGATTCAGCTCGCCCCGAGTTGGATCTCCGCAGGTCTTGCTGTGCGCATCCCGTTTGCAATGCTCTTGGGAGTCACCCTCACCGCCACATGGCATGGCGTCTATTACTTGGCCTTGAGTCCACAAGCACAACCAGTTCCCTTTGCCTTTGGTGGCGAAGCAAAGCCCAAGGACTACGCACGCACGATTGCAGACGGTGCTGTGCTGGCTTTGATTGCTTGCTTGGGGCTCTCGTTGTTGTCGCATGAGGCCACGCCTATCTTGATGCAAATGGCTTTTGTGAGCTGTGCTTTTTACGGTGTTGCCGCTCTACCCTACCACCCGCGTTACAGCACATCGGCATTGGCTGTCGGTCTTGTCGGGCTGTGCCTGAGTGGCGCCCCAAGCTTTGCTGTGTTGATGGCCATTGGCAGTGGCTTTTTATGCTTGTTAGACCGAGAAAGCACCTCAGCAGACACAGGGCGACGTCATGCGTTGTGGCTCTTGATGATGGGCAGCGCTGTGGCTGGCTTGGCCAGCGCCCTCGATGTGTGGCATTGGCGCTTGATGACGTTACACAACGATTGGGCAGAGTGGCGAAGCGTGATGCGCCTCTTTGTGTGGTTCACTTGGCCTGCATGGCCCTTGGCGATTTGGACACTGTGGCGTTGGCGTCGTCAATGGACCTCATTGCACTGGAGCAGACATCTGGTACTGCCGATGTGGTTCGCAGGGCTCACCATGGGCACCGCCATGCTGACACGTTCAGCTGATCAAACGCTGCTGCTTGCCCTGCCCTCTTTGGCAACCTTAGCCGCTTTTGCCTTGCCAACTCTACGTCGCAGTGTGGCCGCCTTGATTGATTGGTTCACCCTGCTCTTTTTCTCGGGCTGTGCATTCATTATTTGGGTGGTGTGGATTGCCATGCAAACAGGCTGGCCGGCACAACCGGCTGCGAACGTGGCCCGCTTGGCACCTGGATTTGAACCCACGTTTGGTTGGTTCACCTTCCTCATCGCCTTGACGGCGACCACGGTCTGGGGTTGGTTGGTGGTGTGGCGTACAGCCAAGCACCGACAAGCATTGTGGAAAAGTTTGGTGCTGCCCGCGGGTGGCGCTGCCTTATGCTGGCTGTTGTTGCTCACGTTGTGGCTGCCGTTGCTCGACTTTGCCAGAAGCTACAAACCGTGGGTTCAGCAAATTCAGAACGTGATGGCTAAACAAGATGCCACTCAATCACACGACGTTTGCCTGCTGAGCTTTGGTTTGGATGTTGGACAAATGACCGCGTTTCACTACCACGGTGGCTTCGATGTGAAGCCACTGGGTTCAACACCCATCACAAAAAACTGTTCATGGCTCTTGGTTGACAACGATTTGCGCCCTGAGCTCGCAAGCATGGTTCGCTTGAACGAGTGGACACGCGTACGCACCATTCGTCGCCCATCAGACAACAATGAAGACGTGACACTGTATTACCGCCGTCAACCCTCAACACCATGAGCACCGAACGCGCCACCATCATGCGCCATGCCGGCACCGTGATGGTCGGCCAACTGGCCGTGATGGCATTCAGCGTGACCGATACCCTCGTGGCCGGTCGCTTTGCGGACACCGCATTGGCCGCACTCGCCGTGGCATCGGCCACTTACATCACGGTACATATCTCCTTGATGGGTATGTTGCAAGCCTTGCTGCCGGTCTGGGCCGAGTTGCATGGCGCACAAAAAAATACGGAAGTGGGACGCTCGGTGCGCCAAGCGCTTTACTTATGCGCCCTCACCTCGGTCATCGGCATGGTGGCCTTGCTATGCCCTGAGCCACTGCTGAATTGGACTCAAGTGCCACCGGCCTTGCAAAGCGAGGTGCGAAGCTACCTGAATATCGTCGCTTTTGGCCTTCCCGCATCCTTGTTGTTTCGCATGTACAGCACGCTCAACCAAAGCTTGGGCAAACCCAAGCTGGTGACATGGGTGCAAGTAGGTGCCTTGCTTGTCAAAATCCCTCTCTCCATCCTGTTGGTGCTCGGACTGCCCGGCGTATTCCCACCACTGGGACTGGCGGGTTGTGCCTGGGCAACGCTGGTGGTGATGCTGCTGATGTTGGCCATGGCCCTATGGCTGATCAAAACCCAAGACTTTTACAAACCCTACCGTCTCTGGGCGCCGATGGAAAAACCAGACAAAACTGTCTTGTGGCGCTTCGTGTGTTTGGGTCTACCAAGTGGCTTGGCGATTGGTGTCGAAGTGACGTCCTTCACACTCATGTCATTGTTCATCGCGCGCTTGGGCATTGTGGCCACCGCCAGTCACCAAATTGTGGCCAACATGGCGGCCGTGCTTTACATGTTGCCGCTGTCGCTCGCCATTGCCAGCAGCGCCCGCGTCAGTTATTGGATTGGGGCAGGCGAAAACTCCCGGGCGCGCCATGCACTTCGCACAGGGCTTGGTTTGATCTTGGCGCTCGGTATTGGTGTCGCTTGTCTGATGGGGTGGCAACGTCACGCGATTGCCGCGCTCTACACAGAGTCGCCCGAAGTGGCAGCACTGGCCGCGGTATTGCTGGTGTGGTTGATGCTTTATCACGCCGCAGATGCGGTGCAGGTGTTTTGTGTCTTCGCCCTGCGCAGCTATGGCATCACCTTGCTGCCGCTGTTGACTTACGCCTTGCTCTTGTGGGGTTTGGGTCTTGCTGGAGGCTATGAAACCGCCTACGGTCAAGGATTTGAAACAGCACTGCTGTCGTGGCTCACGCCGCAGTCACCTATCGCTTTTTGGCAAACCGCCAGTGTGGCCTTGACCATCACGAGCGCGGTGTTGCTACCCTTGCTTTGGCGTGCGGCCTACCGTCACAAATCCTAAGCAGTCAACGTGTCAGCGATGCGTTTGGCACAAGCATTGGCTTGCGCTTCATCCTGCGCCTCGACCATCACACGCACCAAGGGTTCGGTACCGCTTGCACGAATCAAAACACGACCGGTGTTGCCCAACTCGGCCTCCGCCTTGTTCACTTCTTCCTTCATCCGGCTGTTGGATTGCCAATCTTGCCCAGGACGCAAACGCACGTTGATGAGAGTTTGCGGGAACAGCGTGACTTCTTTGAGCAGATCCGCCATGGCACGACCACTGCGCACACAAGTTTGAAGAATTTGCAAAGCGCTGACCAAGCCATCACCTGTGGTGTGCTTGTCCAGAGCCAGCAAGTGGCCTGAGCCTTCGCCGCCCAGAATCCATTTGTGCTTGGCGAGTTCTTCTAACACGTAGCGGTCGCCCACCTTGGCGCGCACAAAGCCAACGCCACGTTTTTTCAAGGCAACTTCCACCGCCATGTTGGTCATGAGTGTGCCCACCACACCGGGCACGACTTCGTCATTGGCCAAGCGGTCATCCGCCATCAAATACAACAGCTCATCGCCGTTGTACAAACGCCCTTGGGCATCGACCATCTGCAAACGATCGGCATCACCATCCAAGGCCACACCAAAATCAGCACGGTTGGCTTTGACTGCGCGTACCAGCGCATCAGGATGCGTGGCACCGACATCGTGGTTGATATTCAAGCCATCGGGGCTGCAACCAATGGCAATCACATCGGCCCCTAGTTCATGAAATACTTTGGGTGCGATGTGATACGCCGCGCCATGCGCAGCATCGACCACGATCTTCAAATCTTTCAGTGTGAGGTCGTTTGAAAAAGTGCTTTTACAAAACTCGATGTAGCGACCTGCCGCGTCATCCAAACGTTTGGTTTTTCCTAAATTCGCCGAATCCACCCAAACAGGGGTCTCATCCAATGCGGCTTCCACCGCAAGCTCCCACGCATCGCTGAGTTTGTTGCCCTGGGCGCTGAAAAACTTAATGCCGTTGTCAGCAAAGGGGTTGTGGCTGGCGCTGATCACTACGCCCAAACTGGCGCGTTGCGCACGCGTGAGGTACGCCACGCCCGGTGTAGGCAAGGGTCCCAACAAAACCACGTTCACACCTGCAGAATTGAAACCAGACTCTAAGGCCGACTCCAACATATACCCAGAGATGCGGGTGTCTTTGCCAATCAACACGGTGGGGTGCGCTTCCGTTTGCTTGAGCACGCGCCCCACGGCGTGGGCTAAGCGCAGCACAAAATCAGGCGTGATCGGTGCTTGACCGACCGTACCGCGTATGCCGTCTGTGCCGAAATATTTACGTGTCATGTGTTCTGCCTTGTTCGTTGTTGTTATTCATCCATGTGCCAGAGATTGTCTCAAACTCTTGCGGCCTGCCACACTTTCAAGGCCTGAACCGTGGGCTTGACATCATGCACACGCACAACACGTGCCCCCCGCTCGACGGCCAACATCGCAGCCGCCACACTAGGCACCATGCGCTCATCCAATTCGCAGCCTGTCACCGCGCCGATAGATGACTTGCGCGACCAGCCCACCAGCAAGGGAAAGCCCAGAGCCAGCAACTGATCTTGATGGGCAAGCAACTCAAAATTTTGCACCACGGTTTTGCCAAAGCCGACACCTGGATCTAACACAATGCGTTCATGCGCCACACCGGCCGTTTGCAAGGCTTGTGCATGGCTCTGCAAAAATGTGGCCACGGGCCGAATTACGTTACCTTGCATGGGCAAGGTTTGCATGGTTTGCGGTTCGCCATGCATGTGCATCAGACATACCCCACAGGTGGGATGTTCAGCCACCAACCGCTGGGCATCCGGTTGCCTTAGCGCCCACACGTCATTGATGATGTCTGCGCCCGCATCCAACACGGCTCGCATCACTTCTGCTTTGTACGTATCGACCGAAACAGGCACATTGAAGCGCACCGCCTCTTGAACCACAGGCAAAACACGTGACAACTCTTCTGCCAGCGACACCATTGGTGCGCCAGGGCGTGTGGATTCACCGCCAATGTCCAATAGTGTCGCGCCCTCTTTGAGCAAGGTCTCACAATGCGCCAACGCTGCGCACGTGGTGGCATGCTGACCACCATCCGAAAAAGAATCGGGTGTGACATTGACGATGCCCATCACCTGCGGCTGGGTCAAATCAATGCGAAAACGTGTGGTCTGCCAAAACATAATTGCGCTATAAAAAACGGGGCTTGCGCCCCGTGTCTTTGGTGAATCCCAGTGCTTATGCGGCAGTGGGCGATGGGTCAGCTTGCACCGCTGGGCTACCGCCACCACTGTCACCGCCAGAAGGGGTACGGGGTGTCCAGTCTTTGGGTGGACGTGGTTCACGGCCTTCCATGATGTCGTCAATTTGCTCTTTGTCGATGGTTTCCCATTCGAGCAACGCTTTGGCCATGGCGTGCATCTTGTCGCTGTTGAACTCAATCAAACGACGGGCCAAGTTGTATTGCTCATCAATGATGCGACGCACTTCCACATCCACCTTTTGCATGGTGGCTTCAGACATGCTGGTGGTCTTGGTGACCGAGCGGCCCAAGAACACTTCGCCTTCGTTCTCGGCGTACACCATGGGACCCAAAGCATCGGTCATACCGTAGCGGGTGACCATGTCACGCGCAATCGAGGTGGCACGCTCAAAGTCGTTGCTGGCGCCCGTGGTCATTTGGTTCATGAACACTTCTTCAGCGATACGACCTCCGAACAGCATGCTGATTTGGTTCAACATGTATTCTTTGTCGTAGCTGTAGCGGTCTTTCTCGGGCAAGCTCATCGTCACACCCAAAGCGCGGCCGCGAGGAATGATGGTGACTTTGTGCACTGGGTCGCACTTGGGCAACAACTTGCCAATGAGTGCGTGGCCTGACTCGTGATACGCCGTGTTGCGACGCTCTTCTTCGGGCATGACCATGCTCTTGCGCTCGGGGCCCATCAAGATTTTGTCTTTGGCTTTTTCGAAGTCTTGCATTTCAACCACACGCGCATTGCGACGTGCAGCCATCAACGCAGCTTCGTTGCACAAGTTGGCCAAATCTGCACCGCTCATGCCAGGTGTGCCACGGGCAATCGTGCCAGCGTTGACATCTTGGCCCAAGGGCACTTTGCGCATGTGCACATTCAAAATTTGTTCGCGACCGCGAATGTCTGGCAAGGTCACATACACCTGACGGTCGAAGCGACCAGGGCGCAACAAAGCAGCATCAAGAATGTCGGGACGGTTGGTTGCAGCCACCACGATCACGCCGAGGTTGGTCTCGAACCCATCCATCTCGACCAACATTTGGTTGAGCGTTTGCTCGCGTTCGTCGTTGCCACCGCCCAAACCTGCGCCACGCTGGCGACCCACCGCATCAATTTCATCGATGAAGATGATGCAAGGTGCGTTTTTCTTGGCGTTCTCAAACATGTCGCGCACACGGGCTGCACCCACGCCGACAAACATTTCTACAAAGTCAGAGCCCGAAATGCTGAAGAACGGCACTTTGGCTTCACCAGCAATGCCTTTGGCCAGCAATGTTTTACCTGTGCCGGGAGGGCCAACCAACAACAAACCTCGGGGAATGCGACCACCGAGCTTTTGAAATTTTTGTGGGTCTTTCAAGAAGTCAACCACTTCTTTGACTTCTTCTTTGGCTTCATCGCAACCCGCCACATCAGCGAAGGTCACGGCGTTGTTGTTTTCATCGAGCATGCGCGCTTTGCTTTTGCCAAAGCTGAACGCACCGCCTTTGCCCCCACCTTGCATTTGGCGCATGAAATAAACCCATACACCAATCAATAGCAACATCGGGCCCCAACTGACCAGCAAGGTCATGAGCAAGGAACCTTCTTCGCGGGGCTTGACATCGAACTTGACGCCATTGGCGATCAAGTCGCCCACCAAACCACGGTCGAGGTAAGTGGCAGTGGTGCGCACTTTGCGATCGTCATTGGTGGTGGCCACGATTTCAGTGCCGCCTTGACCCTCTTGGATGGTGGCGGTCTTGATGCGTTTGGCACGGACCTCTTCCAAGAAGTCTGAGTAACCCATGTAGCCAGAGCCGACACCGGGGCGTGAATCAAACTGCTTGAACACAGTGAACAGCACAAGACCGATCACCAACCAAACAGCGACTTTTGAGAACCATTGATTGTTCAATGTGGGCTCCGAGAAAAAATAAGATGGGTAGGAACTACCCACATGGGCTTGATTTTAGGCCTTTCAAGCCCGCTATACGCTTTATTTGTGGCTTTCAACCACTCGGGAGTCAAGGATTTGCGAGGTTTCGGTGTTTCAAACCGATGCCGACCAGAAAAGTTTCGCTCGATTTGTCTCGGCTCGCCTTGGGCTTGATGGGCTTGACCACTCGGAAAGTCTCCTTGAAAAGCTTGGCCAACTGGCTGTAACCGCTGCCATGAAAGGCCTTGACCACCAAGGCCCCCTCGGTTTTCATGTGCTGTTGCGAAAATTCCACGGCCAGCTCGATCAAGTGGGCAATTCGGGCCGCATCGGCCGATTCAATGCCCGACAAGTTGGGCGCCATGTCTGACACCACCACATCGGCCTGTCGGCCTTGCAGGACCTCTTGCAACCTGGCCAGCATCTCGGGTTCGCGAAAGTCACCGTTCAAAAACTGAACGCCCTCGACAGGCTCCATCGGCAAAATGTCCAGCGCAATGATGGTGCCGTTCAACTCACCCACAGCAGCCCCTTGGGGCGACAGCCGACGGCGCACATATTGGCTCCAAGCACCGGGTGTGGAACCCAAATCGACCACCAAATGACCTGGCTTGATGAGCCCCAGTTGTTCGTCAATTTCTTTGAGCTT